>Ga0099364_10006324_pt1 | contig 17288 bp, 25 predicted proteins | sample TergutTh196P3_FD_73070 | JGI IMG/M metagenome (GOLD analysis project Ga0099364, IMG submission 73070) | Microcerotermes parvus P3 segment gut microbial communities from Pointe-Noire, Republic of the Congo - Th196 P3 | ecosystem: Host-associated > Arthropoda: Insects > Digestive system > Gut ... | reverse complement strand
TGAACTTCACATTGTCGCGAATGCGGTATCGCAGACGATTTCGTTTGCTCCTGCGCCGGGCGTGATGATGAAGCATCATTTTGCGGCAATGCAGGAGATACGTGATGCATCGGATGCTGCTATTGGAAGCGATGTTGCTGTGTTGGGGAAACCGAAGATATAGCAAAGACCGTCCGGCGTCGCCGTGAGCCACGGAGGGTTTTGTAAACTTTTAACCTACTAAAAGAAGATGATTACACGGCGGGATTTAGTAATCATCAGCGTTACAAGATGTTGGGTAATAGTATGCCGGTGCCGGTGATTCGCTGGATCGGTGAAAGAATTTTGCGAGAAGAAGGAGGGAATCAATGAGTAATACAAAAATTGAATGGACGGACAAAACATGGAATCCCATTACCGGCTGTACGAAAGTATCGCCAGGCTGCGTGAATTATGCCGTCCACGCAGACAAAATGGATGCTCCACTGCATTGGAAGAAGCCGCAAAAGATTTTCGTCTGCTCGATGGGAGATTTGTTTCACGACGAAGTGCCGTTTTACTTGGTTCATGAAGTGATGAAAACAATCTGCAAAACACCACAGCATATTTACCAGATACTGACAAAGCGTCCAAGACGGATGTCCGATTATTTTTCGACTTATTGTCCCCCAAGCTACGTTTGGCTCGGCGTTACGGTGTGCAATCAAGCCGAAGCGGACGAAAAGATTCCCGATATACCGGCAACAGTGCGATTCGTTTCGGTCGAGCCGATGCTGGAAGCGATTGATTTGCGTCTTGATCGGCGGAATGATACTGCAAGATGGGACAGCGTTGGACGTGAACTTCCTCTACGCCGTATTTCTTGGGTGATTTGTGGCGGTGAGACCGGTGCGAATGCCAGACCGATGAATCCCGACTGGGCAAGAGCGTTGCGGGATCAATGCAAAGAGAACGGCGTTCCGTTCTTCTTCAAGCAGATGGCAAAGAAGCAACCTATTCCCGATGATCTGCTCATCCAGGAATTTCCGAAAGGAGGGAATCAATGAAAGAGCGACCGATAAGTAAACCTGTTTTATGCCAACTTTGCGGAGAACTTTATCGACCAGAGGCCATTCGGCGAATTTTAGGGACTGACCTATGCCCTGATTGCCGTGTGGATTATGGATATGTCTGTAACGTTTGCGATAAATTTATCCGTGAATGCGTCTGTAATGATAATGACAAGTTGAAGGAGGGAACAGAATGAACTACTTTAGCGTATGCGATGGCATTGGAGCAGCACATGCGGCATTGTTGCCGCTGGGCTATCGGTGCGTCGGCGTGAGCGAAATCGACAAATACTGCAAACAACTCATCGAGGAAAAATATGGGAACACACTCTTCGAAAAAAAAGAGGGCTTCAAAAACTACGGCGACTTCAATAGATGGCGAAATTGGTTTCTCGTCCACAAAAACATCGAACTTGTTATCGGAGGTACTCCTTGCCAGCCGTTTTCAATTATTGGTAAAAGGCAAGGCGTGGACGATGTCCGGGCAGACCTCACGAGAAAGTTCTTTCGTTTCATTGCTTACTACACTCCTACTTGGTTCGTATGGGAAAACGTACCAGGCGTTCTTTCCATTGACGGAGGAGGATATTTCCGACGAATGCTTTCCCAAATTGGGGACGGCGGGTATGGCGTGGCATGGCGAGTGCTTGACGCTCAATTTTTCGGAGTGCCCCAGCGTCGCCGTCGAGTCTACGTTGTCGGATGTTTTGGAGATCCAGTCCGTGCCGGAAGGGTTTTATTTGACACCGAAACAGTGCCGCTACTTACTGAGAAGTTGCCAAAAACGAAACACAACAATTCACGCGCCGCTGCGAAAGATTTTGGAGGCAACCGCCGCGTGTCAGGAACAGTGATGTCGAATTATTCTTGCGGAGTGTACAGCGACCGGATCAATATGATTGTCATTGACAAGTCGGGAACGATATTAGCAAGACAAGGGCGTGGTGTGTGTAAGCAGACTATCAACACATTGGCCATTACCAATGGTCGGGCTCGCCGGCTGACTCCGTTGGAGTGCGAGCGATTGCAGGGTTTTCCTGATGATTACACGGCGGGATTTAGCAATCATCAGCGTTACAAGATGTTGGGTAATAGTATGCCGGTGCCGGTGATTCGCTGGATCGGTGAAAGAATTTTGCGAGAAGAAGGAGGTGATGAGATATGAAAATCATCCGGGTATTTCCGCGGAAAACAAAACTGACACCTGACGATGAGAACGTTCGTGTTGCGTGCATGCCGAATCTATTCGACGAAGCGGACGAAGTTCATGTGTCGGCTACTTTCATCGAAGATTTGCCAATAGCAGAAAAGTTGGCAAAAGCGTGGTCGAAAGTAGCACCAGTCAGCATTGGCGGGCCTGCGACAAACGAACGCGGCGGGAACTTTGTGCCGGGAATATACCTCAAAAAGGGAGCGGTCATTACCTCGAGAGGTTGTCCGAATCAATGTTGGTTTTGTTCGGTTTGGAAACGGGAAGGAAATGAAATTCGTGAGTTGCCCATCACTGATGGTTGGAATGTATTGGATGACAACTTGTTGCGTTGCAGTGAAAAACACGTCCGAGACGTCTTTGCGATGCTACATCGACAGAAAGAACCACCGCAATTCACGGGCGGACTTGAAGCGGCGGCATTGAAAGATTGGCACGTCGAATTGCTAGCAAAATTGAAACCGAGACAGATGTTTTTTGCATACGACACGCCCAGCGATTATGAACCACTTCGGTCGGCGGGCAAACGGCTTAATGATGCTGGCTTTACTTTGAAGTCCCGTAAGTTGCGGTCATTCTGTTTGATTGGTTATCGCAATGACACGTTTGAACGAGCAGAGAATCGATTATGGAACTGTATCCATGCTGGCTTCTTTCCTATGGCGATGCTTTACCGAGACGGCAAGAGCGAGCCGGAAACAGAGTGGAAACGATTTGCAAGAGTCTGGTCAAGACCGGCAATCATTGCCGCAAAAATTAAACAACGATTAGCGATCGTTCGAATGCACTGTTGCAAGAACGAATGAATGAAAAACAACTTTAACCCATAACCAGAAAGGAACAATAGACATGATTAACAGAAGCGAACTGAAAGCGATCGGCGGATCAGACATAGCGGCAATCCTTGGATTGTCCCGATGGAAAAGTGCGCATTCGCTCTACTTACACTTGATCGGCGAACTGCCGCCGCAAGAAGATAACAATGCAATGGAACGCGGTCGAAAACTCGAACCCGTCATCGCGAACATCTTTGCGGCAAACCACGATGAGTTTTGGCTCGAAGAGTGCGGCATCGTAGAAGATGCGAACTATCCATTTCTCATTGGAAGTCCAGACCGTGTGATCTGCGACAATTCCTGCAATGATGCTTCTCCCGGTGCAACCATATCGGGACTTGAAATCAAGACAGCCGACATTTCTAAAGCAAATGAATGGGGCGATGAAGATACCGATGAAATTCCCATCGAGTATCTGGTGCAATGTCAGTGGTATGCCGGACTACTTGGTGTGCCCGATTGGCATCTTGCCGTTGGATTCGTCAAGCCGAACAGTAAGAAAATCGTCGGCTATCGTGAGTATCTTGTCCAATCATCGGTAGAAAGATTCGAAGCGATGAAGCAACGAGCAATAGACTTTTGGAATAACCACGTTGTGCCGAAAGTAGCACCGGAGGTTACGGAAGCCGATGCCGAAACGGTGCGGTATTATCGGACAAAGTATCCGCAACACATGCCGGATAGTTGGACCTACTCCGACTTGGAGATAGATCAATTAGCCCGTTCTTATCTTGAGTTTGCCCATCGGCTGAAAAAGTGGGAAAAATACGTGGACATTATGAAGATAAAACTGATTGCCGCCATTGGCGAGAACGAAGGTCTCAAGACGGCATCAGGCGATTTTACTTACCGCACAACGAAGCCGACTCGTCGCATTGACTGGGAAGGCGCAGCCCGTTCGCTTGGACTCAGCGAAGCGGATGAAGTAGTGAAAAACTTTACCACCGAACAGCCGGGCCACCGGAGGTTCCTAACCCCGAAAGGAAAATAACAACGATGACAACAGCAGTAGCAAAGACAGATGGCAACTTGAAAAGCTATCTCGTTGCAAACAAACAGACGATACTTGAGGCGTGCGCTCATGGTGTCGATCCCGATCGGCTCATCAAGACGGCATGTCTACTGGCAACGTCGAAGAACGGATCGGCAATAGCGAAGTGCAGTCCGCAGTCGGTACTTCGTGCCGTTGTGGACTGCGCTCGGTTTGGCATTGATCCCGCTTTTGGAAAAGCATACATCATTCCTTACGGCAATGAAGCCGAATTGCAACTCGGCTATCTCGGCTTGATTGAACTTGCAAAGCGAAGTGGTGAAATCAAGTCGATTACGGCGGAACTGGTCTATGAAGACGACCATTTTGAAGTAGAATTTGGGACGCATCCAAAATTTTCGCACAGGCCGAAGTTTCAAGGCGATGGAACGGATTACAAGTCCGTGTATGCGCTTGCCTTGTTTGAGGATGGGCATTTTGAGTATACGGTGCTTCCCAAAGCGGATGTAGAACAGATTCGCCGCAAGTCGTCGAAGGCCCCGGATAGTCCGGCATGGAAAAATTATCCGGGCGAGATGGCCAAGAAGTGTGCGATTCGTCGGTTGTGCAAGACGTTGCCGTTGACAATAGAAGCACGGGAGGCAATCGAAGTAGATGACCGTCGGCACCATGTGATTGATGTGGAGTCGGAAGAGAGCAAGCCGCAGACGTCGGCCGAGAGGTTGGATCAAGCTCTTGGCCGTGCTAAGCCGCAGGAGTCGGAAGGTAAGGGCAATGAACTATGGGAGGACAATCTTCCCGAACCGCCAGAGTCTGACTGATAGAAGGAGGAAGTAGCGATTTGAATGAAAGGAGGTGATGACGAAAGAATGAAGACTGCATTTTTGCTGAAAAACAATTGGATTGAGATATTCGACCGATTGTCTGACAAACAGGCAGGAATGTTGATAAAGATGTTGTTTGCTTACAACGTCAATGGAGATGTTCCTGAAGGAATGAAAGATGAAGTGGTCAATGCGTATTTCAATATGATGAGGTTGGATAGTGACACGATGAAGGGAAATTATGACCGACGTTGTGAATCAAGTGCGAAAAATGGGAAGTTAGGTGGTGCTCCGAAAGGTAATAGGAATGCTGCAAAACAACCTAAACAACCTAAACAACCTAAACAAGCAGATCATGATTATGAATATGATTATGATTATGAAAATGAATATGAGGGGGAGAGAAGCGCGCACGCGCGCGAAGACCCCGCTCCCGTTGAGAATGACTTTAGCCGTTTCATTTCGGAATGGAACGCTTGCGCAGCGGACAAAGACTTTCCCGTGAAACTTTCTGTGCAGTCGTGGCTTGTGCCTCCGGACATCGTGATTCGAAATTACCTTGCCCGAAGCCAAGAATACGGAGCGAAAACCGTGCGCGAGGCAATCAACCGATTGCGAAGAGCGAAGTTTTTGCACGGAAAGCCTCTCGGCATGTCCAAACTGCTCGACGAAAAGTTTTTTATCAGTTTGCTCGAAGGGCAATACGATAACATTTTTTCAACACAATCAAAATCCCATGGCAATCCAACTAGCACCAGTCCTAAATCAACTCACAGCGAAGATGAGCGAGTCAAGCGAAAAAGTCAGTTCAGCGACGAGGAACGCGTTGAATACGAACGGCGATACGGAGAACCGCCGCCCGATATGTAGCCAATGCAATGATTCCGGCATCGTTACTTTCACCGGCAAGGATGGAAACCGGTATGGGCGGCGGTGTGCGTGTGCGGTTCACAAACAATACGAGCGGATTTGCGCACAAGCCGGATTTGTTCTTTCCGATGCAAAAACGTTAGACGAGTATCAACGATGGAATGCAACAGCGGCAAAAGCAAAAATGCTGGCAGACGACTACATTCGGGACTTTGATGCTGTCCGTAGGCAATGGAAAAACTGGTTTATCGTTTTCGGACAATCCGGTTCGGGCAAGACGATGCTCGGGCGTGCGATTGTGAAAGCGTTGATTGAACGGCAACGTCCAGTCAGGGCAAGAGCGGTGAAATACTACGAAATGATGCAGACACTCAAAGCGAAGTCGAATGCCGAGGACTATTGGCAAATCCTTGACCGATATACGGATTGCGAGTTGCTTTTCATAGATGATTTGCTCAAGGAGAAATCTACTTGCGGCGAACTGACGGAGGCGGACATCAAGCATTTGTTTGCGGTAGTAGACACTCGGTATGATGCGGGAAATCCGACGATTATCACGACGGAGTGTAGCAGTGGCCGGCTCGAGACACTCAATCCGGCAATCTACTACCGGATGGCGGAGCGAGCGTATGCGGAAATCATCTTCGAGGGCGAAGAGAATAATTACAGGAAACGGCTGTAGAATTGAAATTGTTTTTTTGACTGCTTGATAGAAGCAAAAAATAATATACAATGATATAAAATCATGCTTGGAGTAAAAAATGAACCAAGAACAGCAGACGGCAGACCCTGAACAGCAGACGACAACAGGAGCAAGTGGCGAGGTTGACCAGCAACAGCCAGGAGGAAATCAGCAGTCGGATGCCGGGGAGAAGACTTTTTCGCAGGCAGAAGTGACGAAGATGATGGCCCGAGAGAAGAGTCAGGGGCGGTCGGCAATGCTACGTGAACTTGGAATCGATCCGAAGGATAGCAATGCGATTGACGAAGTCAAAAAATATCTCCATAGCAAAAAACCGGAAGCACAAGTACTTGCCGAACAACAAATCGAACAGCAAAGAAAAATAGATGAAGCGAATCAACGTGCATTTCTAGCCGAAGTGAAAGCGGAACTGATGCAATCAGGCGTGCAGGCTTCCTGTCTCGACGATGCAATGGCATTGTTGACGACAAAAGTGCAAGTAGCCGATGACAGTTCTGAAATTTCCGCCGTCATTGAAACGCTTAAAACAAAATACCCTGTTTGGTTCACGAATGCGGAAACCAAACCAGAGGGACTCAAAGGAACCGGTTCTCCTATTAAACCCGGAAGTAGTAGCAGTCCGAAACAAGATGACCTCGGCAAGCGTCTTGCAGAACAACGTAAAAGTAGTTCGGTGAAGGCGAAGCACTGGGGTGCCTAACCAAAGGAGAAAGTAGATGCTTAACAATACAGGAACGACGCGGGAAACGTTCGGCAACAGGAATCAAATCCTTGCCGATGTCGGGAATCAATCTTCTATCGGTTGCGTGGTGAGTGCAACGATTGGAGTGGATGTCGGTAGTCGGAAGATTGCTAAGGCGGGAACGCCGATTCGGATGGATTTAATGAATCCGAATGCCCCGGCAAATCTGGCAACGGCAAGTGTGGCGATGACGGGAGTTTTACTCCATGATGTAGACGTGACAAACGGGAACAATAACGGAACCGCTCTCCTTTTTGGGTTTGTCAATGTCAATCGACTTCAGGCGGACGTACAAACATTGGAGACAGTAGCAGCGGGGAATGCCGCGGCATCGCGACTCATTACGTTCATGAAACTCTAACGGACAGAGCAGCGTAAAAGCATCTAGCAACACCACAACACCGAAAAAGGAGAACAACTATGGCTACAATTTTTGACTTGGTCAAGAGCGACCACATCGCGAGTTATTGGACGGAACTTGGGAACAGCGATATAAACATGACGGAGGAACTATTTCCTGCTTGCAAGCAAGTGGGGCTGAATCTGAAGTGGATTAAGGGAGGGCGAGGTTTGCCGGTCGTGCTTAAAGCGTCGGCATTTGATGCTCATGCTATTCCTCGAAGTCGAATCGGTTTCACTCAGTTGCAACATGAAATGCCGTTCTTCAAGGAGTCGATGTATGTCGATGAAGAACTGCGGCAGCAGTTAAGCATGGTGGTGAACACCGGAAATCAAGTCTATATCGATTCGGTGATGAACCGGATTTTCGATGACGAAGTGCGTTTGCTTCGTGCGGCAGCATCGCGGCGAGAGCAAATGCGGATGATGGCGTTGACGACCGGCGTGATTTCGATGACCAGTAATGGTCAAAGTTTTACGTTCGATTACGGCATCACGCACAAGGCGAACGCGATTGACCCGTGGTCTGATACCGACGACTCTGATCCGATGGAAGACATTCGGATTGCGAAAGAAGTGATTCAATCGGAGACTGGCGAAGTGTTGACCCGTGCGATGTGCGATGGCATATCTTGGCGTAATCTGCGGCGCAACAGCATCATTCGGAAGTCGGTATTTTCTATGACGGGCGGCGTCGGAAACCTGTCCGACGCGACACTGAAGCAGCACATCAAGGACGAAATGGGCATTGATGTTGTCGTCAACGATATGCGACACGGTGAAGAGTCCGGTGAGCGAATTCGGTATATGCCGGAGAAAACTTTTGTGTTGTTTCCTGATGGCGAACTCGGCCGGACATGGTTCGGCACGACACCAGCGGAGGCCGATCTTGCGAACGGCAACATTGCCAATGTGTCGGTAGTCGATACCGGTGTGGCGATTACAACGGTTCAAAGAACCGACCCGGTGCAAGTAGAAACGATTGTATCGCAGATTTGCCTGCCGTCATTGGAACGTGCGGATAGCATTTACATTCTCGATACCGGAGCGTAGGCGACGGATAGTAGAATTGTAGCCAGAAACACCACAAGTAGTATAACAAACAAGGGGAAGCGATGATAAAGATTACGAAAAAGGATGGTACGCAGGTTATCGAAGTAACCAGCGGTGCTTATGAAAACTACTACCGCCGACTTGGTTATGTTCCATTGGAAGAGGTCGATCAGCCGACCGCAGACGGTAGCATAGAATCGCCAGAAGAATCGCAATCGGAAGATTGCGAGGATGCGAAGTTTATGCAAGCGGTCGAAACAAAGCCGATTTCCAAGTGGACGAACCCAGAGATGCAGCGGTATGCAGGGCTTGTTGGAATCGACCCAAAGGCAAAGAACCTGCGTGATGTTATCAAGCAGGTGATTGATCGCCGAGAGTCAGAAGAAGCGGAGGAAGCCGAAACCAATGATGGACATTGACAAAATCAAGATGGAAGTGCGAGAGTCGCTGGTGCCGTTTTTTACCGATGATGAGATTGCTTATTATCTGGAGAAAAACAACGGTCGCGTCAACGCAACGATTTATGAGTTGTTGCTGCTCAAGGCCGAAGACTCAACCATTTGTGTCAGCGGTTTGAGCACGCAGGATACGTCAAAGTATTTTCGTCGGCTTGCTTCCCGGTATCGGGAGTTTTCGTCGGGACAGTTGTTTGGTTAAATGCGATGAACCTAAAATTTGAATCATACAAGTTACGGCGTGAACTGGAACGGTCGGGAACGATTTTTGACTTTTACCGGCTGGCTGTCAACGCGTTTGGAGAGCCGGATGGAGATTGTGAAAAAATCGGAACCATTTTAGGCCTCTACCACGAAGAGAACGACTACATCAGATTGGTGGCAAGCGAAGCGGCACAACGCCGTCAAACAGCAGGAAAACTGAAAAAACAACCGAAACTACTTTGCTTGTATGAAAGTATCATCGAATGCAACTTGCAAGTAGGCGATTACACCATCATCAACGGCAAGCAGTATAAAGTAACGGGAGTCGTGAACATACAGGAGTGGAACATTATTGCGGATATTTCGCTGGAGGTAGTAGAAGATGGCAATTCGATTCAATTATAGCGAGTCGACACTGGCAAAAAACCTTGATGATTGTGCGGTACGCATGGGTGCAGTCATTTTGAGGTATGCTGAGAAAAAAGCGGCAGTGATTGAAGCGGATATGAAAGTTAATCGGCCGTGGAATGATGATACGGGAGCGGCAAAAGCAAGTTTGAAAGCCAGCGTTACGCTGCCTGAACCTGATATTGTTCGAATTACACTTGCACACGGAATTAACTACGGTATTTGGCTGGAACTAGCAAAAGAAAAGAGATATGCGATTCTTGCACCGACTGTAGATAAATTCTCACCGGAAATTGTGGAAGAAATGCAAGGGATTTTCGAAACGATGGGTAAAAGTTGGAGTGCAGGCGGTAAAAGTTTAGGAAGAGTATGAGCACACGGTGGCAGGATATATTTCTGCATTTGCAGAAAAACGGTTTTGAAGTTTACTCACCGGGAGTCAAAACTGGCGAGTGTCAGTCCCCTTATGTTGTTATCAAACATGACGGTTCGACTCGGCATGCCGGAATCAGCACGGACATTGACCTGTACGATATACTTGTCTATGTTCCGAAACAACAGTACAGTGAATTGGAAGTACAGATACAAAAAGTGAAAAAATTCATGAAACAGTTGGAGCCAATGATTTTGCCTTACAGCTCGCAGTCTCCAAGTTATTATGATGATGGTATCCAAGCCCACATGATTAGTATCCGGTACAAGAACTACAAAAAACGTTTATAAGGAGCCCAAACGATGACAGTTAAAAAGTCAAAAGCCGAGATTGCAACGATCGACTGCTCTCTCATTACGATTCAAACAGCTACTGGTGAATTTGGATTTCAGACGGCAAGCCAAGTCAAAGTCGAACCACTGGTTGACACACAGGAAGCCGTCTCGTTGATATCCAAAGGGCGACTCCTTGCACAAAAGCCGAGCGTAAACACTCTTATCGGCAACCGGATCACATTGACAGACAATGTCTTTAATCCAGAATTGGCATTGATACTCAATGGAGGACAAATCATTTATGATACGGTTGATACAACCAAAATCATCGGCTATCGTCCTCCGCTTTCCGGCAGTGGTGAACGCGGCGAAGTTTTTACACTGAATGCCTACGCATCACACTATGATAGTGATGGCATGATTGTTCAATATGAAAAAATCAGTTATCCGAACTGTCATGGTGTTCCGATTGCATTCAGTTCGCAAGATAACGTTTTCCGTGTGCCGGAATATGTTATTAACAGTGCCCCGAAGAAGAATGAACCGCCGTACATTCTTGACTATGTGCCCGAGTTGCCGACGTTGATATAGAAGTCCCAAATAGAAAGGAAATGAATGATGGAACGAAGCGTAACACCGCTTGAAACGATTCGGATTGCCAGTATGGGCAATCTTGTAGACATTCCCGGCTTTGCCGATGGGGAAATGATTACAGTGCAGCTGCGAAGACCTAATATGCTGACGCTGATGAAGTCGGGCAAGATTCCAAATGACCTGATGGACTCGGTTGCAGACCTGTTTCCCGGTACGAAAAGCGGACTTTCTCAAGAGAGTTCACAACTGAAAATCAAAAACATTGCTGGCTTGATGGAAGTCTTTTGCGAGGCGTGTTTGGTGAATCCAACTTGGCAAGAACTGACCGATGCTGGTATCGAATTGACGATGGATCAGATGACGTTCATCTTCAATTATGCACAAGGAGGTGTAAAAGAATTAAAACCCTTTCGTGATAAGCGAAAACGTAATGCGAGTAGTGTCAATGGTAGTAAGGTATCAGTGCCGTCCAAGTCAACTGGTTGATATAGAAGATGCCTACACATCGTTCTGTTTCGATGAAGCGTGTTTTTACATCATACAACAATTAGCAAAAGATAATACACCACGGTTCAAGTCGAAACATAAGAGTTTTAGAGACTTGTATGCCGGTTACACGAATTGAGTGAACCATGACGGCAGTTAATGCAGGCAGTGCAGTTGGCTATTTAGACCTTAACATAGAAGGTTTTCTCTCTGGTTTGAGAAAAGCGCAGGATGCCGCTGCGGAAAACATGCAAAAAGTTGAAAAAACTTTTTCCGATAAACTCAATGGTATTGCTAATAGTTGTAACGCTTGGGGAAAAACGCTTTCGCTCTCCATCACAACACCATTGGTGGCAATAGGCGGTACATTATTAAAGTTCGGCATGGATTTTGAGTCGGCAATGGCAAATGTCAAGGCAATTACTCAAATGACAGACGAAGAATTAAAAACGCTTAAGGATGGCATTTTTGAAGTATCGCGTGCGACAGGCATATCAAGTATCGAACTTGCAAGACAAGTAAAAATGGTTGCGGAAGCCGGCGGCGATTTGAACCTTGTGATGGAACAGTTAACGCATGGAGCGAATCTGGCAATTGCAACCGAGACGGATTTAGCGACAACGCTTGATATGGTCGGTTCAACCATGAAAACGTTCGGACTGGAAGTAGAAGATACCCAGCGAGTCGTTGATAGTTTGGCAAGTGTTACAACGATGGCAAATACCACTCTATCGGACTTGAATTCCGCCTATGTCAACGTCGGCGGCATTGCTGCTCAAGTAGGAGTTTCGATCGACGAAGTGAATGCCATATTAGTAGAACTTGCCAATGCGGGATTGAAGGGAGGTGCGGCAGGTACTTCGCTTGCAGGTGTTTTCCGCAACTTGAGCGCACCGACAGAAAAAGCAAAAGGCGAGTTAGAGAATCTCGGAGTTGCCCTCTATGATGACAATAAGGCCTCACGAAACATGATTGACATCATGAAAGAGTTGGAAGAAGTTTTTTCGGAAATGACCGACGAACAAAGGGCATATTCGGAGTCGGTGATATTCGATACCGTTTCGCGAAAAGCATGGCTCACGATGACGGGGAGCACAATAGTGTTATCCAATGAGATGATTGATACCTTGGAATATCTCGGCATCGCCATCAATAATAGTAACGGTGATGCACGTGAGATGGCAGAGATCATGGAAGAATTGGAAGATATTTTTCCTTCACTGAGCGAAGAACAACGGCTTTTCGCTGAAAACGTGTTTTTTGGCGAAGAAGCATTAGAAGCGTGGGCAACGAAAACAGAAGGTGGAATTGAAGCAATCGTTGCATTAGCCGAAGAATTGTCTAATGCCAGTAATGAGTATGATGGTCTTGGGCAAGCCGCAGGAATGATGAACGAAATAACGGACACAACGGCAATGTGTTTCACAAAATTATGGAATGAAGTACACAATTTAGGTGTGGAATTTGTTGCAACTACCGGCCCCGCTCTAAAAGAGTTCTTGGGACTACTTGCAGAATGGTTAAAGTGGGTTGTCGAATTAGGCCCGGAATGGCATTCCTTTATTATCACTGTTGTCGGATTTGCAGCGGTAATAGGCCCTGTGCTCATAGGCCTTGCAACCATGATTAAAACGCTTACTGCGATTGCTGGCGTATTGCCTGGCCTGACAATACTTGTTAAAGGTTTATGGGTAGCAATCACAGGCCCTATAGGTTTGGCGGTAATTGCCATCACTGGTCTAGGGCTTGCCATTTGGTATTTTTGGGATGACATAAAAGAAGTTTGTCAGGGTATTACAATCCTTTGGGGCGAATTTACCACTTGGTTTATGGACAAGTTGGGTGCATTCGGCTCTTGGATTACAGACACGTGGAGTTCCATTTGGACAAATGTCAAAAACTTTTACGAAGAAACATGGCAAGGTATCAAAATATGGTTTGAGGAATACATTGCTTGGTACAAGGATACTCTCACTGAATGGACAATATGCGAGTGCATCGGCTGCCGAACAACAGAATGCCGGTGGGAATACATACAACTTTTACAGCCCCGAACCCATTACCGAAGCAACCGCTCGCCGAGAATTGGAACAAGCAAGCCGCAACCTGGCATTCGGGTTTTAGTAGTCGGGTTTTACACAATGATAGAAAATGTTATACTATTAACAGGTGGTTGGACGCTAGAAATCGACCGAACGAAAACAGAAAATTACGTTTGGTCAATGGCATTGACCGAACAGCGAACGTTGCTCCCGACATTCGGTGGCCGCAACTGTGGCCTGGCACAAATATTTTCACCTAGTGCTATTCTGGCGATGTAAACGTGCCCCTTTATGGCACAAATTTAAAAGTGCGCATCGATAAGGCGGTGCGTGAATTATTTGAGGTTAAATATAATGGCAAAATATACAGTTCCAACGGTTTATTATCAGTCCAGTCTCGCTACGAGTACTGCCGTGGAAGTTGTGTACATCAAAAATATGTCCTGGGCAAATAGGATAAACAATAGTCGATTTTAGATTAGGCGATACAGTTCACATAGACAATTCACGCTTAGGCGTTACTTATACCGGTGTTGTATCGTGTGCCATCGAAACTATTGATGGCAAAGGATACGGGCTGGAAATTGAAATTGACAAATTAGGAGCAACACTCGAACAACGAATTAGCGGCGTTATTTAGGAGAACTATCATGGCAGAAAGAAGCGGATTTTTTAATGCACAACGGCTTGCAAATGGAAACTTTGACAGAGTTTATCAAGCGGAGGAGTTTTCGCAGTATTTTGCGAACTTCTTTAGCAATGGTGTTCTCAGAGACAAACTTTCCGACTTGCAAGTGCAAGTAAACGGAACGTTTGGTGTCAAAGTATTGAACGGCCACGGCTTCATCCATGGCTATTGGTATGAGAACGACACAGAACGTGCTTTGACGTTAACGTCAGCAGAGTCGCAAGCTCGCAGAGACGCAGTAGTATTGCGGCTTGGTCTGCTTGGACACGATTTTTGACGAGTGCGGATGAAGTTATAAGCAGTTTGCAAGCACAGTTGAATGTGTTGGAACAACGAATGATGCCTGGAATTACTTGGACAGCTCGAACTGCGGCGGCAGCGACTGAATGGAATTCTGTCTGCCATAGCAATTGTTGATGTTATGACAAAAGTGCCTACTCGCAAGAGATGGGAAGTTGTCTTGCAATGGAAATATATCATATCGCTTTGGTTGGTGTCGTATTTTGCTCTATTGTTACTATTTCCCTACAAGAATAACATCCCGGAACCAGTTGTACCAAATCCTGATTCTGTTGTATTGCCCGTCGTTCCGGTGCCTGATATACCGGCTCCGCCAGTTGTAATACCAGTTGTACCCGACGAACTTGTCATGACGGCACAACAAGCAAAATTAACACGGCAAGCGATAGAATTGATACGCGAAGATGTGCTACGTGGTAGCATACCAACAGCAGATTTAGCGATACAAGCATTGTCCGCACTTTTACCAAGTTCGGTGCGACAACGCGTGTTACAAGAGCTTGGCACTCCCGATATAGAATATATGCGTGATGCACTCGATATACTAGACGGGAAAATTATTATACAGGAATAAATCACCATGAGCGAAAATTATCCATTTATAGACGGCCTTACGGAGACCACGGAAGCAGATCAACATTGCTACGACGAGTTGATGTCCCATGCGATACCATTTAGTATCCACTGGGAAAACTTGGACGATAGCATGAAGACCTTCCAATGGGACTCGGAATGGGAAAAATACATCAAGCATCGTGCGGATTTGTTTGATTACGAAGGATGCGAAAAATACTTGCCTTGGAACCTGTACCGTTCTTTGAATGTAAACTGGCTTGATGGCTACAACTACACACAACGTATCGGCAACTGTTGCGGTCATGCACATAAAAATGCACTGAAGGCATCCAACTTGGTCAATGCCCGTCAAACGGGCAAGATGCCGCGTGAAATTGCATTGTGCATCGCATACGGCATTGCACGCGGCAATGGTACAATGCGGATGGGTTCGGGATTGAACTTGAATCCGATGGCACGTTGGTCTGCTACTGTCGGCAATTTTTGGACGGCTGATTTTGGAAAATATGACGGTGGTAGTAGAGCAAGTAAGTGGCGCAAAGGGTCGCCTGCTTGTGCAAATGCTTTGAAGACACAGAGCATACCGGTCTACTTGCCTACACCATCGTTTGATTTGTGCTATGCGGCATGTGTGGCGGGCTTTGGGATCACCATCGGCAGTGGTGTGTATCCTACTGGTTCGGTGCCTAATGGCGAAGGCTTGGCAACGCCATCTACTTGGAAGAATGGCGGTCATGCTGTTGCGTTGATAGCGGCGTATACAAGCAAGTCGGGTAGGCGATATGTGTACATGGAGAATTCGCATGGTGCCAGGTACGCGGCGGATTCGTTAAATCCAAATCGACAGCATGGTTGTTGGATGGAAGAAAAGGACATTGCTCGGATGGCCACTACAAAATATGGCATTTGGTATGTGAACCTCAGCGAGATGGGATAACAAAAAGTAGAACATTATGGAAAACACAACAAACAATCACTATTTTAGAATACATGTTACAATGACGGCATCGGTAATATGCGGTTTCCTGGTTATTATCACGGGCATCGTTTCGCTGTTTACATTGCGGGATGCGGCCTTTGCTTCTACTTGCATCGTAACCGGTTCGGGCTTGGTGGCCGCGGCGAAAGTGTGTAATACCTATTCCAATACCCGCTTACCTAAAGGGATTTGACCGAATTCCATTTTCGGGTTATAAACACGACAATGATTTTGGAGATTTTGGATTATTTCACCTAGGAGAAGAATGATGGCAAAACAGAGAATTGGAGATAAAATTGGCAAGCAAATTGATGGAACAATCATTCAAACTAAGAGAGGTTTGAATCGAGCCAAGCGGTTTGCTGGAAAGAACAAAGCCGCTCTCATTGCAGGCGGTGCGGGAGCGGCTGCGATTGCAGGTGGAGGTTATTTAGCCGGTCGTGCCAGCGGCAAACGCAAAGCACAAAACGAACAGTAGAAGCATCTACTTTCAATTTTCCGCAAAGCCTGGCAGCAATCCTGTCAGGCTTTCTTGGTTTTTGCCCATCCTCGAAGACTCCCCGAAGGAGTCCCGTAAACAGTCTTTTTGAATTTTCGCATTAACGCATTTCTTGTCTACGAAAAGAGTTATGGAAAAATGAAATTTTTCACTTATCTTGACTCCAAGCCGATGACATGCTATACTATGGGCAGTTCGCAGGGAGCAGAAAAGAATGCTTTCGTCAGAACATTAAAAAGACGGCTTGTTAAAAGAGCAGTAACTCTGTTAGCAAGCCTAGCAAACCAACTAAACCACTTAGTCAGATGCTACTTATGATTATAGCCGAATGGCTCTATCTTGCAAGCGGCCTGGCATAACAAAGAAAGGATAACATCATGTCCCGTTATATTAACCCTTACACGGATTTCGGTTTCAAGAAACTTTTCGGAGAAGAAGCCAGTAAGGATTTACTGATTGATTTTCTGAATGCCGTTTTGCCGGAAAAACATCGAGTCAAAACGCTCGATTTTCACAATACGGAACAACTCGGTTATACTACTGCCGACCGAAAGGCCATTTTCGACATTTACTGCACCGCAGAAAATGGAGAGCATTTTATCGTCGAAATGCAAAAGGCTCGGCAAGACTGGTTCAAAGACCGAGCACTTTTTTACTCCGCGTTTCCGATTCGCAATCAAGCCCCCAAAGGAC
>Ga0099364_10006323_pt1 | contig 17292 bp, 12 predicted proteins | sample TergutTh196P3_FD_73070 | JGI IMG/M metagenome (GOLD analysis project Ga0099364, IMG submission 73070) | Microcerotermes parvus P3 segment gut microbial communities from Pointe-Noire, Republic of the Congo - Th196 P3 | ecosystem: Host-associated > Arthropoda: Insects > Digestive system > Gut ... | reverse complement strand
GAATCTATTAATTTATTGACCCTGCGACGGAGTTTAGACTGCACGAAGCTGCAGGGCGCAGGGTGACAACTGCATTATTTTGAATTCTGTTTGGGATAGAACACTAGGCAGCCTCAAAAAATCTGTGAAAAACTAAAGTACCCGCTATAATGCTGCATAATTTCTCGATTCCCTACTATAGACTACCTAACTTGAGCGGAGTTATGGTTTAATGCGTTTGTCGTAATGTAAATTAGCAATAGTATTGCATATTTGCATAACAAATAATACAATATACGCAAATGTTTAAAGGAGATTAGCGTGAATAAAAAAAGAACATTGGAAAGCACTCTTTTGGAAACTTCAAAATCTTTCAAAGTAGTGCTTCTTACGGGGCCGCGCCAAGTCGGGAAAACTACTTTAATGCAGACTGCGTCGGCTAAAAACAGAAAATATATTACGCTTGACGATAAAGAAGTACTATTACAGGCAAAAACAGACCCTAAAGGTTTTTTGTCATTGTATAATCTGCCGATATTTATAGATGAAATCCAATACGCGCCGGATATTTTCAGTTATATAAAAATGCTCGTTGACAGTTCGAATAAACGCGGAACGGTTTGGCTGAGCGGTTCGCAGGCTTTTGATTTGATGCAGGGCATTACGGAAAGTTTAGCCGGCAGAGTAGGCATACTTGATATGTTGGGATTTTCCATATATGAAATTGAAAATAAAGCAAAACTGCAAAAACCATTTTTGCCGAAAAAAGACAGGAAAAGCGTATTAACTGACAAAACTCCAAAAAATACTTTTAAAACAATTTGGCAGGGAAGTTTTCCTGATGTTGTATCTAAAAATGAGAAAGACAGACAAAGGTTTTATGACTCTTACGTCAGAACGTACATAGAGAGAGATGTGCGCAAAATCATAAATATAAGCGATGAGGCTGCTTTTATAAAATTTTTAAAAGTTTCTGCGGCAAGGACAGGGCAAGAGTTAAATCTTACGGATATAGCAAAAGATGTTGACATATCTCCTAACACCGCGAAAAACTGGCTCTCAATTTTGCGGACGTCAGGACTAGTATACCTGATACAGCCATATTTCAAGAACATAACTAAAAGGCTTATCAAAACCCCGAAATTATATTGGACTGATACAGGGCTTGCGGCATATCTTGCAGGCTGGACTACGGCAGAATCATTGGAAACAGGTATTTCCGCCGGCGCATTTTTTGAAACATTTGTCATTAGCGAAATTATAAAATCATATTATAACAACGGATATAATCCAACCTTGTATTATTTTAGAGACAGCAATGGCAATGAAATAGATTTGCTTATAGAGCAAGATAACAAATTTTATCCTATAGAAATTAAAAAAACGTCAACACCCAGATACGCGGACATTAAAGCTTTTGACGCTTTTGCCAAAATAGAAAAATTAGGTTATGGAAACCTTATTTGTTTAACTGATAAACAACAGCCGTTATCAGCCGGCGCTGCCGCAATATCAATTTGGAATATTTAGGGCGTATTCACACCCCGCGACAAACGCATGGTCACACGTCCCCCTGACCAGTTAGGAAGTAGGAGGGAGGAGGCATTGAGTTTCGGCGAAGCCGAAACCGAAATAAGTTTTCGCAAAGCGAAAACACATTACTTCCTCCCTCCTCCCTCCTACTTCCTAACCGGTCAGGGGGACGTCCCTGTGACCATGAAAAAAATGTCTCGACGAGACAACCACTCACCCTACTCTCTCCCGCAAGGGGCGAGGGAGACGACAGCGGCGAGAGTAATATTTTATTATAGCTTTCATGCTTTTGTCGTGAAGACGTTCCGCTTGTCTATGCAGCGCAGCACCCATAAAAAAAGCCCCGGCAGATTGCCGGGGCTTTTTAAGATATAACAAAACTTATTTCTTTTTTGCTTTCGCTTTTGATTTCGGTTTCGATTTGCCTTTTGAAGCGGAAGATTCGGCTTTTTTCTGCTTTACGGCAGCCTGAGCCGCGGCAAGCCTTGCTATCGGAACTCTGAACGGCGAGCATGAAACATATGACATGCCCACATTATGGCAGAATTCAACCGATTTAGGTTCTCCGCCGTGTTCTCCGCATATGCCTATTTTCATTCCCGGACGGACATCTCTTCCGAGTTCAACTCCGTACGCTATGAGCTGTCCCACGCCTTCAACGTCTATTGTCTGGAAAGGATCGTCGGCAAGTATCTTTTTATCAAGATAATCTCCGAGGAAGCCGCCTATGTCGTCTCTTGAAAAACCAAAGCTCATCTGGGTAAGGTCGTTTGTACCGAAAGAGAAGAATTCGGCAACTTCCGCCATCTGGTCGGCAAGAAGAGCCGCTCTCGGTATTTCTATCATTGTACCGAAAGAATAAGCGATTTTTTTGAGTCCTTTAGACGTCAGGACTTCTTTATATACTTTATCAACAATGGCTTTTTGATTTGTAATTTCGTTTACCGAGCAAGTTACCGGCACCATTATTTCAGGAAACGCTTTTTTGCCGGCTTTTACAAGTTCAGCGGCAGCTTCAAATATCGCCTGCACCTGCATTTCCGTTATTTCAGGATAAGTTACTCCGAGCCTTACTCCTCTGTGCCCCATCATCGGGTTGACTTCGTGAAGAAGAGCCGCTCTTCTCTGGAACTCATCAACGCTTATTCCGAGGCTGTCAGCGACAACTTTCTGGGCGCTTTCTTCTCTTGGAATAAATTCATGTAAAGGCGGATCAAGAAGTCTTATTGTAACCGCGTATCCGTCCATTGCTTCCATCGTGCCTTTGAGAGAATCTTTAAAGAAAGGGAAAAGTTCATTAAGCGCTTTTTTTCTTTCTTCGGTTGTGTCGGACATTATCATTTTTCTGAGCGCGAACAACGGTTTTTCGGAATTTTCGCCGTAGAACATATGTTCCGTTCTGAACAAACCTATTCCTTCAGCGCCAAATGTTATCGCTTTTTTCGCGTCGGCAGGAGTGTCCGCATTTGTGCGAACTTTTAAAACTTTTAACGTATCGCAAACTTTTAAGAAATCAAAAAGAAGCGGGTTTTCCGTAGCGTCAACCATTGCAAGCTTGCCTTCGTAAACGTTTCCTTTTGTTCCGTTAAGAGTAAACCACTCGCCTTCTTTATATGTTTTATCACCGACTTTCATCACTTTCGCATTTACGTCAACATGAAGCGCGGCGCATCCTACTATGCAGCATTTTCCCCAGCCGCGCGCAACCAAAGCCGCGTGCGAAGTCATGCCGCCGCGGGAGGTAAGAATTGCCTGGGCTGCTCTCATGCCTTCAACGTCTTCCGGATTTGTTTCTTCTCTTACAAGTATTACTTTTTTTCCTGCTTCAAACCATTTTACCGCTTCTTCGGCAGTAAAAACTATCATGCCTGACGCGCCGCCGGGACCTGCCGGCAAGCCTTTCGCAACAACCGGCGCGGCTTTTTCCGCTTTAGGATCTATGATAGGATGAAGAAGTTCGTCAAGCTGCGCGGGAGAAACTCTCATTACCGCTTCTTCTTTTGTTATGAGTTTTTCTTTCAACATATCAACCGCCATTTTCACGGCAGCCGGGCCGTTTCTCTTTCCGGAACGGCACTGAAGCATCCAGAGTTTGCCTTCTTCAATGGTAAACTCTATGTCCTGCATGTCTTTGTAGTGCTTTTCAAGTTTCTTTTGTATCGCAAAAAGTTCTTTATAATCTTTAGGCATAACCTGCTCTAAAGTTTTTTCATTTTTATTGTTTTCGCTCGTGGAAGCTTCGTTAATCGGAGCAGGAGTGCGAATACCCGCGACAACGTCTTCTCCCTGCGCGTTTACAAGGTATTCGCCGTAAAATCTTGAATCGCCGTTACCGGGGTTTCTCGTAAAAGCAACGCCTGTCGCCGAAGTGTTGCCCATGTTTCCGAAAACCATTGCCTGAACGTTGACTGCCGTTCCCCATTCATCGGGAATACCTTCAATCTTTCTGTAAGCAATAGCCCTTTTTCCGTTCCATGAAGCAAAAACAGCTCCTATTCCGCCCCAAACCTGCTGGTAAGGATCATCAGGGAAAGCTTTTCCTAAAACTTCTTTTACTTTGTCTTTAAATTGGACGCAAAGCGTTTTTAAATCTTCCGCGTTGAGGTCCGTATCTAAACTTACGCCTCTTTCTTTCTTCATTGCTTCCATAACTCTTTCAAGCTGTTTGCGTATCCCCATATCGTCTTTAGGCTCTATGCCCGCGGCTTTTTCCATAACAACGTCGGAATACATCATTATAAGTCTTCTATATGCGTCGTACACGAATCTTGCATTATTTGTTTTCGCTATTAAAGCGGGAATTGTTTTTGTGGTAAGACCGACATTAAGTACCGTTTCCATCATGCCCGGCATCGAACTTCTTGCGCCGGAACGCACGGAAACGAGAAGGGGATTATTTTCGCCGCCAAATTTTTTTCCGATAACTTTCTCAACATTTTTCATCGCTGCCAAAACCTGTTTTTCAAGTTCTGCGGGATATTTTTTGCCGTGGTCATAATAATATGTGCAGACTTCCGTAGTAATAGTAAATCCGGGAGGTACGGGAAGTTTCAAATCTTTGTGTCCTGCCATTTCGGCAAGATTCGCGCCTTTGCCTCCGAGCAGATTCTTCATGCTTCCGTTGCCGTCGGATTTCCCGCCGCCAAAAAAATAAACATACTTCTTAGGCATTTTCTTACTCCTTGTTTTTAACGACAAAGTTCAAAGTGAAAAGTTCAAAGTTCAAATGTCGTGCTTCGCTTTTGGCGAAACTGATAACAGGTTTTCGCAAAGCGAAAACGCCTAATTTGAACTTTAAACTTTGAACTCTGAACTTTGCCGTTATTTATTATTGCAGCTCTAAGTTAATTTGTTCTGACAGTAATGCTATGTCTAAATCTTTAGGATCCAAGGCCATTGCCAAATTTAAAGCGCTTCTGGCATTTTCATATCTGCCTTGTTTGAAATTGCTCAACGCTTCTCTGAAATATGCCTGAGTTCTTTCTCTATTTGTGTACTCAACCTGATAAAAATCAACCATCCCTCTGTAGTCAAGCATATTTTCATATCTTTGCGATAAATATTCTATAAGACTTTTTGCTTTGTTAAAATCGCCGTCCTGAAAAGCTTCCACTGACAATAAAAATGCTTTTCTGTCCGCGCCTCTATACCTTAATGCCTGCGCATTCAGCACGCCTATCATAGTATTGTATTTTTGAGCGTCATAAATTTCCGGCATTAAATCAACCGCTCTCTTATAATACAGCAATCCCTCATAATAGTTGCCGTCTCTGAGGCTTCTTTCAGACTCGACGAGATAATCTTCGGCGGCATCTCTTTTAAAAACGAATAATTTTTCTTTTACGATAAGTATTTTATTTTTTAATTCAAGAGCTTCCGTATTATCCGGGTACATAAGAAGTATTTCATTAAGCATCAGCTCCGCTTTGTCAAGTTTGCCGGCAAAGTAATAATCTTCTACTTTTGACAAATCCGCAACCGCATATCTTTTGTTTTGCTGTCTTCCCGCTTTCTTATCCGACACCGCCGGAGCTGCAAATTGTTCAGAAGAAGACGGCTCTCTTTTTTGCGGTCTGGCATATGCGCCGACGCCGCATAAACTTAAAATTAAAATGGCACATATAATATTTATTTTCATAACCTCTCCTTAACGAAAAAGTTAAAAGTTCAAAGTTTAAAGTTCAAATGTTGTGTTTCGGTAAAACCGAAACCTATTAATACGTTTTCGCTTTGCGAAAACACCTAATTTGAACTTTAAACTTTGCACTTTGAACTTTGTCTTTTTTATCCCCAATAAAACTCTATTATTTTTCTAAAAAACATTCCTGGAATGGAAAACATTTTTGTTACTACGTTTTCTTTGCCGGAAGACCTCAAACTGTCTTTGCTTGCCAAAACTACGACATCCATATCATTAATAGGAAGCAATGAATTAATAACCGAATCATGAAGTCTTTCTTTGCCTCTTCTGAAAACATCTCTCTCTTTCAAAATAGTAGTTATTTCCGTGACAAGAGCCTCTATATCAACCGGCTTTAAAAGATAATCGTACGCCCCCATTCTCATCGCGTCCACGGCAGTTTCAACCGAGCTGTAACCCGTAATAACTATCGGCACGGAATCCGGAGAAATCGTAAGAGCCTCTTTTATTAACGCAAGCCCGTTCATATCAGGCAGGCGGTAATCTACCAGAAGAATATCGTAATGAAAGCGTTTTATCATTTCAAGAGCAGAGGCCGCATTTTCAGCGGACTCGACAAGAAAGCCTTTCTCTTTAACGTTTTCGGCTAAAGTTTCTCTTACTATTTCTTCGTCTTCAATAATTAATATTTTTGCGGGATTCACTTACAATTCCTTTTGAAACATTTTTTATATCGCACCGCCCAATCTAGCTGCTCTAAAAACCACATACCTCATGCGGATTGCGCTGCCGTTGCGCCTTTTATTAAGGTCCTTAAAGTCTTTTAAAGTCCTTAAGGTCTTCCTTGGATCCCCGATTACAACCTTCGGGGATGACACGCGGGACTCGGGCGAGATTCCCGATTACGACTTTCGGGGATGACACGCGGGACTCGGGCGAGATTCCCGATTACGACTTTCGGGGGTGACTCGCGAGACTCGGGCGAGATTCCCGGTTACGGCATTCGGGAATGACGCGCGGGACTCGGACGAGATCCCCGGTTACGACTTTCGGGGATGACGCGCGGGACTCGGGCGCGTCAGTTTATAATTTTTGCTGAAATAAATATCGTAAGTTCGTGTCTTGCTTTATTTTTTACAACATTTTTAAACAAGTATCCCAAAATCGGAATATCTCCGAGCAATGGCACTTTATTCTCAGTTTTTGTTTCTGTTTCTCTTATCAGCCCGCCTATAACGGCTGTTTCGCCGCTTCTCAACATCATTATTGTTTTTACTTTACTGGTATTAATGACCGGCGTGCCGTCTATACTTTCACCGGTTCTAAAACTTTGTTCCGGCTCAACCTGCAAAATTATCGTACCGTCTCTGTTAATCTGCGGCCTTACCTTCATTTTCAAACCGACCTGTTTAAATGCCGTCGTAGCTGTAACGGTTGCGGCATCCGAAGCCACGGTCCTGTCCGACTGGTAAGGAACTTCTTCAACAATATCAATGGTGGCTTCCTGATTATTTAAAACTATTATTTTAGGATTAGTAAGCACTTTCCCGTTTTTATCTTCTATTCCCGCAAATATACTGCCTAATATATTCCAGTCTCCCGCCATTATTGACGCATTCATCCTTCCCAAACCTATTGAAGGAAGAAGAGACATAATCTGGCTGTATTCAACATTAGGTCTTATTTCGTTGCCGAGTGTCGGTACGCCCAATATGCTGAACGGATCAGTCCAAACATATCCGTTAGAGTTAACCGCGCCGTTAACGACTTTCGGCATTCTGTAAATATTTTCTATCTGCGTTCCCAAAGTAAGCTGATTGCTCAAGTTAACGTCAACGATTCTTGATTCAATCAAAACCTGAGGCGTGGGCACGTCGAGCGCGCGGATAAGATGTTCCATTTTATCTATACTGTCAGCCAAATCGGTTATAATAACGGAGTTTGTTCTCACATCGGAAGTGATTTTTCCGCCTCTTGTAAGCCTTGCCTGCAAAACTCTTTCCAAATCCGCGGCTGTGGTATAGTTGCAAAAAATAACTTTTGAAACGGTTATGGGAGATACGTCGCTTTTGCTTTTTATAACGTATATCTGCGTATCGCCCTGTCTTACGTAATACAAATCGTACGTATCAAGCAATGCGCTTAGCGCTTCATCCGGCGTGACGTCCTTTAGCGTTAAGACTATCCTTTTATTCAACAAATCCGCATCGGTAACAAACTTTCTGCCGGTTTTCATGCTGAGAACATTCAACACCGTATATAAAGTTGTACCCTGAAAATCTATGGAAATAAGCCCCCTAGACTCAATTTGGGCAAAACCCGTTTGAGACATCATCATCAAGACAGCGACAAACAAAGCCAGAAACTTCTTCATTATTACTCCCCCTTGTCAAACCTTATAATATATTTAAATCCGTCTAACTCAACAGTGATCGTTCTTTCCAGGATCGCGGTAATCCTGACAGTTATATCGTCTTTCTTATAAAAATCACCCACTCTGTAAAGCTTGCCTTCAATAATAACGATAGGATTTGAAACGTCAAAAATAATGCCTGAGATGTCCATAGGCGGAGGCTTTCTTCTTTCTGCCACTCTTTTCCCGCCTGCCTGCTTCGGCGGAATATACTGGTAGAATGGATTTTTAGGCGCCGGATCAATGTCGCGCCAGGTAGGAATATGACCTATGCCGTTTACCAAATCGGATGATTTTCTAAAGATTTCTTTAAAATATCCCGCGGTTCTGACTTCATCCATTTTTTCAAATCTTCCGCTGAAAAAATCGTCAACCTGAGGGCTGTACAAAATAGGGCTGCTTACTGCGGTGGCATTATTTTCAGAGTCCAGTGAAAACGAGTGAACACGTGAAAACATTTCAATATCGAAAAGAAATCTAAACATCGTATCGTATTTTGCCTTAAAATCCAGCGTCAGCGTAACCATTCCGGTAGCGTCGTCACTGACAATTGTTTCCGTAGCGTTTTTAATCGAATATCTTTCGGCTACTTCAATAACCCTGTCTCTGTATCCGGTAAGCAAATCCGGATTCGGAACAAAATTCAAAGGCATTTTGGATATAATGTCTTCAATAAGTACTTTAGTCTCGGCCATATTTTCATTCGTTTTCGTAAACCACTCAAGGTCATTATAAACGCCCTGAAATCTTTCACGCAAGATCTGCTGCTCTTTCAGCTGCATTTCGACGTTTTTATAAACATATTGATAAAGCGCTACTAAAATAAGCGTAAAAAAGATATTTCTGATTATTACGTAAACAAGATTTTTCTTTGAATAGCTTGCCATTTATTTTTTCTCCGTCACAAAAGGCATTGTAATAAATAACACTTCGACAGGGCGGCCTTTTATTTCAATTTTTTCTCTCACTTCCACAACGATAGGATCTGTTCCGAGGAATGTGCTTCTTTCAAACGCTTCTTTAAGCGCATCAGGATATGTTCTGATATCAAATCTAACGTCTGCCAAAGCCTTAACTTTCACGCCGGCCCTTATAGTATCGTCAGGCAAAAACGCGAAACTTGTTAAAAAATCTCCTTCGGGCATGTACAATCCCACTTCTCTGAGCATTAACCCCGCTTTCGTATTATGAGTAGTCATGTCTACGATTGCGAGGAGCTTATTATAGTTTAAAGTCCATTCGGCTTCAACGTCTTTTATTTTATTAAGACGCCTTGTTTCGTCTATTTTTATTCTAAGCTCATTTATATCGTCAATAACTTTATCTCTTTCCATGACGGTATACACGGTATACGCGCCGAGGCCTAATATCGCGAATGTTAAAAGCAAAGAAATAATTTTAAGAACATTAACGGCTTTCTGATTTTTTTCGGAAGAAACAATGACTCGCCGGACAAGATTTACATCATACATTGCTTTTTTCTCCTTTTTGTACGGCAAGGCCTAAAGCGACAGGAATAAAGAAACCTTTTTCTTTATCCACTGCCCCGATTATATCGTCTGAAGCTAAAGGATTCCACTTTGTAGTGGCAATTCCTAAAGTTTCGTAAACAAAATCATCTATGCCTCTCAAAATCGCGCCTCCGCCCGTTAATAATATCTTGTCAATCTTGCCTATTTTCTGCCTTGAAACCGAATGCTCCATGGAGCGGAATATCGCCTCAAGCAGATTGCTCGAACTTTTTTTCAATATATTTCTTACGTTAAGCCCTATACTTTCCCACAGCTCGGGCTGTCTTTTTATAAGCTCAGCGGTACTGACGTCAACTTCATAGGCGGAAGCAATTTCTTTTGTGACATCCAGCCCGCCGAAAGCGACATTTCTTATAAATTTCAAACGGCCTTTGTCGATTATAGCAATATTTGATACCTCATGTCCAATATTTACAAGCACGATCGACGATGAAAGCGCTCTTTTTTCGTCAAACGTAAGAAAACAGTTTACAAGAGCCATGTTGTCCGCGGTTATTCCGAGAATTTCCAGCTCGGACTGGGAAAAGCTGTCAAGAATATGATTTATCTGCTCTTTCGGATAAGCGATAAACAAAATATCCATTTTTTCGCCGGCGTCGGAAAGAACTTCATAGTCGCAGTACATATCGTCTAAAGTTTCAAAAATGCTGTTTTCCGCCTCTATCATAACGGCGCCGCCGACATTTTCGGCGGCCATTTTAGGCAAAGAAAAATCTCTGGCAAGCAAACTAATGCCGCCGGCTGATAAAGAAGCGTCGTTGTTTTTAATTCTCATCTGGCGCAGGAGCGTTTTTACTTTATTTTTAAGAAGTAAGGGACTTTCCTCTCTGTCGCCGTTTTTGTCGTCCGCGGAAATCATCGAAGCGTAGACAATATATCTTCCGTCAGTTTTTGCTGAAACCCTGCAAGCTTTTATGAACTTCGAACCCCAATCAATACCAATCAAAATTACCTCCTGGCTCTAATGTAATATCTAAATACCGGCAACACTTGTCCGGTAAGAATTGACCTCTTCGGCGCGGACTGAATATACTCAGGAGGATAATTAGAAGTCCCCCTAGCAGCAAGTTCTGCAGCTTCTGTCAGATAAAAACCGTTTATTACCGAGGGATAATCAGGCGTGGCCTCAATTCTTACGAGTGGTTTCGCTCCATCAGTTCCGCTTGAAAAAGCGATCATAAAATGCAGCTGATCCGAGGCGGACGAAATAGGCTCTGTCTTTTCATTGGCATTGCCATACATCGTAGCCGTAGTCCTTATGACATAATACTTAAAAGTTCCGTATTTATTAATATCAGGATTACTGGTAATAAGATGAGGTATAACTCCGTCAGTCTCACTGGGGATCTCTTCCTCAACTTCGCAGTAAAGAAGTATCCCGCCTTTGTCCGAAGCGCTGATTTTGTCTGAAAAATTATTATAAAGATTCGGGTCTCCGGTAAGCCCCTCGCTAGCCCCAACGCCATTTCCGGTAAAATCATCAAGCGGCATCCATTTGCCGGTGCCGCTATTGTAATTAAGACAATCAGCGTCTCTGGCAAGAAACTTTCTGCCGGCAGGGTTTAAAGTCGAAGCTCCTATAGGCGTCGAAGACAGATTTTCCCATTGCATAATGCGGTAAAGCGCAAGCTCGCTGCCGTATAAAGCGGCAAAATGAGTCCTTGTATAATAAAGCTCGGCATCGGAAGTTTCGTTTTGCAAAATGACAAGCCTCATGGAAAACATGCCAAGCAGCATAAAAATAAAAACAAAAATTATTGATATGGCAAGAATGCTTCCTTTATTATTCATGTTTTTCATATTAGTCATCCTTAAGGTACTATATTGTTCGAACTAAAAGCCACAAAAAAAGTGCCGTCTATATCGCCGTATATTGATTTATTTGCAAAGACGAAATCGTTAGAGTATTGAAAGTCCGCTCCTCCCTTTTCTCCCAATTGCACATATAATTTTACGACGGCGATATCTTCATATCTGGGGTATCTGATTCTGTTAACATATAGATTGCTGAGCCTTCCCGTTACCTGAAAATCTTTAACATCGCTTAGCAAAACTTCTCTTTTCTCACAATCGTCAAAACTATACAAAGCTAATTGATCAGCTTCCGTCAGGATGGGAGGAAAGCTCATGTCATGAGGAGGCCAACTATATAAAACGACCGTTTTTTTCATACCGTCTTCGCTAGGTTCTATTCTCATCAAAAATCTTTTATAATTTATGTCTGACTTATCCCTCTCAATGTTGCTGTAAACTGCAACGGACCTGCCGACATGATTTTTCCATTCTCCTGAATCTGTAACAAAGGAACAGGCAGCGCCATCAGCGTGATCGTGGACAATCGTACAGTACCGGTATTGCGTAGTCGCGGGGGTATCACGAACTTCCGTATATTTTTTAAAATAAACAAAACCGTCATATGGCAATTTAAAATACTCAACGTCAAACTTTATACTGTCTTCTTCTTGATCGGCATCCGGAGGAAATCCTCCATGAATGGTATTGGTAGGGTCAAGAGCAAGCACATCCTTCTCCATAATCAACGGCCCGGCAACGGTCATATTTCTGAAAACTCTCTCCGCTTTAAACCTGAACATTTTATACTCGATTGAAGCAGCGCCGCTGCCCATAATTTTTTCAAACATAGAATAAGCAAAAATAAGCATTGTCGCGCACACCGCGGACAGCATGCCGACAATTATTATGGTAACAAGCGTTTCCATAAGCGAAAAACCGCTGCTTTTCTTTTTTATTTTATTTATTTTAAGCATTTTAATCTAACCTCTCGCAAAGAGTTGAGTATTGATCATGCGCATATAACTGCAAAAACGGAATCAAAATAATGTCTTTGCCCAACTCTTTTATATACTTTACAGCACCTTCTAAATCGCTGCCGTTCTTCTCGTCGGTATAATTTGCTTGTAAGTAACCAACCAGTGCTTTCGCTTCTTCTTCTGTTTTAATGGAATATACCGATATATAAGCGCTGCGCCGGTACTTTGTCAGTCTTCTTGTATTTGTCCCTAAAAAATTATCGCCAACATCTACGTTAAACCTGATAATCCATCTAGCGGTAAAGGAGGTGGCTGGAGATCTGCTGGTCACATCGGGACCGCCGGAAGCCAGCTGCGGACGCCACTCGCCGTTAACAGGCTGCCACCACCAAAGCTTTTTAATTCTCTCCTTACCTGACGCTTTACTACGATAAACTTCACCAATAAAGTATATATCTTCGCCATACCCGCCCTCTGCTATACTTTTAGGGTAGATTCGTTCATCATAAATATAGTCATCATAATTTATTGTCTTTGCATTAGGCTCAACAGGATCAAAAGGTGCATTTATTCTACGAACTTCAGAATAATTAACGTTATCCAAAAATTGGTCCGAGGGTTGAGAGTATCCGTTCTGCCATACATTTGAATTTCCTGCTGTATAAAATCTCAATGAATGAAGTTCCCATACTTCCGATAAACCTGCTGCGCTGTTACCTTCAGGCTCTGCGCCGCCTGTTAACTTATACTCCATATCTCGGCCGTCATTATATTTGGTATGTGGTTGATACATTACTCTCCCAGGCTTTGCCGGTGCAGGAGGAACATTAGCTCTTTTCTCGTAATAAGCTGGGTAAACATATTTGCCTGCATACGCTCCCCAATCATTAGGACCAGAAGAAAGATTACCAGTAGTACCAGTATGAATTTGTAAGAAGTTGCAACGATATGGAAACGTTACCGGGGAGATAGAAGTCGGATATGCTTTGGCTCTTTGTAAAAGCTGAGCAAAAGTAAGCTGTAAAAATGCGTCATAATCTCCCTCGTAAACATACTTAACATTTTCCGGATTTCCGGAATTATAACTGTAACGAAAATATCCGTCAATCCACATATTACCACCATTACCGTCAGGTACCACCTGTGGCGGTACTTTGAAATATGTTTGTCCTTTATAATTCACATGGGACGTAGCGCTTTGCATGAGAGGGTCATTGGTCAGTTTATCTAATCTTTGCTGAATTATATCAATATCATAACTCATTTTGCCTAGCCCGTGGAAATCTCTTTTATAAAGCCCATTGGCACTAGTTGAATTGCATACCTCAGTGTCAAGTTTAAAATCTGAAAGACTGCTATTGTTCCAAGAGTCCCAATCATCATTTCCAATTACATAAACATCCGTTGTCCAACTGTTGGGAACATTGAAATTATACCCTTCACCATATCCCGGGACTGCCGGACTTTTATTAGAATAGTAGTCATTTCTTACATAGTGGTTGTTTAGATAATCGACTCCGCCGATATGGGTATAAGTTGCTGCACCATCTGTTGGTTCTCCAAACTTATCTTGGAACGTAATATACTTTTTTACCGGAATTCTAATTGTTCCCGCATCTCCTTCCAAAAAATTTTCATAAAAATATGGTTTTGGACCTTTATCTTCAGGCATGCTGTCAACGAAATAAACGGTAAATCCGCCGTTAGGACCGAAATTAGGGAAATAACCTACCGTAGGATAATTTCTTCTTTGCACTTTAAGCCTTTCAACATATCTTAAAGCATGGTCAAGCCTGTTAGCGTGCTCTAAGTGACTGTAATTTATTTTGTAAGCATTTGTAAAAAAAGAAATGCCTCCTATCATTGCAATAGACAGCACTAACATTGCAACCATAACTTCAATTAATGTCATGCCCCTTTGCGTTTTCATAACAACCACCTTTTTCCGTTTTAATTTCAATAAACTTTATAACGGCAATTATGAGCCTATAACTAAAATTACGAATTACGGGGAGCAAAGCTCCCAATTACGAATTACGAATAAACGGCGGACGACAAAGACATTAACGGAAATTACGAATTACGGGGAGCAAAGCTCCCAATTACGAATTACGAATAAACGGCGGACGACAAAAACATTAACGGAAATTACGAATTACGGGGAGCAAAGCTCCCAATTACGAATTACGAATAAAAGGCGAAACGGCAATTACGGCAATTACGAAACTTTTAGAGACAATTACGAACCTATAAAAACAATTACGAATTACGGGAACTTCGTTCCAATTACGAATTACGAATAAACGGCTTTTAACTGCGAAACGGCAATTACAAATCAACGGCAAAGACAACTACGAAACTTTTAGAGACAATTACGAATTACGGGGACTTTGTTCCAATTACTAATTGGGTGTCTCTAAAAACCCTGTTTTTTTCTTACCGGTGTCCTGAACTTGTTTCAGGATCTCGTTGTTAACATTAAAGACATTAATGACCTTAAAGTCCTTAAAGACGTTAAAGGCCAGATCCTGAAACAAGTTCAGGATGACACTGCTTGGATGGAAACAATTACGAATTACGGGGAGCAAAGCTCCCAATTACGAATTACGAATAAAAGGCGAAACGGCAATTTTAAAGGCAATTACGAACTTGGTTTCTCTAAAAACCCTTCCCATTCCGTGTCATTCCCGTGAAAACGGGAATCCATGTTTGTTGTTGTCGTCGGATAAAAACAACTTTGATCCCCGATTAAGACATTCGCGGATGACAAACTGTGGGTTTTTAGAGAGCCCCAATGACGAGTGGAGCCTGTCCCCGGGTGTCTAAATCAGAAAAATTAACAACTTTTTAACGGCAGCCATATTTTTACATTTTGCTTTGAGCCACTTTTCTGTCCCTTTGACCCATAGCACATGCCGAATGCTTTTTTATTTCAACAGTTTTTTAAACCGCCAATGGGTCACGGAGACGGATGATTTGGCCCAAAATAAATATAGAATTCCAAGTCAACTTCTCAGCCCCAATGCCCTAATTAATAATCCGGGGCATAATTCAATAATTAAAACTTATTTTTGCTGACACGGGCACCCTTTTTCAACGGCGCACCGGGAGCCGGTGACCATCCGCCAGCAACATACACACGAAAGAGATGCCCGGCAGGAGCAGAAGGGTGAGGGCAATCACACTTGCATGCGCTCGAGAGATATTTCACCCCTCTAATGTTCACAGTAAATTCTACTTCTATATTCGTGAGAAGTTCTATATGAGATCTGGTAACTTGGAACCAAACCGGTTCGCCAGAAGTAGAATAAGCTTTACTTGGATCTGCGCCAGAGCCAAAATCTCCATAACTTATTACTTCCCATTCTATCAGCGCATTTTTATCTTCTGTCCCGTTACTGCGCCTTACAACTGCTTTAACGAATCCAGATACTTGGTCGTCAAAATGATAGCATCCATCAAGCTTCAAATATCCACCTACATTAGCACTAGGCATTTCAAATGAAACTGTGAGCGGCTCGTCATCATAAATTACAGGTATCTTTTTGATGACACCGTTGTATTCGGCTTGTATATATCGATCACCTGTAGGTAAAGGTGATGAAACATCAACAATAATACCAAGCGGCGCACCTGAAACCGAAAAAGTTGTCACCGCTTGCGTATAATAATTCTTAAAAACGCAGAGCCCGGGCGGATTGCATGTCCAACCAATGGGAACATCTGGAATAACATTATTATTTTTATCTCTGACGTCAGCTCTTAAGTAGGGTAGCCAGCGTCCCGGCCATAATTCTATCTTGTCAATATTATAGCCGCCAACGATGGGGGTGGCGTCGTCAACCGTTACAGACACCTCGCTTACGCCTCCGCCGCCTGTGCCGCCTTTATTATTGTTGCCCTTGGAGCAGGAAGCGACAAAAAACAGTGTTGTAAAACATACGGCCAAGAGTAAAAAAACTTTTTTCATAACAAGTTTCCTCCGTTTATCCCATCATTGCGGACGCAAGATAGAAGATAGGCAAGTACATTGCCACTACCGCTATGCCTACTATGAAACCCAGCCCGATAATAAGTACGGGCTCGATAACCGAGCTGAGTGTCGCTACTGCAGCGTCAACTTCATCGGTAAAATAATCGGTTATTTTATCAAACATCGCGTCAAGCTGGCCTGACTTTTCTCCTACGATGGTCATTCTTGTAACCATTCTCGGAAATATCTCGTATTTTTCCATTTCAAAGCCCAGCTGGTTTCCTTCAAGGACCCTTGCCCTGATTTGCCGCATCAAACTTTCCGCGTAAGCATTATCCATAACGTTGGTTGAAATATCAAGAGAAGCCACTATATCTACTCCGCTTTTTACGAGAGTTGATAAAGTCTGAAAGAATCTGGCGAGAACCATTTTTATATAAATTTTGCCGAAAATGGGAAGTTTAAAAAGAAATCTGGAATAAATTAAATTGCCTGCCGGATTTTTTTTAAACATCATGAATCCGACTATAATCGCAACCGTGCCCAAAAACAGCCAAAGCCCGTTGCCAATTACGAATTGGCTTACGCCCATAACCATTTTTGTAGGGGCAGGCAAATCCGCTCCGAAAGAAAGAAACATTTCTTCAAACCTTGGTATAATGCCGATGACTAAAGCAAGCAAAACAATTATAAAAAAGCTGCCGATAAAAATGGGGTATGTGCTGGCTGATTTTATTTTTCTTATAAGTTTCACGTTATTTTCGAGGTATAAAGCCAAATCCGCTAAAACTTTTGACAGTTTTCCGGATTTTTCGCCGACTTCAACCATTGAAGTAAGAGTTTTTGTGAATATTTTATGTTTTCTTAACGCGTCGGAAAGAGGAGTCCCGCTTCTTAAACCTTCAGCAACTTCTTTAAGAGTAGCGCGCATTTTGGGATTATTGGCCATA
>Ga0099364_10006322_pt1 | contig 17292 bp, 16 predicted proteins | sample TergutTh196P3_FD_73070 | JGI IMG/M metagenome (GOLD analysis project Ga0099364, IMG submission 73070) | Microcerotermes parvus P3 segment gut microbial communities from Pointe-Noire, Republic of the Congo - Th196 P3 | ecosystem: Host-associated > Arthropoda: Insects > Digestive system > Gut ... | reverse complement strand
TTGCAGATACCACCAAATATCCACTTGTTCTTTATTCCTCCGGCTACGCCTGAGATGAATCCGGTTGAGCAGATTTGGACGGAAATTCGCAAGCGTGGTTTTAGGAACGAGGTTTTCCAGACGCTAGGCAAAGTAGTGGATAGGCTTTGTGATACAATTTGCTCTCTTTCAAATGACGTAGTAAAAAGCATCACTGGCCGTAAATGGATTCTAGATTGCTTTTAACTTGGGATTGGTATAAGGAGTTAAATGAAAGTCAATCAGGTTATCAGTATTGCGGTTGGCAAATATGGCGCCGTTTAAAGCGGATAAATTATATATAACAGACCATTGCAGTTTGTCCTCGCCATCATTTATAACGCCCACTTTCGCAAGCAAGGCAGCAGCCTGCGCTTCATTAAGAATCCCGCCATTATCGTCAATCACCGACTTAACTTTGTTATACCGTTCAAACTCATCAAAGCCTTCTCCGATATTCACATCGTTATAAGCAATAAAATTAGAGGCAATTTGGTAGGTCTCATCTGTTACAACAGTTTGCAGCTTACCGTCGAAATACTCAACCAGAACCGATTGACCGCTTGCGTCACCAATCAAAAAGTGACAGTCAATCCCCCCGGAGAAATAGATATTGTATTGGCTTAGCAATTGGGTCGCTTCGTCAACTGTTGCCGCCTTATCCAATATTAATCGTATGGCGGTTGTTGTATTTAGCATTACCTTGTTTTCATCAAAAGGAGGGTCTGCCTCCGGCACAGCGAGAAGCGCGATAGCTACACCCTTTTCATTCATCCCGTCAAAAGGAAGAAACGGTGCGACAAGCGTTAAAAAGCTGTTGAAATTCAATCCGCTTGGCAGATTGTCTTCCGAATACCCCGCAAATGACAAGTTAACGGTTGATACGGAAGCGTATCCGTTTACAGGCCTGGTAACGACTTGCAAGGGGGGAGCGTATGAAAAGTCAAAATTTCTACCGAATATGATTTCCCCATCGCCGTTACGCGTGACAAACACCGTGCAACCGCCGCCGGATATGCCTAAATCAATAGGGAATCCTTTCAGTAAACGATTTGTTACGAACAACTCAATATCTCTGTCGTTTGCGGCTCCGGTCATGAGAAAATCATCAAATCCATAATCACCATAATATATCATTTGAAACATACCATAATCATCAACCCGCTTGATTGAGGCCAGGCTCCTAAGCTCATTCCAGAACAAAATAACACTTACCGCTGTGATAACAAAGACAATGCTTAACAGTGCGATACCGGTTCGATTCAATGCCTTTTTCATTTTTATCCTCTATTCGTTAAAGTTGCGGCGTTCGATGTCCATAATCAAATCGACGCGATCTTGGTGGCGCCCGCCCTCGAAGGCGGCGCCAAGCCACGCGTCAACAATCATTTTTGCCATCTCGGCGCCGATTACGCGCGCGCCGAACGCAAGCACGTTGCTGTCGTTGTGCCGCCTTGAAAGCATTGCGGAATACGGTTCGCTGCAAACGGCGGCGCGTATGCCGCGCACCTTGTTCGCGGCAAGGGATATGCCGATCCCCGTACCGCATATGGCAATGCCTAAATCCGCTTTTCCGGACGTTACCGCGAGCGCGACCTTCTCGCCGTAGGCAGGGTAGTTACACGATTCGCTGGAATTTGTTCCCACATTTATGATTTCATGCCCTTGGGCTTCTAAATGCGCTATAATCTCGCTTTTCATCTCAAGCGAGGTATGGTCATTTCCGATTGCAATTTTCATGATAAATTCATGCTCCTTATATTTTTCTTTCTTAAAATGGCCGGTGCGGCTCACCGCTTTCGCAGTAACCGCCGCAAATGGCCGGTATTCATCCTCAAGACAATATCTTTCGGATCAATATTGCGCTATAACGCCATCTCACATTATTCCATTTCCCGGTTTATTTGTCAAGAACCGGGTTACCCTAAAAATTCCCAAAAAGAATCATGCATTACCTGCCGCGACAAGGACAATACTTATGTGTAGAATGTTAAAACGGCGGAGGGAACTTTGTTGATTAATAAGGTGGAAATTTGCGGGGTAAATACATCAAAGCTCAAAGTTCTCAAGGAAAGTGAAAAGCTCGAGCTATTAAAGAGAGTCCGGGAAAACGGGGACGAGGATGCAAGGGCGCAGCTTGTAAACGGCAATCTGCGGCTTGTTTTAAGCGTCGTGCAAAAATTTACCAACCGCGGGGAAAACCTTGACGATCTGTTTCAGGTAGGCTGTATCGGCCTTATCAAATCGATTGACAATTTTGACACGCAGCATAACGTGCGCTTTTCAACGTATGCCGTTCCCATGATACTGGGCGAAATCAGGCGCTATTTGCGGGATAACAATAGCATAAGGGTTTCGAGAAGCCTGCGTGACACGGCGTATAAAGCCATGCAGGTAAAGGAAAAGCTGGTGGGGGAGAACATGAAGGAGCCCACGATTGACGCGATTGCAAAGGAAATGGAAATCCCGAAGTCGGAAGTGGTCATGGCGCTTGAGGCGATTGTAGAGCCTGTGTCTTTATATGAACCGGCTTATTCCGATGGCGGCGACACCATTTTTGTAATGGATCAGGTCGGCGATAAAACCGGCGACAAGGACTGGCTTGATGAAATATCGCTTAAGGAAGCCATCAGCAATCTGTGCGAGCGGGAAAAACGGATTTTATCCCTGCGGTTTTTTGTGGGTAAAACACAGGTTGAGGTTGCGAAAGAGGTAGGAATCTCACAAGCGCAGGTTTCAAGGCTTGAAAAATCGGCGTTAAGCCGTATAAAGAAGCAAATCTAAAAAAACGTCCCGGCTAAGCAACCGGGACGTTTTTCGATACTTTACGGATAGGTTCTAAGCTATTCCCATCATTTTCCGGTACTCCGGGTCGTCGCGGATGATTCTGGGCTGGCTGTGGACATGCATGGGGTTTTCATTAATCGTAAAAAACGCCTTTTCTTTTCTGGCGGACTCGCCATCAATAAGCTTTGCCTTAATCACAAACCTGTATCTGTTCGGCACATTGTGGTTTAACCTGCCAACCCCCGGGATATCATAGGTGCATGTCGATAAGGTCAGTATTTTATCCTTGGAGGTAATTTTTGTCCCGTAATGATAAATAGACGAAGCAAAAGCGACCTGTATCACGTTTGCGAAACGCTCCCACGACAAATCGGGGATAATATAAGGCAAATCAACCGTTGTATAATAGACCGCGAAGATTTCCCAAGCCATGTCTTCGTTTTCGGTCGAGAAGAAGATATACGGGTTGTCTTTGGCAAAATGGGGGTCTTTAAACCGTATCAATTGATGAAAAAGGTCGCCGTCCGGGTCTTCGGTCCATGTATGCCCGTATATCGTTGTATTGCGGCTAAGCTGGCCGCCGCGAATCAGGCCGCACCGCCTGTCGGCTGCAAAGATTCCGTCCCTGTCGGGCCTGCCGAAAAAGTCATGTTTTAAATAATACTCGTTATTGTTAGGCGGGTTTTGGACGACAACATCGTTTATATTCGTACCGGGAACATAAAGCCAGCCGACGGTATCCGTGTTATGCTTATATCTGTCGGCGATATACCGCTTAAAGCGCGGCGTGATATCCTTGACCTTCGCCACCGGCTCGGCAAAAGCGTTAAAACATAATGAAACCGCAACAAACACCATTATGACAGCTTTCAAAAGCTTTTTTTGGTTCAAACACCCACCAGCTTCCGTCAAAGAATACGCCTCTATATCATATAATATTTTTTTCTTAAAGTAAAGCCATCTTTAGCCAATGATTGTAAACAAACTTTGAAAAATGCCTCCATCGTTTGATGGAGGCATTGGCAAAAACGCAAGCGAATCTTAGAAGGCCAGCACAATCCCTTTATCATCCGCATAAAGGGAAATAACCCCTTTTGTTGGAACAATAATGATTTCTTTAAAATCAAATTGTTTTTTAACGGCGTCTGAAAGCTGTTTCGCCAAAGACGAATTGTTGCAGTGGGAGATTACCATCGTTTCGCCGGTTGTCGGTTTTTCCCTGTTCCCTATAAACGACATCAATTTTTCAATCATTTGCTTTGTTCCGCGCGGCTTTGCGAATAACGCAATCGTGCCGTTGCCGTCCGCGCCCATAATCAGCTTAATATTCAGGGCGTTGATTATTTTTCCGGCGATCTTGTTTAACCGCCCGTTTTTAATCAGGTTATCGTACCGCTCTAAAACAAAATAAGTTTTCATGCCGTTGATAAAGCTGTTTACCGCCTTGATAATCTGTTCCTTCGGCATCCCCTTTGAGAGCATTTCGCGGATTTTTATGGCAAGCAATAATTCGCCGGCAGACGCGCTTTTGGAATCAAACACATGTACATCGATTATCCCGTTTTCCTCCGCGTGTTTTTTGCCTAACCCCGCGCTGGAATAAGAACCCGACAATTGGCTGGATATGGTGACGACAAATGCGTGCTTGACCGCCTCCATCACTTCCTGGAAAGCAAATGGCGACGGGGAAGCCGAGCTGACCTTTTCCGTGCAGGCCTTCATCTCGGCTATGAAGCCGGGGAGATCCAGATTCTCATCGTCCGTAAATTCCTTCTCCCCCAACATCATGGTTAACGGAACCGAGATAACGCCCAGCCGCTCTTCAAGCTGCGGCGTGATATCACAACAACTGTCAACAATAATCTTATATTCCATACGCACTAACACCCTTCATTTGCCTATTAGTCTTTATCTAAAGAACGCGATAATAAGCATTTATTTGGAGTATACCATATTTTTACGTAAAATAAAAGGATTAAAATATGAAACAAAAAATATAATTTTTATTCGCTTATGAATACGGTATTTGTGTCACGGCAGAGGTATTGCACGGCTGTCCGGCCGGTCTCCAGCGCCACCGGAAGGCCGCCCGGCGGCATCATGCGCTGCCCCGCGAAGTAGACGCCGGATAAGCCGCCGATAACCGCGGGATAACTTTTTATTTTCATACCGGGAGTCATCTCGGTCATCCAGGAGCCCTTCCAGTTGCCGCAATACCGTTCATACGTCAGCGGCGTCGCGATATCGCAGACCTCCACGCGCCCGCTGATTTCAGGCATAAAAGCAGTCAGCGCTTTAATCGTTACATAGGCCAGCTTCTGTTTTTCCTCTTCATAACGGTTTTCATCCTTTGCTTTTTTCCAGAAATCATACGTGTCTCCGGGCAGTATAATCGTCATTGCTGTTTTTCCCTCGGGCGAATAGGCCGGGTCGCCGGCATAATTGTTGACGGGCAGGAACTCATAGGTTTGCGCGGCAATCGTAATCGGCTCACTGAGCTTAAATGCAGGGGACTTGGGATATTTTTTCAGGTCGGCGTCCACTCCGAGTGAAATAAACACGCACATGGTCGGTTCGGTCACGGCGCGCATTTCGTCAAGCCAGGGCGATTTTAACGGGGCGTCAAAAAGGTGGTCGATTGCCATAGTGTCGGCTGTGACGATTACCGCGTCCGCGGGCAGCGGCTCGCCGTTTGCCACAACGCCCGCCGCTTTTCCGTTTTCGACGATAACGCGGCCAGCGTGGGTATTATAAAGTATTTTACCGCCCAGCGCCGTGAATGTCCTGACAATCCTTCCGGCAAAGGGGAGGGAGCCGCCTTCGGGGAAACCGCCGTCACCCCCGGCCAAGATGCCCATAGTGAAAAAGAGAGGCACGGCGCCGGATTTTTCATCGGTGCAGGAACGAAGCAAATCGCGTATGCCCTCATGGGAAAACCGGTTGATATACTCGTCGCGGGAAATTTTGGAGAAGGCGCTCAGCACGCGCATGGCGGATAAGGCGGAAAAAAGCAGTGAGATGGACGGGCGGGCCTTTTTCGTCGCCTTCACCCCGCGAATATCCCAAACCGGCATGGAAAGGTTTTGCACCTTGCGGATATTCTTGCATAATTTCCTGATTTCCTTTTCATCCCCGGGCGACACGGAAATCAGGTGCTTTTCGGTGGCGTCCACATCGCGGTAGAACCGGATTGGAGTGCCCTTGTAATCATATTCAGAAAAAGGCTCGGGGAGGTGAATCGGAACGCTGTCGTCGAGCGCGCCCACATAACGCCATAGCTTATTGAGCGGCTCTTTCCCGCTGGAGCCGGTCAGCCAGTGCATCCCGCCTTCAAACAGATAGCCCTTCCGCTTCCATGACGTGCAGTTGCCGCCCGCGATGCTGTGGCTTTCTAAAATCGTGACGTCAAAGCCGCACTTTTGCGCGTATACGCCGGCGCTCAAGCCGGCTATGCCTCCACCGATGACAATAACTTTTTTCATTTTAGCCCCTCCGTTTTTGTTACTGAAAACAAGTATAGCATATTTTATTGTTATATAAAATTAAAATCGTATTAAAACAAAAACAGGCGACATATCGTCAGCCTGTTTTTGGCGTTGGCGCAGATGCTCATATTAGTACCGGGTTAATCATTGACAGGTTCAATACTCCATGAGCGCAATGTTGGGAATACGCTTATTGTTACAGCCTTGGGGTCAATGGCGGCTCTGAATTTTTCTGTGGCGGAATCCTGAAACATGTTGGCGGAAGCCGCTTTCATTGTGTCCATGCTGCTCCAATGCTGTATCATGATCCACAGGCGTTTTTGTTCGTCATATAGAATCTCGGAATCAATATATCCCGGCTGTTTTGAATGAAAATTCATTTCCAGTTCATCTATGATTTCGATGAATCCTTCTTTTGATACGCCGTCAACTGTTTTCATATTTACAATTTCAGTTATCATGCTCATATAAAAAATACCTCCTTATATTATTCGAATTTATTATAAACAAGATGCCGGGGGAGGTATAGTAAAAATTCGACAGGGCCGGGTTATTTGATTTTTTCTTTCACGCTGTCGCGTTTACTCAAAAAATCCGATGGCGTTACCCCTGAATGTGTTTTAAAATCTTTAATGAAATGCGTTTGGTCGTAGTAATGATGTGAGTATGCAAGGTCGGCAAATACAGCGCCGGAGGGGTTATAAATAAACTGGTTGCTGGTTTTTTGAAATCTGCCGATTTGTTGCAGCTGCTTAGGAGTTATGCCAATATACCGCTTAACAAGGCGCTCCAGCTTTTTGATAGATATTCCCCGGGCGGCGCAAAACTCGGATATATTTTGAGAGTGCATGTTATTTGTAAAATCTTGAAGCAGGAAAATATCTTCGGTAACGACAGCGCTTCCAAGCCATGTTTCCAAGCCTTGCTCAATGACATGAGCCGCTTTCATATCATCGCCTGCTGATGAGAGCCTTGCAGGAACACAAGCTGCAAAATCCGGATTGTATTCCTCTAAATCAATAACTTGTCCCTCAAGTTCGCACATAGCCGACTTTAAAAGGATGCAGGCCCCCCAAGGATACAAAGAAACGCCCCAAACATTAACCGGCCCTTGCTGACGGATGATTTGAACTTTTTTTTTCACATTCCTTATATGAGTGGCAGGAGCACAGGCTTCAGGTTCGTTTGAAAACCTGTAAAAAATAGGGGAGGCTACATTTATTATCATATCGGTATTTACAACGGGCAATAATTCATTGTTAATATCCTCATATGAATCACCGGTTAAATGCCAGACAAACTCTGCTATATTACTGAGAGTCGTACTTTTTACCGGATATTTGCTGATTTGCATTGATTCCGCGCCCTTTCCGCTTTTTTTATGCTTATCTTAAACAAAAGACGAATCCAAACCCATTCCCTGCCGGAAAAGTGCGGATTATCTTTATAGTCGAACCACCCCAAAATATCCTCGCTAATCCTGTGTCGATTTTGAGGTGGTTCGATTATATCCGGCGCAAATGTTCATAATGACAAACATCGTTCGGGTACAAAAATTCGCCCATTGCACAGCACAACGAGCGAATTGTGTCCAGCTTCAAGCTGGTGGAGCAGGTAGCGGGAATCGAACCCGCACTCTCAGCTTGGGAAGCTGATGTTCTGCCACTAAACCATACCTGCGGATTGTGGCGTTTTTCGCCACAACAATAATAATGATAATTATTTTTCCGCCGTTTGTCAAGTCATATGTTAAAAATTTTTCACGTCGACGTCGTAATCGATGCCCGAAAGGCCGAACCCGAAAAGCCGTAGAAAATCGTCCCGGTAGCCTTCGATATCGGCATACTCGCCGGTGTTTTCGTTATTTACATCGCTCCATGCCCTGCTGATTTCCTCCTGAAGTGAGGGTTCCATTTCCCAGTCGTCCATGCGGATGCGCCCGGCTTCGTCTACAGGGACAGGAGCTTTGCCCGCGTAAAGCCTGTCTTTAAACATACGTACCATTTGACGGATACAGTCCTCGTGCGTACCTTTTTCTTTCATGAGCTTGTAAAGAATTGAGATATAGAGCGGCACCACAGGAATCGCGGACGAAGCCTGCGTCACAAGCGCTTTGTTTACCGCGATAAAGGCTTTTCCGCCGATGGGGGAGAGCAGGGCGGTGATTTGCTTTGATTTTTCCTCCAAATCTTCCTTGGCCTTGCCGATGGTGCCGTCCTTGTAAACGGGGTAGGTGAGGGAGGGGCCGATGTAGGAAAACGCGACGGTGACCGCGTTTTGTTCAATCACCCCGGCGCCGCTCATGGCCTTTATCCACAAAAGCCAGTCTTCGCCGCCCATCACCTTTACGGTCTGGGCGATTTCATCGGCAGCCGCAGGCTCAATTGTTACCTCGCTGAGCTCGCCCGTGTGGAAATCGATGGTTTTATTTTGGTACGCGCCTCCAATCGGCTTTATCACGGAGGAATAAACCTCGCCCGTAACAGGGTCGCGGCGTTTCGGGGCGGCAAGGCTGTAGATGATTGAATCGACCTTTCCGCCGGGCATTTTGTCTTTTATCAGGCGGATTACTTCCTGCTTCGCTTCGTCGCCGAAGGCGTCGCCGTTTACGCTTTCGCAGAGAAGCCCGGCTTCCTTCGCAAGCTGCTCGAACGCGCGGCTGTTGTACCAGCCGGCGGTCGCCGTGCGGCTGCCCGAGGCTTCGCGCTCAAAAAATACGCCTATCGTATCGGCGGAGCAGCAAAACGCCGCCGCAATACGGCACGCAAGGCCGTATCCCGCCGACGAACCGATTATAAGAACGCGCTTCGGCGCGCCCTGAATTGGATTGGATTTTGCGTATTCGACTTGTCTCCGCACATTTTCAGCGCAGCCCAAGGGGTGTGCCGTGGTACAGATAAATCCCCGCATTTTCGGTTTGATAACCATTCAAACGTCTCCTAGCCTTCAAAAATATCGTGAATTGCGTTCACGGCTTTTGAGCCCAGCTCCTTGTCAATCAAAACGGAAATCTTAATTTCGCTCGTAGAAATCATATGAATATTGATGCCGGCCTCAAACAATGCCTCAAACACCTTTGACGCAACGCCGGGATTACTCTCCATACCCGCGCCGACAACCGATACCTTCGAGATGCTGTCGTCGGCGGCTATGCTTGTAAAGCCGATGAGGTCCCTGTTTTCATTTAGGATTTCTATTGAAGCCTGCATATCCGGCAGGGCGGTGGTAAAGGTGATGTCCTTTGTGCCGCCGCGCCCGATTGATTGCAGGATAATGTCGACGTTTACATTAATCTTCGCAAGCAGTGAAAAAACCTTAAACGCAATCCCGGGAACGTCCTGTACGCCGACAAGCGAAATCCTCGCGACGTTGTCGTCCTTCGCCACACCTTTTATCAGCATTTTTTCCAATTTCGCCGCCTCCTTCACGATTGTGCCGGGTTTATCCTCGGTACTGGAGAGCACCTCCAGCGGTACATTGTATTTTTTCGCCATCTCAACGGAGCGGTTATGTAAAACCTGCGCGCCGAGCGTTGCAAGCTCCAGCATTTCGTCATACGAGATGGCCTTAAGCTTTTGCGCGTGCTCCACGATTCTGGGGTCTGCGGTGTAAATGCCGTCAACGTCGGTGAAAATCTGGCACTTGTCGGCGTGCAGCGCCGCCGCGATCGCAACCGCGCTTGTATCCGAGCCGCCGCGCCCGAGGGTCGTGATGTCGTCATACCGGTTCACACCCTGGAAGCCCGTTACGATGACAATATTGCCTTTCGTAAGCTCAAGCTCGATTCTGTCCGACTCAAGCCGCCGGATTCTTGCGCTGCCGTGGTTGGAATTCGTGATAAAGCCGGATTGCCAGCCTGTCAGCGCGACGGCGCCATATCCCTTTTTTTTAAGCGTTATCGCAAGCAGGCCGGCGCTGATTTGTTCCCCGGCGGACATCACGAAATCAAGCTCGCGCTTCGGGGGATTATCGGCCAGCTCCTTCGCTTTTGCGATCAGCTCGTCTGTAAACTTGCCCTGCGCCGAAACGACCGCAACCACATCGTTGCCCTGTAATTTCTGCGCGATAATCCGTTCGGCGACGCGGTTTAATTTTTCGGAATCGGCAACGGAGCTGCCCCCGAATTTCTGTACAATCAATGCCATAAAAATGATTCTCCTCGGGCCTGTTGACACTATCCGAAATGTCTGGATATCGAACGCATTTTGTGTCAAACAAGGCAGATTTTCGCAGGAATACTTTGTATATTCCAAGGAAATTTAACGCAATTTGGCGCAAAATGCGCCGATAGATGGGCGTTGAGCGGTAGCATCAACAGGCCCAAAGCTATTCAGATTCAAGAACGCGTATTTTAGAAAGCAGGTTCAGGCCCTCGGCGCGTTTGTCGATTTCATACTCCGGCATTTTTGCGGTCAGGAACGCAACCTCGTCCGGCAATTGCCCGTCATGCGACAGGAAAGTGACGCCGCCGAATACTTCCTTTATTTTTTCGGCGGTTATTTTGCCGCCGCATCCGCATCTTATGTACATCACAACAGGCCCGGATTTAATGTCCGCGACGTTGTCTTTATTGCTGTCCGTCCAGTACAGACTTTCAATGTGGTCTTTGGATTTTATACAGTCGATGACGTCGCCCACAACAGCCGACGCGGTGGGGAATTTACCGGCGCCCTTGCCGTAAAACACGACGTCTCCCGTTGAATCCCCACGGACTAAAATCGCGTTGAACACATCGTCCACACTTGAAAGCTGGCTTTCATGGGGAACTAAGGCGGGGCTTACAAGCGCGAAGATTTTTCCGTTCTGTGCGCGGTGCGCCTGTCCGATAAGCTTGATCACGCAGCCGGCGCTTTCGGCGTATGATACGTCTGCTGGCGTTATGCCCCTGATGCCTTCGGTGGGGACAAGCTCCGGGTAGACATGCGAGCCGAACGCGAGCGACGCAAGGATGCATATTTTGCGGCAGGAGTCATGCCCGTCAACGTCCGCCGTGGGGTCGGCTTCGGCGTAACCCAGTTCCTGCGCCATCTTAAGGGCAGCATCGAAGGGCATATTCTCTTTTATCATTTTTGTGAGGATGAAATTTGTCGTACCGTTTAAAATACCCGCGATTTCATCGATTTCGTTTGCGGCAAGGCATTGGTGCAGCGGCCTTATGATGGGAATACCACCGCCGACGCTTGCCTCAAACAAAAAGTTTGCGTGGTTGCCTTTGGCGGTTTCAAGCAGCTCAGCGCCCTTTTCGGCAACCAGCTCCTTATTGGAGGTAACGGCGCTTTTACCGGCTTTCAGTCCCGCCATTACATAATCGTAAGCGGGGTGCACGCCGCCCATTACCTCGACGATGACCTTGATATCCGGGTCTTTTAAGATGACATTAAAATCCTTTGTGAACTTATCTTTGTACGGGCAATCGGGGAAATCCCTTAAATCAAGGATATATTTCACGTTTATTTCCGTTCCGGCCCGCTTGGTAATACCGGCGGCATTTTTTGTCAGCAGCTCCGCAACGCCGGAACCGACGACTCCATGACCTAAAATGGCAATTTCAATCATCTGGCCCACCCTTTTCATTTCCTGTTTTCACATCGTATATCATAACACTTTTTCTAAAACCTTGCAAATGGTTTGCGGTACTAATTGCCGAAAACACGGAATAAATTAATACAAAAGGGGGAACAGACATGAATTCAAGGCATAAGCTTGAGCTTACGGCAATTTATATAACGGCCGCCATGCTTGTGGTTTCGGTTATTTCGCTCGGCGCGAAAACCGTATTTGCATATCAGGCGCATGAACATGGGGAAGAAGAGAAGTACCCGGCACTATATGTGTATGTGGAGGATATCGAGGAGGTAACGGCGCCTAATCAAAAAACGGTGTATTTTACGTTTGACGACGGTCCCAGCCGTAATACGGAAAAAATCCTTGACGTGCTTTTGGAAGAAAACGTCAAGGCGACCTTTTTTGTTTGCGCGCAGTGCGCGGACAGCGTAGACGTACCGGCCATCATGCGGAGAATCCTCAGGGAAGGGCATGAAATCGGGCTTCACACCTACATGCACGATTATCAAAAGCTTTATCGCTCGCTTGACGATTATCTTGAGGATTTAAACCAAATCAACGATTATATCATAGAAGCGACGGGCTATCAGCCGAACATATTGCGGTTCCCCGGAGGCAGCGGGACGGCGAACGCAAGCCCCGCACTTAAAAAGCAGATCATCAGCGAAATTACCCGCAGGGGATATAAATATTACGATTGGGATATTGACTCCGGCGATTCCACAAAACATGTTAATTCCGTGGAATATCTTTTTAACAGAATCATAAAAGGCACGAAGGACCGGCAGCGGGTCATTATCCTGATGCATGACAGCCCCGGGCCTGTCACAACCCCCGACGCGGTAAGGCTTGCCATACCGGCGCTGCGCGAGCAGGGCTACACTTTTGACAAGCTCACCGCGGCCGTGAAGTAACATCCGCATTCCAAGCCTCTTCACAGCTTATGATAACGTCTTGCCACGTTACATTACGCTCTGTAATATAATTTTGTATATTTACCGCCAGCAAGTTTTGCGGAAGCCCGCTGTGAACCTGCGGCATACTCATATCGGCGCGCATGTAGCGCAGCATTTGCCTGTGTAAAACAATACCTGTATCGTGCGCATAATCCAAAAACGGCGAGGTCTCCTGAAGCTCATCGGCAAAATATTTGGCACCGCTGTCCGAGGTATAAAGCCATTTTAGAAAATCCATTGCCGCCCCGGCACCGGATTGCGCGTTAATCGCCCAATAAAACGGCGCGCCCGTATAAATAACAGGCGTTTCAAAATCAATCAGCGGAACAGACACAAGCGAAGTTCGGCCCTTCATCATCGGGTTTATGTCAAGTATCCGGCGGTAAGCGCCGGTATTTTGTAAAATCACGGCGACCCTGTAATTGGCAAACCGTTCAAGCTGCATGCTGTTTGTGATATTCATAGCACGTGCCCAATCGTTTCCGGACAGCGAATACCGCATCATAAGCTTTAAAATTTCTTCGGCGGACTGAGGAGCCGTGATGGAACGCGTTTCTGCGAAGGCCGCATTGGACGCGGATTTGAAGGTATTGCTCAAAACGATGTCGGCAAAGCATTTATCCAGAAAATTCCGGTCGAGGGCGGGGAATTCCGTTACCGCTTCAAGCTCGGGGAATCTTTCGGATAATTCCCCGGAAATTATTTTTTCGTTCAGCTTGGAAAAAATGTCCGCCAAATCATCAAGGCTGTTGATTTCTAAAACAGAAATATCGGCGTAGTCAAAAATCTCCTGATTAAAGAGGAATCCAACAGCTTCAACAGAGTAGGGGACGCCTAGGACAGCGCCTTCCTCGCCGATGGCGCCAAGCGCGTCGGGATAAGCCTCCTTCACCCATTCATTGCCGCTCAGGTCTTGTATAAATTCCCGCAACGAATGAAACTCGTCCATGCGGGAAAGGGTAAATAAGTCAACCTTTTCGCCGGAAAGCAATTTAGACCGCAGCGTAAAAAAATAATCGGTTTCATTTACAGTTTGCATTGAAAAATGAACCGCTCCGCCCGATTCATCCGTGTAAAGATCATATGCTTTACTTAGCTCAAATACTAAATTGGTGCGGTATTTTAATACATTTATCGTAGTGTTTCCGGAAGAAGCGACAGAAATATCATTTTCCGGCAGAAAAGCACTGTTATCAAGAGTATTATCAGATATGACAGGATAATGAATGATTGATGTTATGATAACACACAAGACAGAAACCAATATTAATACTGAACGAAAAAAATAGGACAGCAACAACAAAAACGCTCCTCTCTATCAAAGAGAGTATGGGGAATTTTTATAAAGAATATGCAAAAAAAAGCGCGCCGGTCATTAGACCGGCGCGCCAAGCTCTGGGCAAATTATCTAATCACACTGCAATGCGGAGGCGTGGAAAGCGCGAAGCCTTCCAAAAAGGGGGATTAGATACCTCTTAAAAAGCCTTCTTATTCTTCAAAATGGTCAAACTTGTCCAGTACGTCGCGTGACGGGGTATACATTACAACATGGCCGTTGATAAACGCACCGCGCTTGACCTCAAGCTCATCGGTGGAAATATTGCCTATAATCGTTGTCGTGCTGCCGATAGACAAAGCATGGCGGATATCGAGGTTGCCTTTGATTTTTCCGTCTATTTCTGCCTGCTGCGCGCGTATGTCACCCGTAATCCACGCGTCGCTGCTGATACTGATGACGTCGTCGCATTGCAGGCTGCCGTCAATCTGCGCATCCATTACATAAGCGTTCGCCGCGGAGGTATTTCCGCGTACCTTTCCCGCAATGACAATATTGGATTTGCAGTCAATATCTCCAAGGACTTGTCCGAGCAAGCGTACGGAATCATCGGTTTGGAGCGCGCCGCGGATAACCGTATTCTTTGAAATAATGGTTTTGTCGTCGCTGTAAAGGTCCGTGCGGTCAAAATCGTATACCTTGTTCCCATATGCGGCAGCCGCCGGAATCTGATTGGCAGTATCAATCGCGGTATCGGCAGCAGCTGTCCCAAGGGCTTCCAATTCATCGCCGGGTTCGAGGCTGTCAGAAGCATCATCATCTTCACCATAAGCCTGAACAGGGGAGGCTGCTGTAAAAAAATTACCTTCCGGCTGCCCGTCGTCGGAGGCATCTCCATATTCGTAAGAATCGTCCGCATTATCATCAATTACGGAGCTTGCCTGCATGAACGAATCCATAATCTCGCGGTCGTTGGCAGGCGCGGGCGGAATTTCATCTTCCGGTAAGGGGTTGATATACGGCGCACCAAAAGCCGTCTCCGCGCTTTGCCCGGCTGAAACGGCGGATTCAACCGACTCGGCGATATCGTCATTTTCTATGTTTTCCGGTTTTGTGCCATTTGAACCGTTGAATAAATCCCTTTTCACACTGTTCAGCGCTTCAAGAAAATCGTCTTTCAAGCCCATACAACACAACCTCCCAATCTGATATTTATTTTATAAATTGTGTGAACGAATGTGGACGTAAGTTCACATACAGTTCACACAGCCTGATAGACTGGCGTTCATGTTTTTTACATTATTATGAAAATACCCCGCTACCGCCCGGTTTTGGGGTTGTTGTTGATACCTATGCCTATGCCGGTCTCGGGATTAGACTCTTCATCAGTATGGTTACGTTCCGAATTTTCACCGGAACTCATATTTACATCATTTACCGCGATGCCTGGAGAATGGCTATCGGAAAGCGCTCCTCCCGGGATTTCGGAAGCGCCGCCGGCGGTTTGTGTTACACCTGAAATGGAAGAATTTCCAGCAAGGGACGCCCCGCCTCCCGCCGCTTCGGAAGAATCCGCATGAGAATCGGCTGGGGCCGGAGAAATGTCTCCGGAAGAAGGCGTGCCGCCGTTTACACTATCCGGCCCGGCGTCCGCGCCTGACGCGGTTCCCGAGATGTTTTGCCCTACACCCGTTTCGGAAGCGTTGCCGGGTTCTATCACAAACCCGCCGCCGGTGTCGCTCGCGGTGCTTTCGGGCGCAGGGGCGGGAGCCGCGTTTTGAGATACCGATGGCTCCATGCCGCCAAGAAGCTTTATAATCTCCCTGTTTGTGTCAAGGATCTGCAAGCCGAGAGCGACCATTAGTATGACAGGCAGAAGCAGGACGAGAATCATAAAAGCATAAATTAAATTTTTAATTCTGCGAACCCGTTGTTTATTAACCATCTTTTTCATACGTCCTTAAAAATAATACACCTATATTAGTTTAGTTTATTATACGGGCATTGTCAATAGATTTACAGAAAATCACCGTACATGAATTAACATTCGTGTTTTTTTCACATATCTACTTATTAATCGTGATTTTTGAAAGCGGCGACGATTTTGCGGCTTTTTCGATTTGTTTGTCGGAAACATGGGTGTATATTTCAGTAGTAGCGAGATTCGCGTGGCCCAACACCTCTTTCAGCACCCTGATATCAACGCCGCCATGCTGATACATCAGCGTCGCAGCCGTATGCCTAAGCTTGTGGGGGGAGTAGCCTTTACAGGATAATCCTGCCTGTTTCAGGCACTCCTCAACAATCTGCTCAACTCTGCGCGCCGTAAGCCGCGCACCGCGCCGCGAAAGGAATAGCGCGTCTTTTTCCGATGCTTTTACAGGATTTTTTCTGACTTCCAAATATTGCTCCAAAGCGTAAATGCAGGAATCGTTTAAGTATATGATTCGCTCTTTATTTCCTTTACCCAACAGCTTGACGGTATTGTCACGGATGTCGCTCAAATTGATTCCAACAAGCTCGGAAAGGCGCATACCGCAGTTTAAGAAAAACGCAATGATACAGTAATCGCGTTGTGAATACGCGGTATTGACGTTTGACATCAGCGCGACGCTTTCTTCAAGCGTTAAATATTTAGGCATGGATTTTTTTAACGACGGCGTTTCTAAATCCTTTACCGGATTTTCCTCCAGCAAACCGGTCTTCGCCGTTAAATATTTAAAAAACGAGCGGATACAACTGACCTTACGCGAACGTGTCTTGGAATTATTTTCGCGTTCGGCCATCGTATAATTGAGGAAGCCATAAACATCTGATAACGTGATTTGCCGGATAAGCACAATATCAATATCTGATATATCGATTTGATGAAAATCCAAATCCGGCGGAACATTCGTTTTAACAGACTTTATATACCGCAAGAAGGTTCTCAAATCGGTGTGGTATGCGTCAACCGTTTTTGCAGACCGTCCGCGTATCGTAAGCATATAATATAAAAAATCCTGCAATAATTGAGGACAATCCTGAAATCTCTTATTGATATTCATTTTATCAGTTCCTTTTCCCTACTTCGCTAAATTTTTATTTAGCGAAATAAAAGTTACAAATTCATTCTACCCTTTCCCCGCCAAATTGTCAAGCTTTTCCTCGATTCGCTCAAGCTTCGATAAAACTTCATTCTTACGCCTGCTTCGACCGGTAATCC
>Ga0099364_10006321_pt1 | contig 17294 bp, 16 predicted proteins | sample TergutTh196P3_FD_73070 | JGI IMG/M metagenome (GOLD analysis project Ga0099364, IMG submission 73070) | Microcerotermes parvus P3 segment gut microbial communities from Pointe-Noire, Republic of the Congo - Th196 P3 | ecosystem: Host-associated > Arthropoda: Insects > Digestive system > Gut ... | reverse complement strand
TGAAACAATGGATTTGGGTGAAATAGCGGCAAATACGGGAAAAATTATAATTTTTAGATTCGAAACGCGCATACTGGATTTTATAGACAAAGCAACAGAAACGGTATATTTTGAAGTGGTCAGCGATAGAATTGAAGATTTCACCGTAAACAATTATGATTATATAGCTGTAGATATTCCGTTATATATAATCGATGCGGACACGGACGAAGGCGGTGAAATTGAAGGAAGCGGAGTATATGAACGCGGGGAAGAAGTGACTCTTACAGCCGCTGCTGCGGACGACGGCTATATATTCACCGGCTGGTATGAAAACGATGAATTGGTTTCTGATGATACGGTTTTGACTTTTACGGCATTAAAAAACAGAAAACTTGAAGCGAGATTTTATAGTGAAATAATAATAATTATTTACGGCGACGTAAACGGGGACGGCAGGGTTGATGTAGCCGACCTTGTGCTGCTTGCGCGGCACATAGCGGGGCTTGAAAACCTCACGGGCAAAGAACTTGACGCAGCGGACACAAACGGGGACGGCAGGGTAAACATCGCCGACCTGATCCGGCTTGCGCGGTATATCGCGGAGATCGACCCTTCACCGCTCGGATAAAAAGAGCGCGGGCGGCAAAATAAAAAAATGAGGCTGTTTTGCAACAGCCCCCTTTTTTTTATTTGCTTTGTTTTTATCTTGCGTACTGGCTGCGTTTTTTATAATGCGTGTGCAGTATTTTATGCGCTTTCTCGCTGCCGGGTTTTTCAAGGAAATTTTTATACAGGTCTTTAATTATCGGGTTTTCGTGGGATTTCCTCAATTCCATCCCCGCGTCCCCGTCATATAAAACCTTTGCGCGCAGCGCTTTTAAATCGGTGTTGTTTTTTACGCTCATCGGCTGCACGGGCTGACCTCCTCCGTTGACACAACCGCCCGGACACCCCATTATCTCCACAAATTGAACGTCGAGCTCGCCTTTTTTGACGGCATTGAGCAGATCTCTTGCATTGGCCGTACCGCTCGCCACCGCCACTTTAACTTCAAGGTCACCGAGTTTATAAACCGCTTTTTTTATCCCCGCCGTTCCGCGCACCTCGGTAAAATCAAGCTTTTCCAGCGGTTTGCCGAGCACGGTTTCGGCCGCGGTTCTGAGCGCAGCTTCCATAACTCCGCCCGTCGCTCCGAAAATCAACCCCGCGCCCGAGCCGAGATCAATAGGTGTATCGAACTGTTCGTCCGGCAGACGCAGGAAATTTATCCCCGCTTTTCTTATCATTCTGGCGAGTCCGCGGGTGGTGATTGCGGCGTCTATATCATTTACGCCTGCGGCAGCCTGACCCTCCCGCGTTACCTCGAATTTTTTGGCGGTGCACGGGATAACGGATACCGTGAACACATCGTTTAAATCGATACCTTTAAGATTTGCATAATAAGTTTTATATATCGCGCCGAACATCTGCTGGGGGGACTTGCATGATGACAGATTATCGATAAATTCGGGGAAATAATGTTCGCAGTATTTAACCCAGCCCGGCGAACACGAAGTCAGCAGAGGCAGCTTGCCGCCGGAGTTCAGCCTTTCGATAAATTCGTTCGCTTCCTCCATAATCGTCAAATCAGCCGTAAAATTCATATCATAAACGCCGTCAAACCCCATTCTTTTAAGAGCCGCCACCATTTTACCTTCGACATTGATACCCGGCTCCATACCGAAACATTCGCCGAGATTCGCGCGTATTGAGGGAGCGGTGCAAACCACGACGTGTTTTTTGGGGTCAGCCAAAGCGTCCCATACATGCTGTGTGTCGTCTTTTTCATAGAGTGCAGCGGTGGGGCAGGCCACAACGCACTGTCCGCAGGATATACACGGCACATCCGAAAGGCTCATCTCAAACGCGCAGCCGATATGCGTGTCAAACCCCCTGTCATTCGGACCGATAACAGATATGCCCTGTTCCCTGCAGGCCGCGACGCACCTGCGGCATTTTATGCATTTGTTGTTGTCGCGCACTAAATACACCGTCGAATCCTCAAATGGGAACTCCGCTGCGGCGCCTTTAAAATAATGTTCGTTGTCAACCCCGAAATCCCTGCTCATTTTCTGCAGCTCGCAGTTATAGCTGCGGATACAGCTCAAACATTCTTTTTTATGTTCTGAAAGCATCAATTCAAGGTTGAGTTTTCTCGCCCGTATAACCGCCGGAGTATTCGTTAAAATCTCCATTCCTTCGGCAACAGGCTGAACGCAGGACGCAGCCATTGAGCGCGCGCCTTTTATTTCGACAAGACATATCCTGCAGGCGCCGATAGCGTTTATCTTTTTCATATAGCACAGCGAAGGTATATCGATCGCCGCTTCCCGGCACGCGTCGAGTACGGTTGAATCCGCATCAACGCTGTAATCTCTGCCGTCTATTTTTATATTTACATTACCCATATTATAATTTAAATCCTCCCGGTTATTATTTATATAATTACTGCTTGATTATCGCGCCGAATTTGCATTTTTCCATACATACGCCGCATTTTATACATTTGTCCGGATCGATAACATGAAGCTCTTTAACCTTGCCGGTAATCGCGCCCACCGGACATACTTTGGCGCACAGCGTACAGCCTTTGCATTTATCGTTTATTATAAACTGCAGCAAATCCTTGCAGACGCCCGCAGCGCATCTTTTTTCGTTTATATGCTCTTCATATTCGCGCCTGAAATATTTCATCATCGAGAGCACCGGGTTGGGCGCGGTCTGGCCGAGTCCGCATAAACTCGAGGCTTTTATGTGCGCTCCGAGCTCTTCGAGTTTATCGAGGTCAGCCATCTCGCCGTTGCCTGAAATGATTTTTTCGAGAATTTCATACATACGGCGCGTACCTATCCTGCACGGGGTGCATTTGCCGCACGATTCATCCACGGTAAAATCCAGAAAATACCGCGCCATATCGACCATACAGGTATCTTCATCCATAATTATAAGCCCGCCCGAACCCATCATCGAGCCTATGGCGGTGAGGTTATCATAATCAATAGGCGTATCGATCAGGCTCGCCGGAATACATCCCCCCGAAGGTCCGCCTGTCTGCGCCGCTTTAAATTTCTTGCCGTTGGGCACCCCGCCGCCGATATCTTCGACGATTTTTCTGAGTGTTGTGCCCATTTCGATCTCAACAAGCCCCGAATTGGTGATTTTTCCCGCCAGCGCGAACACTTTTGTGCCTTTGGATTTCTCCGTGCCCATAGCGGTGAACCAGTCGGCGCCGTTTAAGATTATCTGCGGGATATTTGCGTAGGTTTCAACATTGTTTAAAACCGTAGGCTTACCGAACAGACCTTTGACCGCCGGGAACGGAGGGCGCGGTCTGGGCTCGCCTCTGCTGCCTTCAATCGAGGTCAGCAGCGCCGTTTCCTCACCGCACACAAAAGCGCCTGAGCCGAGCCGTATATGCAGCTCAAAATCAAACCCCGAGTCAAAAATGTTTTTGCCGAGCAGTCCCATTTGGCGCGCCTGCTCTATGGCGATACTGAGCCGGTGCACCGCGATGGGATACTCCGCTCTTATATACACATAACCCTCATTTCCGCCTATCGCATAGCCCGCTATCGCCATAGCCTCGATGATGGCGTGAGGGTCGCCTTCAAGAATCGAGCGGTCCATAAACGCGCCGGGGTCGCCTTCGTCCGCGTTGCAGCAGACATATTTTTTATCGGACTGCTGTTTATATGCAAATTCCCATTTTAAACCTGTGGGGAATCCGCCGCCGCCTCTGCCTCTTATCTGTGAATCCTTGATGATTTTGATCACGTCTTCCGGTTTTAATCCGGTCAAAACTTTTCCCAGCGCCTGATATCCGTCGACGGCGATATATTCCTCTATGTTCTCAGGATCAATAATACCGCAGTTTCTGAGCGCGATCCTGTGCTGATATTTATAGAACGGCGTATCGTTGAGGGAGATTATGTCTTCACCCTCCAGAGCCTCGTCATAAATCAGTCTTTTCACCGGTCTGCCTTTGAGCAGATGTTCAGCGACGATTTCCTCGGCGTCTTCCGGTTTCACACGGGCATAAAAGATTGTGTCGGGGTAAATTATAATTATCGGACCGAGCGCGCACAGCCCGTGGCAGCCCGACATTACAATCTGTAATTCTTTGTCGAGACCGTGGTTTTTAATCGAGGTTTCCAGCGCGCTTACAACCGCCCCGCAGCCCGAAGCCACACAGCCTGTTCCTCCGCAAACCAGTATATGAGAACGTATCATTTATATTTTTCCCTCCAAAACATATATTTTTTTGTGTAAAATTTATTTCGCAATAGAACCCACCGTATATTCCGCGAGGATTTTACCGCCGATAATATGCGATTCTATAACCTGCAGCGCTTTTTTTTCGTCCATATTGACATATGTGACCTTTTCTTTGCCCGGCTCAAAAACTTCGACGATAGGCTCATACTGGCACATACCGATGCAGCCCGCCTGAGCGACCGTCGCCTCAAGGTTTCTGTTTGCGACTTCTTCGTTGAGCGTGAGCAGCACCGGACGCGCGCCCGCCGCGATCCCGCAGGTGGCCATACCCACGACTATTTTTGTCTTATCCCCGTCCTCCTGTCTTATAGCCACTTTGTTTTTCATTTTTTCTTTAAGCGCGTTTAATTCCGCAAGACTTTTCATTTGTTTTTCTCCTGTTCTAAAAAAAATATTAATATTTATAAATAATTCTCCGTGAGATATTCTTTTATCCAGCTGACAATCTCGGGTTCACCGAGGGATATATCCTCTCCCAAAACATCTTTTAAATCAGGGGTATTGAGTTCAACGGTTTTATCCCCGGTTTTATGCGAAAAATAAAAATTGATATCCGGCGAACCCTGAATCAGTATACACACCGTCGATATAATATCCCCAAGCGGAATAAAGTCAAGGCTGTCGGTTCTGAAAACCGCGCAAACTTCGGTACCTTCTCCCGGAACGCTGTGAATTTGAAAACTGCCCCCCGTCTGCTCCGCCTGCATTTTAAAAAACGGCAGCCCCAGCCCCACTCTGCGCGTTGTTCTGCTTGTATAAAACGGGTCGGTCACTTTTTGAAGGGTTTCTTCGCTCATGCCGCTTCCGTCGTCTTTTATTTTTACCGAAACAGAAACCGGTTCTTCGATTATTTCAATGTGTATATTGGGAGCGCCGGCAGTAACGGAGTTTTGTGTGATATCGAGAATGTTTAAAGATAATTCCTGCATATTTTTACAGTCACCCTATTTTTTATATTTTTCGAGTATGGAATCCATATCCTCGGGTTTGGCGATTCTGCCGTATACATTTTCGTTGATAGTGAGCACCGGGGCGAGCCCGCATGCCCCGATACAGCGCGTACCTTCAAGCGAATACTTTCCGTCGCTTGAGGTGTCGCCGGATTTTACGCCGATACTGCCGGATATCCTTTCGAGAATATTTCCCGCTCCTTTTACATAGCAGGCAGTACCCATACATACGGATACCGCAACCTCGCCTTTGGGGTTGAGCACAAACTGCGAATAAAACGTCACAATCCCGTAAACCTCGGCAAGGCTCACATTCAGCCCTTCAGCCACCATCTTCTGCACCTGTATGGGCAGATAGCCGTAAATATGCTGCGCTTCCTGTAAAACCGGCATCAGGGCTCCGGGTTCGTTTTTGTGTTTGTCGATAACTTTTGCAAGAGCCGCCTCCTGCACCTGCGTGCCTTTGAAAGCCACCGTCGTCATCTTTTTTTTCATCGTTTAATTCCCTCCGTTTTTTCAGTTTTTTTTATTTAATATTATTTTATCAATCTGAAATCTGTTTCAAAACCATCTAAAACAGCCGATTTTACCGTATCCTCGAATGTGTATTCGCAGGTTTCCAATGTTTCTTTGTTTTTTGTATACACCAAAACTTTTTTTGTTACGGGGTTGACAATCCAGTATTCGCACACGCCGTATTCCATGTATGCTTTAAGTTTATACACATAATCGTTCAGCGCGGTGGCTGTGCTGACCACTTCAATGATAAAATCCGGCGCGCCGTTTATTTTGTTTTCGGATATTTTTTTCGGGCTGCAGACAACAAACACATCGGGTTGGAATACATTCTGCGCGGCGTCCCTTTTATATTTGCTTTTTTTTGTTTTGTCTTTTTCAAACAGCACCACATCGAGCGGCGCCATAAAAACCCTGCAGCTCTTACCCTCCGAAAAATCTTCCAGTTTCCTGCAGATTTTTCTGCATATATCCTGATGTGTAACAGACGGTGAAGCCATCATATGAATTGTGCCGCCGATCAGCTCGTGCCGGGTTTCTTTGTTTTTTGTAAACTTAAAAAATTCTGCGGCGGTATATATTTTTTTTACCGGTATTTTTTTCGGCACATTCATTTCCGTCATAGTCACACCTTCTTTCCGTAATAATTATTATAGCAGTAAAATAATAAAAATCAAAGTGAATTTTGTTAATATTTTTGTAGGATCAAATTTATGAAATCCGCAGCGGTTAAAATCTCGCGCTCCGAGTGCAGCACATTCCCGGGTTCGGCTATATCCCAAAGATAATGCGCATCGGAACTGCATAATATCCTGCCGGTGAGCATATGTTCGCTCCTCAAACCGTCTATTTTTTCAAAATCTTTGATCTCAACGGGATTATTTCTTAAGTGTTCGGGGAAATAAGCGAAGATCGCAAGGAGCCCGTTGGCGTCTTTGTCTATATGCGCGGGTACTGCCGCCGCCTCATACCGCCCGGCTGTCTTAAAAATTTCATCGATGGAAATATCAGCCGCATTTATCAGCAGATATTCGTCTTCGCCGGTAATATTGTCAAACTCGTCCATGATTATCTGTTCGCCGAATATTTTTTTATTGTTTTTTATCATAACGCGTTTTTTATATAGAACTTCACTCTCAAAATCATACATCCCCTCAAACCCGGAAAAATATACAAGCGTGTGTATCTCCTCGGACGTTGTGATTTCGGAAGCAGGTATAACAAGCAGTCCGGTATCGTTGTTTTTGGCCGCTTTAAACACAGCCTCACAGTTTTTTATACTGTTATGATCACACACCGCAATGATATCAAGAGCTTTAAGCCCGGACATATTGACGATATTGTTCGGGGTCATATCATCATCGCCGCAGGGCGAGAGACAGGAGTGGATATGCAGGTCATAAAAATATTTATACATGGCTTTAAATATTATTTAATTTATTATAAATAAGCGCCGAAATCTCAAATCCGGTGCGCGGCGTTCTTAAAAGATTTACCCCTTCATCGGCGGCTTTCTGCAGCACACCCGCATCGACCTCGACATTTTCGCATAAAATAACGCAGGCCGCATCAGCCAGCATCCCCACGGCGATCGTGTTGAGGTTGGACATAATTGTGATAAAAGCGCTGTTGGGTTCCGCTCTGCCTATAACCCAGCTCAAAAGATCGCATGTATATCCGTTTTCAACCGTCCTGTCGCCCCCGCTCATATTTATAATCTCCAAATCGAGCAGTCCCGCAAGTTCGCTTATTTTCATTTGTTTTCTCCTCGCTTTTCTTTTGTTTTTATAAGACAATCCGACTCGGCCGCCTCACCCCGCACAATATCTTCGGCAAGCGCTTTGCAGGACGGCGCGCCGCACGCCCCGCAGTCCGCAGAAGGCAGATTTTTTATCAGATGTTCCATTTTTATCATCATCTGCACCGCTGTTTTTGTGTCCTCGCTGAGTTTCATGGCAGGGTTGTATACCGGTTTGTTTTCCCAGCGCAGTTCGGACAACTCCATATCTTTTTCCGCATAATTCTGCGAGACGGGCAGATATTTGCGCAGCTGCTGAATACGCGCTTGGGCTATATATGCGTTTTCAACCGCCAAAACACCGCCCACACAGCCGCCGCTGCAGGCGTTGAGCTCGATAAAATCGAGCTCAAGAAAACTCTCGCTCTGCACCTCGATTTGGTCAAGCACATTGATTATATTTTCCATGCCGTCCGCCGCAAGATATTTGCTGTTTAAAAGCGCCGACGATTCCCCGCCGGCGGCTGCCCGGCTTATACCGATTATACCGCTCGACATTATAGGGGTCGTCTTTTTTATGCTTTTCATCTCCCCAACAAGCCGGAAGTACATATCACTCATGGCGATAACCCCGTCTATATCGGATTTTTTAACGCAGTCGGGATTTTTTACGTAACTCGCTTTAGCCGGACACGGCGTTATAAAAAATATACCTATATCCCCGCTTTTTAATCCGGGGTTTTTGCGCATAGCCTCGCTTCTCGCTGTTTTCGCGGCGAGTTCGGCGGGAGGCAGGACAGTGAGTATATTATCGCATAAATTCGGATACCGCGAAGAAATCAATCTGGTTACGGCGGGGCAGGCTGAGCTTATTATCGGTTTTGCCGCGCCGAGACCGGACTGATACATGGTCAGCCGCGTATAATCGCTTATAACTTCCGCCGCTCTTGAGACTTCGAAAAGAGCATCAAATCCGCATTTTAAAATACCGTTGAGTATATAATCGATATCGTCAAGATTTTTAAACTGGCCGTATAAAGCCGGCGCGGGCAGACATATTTTATGTTTATACCCATCCATGGCAGAAAAACCGTCGCATATGGCGTTTTTGGCTCTGTGCGGACAAATTCTGATACATTCCCCGCAATCTATACAGCGCTTCGGAATTATTTTGGATTTGCCGTTTCTGACGCGTATCGCTTCGGTGGGGCAGCGCCTCATACAGTGCGTACAGCCTCTGCATTTTTCCTGTTCAAGCGAAACAGAACTTATATGCTCCATATTATTCCATCACATTCTCTCTTGAAAATACAACAATTTTCCGGCATTTCAATATTTTCAGTAATTTACAATCATCGTAACTTTTGTTCCCGAACCGATAACCGATTCCACAAGCATATCGTCCGTATATTTAAGCATATTGGGCAGCCCCATCCCCGCTCCGAACCCGAGGGATCTTATGGTGTCCGGAGCTGTGGAGAATCCTTCCTGCATGGCTATATCCACATCCGCAATACCCGGCCCCTCATCCTGAAGAACTATTTTAACGGCGGCGGGATATATGGTGACATCAGCCGTTCCGCCTTCGGCATGGATAACCATATTGATCTCACCCTCATACATGGCGATGGAAACTTTTCTGATTATATCCGGCGCGATACCGAGCTGCCCGAGCGATTTTTTTATCGACATGGACGCCTGACCCGCCGAAGTAAAATTGCCGCCGTCTATTTCGAATTTGAAATTCATAAGCTCTTCGCCGAGATCATTATTCATAATCGTCCCCTCCGCGCAACCCGTTTGCGTATAATATCCCGCAGGCATTATACATCCTGAGTTTCGTGGACAGTATAACTATACCGTTTTCAACGGCAAGCTCGATTATTTCTTTTGAGGGAGCTTTGGATCTTACGAATATTATACAGCGTATATCCATCATATGACACGTCCTTATAACCTGGCTGTTTACAAGCCCGGTCAAAAGCGCCGCCTGCTCTTTTACAAAAGCCAGAACATCGCTCATCATATCACTCCCGCAGGCGGAGTGTATATCCATATCAGGATTATTTTCGCCGGTGAGCGTTTCCGCTTCGAGCAGTTCAATTATTTTACTTATTTTCATTTCGTTTCCACCTCAACGTTTTTATTTTTACCCTTCATTAATTATACAACAAAAAAAAATAAATTTCAACGGTTTTTAATATAATTTTTAAAACATTGATATTTTTTTAACAATTAGAATCGCCCGTTAAATAAAATTAACTAAAAATTTCATAAAAATCTGTTTATTTTATGCTCATTAACATATTATAATATATTTATTAAGTTAGTGAGAGTATTTTTATGGAGGATATTTTTATGTTTTCGAAAAAAAGAGAAACTCATAAATTTTGTTCTGTTTTATTTTTATTGATATTTATAGCTTCGGTTATTCTCGCAGTTTTTCAAATCAGAGACAGGGCGGCAGCCGGACTCGGCTTTTGGTTTCCTCCGTTATATTTTTTATTACTGGCGGCGGTTACATATAATCTTTACAGCCTGAAAAAAATCCTGAAAAGATTATATAAACCCGTGATTTATATTTTTTACTGCGGAATGTCAGCTTGTTCTATAGCGTTCATCATTTTCTGCGTTATAATTACCGGCTATTATTCCGATGAAATACCGGATAGTCCTGATTTAATTATAGTTCTCGGCTGTAAAGTCGTAGGCTACGAGCCCGGAACCTTGCTTATGCACAGGCTTGATACCGCTGTCAATACGCTGCTTGAATATCCCGGCGCGTTGTGTATAGTTTCCGGAGGTCAGGGACCCGATGAAATTATCCCGGAAGCACAGGCTATGCGTCAATATCTTATCAATAATAAAATATATCAGGACCGGATATTCGAAGAAAACAAGTCATCCAACACTTTTGAGAACCTAGTTTTCTCAAGACAGATAATAGAACAAAATAATTTAAACAGCGGCAAAATTATAATTTTAACAAGCGAATATCATATTCCGCGCGCCATGATGATTGCCGGGCGAATTTTCGGTAACTCACAGATTTACGCGGTTAAATCAAAAACGCCGTTCACATTTTTCAGTGCGGGAATAACCCGCGAATTTTTCGCGTTCGTAAAAAGTTTTATTTTTGACAAGGAGTAACACATGAATAATATTATAATAAAAAACGCGCGTCTTTTTGATTCCGGCAGACTTGTTAATATCAAAGTTTTAAACGGAATTATCGCAAAAATCAGCGAGAATTATATATTTGACAAGAATTGCGGAGAACTTAACGCGCAAGCCAATTTTATATCGCCGGGATTTATAGATTTGCACGTACACCTGCGCGACCCGGGATTGACTTACAAAGAAGATATTTCAAGCGGCACGCTCGCCGCGCTGAAAGGCGGCGTCACGACAGTCTGCGCAATGCCGAACACAAAGCCTGTTATCGATAATCAAAATATTATAAAATATATTTTGAATACTCCCGCAAACTGCCGGGTATTGCCCGTCGCTGCAATAACAAAATCGCAGGAAGGCAAAGAACTGACTGATTTTCAAGAATTAAAGAAAGCCGGAGCGATTGCATTGTCCGATGACGGCAAAACTGTTGAAAATATTAACTTAATGCGCGAGACTCTTGTAAAATCGCGTGAGAACGATATATTAATAATTTCGCATTGCGAACCCGAAGACGAAATAACGCGGCGCGACGTTTCTTTAGCTCTTGAAACAGATACGCGTATACATATCGCTCATGTCAGTACAAAAAATGCTTGTAAATATATATCTGACGCGAAAAAACTCGGCGCAAAAGTAACGGCTGAAACCTGTCCGCATTATTTCACTCTGACTGACGAAGCCGTTTTAAAATCCGGCGCGGACGCTAAAATGAACCCGCCGCTGCGCTCTCCCGAAGATTGCGCCGCAATCATAAACGCGATAAAATCGGGCGTGATAGACTGCATAAGCACAGACCATGCGCCACATTCGCCTAAAGATAAAAAAGGCGGCGCAAACGGCATAACCGGGCTTGAAACTTCGTTTGCGCTCGGCGTAACTTATCTTGTCAGGCAAAATCATATCACGCTTGAAAAATTAATTGATTTAATGAGCAAGAGTCCCGCGGAAATTATCGGGATTGATAATCAAATTGGAACAATAGAACCCGGCAAAGTTGCCGACTTTGCGATTTTTAATATAGATGAAAAATTTATTTATGATAAAAATAATTCTAGTTCTAAATCACGCAATACGCCGTTTCACGGTTTCGAGCTGTACGGCAAGATTTTATATACGGTTTTCGGCGGGAGAATAGTTTAAATTTTTTGAGATGACCGCGCGATTATTTCGTCCTGCAAATTTTTCGGTATATTCACAAAATAATCGCTGTAGCCTCCTACGCGGACAATAAGCGACGCGTATTCACGCGGATTTGCCTGAGCTTTTTTAAGCGTTTCAGCATCGCATACGTTTATTTGCAGCTGCATTCCTCCGCGTTTGAAAAATATCTCAAACAGAGTTCTTATTTTATCAAGAGCGCCGTTAAAAAGCTCCGGCGTAAATTTAATATTCGTGACAATATTCGTCGTCAAATATTTATCTGCCGGGAGTTTTAATACAGAGTTTAAAAGAGCCGTCGGACCATTCATGTCAAACCCCTGCGAAGCTCCGGCGGAATCCGCTAGAACAGTATAAGCGAGCCGCCCGTCGGCTGTGGCTCCCGTCGCCTCTCCGCACCAGCCGTGAGCTGTGAAGATAACTTCGCCCGGAATATATATGCCGCCGATTGAACTCTCCGAATTATTATAACAAGAATATATATGCTCTGTAATATCCGCCCTTATTTCGTCAGCTTCGGCGTTATCATTCCCGAATTTATCAAATTTCAAAGCCCGGTTTCTTAAATTTTCATGCCCCTGCCAGTTATTTTTTAATATTTCGGCAAACTCCGGTAAAGTCACACGACTTTGCTCGAACACAAGTTTTTTTATCGCGTATAAATGGTCAGCCGCGTTAGTTATGCCTATTATTTCGAGTTCCACGCCGTTAAATCTGGCACCGCCGCCGAATATATTTCTGCCGTTTTCTATGCAGTCGCCGATAAAAAGCGTGCGCAGTGCATATCCTTCGCGCTCTGACCTGTATTTATATTCTTTCTCGTGTATATCAATTTCAAGCCGGCAAAAATAGCCAAGCTGTTTTTTGTATGCCTGTAATAATTCATCGAACGATTTTATATCTTCAGGCTTGCCCGTATGAAGCCCGACTTGCTTATCTGTGCGCGGGTCAAATCCGTCATATAAAGTTATTTCCGCGATTTTAGCGGCATTCATCATGCCTATGTCGTTTAAAAAATTTGAAACTCCCGGAATCATAAGCTGACTGCATCCTGCAAAACAATGATTGCGCACGTCTTTTATGTCATAGCCGAACTTTATTAAATTATTTGTAATCAGCGCATCGTTATATAAAGCGGGCAAACCGTTGCCTGTTTTGATAGATTCAAGCGCGGCGTCCCAGATATAGTCCGGCATATTTTCCGTTATTCTTAAACATAAATTCGGACCTTTAAAACCGAGTTCCGCCGTCGCTTGTATGCATAGGCGCGTAAGCTCTGAATAAACCGGCTCGCCGTCATAATCAACGCCGCCGATTGTCATGTTTTGAATAGCCCCCGCGCTGTCAAGTTTGAACCAGAAATCAATTATCAAGTCATACGCTTCGCTTAAAGTCAAAACGCCGCCGGAAATATCGCGGTCAAAGAAAGGCTTCAAATAAAAATCAAAACGCCCGAAAGAATCAGATCCGTTAAGCGAATGAAGAATCCATACAAGCTGTACCGCCTGACTAAAAGATACCGGCGGATATTCAGCGATATATAATAAATCATCGCGCATTTTCTGTTCACGCGCATTTTCCGCGAATTTATATATGACTGATTTAACAGCTCTAAGCATTATTTCAAGCGCGTCATAAAAGCCGTCGTCCCCTACCCTGCACCGTTTGATTTTTTCTTCATAACCGTTTAAGCCGATATTTAAAATCCGCTCGTTGTCTAAAATCATGTGACAGCCGAACCATGTGGAAGTAGCGGCGTTGGCGTGTATCGAACGCAGTTCTTCTGGCGTGTAATCTTCTTCCCGGCAGGCTTTATACCTGTTATTTTCGATTATTTCCAGTTTATCCCTTAATATTTGTGCAACTTGACTGTTTAAACTTTCCTGTTTTATATATTGCTCTGCTTTGCCCCGGTCAACCCATGTGCCGCCGCCGTAATTAAATCCCGCAATTTCGTTTGAGCTTGTGAACCCGCAGATTTTATCTTCGGGAAATACATAGACATTCAGGCTTTTGCTCCAGAAATTATATAAAGCCTTCGCTTCTCGCAGTATCGGTATATCATTTATATTTTCACAGTACGCGTCAAGATAATCGCAGGTTATATTTTGGGGAGTTTCCCATATAATCCGCCGATTTTTATTATATATTTCTTTTAAATACTTTATGTTCAACACATATCATCTCCCATTAAATTTTTTAATATTATATCACATATTTATTTACGAATCATTAATTTACAAAATTATTATTTATGAATTAACAAAATTATGATATAATTAGTTTAATTATAAACAGAAAGCGAGGGAAATAATTTTTATGAAATACTGGTAAAATCGGCATTTTTGCCGACCATAATTTCTCCTCCTTGAGATATGACAGGTTTTATCGGTGTTTTACTCTGTTTTTTTCATGTTAACTTTACAAAGCCTTAATTTATAATTCCGCCACCAACCACGATATCGTCATCATAAAGCACGACTGCTTGACCTTTCGCCATTGCCCTTTGCGGTTCGTCAAATTCAATATGGACGGTATCAGGCGAGATTTGCTGGGCGGTCGCCCATTGTTCGGTGTGTTTATACCTTACCTTTGCCTTTATGCGGATGGGAGAATCCGGGGTATCACAGGCAATCCAATTAAAATCTGTCGCATCAAGAGATTTAGAAAACAGCTCGTCATTGCCGCAAAGCGTCACGGTATTGTCCTCTGTGTTTTTAGAAAGTACATACATCGGCTTTTCCAGAGAAAGCCCCAGACCCTTCCGTTGCCCTATGGTATAGCGGATAAGCCCTTTATGTTTACCCAGCAGATTACCTTGCATATCAATGAAGTCCCCGTGTTCACAAACCTTGCCTGTGTACTGCTCGATAAATCCGGCATAATCGCCGTCTCGTACAAAGCAAATATCCTGACTGTCACGCTTGCTTGCGTTTACAAAACCTTGTTCTTCCGCAATTTCACGCACTTCTGACTTGTGAAGAGTCCCAAGAGGAAACAAGGTATGCGCTAACTGTTCCTGTGTCATAGTGTATAATACATAACTTTGGTCTTTAACGCTGTCAGACGCTTTTTTCAAAAGATAACGTCCCGTGTTATCGTCATATTCGATTCGGGCATAATGTCCGGTAACGATATACTCTTTTTCCAATACCTTTGCCCGCGAAAAAAGTTTTTCAAACTTCATATATCGGTTGCAATCAATGCACGGATTAGGAGTTTCGCCGTTTTGGTAGGCGTTAATAAACCGATGAATAACCTGCCTTTTGAAATCCAGCGATAGATTAAATACATAAAACGGAATATCCAATTTATACGCAACTGCTCTTGCGTCCTCGGCATCTTCTAATGAGCAGCAGATATTGTCGCGGCTTTCGCCAATATCTTCATTGGCAAACAGCTTCATCATGCTGCCGACACAATCAAAGCCCCATTGTTTCATCAAGTATGCGGCCACGGAACTGTCTACTCCTCCACTCATGGCGATAAGAGCTTTTTTATTCATATATACTTAAACCCCGATAAAATCAACTATGTTTTTTTTATTAATACTGTCGCCGATAAACGTCAGCGAGCGTTCCGTCACGCCTTTAAATTTTGATATTGTCACATCATTAAACGCGATATTTATGAGCATATATACTCCGTCAACCATCACAACGCCTTTAACTCTGCAAATATCGCCGAAAACTCCCTGACTGCATTTTAAAGCTAAATCGTTGACTCTTTCTTGAGAGAAATCACCTTTTGCGGCTATTGACAGCGTTTTAAATTTAATATGACCGTGTGAACGATAATTAACTTCAGGCTCTCTATATTTATTTAAAAGCGCAGTGAAATCCAAATTATCCCATTCATTGAATATTTTAGAAAAAATAAGCGCATTGGGGTTTATATTTTTTATATCGCATATAACTTCATCAACGCTCGTATCAGTCTTTTCTAATTTGCTTAAAATAATCACAGGTGCGTTTTTAATCTGATTATAAATAAAACTGCCGTAAATCGCTTTCGCATGACTGAAATTTACACTGTCAACCACAGTAAATATATTTTTTATCTCACATTTGCCCTGTAACTGCGGCTGTTTTAATATATCAGTAAAATTATCGAATATAAAAATGCCTGATGGCTCAAAAACTATGTTAGTCGGCGAAAACGCTTCTATAACTTTTGCCACAGCAACGCCAATATCATCTTTTAAAGTACAGCAAATACAGCCGCCCTCAATCTCGACAGCCTCAAAGCCGTCAGCCTTTATAATCTCCGCATCAAGCCCAGTTTTCCCGAACTCATTCACAATATAAACTGGACGCAAACCCGAACTTATATAATATCGCAACATCATATTCGCCAAAGTAGTTTTCCCTGCGCCTAAAAATCCCGATATAATATCTATATTAATTATATTATTCCCCTCCTAATAAAAATGTAGGGACGACCGCCCTCGGTCGTCCGTATAAACCCGTCACGCTAACGTAAATTCGCGGACGACCGAGGGCGGTCGTCCCTACAAATCGTTTATTACATATCATATCTTTTAGGGTCTAACTTCTCACAATCGTCGATTATATTTTCCGTGAACTCGCCGACATCATCAGGCAATTCGTCAACAGTTTCAGACAGGTTTTCAAGCCACATTAACTCTTTGTCGTCCAATTTAAGCTTTCCTTTGTCATGTGCTTTCTGTATATGCGAAAACGCGAGCGATGCGGCTTTTTTAGCTCTCGCGTAACTGCCGTCAACTTTAACAAGTTCTTTTGAAATATCAAGCACGACATCAGGACGTAAAACATATGCCTGCGGGTCTAATCTGCTGTCGCTGTCTGCGTGCAAATCACGGAGCAGCAAAGCTGTTTCATGCCCTCGCGCAGACGCTTCGTTCATCAGGCGGCAGTCATATGCAAGCTGTTCAAACGATACAGTCGGAGCCATGCCGCCGAGCAGTTTTATGTTCTGTATAGATTCGTTGCTCCAAATATCGGCTACACAAGCGGCGATATTGCCCACAGACGATAAATGCGCGCAAGCGGCTGTTCTTCCCTCTGTAGATATAGGCGTGCCTGTAATTGCCTTGACATATACGCCCTCGTAACCGCAGTCTTTATGCGGACCTTTCGCGCCGCACTCTATCGCGGTAAGACTTCTTACAGCCGAAATAACTCTCACAGCCGCCGCGAACACACGCGGAATATAATTATTGCCCGCAAGCACCATCGCAGTATTAGCGAAACCGCAAGCTGTATCTCCGGCGGCGACAGTGCCTGTTTTATCAGCGATATTCACAATCTCCGTCCACAGCTTGCACATATCAGTACAGCCAAGCACGGACAGCGCGAATATAGATTTTGATATATCGCAGTACATAACTGCTTCGTCGTGTACTTCTTTGCCGCCGACTGATTCTATGGCGAGAAAATCCGCGCCCGCTTTCGCGCAACCCTCGAAAGTTTTAAGCA
>Ga0099364_10006320_pt1 | contig 17295 bp, 12 predicted proteins | sample TergutTh196P3_FD_73070 | JGI IMG/M metagenome (GOLD analysis project Ga0099364, IMG submission 73070) | Microcerotermes parvus P3 segment gut microbial communities from Pointe-Noire, Republic of the Congo - Th196 P3 | ecosystem: Host-associated > Arthropoda: Insects > Digestive system > Gut ... | reverse complement strand
GAGGAACGCCACCGACCCAACAACACCCACCCCCGCCCCCCCCCCCCCCCCACAAAAAAAAAAAAAAAAAAAAAAAAAAGGGGGGGGGGGGGGGGGGGGGGGTAAATTCCCGCCGTACGAGGACTTACATCTGCACACGCCTCTACGCACGATTCTTCGCCTGCCACTTAGGCTCCCTTCGATGAAAATGTAGACCATAACGGTAGGGCCACAACGAAGGTGTTTCGTGAGAATTGCTATCGAGTTGCGATGACCGAATTGCGTTCACGGAAGCCCGAAGAACAAGCGTGTCGCAGGCAAAATTAACCGCTAACCATTAGTCCATTAACCATTAAAATCAACCAACACGACCCATATGCTTAACAACTTCAAAATCGGAACGAAACTCACACTGGCTTTCGGTATCGTTATCCTGCTCCTGCTCTCCATGACGGGATACGTTATCTACAGTTACCAACGAATCTCCTACTCCACGGAAAATGTGCTGGATATGTTCGGCAGCGCAAACCGAGCCGGCGAATGTATCAATCACGCCAACCAAATGCGCCGGCATTTCCTGCGTTATTTGGCAACCCCGGACCTGGAATTGATCCGGCAATTCGATGAAGAGTTCGACCTCACCGAAGACATCATCAAAAATGTTGCCGCAAATTCGCCCATTCCCGAAAACCAGACGGAAGCCAACCAACTCCTGGGTGTTTTGGCGATGATCAGAGCCAATAAAGACGAATTTATGCAACTGGAAGGGGTCATTGATGACATCCGCACGACCTGTTCCGGCATCGCGGAAGGCGTTCGCAGCGAACTCGAGGCCATCGGGCAGGAACTCTACGCAATGTACAAGTCGGAAACCGTTGCCGGTAGCAACGGGGACTCGCTTATTCGGGCAACCGATATGGAATTGGCCGCCGAATTCTTGCGGGCACAAACACTCGTCGCCCAAGTATTGCAGTTACGGGATAATTTCGTCTTTTCGACGGTTCCCGAAAGGCAAGAGGAATACAAAAGCCTGCTGCTTGCCAAGATGGGCGAGTTGACATACAAACTGGAGGAAGAAATCCAAAGACATCCGGCACTGCCCAGCGAATTTGTTGGCCGGGTTAACACCATCGTGGAAAATCGCATCCGATGGGGGAATACCGCGGGGAATTACATCGGCACCATCGAAAAGCAGCGGGGGATGCAGGAACCGCTGTTGGAGGCTTTGCGGGATGTGATGGATCGGGCAGGGACGATACAGGATAATGTATCCCGAGCCGCCGAAGCGACGGGCGAATCGCAGCACGGTCTTGTCAAAACTTCGCAACTCTTCAGCGGCGGGATTGCCCTTATCGCGGTAATCGGTGCCGTATTGATGGGCTGGATATTGACCATCTCCGTAGCGACCGGTATTCGGGAGGCCGTCGGGATCATGACGGCCGTCGCGGATAAGGGGAATGTCGCGATCGAAATCCCTAAGGGGAGTCTCCAACGGGGGGATGAAGTCGGCGAATTGGCCTCGGCCGTTCAAGGCATTTTGACGCAATTCCAAAACGTCGAACAGTTGGCCAACGACCTTGCCGAGGGGAATTACACCGCACAAACCAAGATTCGCGGCGATTTGGACACGATGAACATCTATCTTAACAAAATGCTTGATCAAGTCAATCAGGCAATGAGCGAAATCAACGATACCGTCAAGCAGGTGGCGACGGGCTCTGGCGAAGTATCCACGGCGGCACAGTCGTTGGCGAATGGCGCGCAGGAATCGGCAGCCAGTTTGCAGCAGATTTCGGCGTCGATGAGCCAAATGAGCAGTCAGGTGAAAGAGAATGCTAAAAATGCAACTCAAGCACGCGATTTAGCGATGAATGCAAACAAGGCCGCCTCGGAAGGACAGGAGGCGATGCACAATATGACCAGTGCCATGAGCCGAATTACGGAAAACTCCAACGAAATCCAACGGGTCATCAAAGTAATTGACGACATCGCATTCCAGACGAACTTGCTTGCGTTGAATGCGGCAGTCGAGGCAGCCCGAGCGGGACAGCACGGGAAGGGATTTGCCGTCGTTGCGGAAGAGGTTCGCAATTTGGCATCGCGGAGTGCGAAAGCGGCTCGGGAGACGTCGGAGTTGATTGACAAGAGCAGTATGGAAATTGAGAAGGGCGGCGAAGTCGCGGCAAAGACGGCGGAGGTGCTGAATTCGATTGTTGAGGAGATCAAGCAGACGACGGACCTTGTATCGGGCATCGCGGTCGCGAGCAATGAGCAGGCGGAGGGCGTGAATCAGATCACGATTGGCTTGCAGCAGATTGATCAGGTTACGCAGCAGAATACGGCAACGGCGGAGGAATCGGCAAGTGCGGCAAACGAAATGAGCGGCATGGCAACGAATTTGCAAAACTTGATCGCGAAATTCAAATTACGCAACCATTCGCGTGTGTAGATGCCGGATACGCCAATCGACCCGCACAAGGTAGGCAGTCGACCGCCGGGCGACTGCGTCGGCGCAGCCGACAGGAGAAGTGCGGAGTACCGCACGCAGTCGCCCGGCGGTCGACTGCCTACCAATTCGCCGCTCCCGCACTTCCTACAACGCCAGCACGGAAATAATCGGCATGTGATCCGATGTAATCCTGTCATCAATCGTTCGGCTTTCCAGTACCGTAAATGGGTCGCTCGTCCGGAAAAAAATGTAATCAATCCGCCCGGCAGGGCGATCCGCCGCGATCTTTCCGTCCGACTCCAAATCGACGGTATCCCTCCAATTTTTGAGAAATTGGACCACAAGATCGTCAGCCGGTCTTGCATTGAAGTCCCCTGCCAGTATAATTGGCATGTTGCCGACGGATAAAATCTCGTCAATCTTGGCAAATTGTGCCGTCCTCTCCGCTTGGGAAGAGTGACTCAAATGCGTGTTCGCGAATCGAATCCTGCGTTCTTGAGAATCGGGATGTTGCGGATCCGGGATTGCAATTTCGACGATCTGCAAGCCGCGTTGTTCCTGCTGCTCTTCCGGCGGAAGGAGAATCATTTGATGTTCGAGGATCGGGAAACGGGAAAGGATCGCAAGACCGTATTCGCCGCCCTGAAAATCAATCGCTTTGCCGAAGGCGGAGTGCATTCCCAGCATTTCGCCGAGCCGTTTTGCCTGATCGGTTTGGTTCGTTCGCTGGGTATTTTTATCCACTTCCTGGAGCGCGGCCAAATCGGGCTTCCATTCTTTGATAACGTTTGCCGTTCTTTCCAGGTTTACGGCATCATCCATACCGCGTCCGTGATGGATGTTGTAGCACATGATCCGAAGGATGGTTTTTGGTGTTTTTTCTGTACGGGTTTCTTCTGTACGGGCAGTTTTGGAGAGAATTGCGCAAATGCATGGGATGCAAAATACGGCAATGAACATCCACAGAGCGGAATGCGTTTTCGGTTTCATTGTTTATGCGGGAAGAAGATTGTGTCTGGTGTTAGGGCGTTTCTCGAATTGGTGTGGACTCGTTCTCGTACGTCGTCATCCCGGCGAAAGCCGGGAACCAGAGGAACCGGCATCACACGCAATGTCCTGGTTCCCGGCTTGCGCCGGGATGACGGTTTTTTGTCCAGAGCAAAGTTGAATACGCTCTAACATTGTACCAAAATGCAAGGCTCCGAAGCGTTGTGCGTTGCAGGGAACACGGGGATACCCGGGGGCTAGGGCGAGTTTCAAATTGCTCTGGACGCGTTTTCGTCATTCCGGCGAAAGCCGGAACCCAGGGGAACTGGCATCACACGCAATGTCTGGATCCCGGCCTGCGCCGGGATGACAAAGTGAGCGCGGGATGACGGGTTTTTGTCCAGAGCAAAGTTGAATACGCTCTAACATTGTACCAAAATGCAAGGCTCCGAAGCGTTGTGCGTTGCAGGGAACACGGTGGATACCCGGGGGTTAGGGCGAGTTTCAAACCGCTCTGGACGCGTTTTCGTCATTCCGGCGCAAGCCGGAATCCAGGGGAACTGGCATCGCACGCAATGTCTGGATCCCGGCCTGCGCCGGGATGACAAAGTGTGCGCCGGGATGACGGCTTTTTTGTCCAGAGTAATTTGAAATACGCTCTAACGCCCCCGGCTCTTGCGCGCCCCCGGGCTCGTACCCGCAATGTTTTGTTATAATCCTAAATAATCTGACAATACTCCCGCTTTTCGAATGTCCGAACTCGCCAAACCGCGCCGCGTTGTACTCAAAGTTTCCGGTGAATGCTTCTGTCCGCCCGGCGAACGAGGCATCGCCATGGAATCCGTGATGCTCCTTGCCGAACAAGTTGCAAAATCCGCAAAAGAAGGTATCCAAATCGCCATCGTGATGGGCGGCGGAAATATCCTACGCGGCGGACAATTCAAGGCCTCCAATGCGTCCATTCTCGAATCCACCGCCCATTATATGGGAATGCTCGCAACAATTATCAACGGCTTAGCCCTGCAAGATGCGATTGAGTCGGCCGGACATCCGACGCGTTTGATGACGGCCATCGAAATGGGTGCGATTGCGGAGCCGTATTATCGGCGGAGGGCCGTTCGGCATCTGGAAAAAGGCATCATTATTTTGCTGGCGGGCGGGACGGGCAGCCCCTTTGTAACGACGGATACCGCTGCCGCTCAACGGGCACTGGAACTCGGGGCGGATGTGTTGCTCAAGGCCACCAAAGTCGATGGCGTGTACAGTGATGATCCCGAAAAGAATCCGCAGGCCGTTTTGTATTCCGAATTGACATACGAGGCCGTTCGGCAACAGCGGCTGCGGATTATGGATCAGGAATCAATCGCGAAGTGCGGCGAGCATGCCATGCCGGTTCAAATTTTCAATTTTCGCACGCCGGGTAACCTCGCTCGTGCCCTTCGCGGCGAACGCATCGGGACGCTCGTTACGGACAAAAAATAGGCAATCTGCGCAAACTTTTCCGCCCGTGACGATAAAACCGATTATCCGTCCCGATCCCGTCGATATGTACGATAACGCATCCAATCCAACTCCATACGATGGGACTCGGACTTAAATCCGCTATCTATACCGCCAGTACCGGTATGAAAGCATCAGAAAAAACGATCAACGTCGCCGGCGATAACTTGGCCAATGCCAACACCATCGGGTACAAACATGACCGTGCCGATTTCGTCGATTTCCTTTCCTATACCTATCACCTCGGCACCGCACCCGGGATGGGATACACCGCCGGGACCAATCCCACACAAATCGGGATGGGCGTCAGCCTTGCCGGTGTTACCACCAATTTCTCGCAGGGGGCCTTCAAGGAAGGGATGACCAATTCCGACGTTGCCATCAACGGGAAAGGATTTCTCGTCGTGCAGCAAGTCGGGAATACGAACTTGAACTACTTTACCCGAAACGGTGCGCTCAAAGTTAATTCCAATCTCGATCTTGTAACCAATACCGGCTTGCATGTGATGGGATACGGCATCAACGAACAATTCCAAATTCAGTACGGCGGGCTGACCAACCTGCGAATCCCCATCGGCGAAATGCACATTGCCGAACAAACCAATACCGTTACACTCGAAGGAATTCTCGACGCCATCGGCGACAGCAGCACGCAGGGCACCGTCCTGCAAACGCCCCCGATGACGGATTTGTCCAAAACATCGCCCGTCGTTACCGAGCCGATTGGCATTACGCAACTCACCAGGCCGCCGGTCGAAAACTTTACGCACGCCGCCGGGAATGCCGGAAATGGAAACATTGCCGCGGGAGATTACCTTTACCGATTCGCCTACGTCGATGCGCAGGGAATCGAATCCGACTTTTCCGCACCGCTTAACGTCAGCGTGCAAGAGGGGCAAAATTCGGTGATGCTCGATGACCTGCCGACCATTCCGGCAGGATACGACACGCTGCGGATTTACCGGGCGGTCGATACCGGCAATCCAACGCAAACACCGGTATTTTATCAGGTTTCCGACCTGACTGCCGGGACGGCCTATACCGATACCGCTTCGACGGCGAGCATTGTGAATCCCGATCGCCAACTGAATCAAAGCCGACTCGGCGAAAGTCATCAATACAGTTACCATTATTATATCACGTACACGGACGCGTTGGGCAATGAAAGCATTCCCGTCGCGATCAGCGAGCCGCATAACATCAACAACGGGCAGGTCATACTTTCGGGCATGCCGGTCATTGATCCGGCAAACAATCCCGACGGTTGGACGGCACGGAACATTTATCGCAGTTCCGGGTTTGACCCGACGGATATTTATCTCGTCGGCACGCTGCGGGATATGAATCCCGACACGACCTTCATTGACCGGATGTCCGATGCGGAACTCGTCGGGCAAACAATGGTCAGCGAAGCGGGCCGCGGCGATGTGTTGATCAATCCCAACACGCTGCTTATCGACGTCGGCAAATTTTATAACGGCCAGTTTGTCCAAGCGTTCGACCAGGGAACGTTGACGCTGACGCCGCAGAAAGGAACGCAAAACCTGCGGGAAGCGACGCTCGAAATCACGGCAACGACTACGGTCAACGATTATTTGCTCTTCCTGAATGAAGCGTACGGAATCCGCAATATCAGCGATGGGGTCCCGCCGGATCAGGGAGCAATCGGAAGCCTGATTAACAACGGCTCGCAAGGGGCGGCCGTCATCGACGGTTCCTTTTTCCTGCTGGGGAATGCCGGAATCGGAAATGAGTTGGTTTTCTACGGGAATGATATGCAACTGCAAGATATGTCGGGCCAACTCAACTTGATTGACCTCGGTTGGGGACAAGACCCGAATAACAAGCAGGATGCGCTCGGTGCCGGCGTGAAAACGACGCTGCAAGTGTATGATTCGCTGGGGTCGCCGATTACGGTACAGATGACGTTCGTGCTGGAATCCAAAAACAATACCGAAACGATCTACCGTTGGTTCGCAGATTCGTCGGATAACCAGCCGCCCGACGGTTCCGCAATCGCGACGGGTTCGGGCATCATCCGATTTGACCAACACGGAAAGTTGATTCAAGCGGATAACACAACGATTTCGATTGAGCGGACGCATGTGGCATCGGTTACGCCGCTGGATTTCGATTTTGAGGTCAATCTTGGTGCCCTGATGGCATTGGCAACGGTAACGCCGGATGTGCGGCAAACTTACCAGGATGGAGCGGGAGCGGGAACGCTGTACGACTACAACATTTTGCTGGATGGGACGATTATGGGGCGGTTTACGAGCGGAGCGGAGCGGGCGTTGGGACAGATCCCGTTGGCGACGTTCCGTAATGATGAGGGTTTGTACAAGGCCGGCGACAGTTTGTTTTTAGCGGGAACGAATTCAGGCGATCCGATGATTGGAATTGCGGGAACGAACGGGATCGGCACGATCCGCAGCAACAGTTTGGAGTTGTCGAACACGGATATGGGTGCGGAGATTATCAATATGATTTTGGCATCGGCACAGTACCGTGCGAATTCAAAGGTTATGACGACGTCGAACGAGATGTTCGACGCACTGCTGCGAATTAACTAGGGTATTAAAAGCGCAAGAGCGGGGGGCGTTAGCCCCCCGGTGAATCCTCGTCGAACTACCGGGGGGCTAACGCCCCCCGCTCTTGCGCGCGCACTTCACGCCCTACCGGCCTTCCATCGTCGAGAGGATACCGGCATCTTTTTTGCCTTCGAGTACCGCATCGGCCAGGCAATGAAGAATCAACTCAATCGAGCGAATCGAATCATCATTGCAGGGGATTGCCAAATCAATTTCGTCGGGATCCGAATCCGTATCAATCAACGCGACCGTTACGATGCCCAATTTTCTCGCTTCCCGAACCGCATTGTGCTCTTTTTTCGGGTCGATGATGATCATCGCCTCGGGAAATCGGTTCATGTCCCGAATTCCGTTCAGGTTCCGATACATTTTGCGGTATTCCCGTTGGAGCGAAGACTGCATCTTCTTGGAATAGGTATTGAGTTGGTCGCCGTTGAGAATGTCTTCGAGTTGTTTGAGCCGCGAAAGCCTGCTTCGGACGGTCTTGAAATTGGTGAGTGCCCCGCCGAGCCAGCGTTCGGCAACGTAAGGCATCAAGCAACGGGCGGCTTCGGTTTTGATGGTTTCGGACGCCTGGCGTTTGGTTCCGACGAAGAGGATAAGACTGCCCTGTGCGGCAACTTGCCGTAGGTATTTTTTGGCCCGCAAGATACCACGGACGGTCTCGCGAACGTCGATGATATGGATGTTTTTTCGGCGTCCGTAGACATAAGGACGCATTTTGGGGTTCCATTGGCTGGCGCGGTGCCCGAAATGAACGCCGGCATCAATCAATTCCTGAATGGAAATCGGCGGCTGAATAATGGAGGACATGGGATGATTTCTTTCTCACACCCTGCTTTATCGGCACACGGCTCTATGGAACCGCGTTGAAAACAGGGCAGACGGCCGGTTGATGATCTGTTCTTTCCGTCGGGCCGAACGGCAGAGAGCGCTCCCATTCTAACCGAAGGCCCAAATTGATCAACCGGGGGCATCACCTGCCGCAACCGCTGTACACCTGCACGGGAACCTCATAAAACACAATCTTGGGAACCTTACGCGTTACCGTATAAGGAACTCGTTTTGCCTCAATCCGATAGCCGTGCACCGTCCGCTCGCGGACAACGGGCTTGAGTACCGTATAGCGAACCTGGCGGATTTCCTCATGAGGCACCAGTCGGCAAGTCCGATACGTGACCTCTTTCGTCCGCTGTTCGATCACCTCCCGGCAGACCTGATAACGCACCGTTTTTATCCGCTCTTCCGGCACCATGATGCGAACCCGATACGGCTCGCTCCGCTCAACGGAAACCATCCGGCATACCCGATACGATACCGTTCGCATATGCGTCTCCGGCACCATCCGCTTCACCCGATAAGTGCAAACTCGATGCTCCGGCTCGACCCGGCAAACACGATACGATACCGTTTTATGCCGCTCTTCCGTGATGTGTTCATAATCCGTATACGTCCGCGTTCGTTCGACCGGCACCTTGACGCAAACTTGATAAGTTACGGTTCGGACTCGCTGTTCCGGCACCATTCGGCAAACCCGATATTGCTGCACCCGGATTTCCGGCTCCAATCGCGTTACGGAATACTGCACCGTCCTGACCCGTTGCTCTGTTACATATTTCACGCAGTTGACAACGCGTTCCCTGATTTCGGGAACCCACACATTGCGAAAACACGTCACCGGCGGCGATTGCACTTTGACCAACTCGAACTTCGTCGGCTTTGCCGTTTCCGCACAGGGTTCGACCGCGGCACACGGGTCAACGACGGGAACCCTTTTATAGACCATCGGGCCCGGGACCTGGTAACTTTGCCGTTCCCAGCGACCGGATTTGACTTGAATCGTCTTTTGATACGGCACCGGAATGCGGACGGTATAGGGAATCTCCTTCGTGCGGAGTTCCGTTACAGGCCGATGGGTGGTGTATTCCCGTTCGCGAAGTTCCCAATGCGGCCGGTTGACGGTATAGGGAACCTGTTTGGTTCGGGTTTCATAAACCGGTTTGTGTTCGATCCAGGTTTGCGTGCGTTGAATCGGCACGGCCCGGCATACGGTGTAAGGAACCGTCTTTTGATGGACTTCGGAAACGACGCGGTTGACCGTGTAAGTGTGTTCCCGTGTCTCCCAAATCGGTCGGCAAACAGTATAGGGAACCTGTTTGGTCTTGGTTTCGTAGACCGGCTGGTGTTCGGTCCAAGTCCGAATGCGCTCTTCGTAATGCGGAACGTAGGCGATGTAGGGGACTTGTTTTGTTCGGGTTTCCCAGACGGGTTTTCGGACGTCGTAGGCGACGGTTTTGACGTGAGTTTCCCAAACGGGCCGATGGACGGTATACCGGACTTGTCGGGTTCGCGTTTCGGGAATATATTGGCAGAAGGCCACTTTTCGGGCGGTGGGGATTTTTTCGTAGACAGTTCGGTAGCGAACGACTTTTTGGTTTTCAAAGACGAGTTTTCGGGCGATTCGCGTCATTTTTTGGCAATGATCGGCGTAATCGCTGCATTGTGGGGAGAGGTGGCTGACGCCGATCCCGGCGAATCCGGCTTGGGCGTCTGGATGGATGAACAGACAAACGGCAACAAGCAATAGGCCAAAAAATCGTTTCATGGTCAAAATCCTTGCGCATCCATATACCGATACTGGGGGGATGCTGGTACGTCGGACTCATCGGCCATTCCGGTCGGGAAACTTGAGGCAAATTTGCAATCGTCGGATTGCGACGGGTTGGCAACGGCCTTGCGAAATGTTAAAATACACCGAGGCCCACGGGAAATAGACAAAATGGATGCTTTAGAACAATACGATGCCTGCATAGAGCAAAAGCGTGCAGGCAATGCCGCACGATCCAAGGAAATGCTTCAACAGATGACGGTCGATTTTCCCGACTTTGCTCTTGCCTATAATGCACTGGCGGCTCTGCACAAAAAGGAGGGCGATGCCGAGTTGGCCATCGAGCATATGGAGAAGTATTGTGCATTGGAACCGGCTGATCCGTTTGGTTTTTCCATATTGAGTTCGTATTGCATTGCGGCGGGTCGGCGTATCCAAGCCGAAGAGGCATTGGCTCGGGCGGGCGAACTTCAGTTCCAGTTACAATTTGGCGGGATGTAGTTCGGTAGGTTGCCGAAGGTAGGCAGTCGACCGCCGGGCGACTGCGTCGGCGCAGCCGACTGGAAGGCTCGAAATGCGGAGTACCGCAGTTGCCGCCCGGCGGTCGGCAACCTACCTTCAGCAACCGAATCGCACAAGGTCGGCAACCTACCTTCCTCATTCAAAGTATTGCTTACCGCGGACTTTCGGCTAAAATGGAGGATTCCAATCGCAACCCACACACATTCAATGCCGCCAACCAATAAAGAATGCCTCAAAATGATCCAGTTGACGCCCGGCGCCGGAGAAATGTACTGCGGGAACTGCCTCCGCGATAATGCCCTCGTCGTCGCCTGGAACCAACTCGGACATGACGTCTCTATGCTCCCCCTCTATCTCCCGCTCACCCTCGACGAACCCGACCAAAGCGAACATATTCCCGTTTTCTTCGGCGGCGTCAATGTCTTCATGAGCCATAAACTCCCCAAACTTTGGCGTCTGATCCCCCATCGGCTCCGTCGGCTCCTCGATGCCCGATCTTTCCTCAAATCCCTCGGAAAACGCGTCAGCAAGACCGATCCCGCTCAAGTCGGCGACCTGACCGTCTCCATGCTCAAAGGCGAAGAAGGCAACCAACTCCGCGAACTCCAGGAACTTGCCGATTGGCTCCAAAAAGAGCAAAAACCCGATGTGATTTCGTTCTCCAACGCCCTCCTGCTGGGGATGAGCAGTCATCTCCGCAAAGTAACCGGCGCGAAAACCGTATGCTTTCTGACCGGCGAAGACTCGTTTTTGGATACCCTGCCCGAACCGCACCGCACTCAAGCCTGGAATCTCGTCCGCGACCACGTCAAACAGATTGATTTGCTCATCGCGCCGAGCCGATACTATGCCGACTTGATGACCGAACGCCTGGGATTGCCGAAAGAACGCATTCACGTCGTCCATAACGGGATCAATACCGCCGGCTTCGACGGCAAACGTCTGCCGGAGGACGCGGCATTGACCCTGGGTTTTTTTGCCCGAATGTGTACCGCCAAGGGATTGGACGTGTTGGTGGATGCCTTCATCGAAGTCCGCAAACGCGGGAATGTGCCGAATCTCCAACTGAAAATCGGCGGAAATCTCAATCCGTGGAATGAGCCTTTTGTCGGGGAACTCAAGCAAAAACTCGAATCGGCGGGGTTTTTGCAGGATGTCCATTTTTATCCGAATGTCAGCCGAACGGAGAAAATCGAGTTTTTGCAATCGTTGGATGTGTTATCGGTTCCGGCAGTCGGCAACGAGCCGTTTGGTTTTTATGTGATTGAGGCATTAGCGGCGGGCGTCCCGGTCGTTTTGCCATCGCGGTCGGCCTTTCCCGAATTGGTCGAGCGATCTGGCGGCGGCGTGCTTTATTTGCCGGACGAGCGTTTGGCATTGGTTGAAGCATTGGAGGCACTTTTGGCGGATGAGGCGAAGCGTCGGGAATTAAGCCAGTCGGGCCGCAGGAATGCGTTGGAGTATTTCTGCGTGGAGCGAGCCGCACGGGAATCGATGGATTTGATCGTCTCGAGCATCTAGGTAGGCACCCGACCGCATAAGGTAGGCCGTCGACCGCCGGGCGACGGCGTGCGGTACTCCGCACAGATTCGGAAAACAGTCGGCTGCGCCGACGCACCCGCCCGGCGGTCGGGTGCCTACCTTATGCGGTCGCCCGGTGCCGTCGCCCGGCGGTCGACTGCCTACCTCCATTCCCTATTCCGGTCTGGGAAAGCGGCCGGGCTGCGGTCGCTGGATTTGCGTCGGTAACTCGCGGCCCGGTCGCCACGAATCCGCTCCCGGTGCATATTCGCCCGCCCCGTCGGCATTTTCCCGACCGTCCCGCATCTGACGCGGCAAACCAGGTAAAAATGCAGGACGGGAGGCAATCAATTGCCGTTCCAATTCCAACTGCTCCGGCGTTAAATGCCGACGCAAACGCTCCGCCAGCCGCCGAGCCGTCTCGAAAGGTGCCGTTTCGAGTTCCTGTCCCATTCGCCGCATCTCTTCCTGATCTGCCTCCGACATATTTTCCAGCCCGCCCGCGGCAGTTACTTTCTCCATTCCGCTAAAGATCTTTTCCGCATATCCCATCCGTTCTTCCCGCATCTCGTCAAAAACGCCCTGCAATGTTGTCCGTTGATCCGGCGACAGATTTAAGGCTTCCATCGCACTGAGGTTGACAAACGGCGAATCCAATCCGCCCATGGCTTGGAAGACAAATTTTTGCACATTGTCCTTGCGTTCCTGGGGCAGAGCGGTATTGAGGCTTTGGGCGATTCGGCCCATATCGCGAACGAGGTCATCTTGCACATTTTTTTGGGTTTCCTCCGTCATCGCGTTGAATCGGCTGGCATACTGCGGAGCGTTCATGAGCATTTGTGTTTGGACGAGGCGGATGGAATTGACTTCCGTATCGGTCAATCCGATTTCTTGCCGCATATTTTGATCACTGGCGGCGAGGAGGAGGGTGAGAGCGTTGCCGAATCCGGTTTCACCGGCTTCGATGAAGGCGCGTCCCATCACGGAGATGGCACCGGGCGGCGGGGGTTGTCCTTGAAAAATTTCGCCTATCATTCGCGGCTGTCCCAGGGCGTGGTTGGGCAATGCGGCAAGGAGTGTCAGGAACAGGATGGTACTGAGAGCATAGTGGTAAGAAGCATTGCGCATAGAAGTTTTCCTCTTTGTCAAAAGGTGAACGCAATACAGTGTAACACAAACGTCGGACAAGTGCCAGGGGTGTTGTGCGAGAGTGAGAGTCGCGTGCACAAGAGCCTCTCGCGCAAGAGCCGGGGGCGTCAGCCCCCGGGTTCGACATATGATATTCTTTGATAGATCAACCCGGGGGCTAACGCCCCCGGCTCGTGCGCGCGTCCCCTCTCTTGCGCGATTGCTCTTGCGCAATGCCCCTGGCCACGTGCAAAGCGGTATAATGGGCATCATGCATCGCAGTCTATTTCCCGTCGAACCGAAAGCGCCCGAGTTGCCGCCCTGGGAAATTGATGATCTTAAGAATCGGAAAATCGCTAAAGTCGTTTTCCCGTCCGGCTACGATGCCGCCCTGGATTATCTCGTTCCCAACCACCTTGCCGGACTCATCGAGCCCGGAATGCGCGTTCTCGTCCCCCTGGGCAAAAGCAATCGGCAACAAGCCGGATACTGCATCGCCGTCGAACCCTGGGGAATCGCTCAATCGAGTGTCAAACTCAAGCAGATTCAATCCCTACTCGACGAACGGCGACTGCTCGACGGCGAAATGCTCGAACTCACCCGATGGATCGCGCAGTATTATCTTTGCCCCCTCGGTCAAGTACTCGAAGCCATCCTGCCCGCCGGTGTCCGCTCCCATGCCGGTACTCGATTGACGAGCGTACTCTGTATATTGCCGCACGGCGAGCCCACGGATCGGCTCACGCCGAAACAACTGCACATTTTGGAAACGCTTCGGCACAGTCCCGAACCGCTTTCTATGCAGGAACTCCAGCGCACCGCCAAATGTTCCGCCGCGCCCATCAATACGCTCAAGCAACTCGGTTTCATCGGCATTAAAACCCTCCGCCGACAAACAAACACAAGAGCGGAAGGCGCAAGAGCGGGGGGCGTAAGCCCCCCGGTAAGCCCCCCGGTGGGCCACCACCTCAATGCCGACCAGCGTCGGGCTCTGGCCGAAATAGTTCACGCCATCGAACAATGCCGACATGAAACATTCCTGCTTCACGGCGTAACCGGCAGCGGGAAAACCGAAGTCTATATCCAGGCGATTCAAACGGTCGTCCGGCAAAATAAGCAGGCAATCATCCTCGTACCGGAAATCAGCCTCACGCCGCAGACGGTCGGACGCTTCAAGGACCGATTCACAAACGTTGCCGTCCTGCATTCGCATTTGACGGATGCAGAACGGCACCGCCAATGGTCAAATATCGCATCGGGCGACGTGCAAGTCGTTGTCGGTGCCCGAAGCGCGCTCTTCGCTCCGCTGCCGAAACTCGGACTCATCGTCATCGACGAAGAACACGAAAACTCGTTCAAGCAGGATTGCGCGCCGCGTTACCATGCCCGGGATGTTGCCCGAAAACGTGCGGAACTCGCGGGCATCCCGTTGATCCTCGGTTCGGCAACGCCGTCGCTGGAGACGTGGTTAGCCGCATCCGGTGCGACTCGGCTTACGATGCCGCACCGCGTGAAAAACCTGCGGTTGCCGAAAGTCGAAATCGTTGACCTCCGGGAAGAAGTCCGAATGCGGATGACCCGCGGCGCGATTCATCGGCAACTTCACCAAGCGATGCACTCCGCACTCGCCGCGAAGGGGCAAATCATCCTGCTGCTCAACCGTCGGGGATTTTCGACGCAGATCCAGTGTCCCGCATGCGGCGAGCCGGTCAAGTGTCCGCATTGCGATGTGTCGCTGACGCATCACAAAATGCAAGAAATCGCCCTATGCCATTATTGCGATTATCAGATTCCCGTACCGAAAGAATGCCCAAAATGCCGATTCGTCGGGATTCGCTACATCGGATTCGGCACGCAAAAATTAGAAGAGGAAGTCAAGACGCGGTTTCCCGACGCGTCGGTGTTGCGGATGGATACGGACACGATGCAGCGGCCCGGGGCGCACGAACAGGCATTGTCGCGGTTCCGAAGCGGCGAAGTGAAAATCCTGCTGGGAACGCAGATGATCGCCAAGGGACTGGATTTTCCGAATGTGCTTTTGGTCGGCGTGATTAACGCGGATACGGCACTGCATTTTCCCGATTTTCGTGCGGCGGAGCGGACATTTCATTTGATCACGCAGGTTGCAGGCCGCACGGGTCGGGGAGAACGGGGCGGGCGGGTGATTGTACAAACATTTCAGCCGGATCATCCCGCAATTTTAGCGGCAGCGAAGCATGATTATGATGCTTTCGTGCAGCAGGAATTGCCGGTACGGGAAATGTTGGGTTATCCGCCGTACGGTCGAATGATACGGATTGTCGTCCGCGGGGAACACGAGGCAAAAACATTGGAGTTTGCTCAAATGTTTGCCCGGAAGTTGGCGCATTTTTTAGAGCATATCCCAAATTGGCCGGGAATCGCCTCCGTCATCCCGGCGCAGGCCGGGATCCAGCCAAACGGCTCGCAAGGTGCTCCTCTGGGTTCCGGCTTGCGCCGGAATGACGGGTTAACGTTCAAAATCCAGGGGCCCGCACCGGCACCGTTCGCGAAATTGCGGAATTATTACCGATTTCACATCCATTTGCGGAGTGCATCATTCGATCGGCTACGGGAAGTGGTGCGTTCGGTATCGCTGGCACTGAAAACGCCCTCGGAAATCCAGTGGATCATCGACGTCGATCCGATTGATATGCTGTGATGGCTGCGGAAGGTAGGTTGCCGACCTTGTGCGATTCGGATACGGAAGGTAGGTTGCCGACCGCCGGGCGGCAACTGCGGCTCGCCGCATTTTGAATCCTCCGGTCGGCTGCGCCGACGCACCCGCCCGGCGGTCGGGTGCCTACCTTATGATTCGGGTGTCGACCTTTGCGCAAACTCTTCATCTTCCGCGGAGATGAGGCGGTAGCCCTTGCTGATGATGGTTTCGATTCGATAAGGGAATTGCGCTCGCCGCAGTTCCTTTCGGGCAGCCGATACGCACTGCCGCAGACTGCCCTCTCGGGCTTCCGTGTCAAACAAGACATCCTGCCGGACATCCTCTTTGGAAAGCATCATCTCCGGCGCCCGAAAAAATTGCCGAAGCAGCGTGTACGTGCTGGGACTGAACACATGGTGCCGATCTTGCCAAACGACAATATAATTTTCGCAGAATCGGCAGGACATTGGAATGTCCCGATCCGACGCCATCAATTCGACGATGGCATCGTCGAGTCGGCCGATGTAGTTTTGCAGCATTCGCCGCACCGCGATTTTGTTATTGATTGCAGACATAATTCTTGAGTGGTAAGGTGTTTCTTCGTGGATCAAGAGCAAGACGGCATTGCCGACTTTAACAAATTATCGACTCAAGGTTAGGTTCTCTGTCCTTGCCAGAGGCAGCGTTCCTGGACGCTAACATGCAGAAAACTCCGGCAGGGCTTGCCTGCTGGAAACGACGGGATTAGTTTACCGCAGGAGTTGAGCGGCGTCAAGGGCATCGGCTATTTTGGACGAAAAACCGCGATTTAGGCCATTCGGCCTACTAGATGGGTGTGAGCCCTACTTTACCCCCCCTCCCGCACGCCAACTTTTCCAGAATCCCCCCTTGCTTTATTTCTTTTATCATGGTAAAATGTAAAATACTAGAGGGTGCGTGTTGCTACCCGACGGATCATTTTACAACCCGTGCTTTCTAATTGCACAACCCTAACAGGTTTTTAACCCCATTTTCATATCATGAAAAAGAGCTTTGATTTCCTCTCCTACATTTTCTCCAAACCCCAAAATGCCAAACGCTCCAGCAAGCGAGCAAAAGGCCGACAAGCAAAACTCGAAGAACTCGAAGGTCGAGAGATGCTTGATGGAGCCCTCGGCTCCATCTTCGCCGGCGCCATGATGCCGGACGACAACAACGACGACATCGTCGTCGTCGCTCCCCCCGACTTCACCAAAATCGTTCACGTCTCCAGCGATGCCGTCTCCGTCGGGCCGCAATCCGCCGCCGCTCCGCAAGCCGCCGGAGAAACTGAAGAAATACAAAAAGGCCCCTC
>Ga0099364_10006319_pt1 | contig 17296 bp, 12 predicted proteins | sample TergutTh196P3_FD_73070 | JGI IMG/M metagenome (GOLD analysis project Ga0099364, IMG submission 73070) | Microcerotermes parvus P3 segment gut microbial communities from Pointe-Noire, Republic of the Congo - Th196 P3 | ecosystem: Host-associated > Arthropoda: Insects > Digestive system > Gut ... | reverse complement strand
ATGCGCCAATTCGCGACCGCTCCGCCGTCCTTGGCTGCGCTTTGCGTGAGATGAAACAGCCATCCTCGCCGGCACTGAATAGTTACTCCGATTTGTCTGGGATTCAGAGGGTACCCGGGAGAGTGGGTTTTTGAAGCGACTCTCTATGGCATGAGGCGGCAGCCAATGCCAATATTACCCGCATAAGGCTTAGTCAAGCTTCAAAAACCCACTCTTTCGGGTACCCTCTGAATAGACACGTACTCTCTGAATAGAGACGTACCTTGAAAATGTAGAAATAGTAGAAACAAACGATTATTGACATGGTACACGGACGTGTGGTAGCGTTGTAGCTACAGCAGACAGGGACGGTGTGTCGGCGGACTTTGCCCCCCGAAAGGGGGTGGTGCGATGGAAAAACTTGTGGAGATACGGAAACTAATCCAAGCTCTCGCAAGCCTCATCCGCGCAATAAAAACAAAGTAACCGCCCCCAAGACCAAGGTGTGCGGTTACTTTGTAACTATCACCGGGGCAAAGACCGTTTAGGTGCGCCGCCCCTATCTGCTGCCATAATACCACACCCCCCGCCCCGTGTCAAGGGCTTTTCTCACGTTGCGCGAGGCGATCCTTACGGCAATCGCTTACGGAGGCGATTGCCAGTGATGAGTGTTGAATTATGAGTGTTGAATGAATTTTCTTTACCATAACAACGAAATAACTAGAAAAACCAGATAGATAGCCTTAATAACTCAGCACTCAAGTGGCTTTGTTGATTTGCGATTGCAACTGCGCAATTAGCGCCGCTTGCCGCGCCAGCTCCGCATCCTTGCCCGCCAGCTCCGCGTCCTTGCCCGCCAGCTCCACGTCCTTGCCCGCCAGCTCCGCGTCCTTGTCTTCCAGCACTCCCTGCCACTTCTTATCCGCCTCCGCCAGCACTCCCTGCCACTTATTATCCACCTCTTCCACTCTCGATTCAAAATCCCTGCGGGCCATTTCACGAGATTCGTGCAGCATACGGGTGGCTTCATCAGCCGACAGCTCCTTCAAAACACCGACCGCTTTCCTCATTTGAGGGCTCCTCGTCGCCAGCATATCCATTACCTCCTCATCGTCTGATTTGATAAACTTTAACCAATACCATAAGTCCGTGTTGTCACCGTCAGGAGGGAGCTTGTTCAAATCCAGGGTGTTGACCTCTACAAGGTCGGTAAACTCTATACCGTCTCTGGTGCGGTAACGGAACTGATGGTGATACTTATCCCCCTCCGGCACAAATATGTCGTCTGTGATTACGATGGTTATCGCTCGCCTGATGCTCGACCATTTAGCACCGGACGCCATCTGCTCCGTAACGAGCTTTGATTGGCTGAAAATAGTTCGCGCTTTCATGTCTGAGAGAACACGAAGCTGAATTTCGATGTGGATTACACTCCCACTCAGCGTATGCAGCTTTACATCTAAAATCCCGTACTTGTCATCCTCGGACTCTTTCTTGACAAACGGGTCAACGATGGTCAATCGCTCGTATTCTTCATCGGGTATATCCAAAACACAGCGGAGAAATGCCGCAAGTATATCCACATTGCGCTGGTCGCCAAAAATAAGCTTGAAAATAAAATCTGATTTTACAGGCAACAAGGGCTTTTTGTTATCCATCATTACCACCTCACTATTATTATAACAAACGCCCCCCCGCGCTTCAAGAAAAGTTTTTCCAAAATAATTACGCATTATGAATTATGCGCACACCGATATCGTAGGGGCAACCCTTGCGGTTGCCCGAAATGCGGTTTACAACGACACAAGGGCAGGGGCAAGCCCAGCCCCTACGGGAAAACATGAACCTCATATGAATTACGCATTAAAAAAAAGGAATGGTGCAATTATGCCACAGCAGCAAACAGTTATGCTCAACTCGCGTCCGCAGGACGCATACCGCAAACAGGACGTAATGACGGCCACTGCGGAAAATATTGTCGTAATGCTATACGACGCGCTTAAAAAGAACATAATCCTGGGCCGCAAGGGAATAGCGAAAAAAGACGTCGAAGCCGCCCACAAGCACCTTGTAAAAGCCCAGCAGATAGTGACGGAGCTCGTCAGCAGCCTTAATATGAATTATGAAATATCCGAAGGGCTGCTATCAATATATGAATTTATGATCATAAACCTGGGCGACGCAAACATCCGCAAAGACGCGGCGCCGCTTGAAATAGTGATAGAAATGACCGACAGCCTGAGATCGGCATGGCACGAGGCCAGCCAATCCAGCAAAGGAAGCCTGTACAAATCGAACGCGGAATTCGGAATGCAGAACGCGGAATAATGGGGCGCGGCCCCTTACCGCGTGACAAAAAGCAAGCCCCAGCGAAGCGCGGTACCAGTATATGTAAAGGATTACGAAAGCGGGTGTATTTAAAGATGCCAAGTATACCAAAGATAAAGATCGAGCAGCAGAGAGCGGAGATAGGGATCAACATCACACAGGCGCAAATGCACATCAGCAACCCCAGGAGGAAAATGCGCATCACCTACGAAGCTCCAAAGATGGAAATCGAAAATACGATGCCATCATTCAAAATCAACAGGAAAAAAATCAATTCGGAAACCGGCCTCAAATCGCCGCTGGAGCTCACAATGCAAGGCGCTGCCAAAGGCAGAGAGGGCGGCATGAGGGGCGCGAGAAAAGCGCTGGAGGACGGGAACTTCCTCGGCGATATCAGAAATTACCCCGGCGACAAGATCGGAGAGCTTGCCAGAAACAGGACGAGAGAGCGGCTGGGGCCCAAGCAAATCAATATTGGCCTAATGCCGGAAAGTTCGCCGGAGGTTACATGGGAGAGGGGGCATATGCGCATGAGCTGGTCAAGGCACAGCCTGGTAATAGACTGGGAGGGCGATTACGCGCCGGAGGTCACTGTAGACCCGCCCCACTCGGTCGAAGTGTATTTGAATCAAAAGCCTTATTTCAGGGTGCTTGTAGAAGAAGGAGAGCCCCCGGATGGCGCCGGCAAACAGGTAGACCAGAGGGTATAGGCGAAGAGGTAAAAAATGGGAGCTATTATAAAGCGCAAGACGCTAAAGCCGCTGTATTACAGCAAATTCCAGTGCATCGGCGCGGCCTGCGAGGCAAACTGCTGCGACAGGCCGTGGCGGATATTCATTGACAAAAACACCTACACAAAATACAAAAACTCAAAAGACGCGGTATTTCAGGAAAAAGTCGCCAGAAGCGTAAAGCGCGTCCGCAACAAAGCAAACGACGGCCAGTACGCTGAGTTCGTGTTTGGCAAAGGCGGCGCGAAATGCCCGTTCCAGGCGGAAGACGGGCTGTGCGAAATCCACAGGGACTTGGGCGAGAAATACCTGAGCCAGGTCTGCAAAATATACCCCCGGCTTGTGAGGGCCATGCCGGGCAAGGAATACGACATGGAGCTGTCCGTCTCGATGTCATGCCCCCATGCCGTCCGCCTCGCGCTTTTTAACGAAGCGCCGATGGAATTTGAGGGCGCCCTGGAGGAGCTTGACACCGATTCGGCCGTCGTCCGTGCCGGGCTTGTCAAGCCGGCCGAGGGAGAGGAACCGACAAGCTATATCGAAAACGGGTGGCAGCTGCGCGAGGCGGCGATCGCCATAATGCAGGACAGGACATATTCCATCGCGGAAAGAGTATTCATCATCGGCATGATGCTGAACAAAATCACGCGCCTGCACGACGAAGGGAAAGCGGAGGAAATACCCGCCGCTATCGCCATGTACCGCGACGGCATTTCGGGAGGCTCGTTTTCAGCCGCGCTCGGCGGCATCGAGCAAAACGAATTTATGCAGTACAAGGTGGCCCAAGCGCTGAATATGGCCATCGTGAGCAAGCAGAAAAAGTACTCTTCTTTTGAAAACTTGATGAAAAGGTTTTTCTCATTCCTCGGCGCCCTGAAACCGGAACCGGGCGAAAACGGGAAGATAGAGGCCTCGACATATTTTTACGCGTTCTGCAAACGGATCGGCGAAGAATATTGGGATGAATTTCTGAAAGACTGGGCGCATGTGCTGGAAAATTACCTCGTGAACTTCATCTTTTCCGAAATATTCCCATTAAAATACCATAGCAAGGGCCTGAACCCCTACCACCACGCCCTGATCCTGGGCGAACAGTACGCCCTGCTTAAAATCCTGCTCTGCGGAAACTACGGCCCGCAGGAGGGCTTCACGAAGCAATATATAACAAAAGTGGTCTCACAAGTAGCGGAAATGAACCAACACTCAGACGACCCGCTAAAAATAGCCGAACACTACAAACCCGCCGGCCTAGACGGCCTGCCATATTTGTACTACTTACTGGCGTAAAATAATTACAAGGGGTATATTATTATGAACCAAATCAACAGGAATTCGCCGATGAGAATGACGGGGCTGTCCTCCGGGATCGACACAAGCGCCATCGTCCAGCAGGCGATGAGGCTCAACCAAATGAGAATCGACTCGATGATGCGGTCGAGGACGCTTCTGCAATGGAGGCGCGAGCTGCACTCAAACGTCAGAGACCAACTCAGCAGCTTCAGGTCCACATTTTTGACGACATTAGGGCCGAACGCCATGCTGTCCTCCTCTGTGTACAATACAACGACCGCCGAAGCCACGGGCAAAAACGCGGGCGCCGTGACGGTAAGGACCGGGTCAAGCTCCGAGCAGGGAAGCATGACCATAAACAGCATATCGAAGCTTGCCCAGGGCGCCCGCGCCGTCGCGTCAAACGTATCGGCGGAACACGGAGGGCATGGCATCTCCTCCAACGCGCGCCTTGGGGACCTCCTGGGCAGCGAGTTTGACGGCGATATGGAAATCACCCTCGCCGCCGGCGGCGAGGAAAGAACGGTCACGCTGAATAAAGACATGACCGTCGCCGACATGGTGCGGGCTGTAAATGAAAGCGGCGCCGGCGTCACAATGACCTTTGACCGGCTCAAGGATGAATTCATCATAGAAACAAACGAAACGCGCGTCGGCGGGCAGGCGCAAAGCAGGGAGGGCGAAACGCTCACGCTCTCCGGCAAGGTATTCGAGAAGCTTGGCCTGATCGATACGAAATCGCCGGATGGGCGCCAAACCTTCGACAACGCCCAAAACGCGGAGCTGATGATCAACGGCCAGAAGGTTACCAGCAATTCCAACACCTTCGATTTCAGGGGCATCAATATAACCCTAAACGAAACCTTTAAAGGGGAGGGGCCCGACAGCGACGTCAACATAACAATCAAACGCGACATAAGCGCCGCGTTTGACAAGATAAAAGGCTTTGTCGACGCGTACAACTCAATGATACACAGGCTCGAAAACATGCTTGTCGAGCGGAAGACCAAAGAGGAAAGCACATATTTGCCGCTGAGCGACGAAGAAAAGACGCATATGACGGAGAAGCAAATCGAAGAATGGGAAGCCATAGCAAAAAAAGGCTTGCTCAAGGGGGACGCCGGGATCCAAAGCCTGGTCAGCAATCTCAGGCGCGCCCTGTTCGATACGGTCTCAGCCGCCGGCCTGAGCCCCTCGCAGATAGGGCTTTCGACAGGCAATTTCTTCAGCGGGACCGGCGGGCAGATAGTGATAAACGAGACAAAGCTGAGAGCCGCGCTCGAAGAAGACACGGAGAAGGTAGTGAACGTGTTTATGAGCGGCGCGCTCGCAAGCGACAACAGCGACCGCGGCCTGCTCTACCGCATAAACGAAGCCATCGGCGGCTATCTCAACCGCAGCTCGGCCAACACGATGGAGAAGCTGGAGAACTCTATAACGCAAACCAACACGCAGATGCAAAATCTGCAAGATAAAATGTGGCGCGAGGAAGACAAGCTGCTCAGACGTTACGCCGCAATGGAAACGGCGCTGTCAAAGCTCCAATCGCAAGGCGACTGGCTGGCGCAAATGCTAACCGGGCTGAATAACGGCTGAAACAAATAAATGAGTTACAGTACAGACCCTACTTAAAAAGCCTCGTCATTGGATACGCTCCGCGACGTGGCAATCCAGAAGAAATCTAACAATCGGCGCAAAAAGACTGGATTGTTGTGTAACTAGGGTCGGCTGCGGCGAATAGTGCGTACAACCTACCGATTGGTAACAAATGCACCAATTTCCGAAGTTTGCATATGAACTAGAATCCTAAGCGACTGCCGGAACGGGCGGCACCCAACCAAGTTCCTTGAGTTTTTTGAGGTACATGTTAATCTTTTTCTCTGGATTGAATCTGTTGTAATAGTCCCCTCCGAGATCGACGTAGTCAGACTCATATTTGAGCATATGCCATATTGCGATTATCATTGAATGTGCAACAGCCATCTTAGCCCGGTTTTTCCCCCGCCTGACAACAAGCCGGTCGTATTGCGCCCTAAAGAATGTGCCTTTTGTGTTTGTCGCTGATTGAGCGCATTGCACCAACGTCGCACGCAAAGTCTGATTTCCCTTCCGCGTCTTCCCGCCTTTGCTTTTTCCTGCGCTTATGTTGTTCCCCGGGCATACCCCGGCCCACACCGCAAGGTGGCCCGCCGTGGGGAATCGGATCATGTCAAGCCCGATTTCCGCCAAGATGGTCTGAGCGCTCTGAACGCCGATCCCCGGCGCTTTGTCCAGACGCCTGATTGCTTCATCATACTTTTCCATCTCGCCACGAATGATGTCATCAAGGTCCGAAATCCTCCGGGTCATGTCGTCAATATGATCAAGTACGGCTTTAATCAAAAGGCGTTGTGTTTTGCTCAGCACGCCGTCCATGGCATCGACAAGCAATGCAGATTTCCCATTCATCTTCCCTTTGAGCATACCCTCAATGGTGATGCCGGTAATAGGTTCGCCGGCTAAAGCGGCTTCAAGGAGCTTCCTTGAAGTTTTGCCCAACACATCACTGACATAGGAGGTTAGCTTGATATTTGCACCCTCTAACATTTTGCCGAGACGGTTAATTTCACGAGCGCGCTCTTCTGTCAAGCTTTTTCGGTATCTCGTAACTTCCCGCAACTCGCGCTGCGGCCTGTCGGGGATAAAACTCGGTTTCAGCAAGCCTTGCGCGAGCAGCCTTGCCATCCATTCGGAATCTTTGACATCGGTCTTCCTTCCGGGCAAATTTTTGACATCCCTTGCGTTTGACACCATGACTTCAAGCCCGAGCAGTTCAAGGATGTTGTAAACAGGTTTCCAGTAGCTACCCGTGCTTTCCATAACCGCCATCTCGCAATCGACGGAATCAAGCCATTCTGCCAGTTTCTGCAATTCTTTTGACGTTGCGCCAAACTCCCTAACCGTACTTTTCGTCCCGTTCCGAAAGCAAGCAACGATTAGCTCTTTGTGAACGTCCAACCCACAACAACGCTCGTAATGCAATTCCACTTCTGCTGTTTTGTGTCCCATGGTAAACATCCTCCGTAATGCAAAATACGAGCGCGACCTCCGCTTAGCTACAATATTGCTGTACGTCCTCTTGCCAAAAATGGCGTGTGACAAAATGTGGTTCTGGGGCGGAAGTCATTTCAGATTGCTTCTCGACCTCTTGGGTCAAATCCAGACAAACTTTTCGCTCTGGGGATATTCTAAACACAACGGCAAATCTGTCAAGCTTAATTTGGTGGAATGATGTTTCGGAAATAACACAAAAAAGCAGCAAGAGCAAAGGTAAGGCGGTTGGGGGGCGCGGGCGCGGAACGCGGGGGCGCATAATGCGGTTTGCAACGCACTAAGCAGCCGACACGTTACATTTATGGAGGTTCAGGCGAAGCCTGAGTCCTTGATTGCTTACAGAAAGCAATATATCATTGGTTGAATCGGTGAAACAAGTCTTTTCGGCGAAACCAAAAGGTAAGGTGAGTACTCTTGATTTTGTTCCGACTAAAAGCATCATGGTTGATGGCGGGTTTGTAGGTGAAGTTCCCGTTGTTGATTTTGATGACAAAAGAAAGCTGTGGCGTGTGGCTCCATACAATGACGGTGTTTATAGTTTTTTGGGATGGGGAGAAGTGCTTTATAACTATTCTGATATACTAAATTTTGAGTTAATTGAAGATGGAGAATCTATAGTAAGCGGCGGGGTTGGAAGAGCATTGATAGGCGGTGCGCTGTTCGGAGACGTTGGAGCTGTTGTAGGCGCAGTGACTGGCAAAAAGAGAAGCAAGTCCGTTTGCACAAATATGCAAATAAAAGTTACAGTAAAGGACATTAACAACCCTGTCGTGTACATTGTGTTCTGTTCAGATCCTAGAGGTTTAAGAAAAGATGATGGTAAATATGAAAAACTATTCACTTCAGCGCATGAATGCATTTCTATATTTCAACTGATATGCGAATCTCAGGAATCTGTTGTCAAAACACCTTCGTCTGGCTATGTATCCAGCGCAGATGAAATAATGAAATACAAAGACTTACTGGATAAAGGTGCAATAACAACAGATGAGTATGAAGCTAAAAAAAAGCAATTGCTAAATTTGTAAATATAAATAAAAGGGCGACGAAAATGGATAACAAATACGCAAAAATCGCTGTTAAGGCATTTGAATACATAAATGCAGGGTACAGCGCAGAAGAAGCATGGGAAAAAGCATCGTGTGAATTCTATAAAAAAGGATCGCCTTCACAAAAGAAGGGATGCCCCCGAAATGCATTTTTAGGACTGACTTCTAATAGTCAGTCTTTGGCAAAAAGCAAAAACGCTCTTTATGCTCGTAAAGCACTTGATATACTAAGGAAAAACCCTAACCGCGATTATGCGATAATTGAGTTGTGGTCATTAGTCGTTGAAGAACCAAAAACTCACAACGCACAAATGAATATAGTCTTAGCCTTATGGAACAAGGGGTTAGTTTGTTAGCTTTTTTACTTTATGAATACTTGAGGATAATAAACAGGTAAGCATAATAATGAGAAAAATGGATTCAGCCCGGGTAGACGTCGTATAACAAGCGGTTTAGCGAAATGGCGGTCGGAGTGGAAACCGAAACACGGTTGCACCCCTTGACCGCTTATGGTATTCTAAGGCGCGGCGCACCCAGTCCGCCACTTCGCCAAGCCGCCGGGCGTTATATGACATTCGACCTAGTGCGGTGCGAGTACTACTGTCGATTCTTTTAAAGATGCCTAAGCTCTTCCATAAGTGGGCTTTTTTTGTTGTTGACAAATCCGATAGTTCTGGCTATACTGTATATGTCAACAACAATACAGTTTGGAGTGATGATTTGAACGTTGTGATCTCAAACAGTTCCTTTTTGCCTATATATGAACAGATCAAGGAACAAGTAAAGGCGCAAATACTGTCGGGAGAATTAAAGGAAGATGAAATGCTCCCGTCTCTCAGGCAGTTGGCGCGTGACTTAAAAATCAGCGTATTGACTACTACAAGAGCATACAACGAACTTGAGCAGGGCGGGTTCATAACAAGTCGGCAGGGCAAGGGATTTTTCGTTATGCCAAGCAGCTCTAATCTTATCCGTGAGCAGCTTATCAGGGACGTAGAAAGCAATTTGAACAATGCGATACAGGCAGCGCAGCGATTATCCATGACTGATGATGAAATAGTCAGCCTGCTGAGGCTTCTTCTGGAGGTAGAAAATGATTGACAACTACTTGGAAATAAAGGGAGTCAGCAAAGCTTTCCCCGGCTTTATGCTGAATAACATCACCTTTACGTTACCCAAAGGGTATATCATGGGGCTTGTAGGCCCAAATGGGGCCGGCAAAACAACAACGATACAGCTTGTCCTTAATATGCTTGAAAAAGACGCAGGGGAGATTCTGGTTTTCGGCAAAGACAATATTAAAAACGAAAACACTGTTAAGCAAGAGATTGGCGTCGTGTTCGACACGATATTCTATGTGGATAGCTGGACAATAACGGATACGGAAAAAGCCGTTTCTATTTTTTACGAGAACTGGAATCATGGCGCTTATAGCGAAATGATAAGGCGTTTTGATTTACCCGCAGGGAAAAAGATTCGGGATCTATCGCGCGGTATGCAAATGAAGTTAATGCTGGCTTGCGCTTTCTCGCATAATGCGAAACTGCTCATACTTGATGAGCCGACAAGCGGGCTTGACCCTGTGACCCGCGATGAGTTTCTGGAAATCCTGCAAGAGTATATCAAAGACGGAGAAAGAAGCGTTCTGTTTTCCACTCATATCACGACGGACTTGGAACGGATTGCCGACTATATCACGCTTATAAATCGAGGCGATATATTTTATACAGGGAGCATGGAGGATTTACTGAGCAGCTTTAGAATTATCAAAGGCAGGCCGCACGACTTAACACCGGAGATTGAAGCGGATATTCTTGGCCTGCGTAAAACAGGCATGGGGTTTGAGGGGCTTATCAGCTCGGAAGCAGCGGTGCAATACAAGGATTGTGTCGTTGAAGCCGCGACGATTGACAACATCGTTGTCGGGGTCAGTAAAGGGAGTAAGAAATGACAGGCTTTATAAAAATTACAAAACTGGATTTCTTCATAATGAAATCACAATTGCTTACTTTTCTCACATTAGCGCCAATTATAGTAATATTCGGGTTTATGGGTTCGTCGGCAGTTGTGCTGGGGATTCACGGCGCATGGTTCTCGGCTTTGCTGGTGGCGTGCAATATTTTTGCAATTCAAGAAAAGAACAATCTTGACCGACTATATGGCTCGGTGTCCGTAAAGCTGGAAGATATCGTGCTTGGTCGTTATGTTTTCATGTTCCTGCTCTATTTTGCGTCGTACATTGCAGCGATGGTCGTTTACACTGCCTTTGCGTTATATAGAGGCAATGCGCTCAACATATTTGACTTGATAGTGGGGTTTAGCATATCATTTCTGGTGTTTTCCGTTGTTACGGGAACGCAAGCGCCGCTTTTTTTCAAAATGGGCTTTATAAAAGCAAGAGGATGGTCTTTTATTCCATATTCTTTGCTAATGGTGTTGCTGCTTTTTCCGATTATTCCGCAGTTTGTCCCCTCCCTATCAATTTTGGCAGATATTATTGAGCGAATCCGGTCAAATCAAAGCGTTTTGATAATAAGCGGCATATTGGCAAGTTGTATTGTATTATTTACTTCATACAAAATATCCGTTGTCGTTTATCGAAAACGAAAGAGGGGATGAAACCCGTTGTTGCGCAAGAATAGGCTAACGTGGGTTCCCACAACCCAATCTATGTTCAAGTCTCAGCAGCGAGCCCATTGGCTAGTATCTAGGGGCTAGGGGCTAGTAGACGCGGGAGCAAAAATAACTTGTTTTTTAGAAGTTGCGAAGGAGGTAGTTACTATTTCCTGTTTTTTTACGTGTTTTTAACTCTCGTATGCTTCCGAATTTACTTTCCCTATGTACAATAGCCGAGCGTTGTTATCCGGATCCGGAGCTGCGCAATCTACTATTCTAGAAAACTAGGGAGGGAATATCCAGATGAACAAATTCGCCAGATCAGCAAAAAGGCCGCTCGCGCTTGTTTTGTCACTGCTCATGATTTTTGGGCAGATGGCGTTCGGCACACAGCCGGCAAGCGCCGACACTGCGCAGGAAATGCGGATAGTAAGCCCTGAAGTCCAGTGGCGCTACACGGACGACGGGGCAGACCCGATGCTTGCCTCTACGTTGTTTCAGTGGGCATCCCAGATTGACACGATGTTTGGGCTTGGCAACACATTGAGAAACTATGTGAGGGGCGACTACCGCAGTTTTTCCTGGACGATACCGAACAAGCCCTATCAGGACGCATTCATTAACTCGTTCATCGCAGAAAACCTTTCACCGAGCCTTTCCCCCGTTGAGCTCGGCATGGAAGACGGGGACGAAACCCCGTGGAAAGGCGCAAAAGGGCCTTTCGGGCTGAATTTGGGCGGCCCCGACCCGTCACAGTGGGCCGAGGCCTATACTGAATTGGCGGCCGATGATTCGGGGGATGCCGCTGTTATTTGGCCGGCATATTTTTTCCGCCATAATTTTGAACTGGCGGCGGGCGAGGCATCATGGGCGAGATCCGCCTTTCTCGAGCTCGACTTCAACGCTGCGGTTATCATACATGTCAACGGAGCGGAAATCGCGCGCTTCAACGCGCCCGGCTACGCAAACAACATTTCTTACGGCGCAACTGCGCCCGTAGACGCGTATATCACGGTAGCCGAGAGGGTCGCCATCCCCGCAAATCTCCTCCGCGAGGGCAAAAACGTCATAGCCGTAGCATTGCATACGGAATCTGCCGCGTCCGCCCGCGCGTATCTTGACTTCAAGGGCTTTACGCTTTCCGATGAGTTTGTGATCGCGGAAGGGCCGGCCGTGCTGAACAGCCTGAACTTGCAGCCCGGCAGGGACGAGACAGAGCGCAATTTCACCTGGAACAGCAATGTCCCCGAAACCGTCTTCCGGCTTACCGAGGCAGGGCAGCCCGCCGATACCGTAATACGCGGCGACGTGCTCTCCATGCGCCCGGGCTTTATCACATTCAAGCATACGGCGATGAACCTGAAGCCGGGTACTGCATATCAATACGAGATTTTTGCCAATGGCGAAAGATTGTCCGGGCCGCATACTTTCACAACGGCAGCTTCTACGGATTCTTTCAGCTTTATCGCGGGCGGCGACCCGCAAGTCGGCTCCAGCGGCGACAGGGTGAGGGACGGGGCAAGCTGGCGGGAATCCATAAGCAAAGCCCTCGGCGCATGGGATGTCGAGTTCTTTGTGTCGGGCGGCGACCAGGTTGAAATCTCCAACCCGAACACGGAGGCGGAACGTGAGAGGAGCAACGACGAATACAATCATTTCCTGAGCCCTCCGCAGTTCGCCTTTTTCCCGATTGCCCCTACCATAGGCAACCATGACAATAACGCAAATTTCCAGGGGCATTACAATATCCCGAATCACGACCCGGCAAGGGGCGCCACGGCTGCTGGCGGAAACTACTGGTACAAGTACGGCGACGTTATTTTCATGCACCTGAACACAAACAACTCGTCTTTCGCGGAACACGGCGCTTTCATGAGGGATGCCGTTGCCGAATACGGCAGGGCATATGGAAAAGACCCCGCGTGGAAGATTGCGGTCCACCATCAGGCAACCCATTCCACCGAAGACCGCGTGGATGGCATGGCCTCCGCCCGCGCAGCACTGGGGGCGTTGTGCGTGGAACTGGGCATAGACGCCGTCTTGTCAGGGCATGATCATGTATATACCCGGACGCTCATGATGGACTATTCGCGGGGCGCGGCAGACGCCCATATTACAGAAGGGTACACCCCGCTCAACGGCGACCCGCGCGGCATGTACGAAAAGGCAGGGGGCTCCGGCGCGACTCTCTTCCTTAGCATGAACTCCAGCTCGGGCAGCAAGTATTATTTCATTGAAAGGCTGCTCCCGTTCCACTATATGACGGCGCAGACGCGCACGCCCAACATGACAAAAGTAGACGTCACCGGAACATCCCTGACTTTTACGACGTATGATCTTGACACGATGGAAGCCATCGACAGTTTCGTGCTTGCAAAGAAACCGGCAGATACCAGACAGATAAACATTCTGCACACGAACGACGTACACGGCCGCATATACCAAGTAGACGGCAACAACACAGGGATGATCGGCATAGATAAAGTCGCGGCTCTGGCGCAGTCTGCCGCCAACTCCATTCTGGTTGACGCAGGCGATGCCATCCACGGTTTGCCGATAGTTAATATGAACAGGGGGCTCAACGCCATTGAGCTTATGGCGGCGGCGGGCTATAGCGTGATGGCGCCCGGCAATCACGAGTTCAATTACGGGAGCGAGAGGCTTTTGGAACTGGCGGGCATCGCGTCAAGCAAGGGCATGGACATCATCTCCGCAAACGTATATGACGGGGCATCCGGCGGGCTTGTGCTTGAGGCGGGTAAAATTGTCCGCAGAGATGGCGTGAATGTAGGGTTCTTCGGGCTGACCCCCCTGTCTACCCCTATCCAGACCGACCCGAGGAATGTCGCGGGCATCGAATTCCGGGCGTATAAGGAATCCGCCGAAAAAGCGATCGAGCAGCTCAGGGCAGGCGGCGCGGATGTCATAGTCGCGGTCGCGCACGTCAGTTTCAGCGATATCGCAACGCTGATCGGTTCGATCAGTGATAAGCCCGATGTGGTGATCGAGGGGCATGACCATCGGGATTTCGATCCCGTGGAAATAGACGGAGTGCTGGTGACAAGCGCGGGGCAGCATCAGGCAGGCGTCGGCGTGGTCACGCTTACGCTTGACAGCGGCAACAATATCGTCGGAAAAGACGCGACGATGGTCACGAAGCAGGACGTGGAAATCACATTGGAAATCAGGCACACCGACCAGCCCGGCAGCCCGGTGGTCCCCGATTATCTCTTCCATAGGGTCCCCGGCGACCCGGAAGTCAAAGATATGGCAGAGCTCATAAGGGCAGAGGTCATAGATTCATTCAGCGAAGTGATTGCCAGCTCTGAGATTACCCTTTCCAGCGAAAGGGGGAGCAATAATTACGCGGCGCTGGGCGTGCGCAACTCAGAGCAGGCTCTGGGGAACCTTATCGCGGATGCGATGAGGGTTGTCGGCGGCGCGGATGTCGCCATCCAGAACGGCGGCGGCATAAGGGCAGATATCGTTGCCGGCAGCATAACAAAAGGGCATATCAACTCCGTGCTCCCATTCGGCAACACCCTTGTCATCAAAGAAGCGACGGCAAAGGACCTAAAAGATATTTTAGAGCGGGCATTACGCGACACGCCGAATGCAGCGGCATGGTTTCCGCAGGTGTCGGGCATCAGCGTGGCATACAACCCGGAAGCTCCGGCAGGCGAAAAGGTCGTGTCCATGCATATGAACGGCACGGCTCTGAACCCGTCGGACGACAGCGTTGCGTACAGGCTGGCCGTGAACGATTTTATGGCAAACGGCGGGGACGGGTTTACGGTTTTGCCGGGGATGGGCACGCTAGAGGAGCTTGGCTCGCTTGATGCCATTTTTGAGTCATATATCGTTTCGTTGCCCGGCAGCGCGATAACGGCCGGCGATGCGCAGATAGAAGGAAGGATTGAAATAACGGACAGGGCGGCCATGCAATTCTTTACAGTAACCTTCGACCCAAACGGCGGCACAGTCGCCCCGGGGACGCGCGAGGTAGCGGAAGGCTCGGCAGTCGGGGAATTACCGATTCCGGCACGCCGCGGTTTTAGGTTTGGCGGATGGTTCACGGCGGCAACGGGCGGCACGGAGGTTATGCCGGCCACATTAATCGGCGGTGATGCAACGTTCTATGCTCGGTGGGTGCAGGGATCGACGGCGCAACCGGAGCGATCGCCGCAGCCGGTTACGCAGCTGGAGCCGGAGCCGGAGCCGGAGCCGCAGCCTCCCGAAGGAAGGCTGAACGCTGAAAATGCAGTCGCGCAAGCAGTTAGCGAGGATATCGCCGGGCAAGCAGCCGAAGCAGTCGAAGCCCTTGCATCAGAGCTCGGCACCGCAGTATCTCAGGCAGGCAGCGCTGTCGGTATAACTGTGGGAAGCCCCAACGCAATAGTAACGATTACAATGCCCGAGGGTACCGCTGTCGCCGGGATTTCAGCGATGGCGATACTCAGCGGCCTAGAACTGACAGCGGTTCCGACCATGGCAAGCGCCGATGGCAGCGTGGCCGTCCTCATCAGGGAAGCCGGCGATGTCGTGCTTGTGCCGCTTTACGTCAGCATCAGCTTCAGCGATATAGGCGGATTGACATCCGCCGTGCAAGCCGAAATTAATCGCGCATCCGCGCTTATGATCGTCCGCGGAAAGGGCGGCGGGATCTTCGCCCCGACAGAACCCGTCAACGCGCAAGATTCCGTCACGATGTTCCTCCGTGCTGTAGGCATCCCCGTCGACTGGGCGGATGCCATGGCGGCGGGCGAAGCGAACAACATAATATCAAGCGGCATGAATCCCGCGGCCATAATGAGCCGCATCGATGCTGCGGCTTTGATAGCGAATGTGCTGAGGAATGTCGGCGCAGCCCCGGCGCTGACGGAGGCGCAGGCAGATGCGCTTTTAGCGCGTTTCCCGGATGCCCGGGGCCTGAGCGCGTCCCAGAGCATGGATCTTGCGATTACCGTGGAGCTTGGAATTTTCCGTGGCAACGCAAACGGGACCATGGGTCATGATCAACTCCTCCAGCGCTCGCAAATGGCAAGCCTGGCAGTAAGGCTGCAGGGCGTACTGTTCGATATGGCATAAAGCGGCCTGCGACCGCAAGGAGTCAGAAGTCAGGAGTCAGAAATCAGAATATACGAAGGATATTACGAGGGAAAAACTTGTTTTTTTGATTGATTATTGAAAGCAATAGCATAATGCGGTCTGCGACCGCAACCTGAAAATGTTTCCAGAAAACTGTTTTGCATATTTGCAAAGCGGCAGAAGGAAGAAATATTGTTCACAAAAATTTCATTGACATAATGGATGGGGCGTGATATAAGTAGACACTTTAATTTCGACATCTTCCTTTTGGCGTCCACATAATCTAAACGTTTAGATTATGTGTTTAGATATCACTGAAACAGCGTTGGTTTTTTTGGAAGGAAGCAACACTGTAAAATGTAAAAATATTATTAATTTTGGAGGTCTACACTTATGAGAAAGAATGTAAGCAAAACCATGACGAGGCTGCTGTCGATTCTACTGGCTCTGTCGATGTTCACATCGATTCCGGTGCTTGCCGCGCCGGGGGATGAGCTGGCCGGACAGACGGAGACGGAAGCGGCGGAGGCATTGCCTGTGCCGGTTCTTGATGTTCAGGCGGTTGAGGATGAGGAAGTTGTTGCGTTGAATGATCCTTACGAGAACATCGTCATCGGCAACGGTCAGTTCACGGCGACCATAGGCGCGCTGGGCCAAATCCGAGAGATGTATATGACGAACAACCGGACGTCCTATACAGAAGTTGACGGCACGCAGATGTTCGGGGGCATGGACCCTGACCCGAACTTCATGATGTTCAATAACTTCGCCAACAGGAACACGAGCACGCACCATCAATGGTCGGGCGAGCTGCTATTCGCGACACGCAGCGCGGACACTGCGGCTGCTCTGGCGGATGCCGAATTCCGCGAAGAGGACACGAATAAGACAGTTGCGCTTGGCGGCTCGACTCATTCCGACAACGCCAGCGCCAACTACCCGACTAATCCGCATATTAACATTTCCTCGACTGCGCCCGGAGCAGGCAGCAGGGGCAGCGTTGAGGTCGAGTTTACCGGCGTTGGAGTGGACGATGCAAGACCGCGCGTTATGCGCGGCTACGACGTCACTTCCACCTTCGACATGAATACTACCGACGGATCATTGCTATGGAGCATCCAG
>Ga0099364_10006318_pt1 | contig 17297 bp, 12 predicted proteins | sample TergutTh196P3_FD_73070 | JGI IMG/M metagenome (GOLD analysis project Ga0099364, IMG submission 73070) | Microcerotermes parvus P3 segment gut microbial communities from Pointe-Noire, Republic of the Congo - Th196 P3 | ecosystem: Host-associated > Arthropoda: Insects > Digestive system > Gut ... | reverse complement strand
AAGAAGCATAAGGCTTTGGAAACCAAGCTGAACGAAATTCGGCAATCAATCCGGCAGTTTGAGGAAACCATAAAGAAGATTGAGGTCGCAAAACAAGAGCATTACGAGTGTTACAAGGACGGGAAAATCACAAAGGACGAGTATCTGTTCCGGCGTGAAGCCTGTAACAAACAGATTGAGGAAATGACGGCGAATATCACGGAGCTTTCCGAAAAACTGAATAACGCTCACGCAATGCTGGCTGAACATTCTGCGGTGAATATCGAATTGCAAAACAGCATAGGGATTACAGAGCTGAACAGGAAAATTGTAGACTCCCTTGTGGACAGCATTATCGTATACGACCACGAACGCATTGAAATCAAGTTTAAGTATGCCGATGGGTTCGCTATGCGGTGATGAACGGCGAAACGCCAAAACCCTGATATTACGGGCGTTTCGCTGTCGTTCACAAAAAGTTTACAAATAAAATCAAACTTTTTTTTAGTCCGGGCTTGACACCAGCCGACAACGGTTACAGCGGTACAAACTTTGAGCGTCCTGCCGTTCAGGAACTTATCGAACTTGTTCGCCAAGGTAAGATTAATTGCATCATCGTTAAGGATTTTTCACGCTTCGGACGAAACAGCATTGAAACAGGATATTTCATTGAAAGGGTATTTCCGCTATACAAAACACGATTTATTTCAATATCAGACGGGTTCGATTCTGCGGAGCTTGAGGGTGACACAGGCGGTATGGACGTTGCGTTGAAATTTCTAATCCACGAATTATACAGCAAAGATTTATCGAGAAAGATAAAATCTGCGAAACGTGAAAAAATGCGGCGTGGGGAACATATATCTAAAAATTGTATTTTTGGGTATAAAAAAGTTGGCAATCGGCTTGAAATCGACGAATCTGCCGCTGAAACTGTTAGAATGATTTTCGATATGAAAAATGACGGTAAGAAACTGTTTGATATTGAACAACACTTGTATCAAGAAAAACGCCCAACACCTGCTGAACACAAAAGCAAAGTAGAAAATCCAACGTGTATATGGAGAAAATCTGCTATTTATGATATGATCCGGAATGAACAATATATTGGGACATACATTGCGGGAAAACATGAGCAACTTGAATTTTGGAGCAAAACACAAATTAAAGTTAGCGAAGATAAATGGATAAAAATCCCTAATCATCATCCTGCGATTGTTGGAAAATCTGTTTTTGATGGAGTACAAGAAATTATCAATAAAAAGATTGAAGCTAAAAGAAAAAAGAAATTAGGAACGCATCATAGGTATTCCGATAAAATCAAATCACCGTTGAAAGGGAAAGTTGTATGCGGATATTGCAACCATGTTATGACTTATAAAGATGGTAAAAATGCGGTTTTCCATTGTGTGCATACACGTTCTGCGCCGGATAAAGAATGTCATAATTTAAAAGTTTCAGTAGATGAATTGGAAAGTGCAGTTTACGAAAAAATCACTAATCACATGAAATCATCTTTTAACATTGATAATTTCAACGATTTATCATTACAAAATAAGCAAAAATTGGATAACGATAAATTAATAACACAGCTTGAAAATGAAAAACGTGCTATTTATGAGGGTTTTGTAGGCGGCAACATTAGTAAAGATGAATTTTTATTGGAAAAATCCAAACTTGATAAAAGGCTTGATGAATTACATAAAATTCGTGTTATTATGGAAAAGGAAACTGTAAAGCAATCTGCTGAAAATGAAAGCAAGGATAAAATATCTCAGATATTAAAAATGGCTGACGGTGAAAATGGACTAACACATCAGCTTAATGTGCCGCTCCCTTTCGCAAAGGATTGTTCCCTTCGCAAGGATTATGGTCAAGCACAGGTAGTAAATTTGCTTATTGACAAAATAAAGGTTTTTAAGTCAACCTCTAAAAACCTCAGTATTGAGGTTATAACTAATGAAGAACTGCATATTCTCGCAGTTTGATTTAGCTAAATTAGGATAAATAGAGGTTGACTTAAGATAATAGAATTGAAGTTAATTGGAAAGTGTCGGGTTTTGATTTCGGAGTTAAATGTAATAGTGAGTAAAAATGCGGTTTAATGGCAAAAAAGATAAGCCAAGCTCACGTTCGTAAAAAGTTAATATCTTTTTATTTAGCGTAGGCTTGACTTATTCGTGGTGGGAGATGGTGGATTCGAACCACCGAAGTCGTTGACAACAGATTTACAGTCTGCCCCCTTTGGCCGCTCGGGAAATCTCCCATTTATTCAAAAGTAAATTTTTAAAAGATACCGTAAAATAACTTCCGAAAATTTTACTGTTTCTCATTATAACACAAGCGTATTTATTTTGTCAATAAAAATTTTTCACAATTTTTGATGAGAAATTTATTAAAAACACTTGTATGTTTTTATACTATATGTTACAATATAAAAAAATTGAAAGAAGGTATTTTTTTATGGATGAAAAAATAAATGGTTTAAAACGAAAATTGGATAACATGAAAGTTCTGTCAATCATTGTTCATATTTTAATGATGATTATTGGGATTTTCCTTTTATTTAATTTGAAAAGCATTGTTGGGATTTTTTCTGTGGCGGTCGTTTTATATGGTTTGCATTTAATTTTAAAATATTTTGGCGATGGAGATAAACGCAACGGATGGGATATTATATCCGGAATTATAAACGTTATTTTTGGTGCAGTAATGCTGTTCGGCGGAACTGAAACAAGAGTAGCAGGACTTTTAGCTATCGAAATATTTGTATCATTTTGGATTTTATTTATAGGCTTTTCGTATATTTTCAAAAGTTCTAAATTAAAAAAAGAAGGCGAAAAACACGGTTTAGTCCTCACGGGCGGAATTATCATGATAATTTGCGGAATTATCGGTGCTTTGTTCCCATTGTTTTCAACATTACTTTTTGCAAGTGCTTTCGCAATATTATTGAGTGCAGTTTTAATTTTCACAGGATTGACAGGATTGGCGGCGGCCCTTTCCGGAAGTGATAATGACAAACAAGCTCCTGCATAAAAGTTGGTTTTTTGTATACATCACCCACCGTTGGTGGGCGATGTATACGCGAAAATATTCATTTTAATGAGGTTTCCTGCATAATTATGAAACTTAAAAGAAATTTACTGTTCTATATTATTTCAGCTGTTTCATTTGGTGTGCTTATCGGCGGTATTATTTGGGGCTTTTTAATAAGCATTAATATTTGTTTTACACTTTTATGGGAAACAGTGCCGTCAGATTTTAATTTCATGTTTTACCCTGTTATAATTTGCGGCATAGGCGGTATTATAGTAGGTTTTTCTCAAAAATTAATAGGCAATTATCCCGAAACATTTGAAAATGTCTTAGAAACAATAAAGAAAACAAGACGTTATGCACCTTGCAAATTAATTTATATTATGGCGTCAGCATTTTTGCCGATAATTTTAGGCGGAAGCATAGGGCCGGAAGCAGGAATTGCAGGTGTAACCGCTTGGCTTTGCACATGGATGAAAGATAAATTTGTGACAGCTGCGAAAAAGAAATTATTATATTCAATCGCCGCAATCAGCGGAATTGCTTTTGTGTTTTGCCTAAATATGTTTGTGAAAAGCAGCTTGCATATAGCGCGATTTAATGCCCAAACATTACATATGGATGAATTATTGTGGTTTATTCCTTTGATAGTGTTGGGTATTTTGGCAGGATATTTTTATTATGCTTTTGACAAAATCATCGCGTTTATATCGCGTCCTATGAAAAAATACCCTGTTATACTTGCTGTTATAGGAGGATTTTTGCTCGGAATTTCCGGCGTTTTCTTTCCATTCACAATGTTTTCCGGTGAATTTCAAATGACCGAGCTTATGCAAACGCAAAATGAAATTTCGCCCACTATCCTTTTTTGCATCGGTTTTATCAAGTTAATTATAATAAGCGTTTGCATACATTCGGGGTGGAGAGGCGGAAATATTTTCCCAATCATATTTTCCGGATTATGTATAGGTTTAGGATTTTACCATATCACAGGTGCAAATATGATTTTTTCAACAGCAGTAATAACCGCCGTAATATGCGGCTTTGTAATAAAAAAACCAATAGCGGTAATCCTAATATTATTCCTATTTTTCCCAATAAACATCAGCAGTATAATTTATATATCCATAGCATCAATCATAGGATCGAAAACCCCAATTTTAAAGGAGAAAATAAAAAATGTCAAAAAAACAATTTAAAGCCGAATCCAAAAGGTTATTGGATTTAATGATTAATTCTATTTATACGCACAAGGAAATTTTTCTGCGTGAAATTATTTCTAACGCGTCAGATGCGTTGGACAAGTTATGTTATCTTTCGCTAACTGACCAAAATGTAGGATTATCCCGTTCGGATTTTGCTATTGATTTAGTTATCGACAAAGAAAACCGCACTTTAAAAATAAGTGATAACGGTATCGGTATGACAAAAGACGACCTCGAAAGCAATCTCGGAGTAATCGCAAGAAGCGGGTCACTTCAATTTAAAGAAAACATGACAGAAACATCTGAAAACACCGAAAACACAAAGGATAATTCCGACAATACTTCACCTATTGATATTATAGGGCAATTTGGAGTCGGATTTTATTCCGCATTTATGGTTGCGGAAAGTGTTCAAGTCCTCTCGCGTGCTTATGGACAAGACGACGCTAATCTTTGGGAAAGCGAGGGTGCGGACGGCTACACAATTACCCCTGCGAAACGTGATGCTTGGGGGACGGATATTACAATAAAATTAAAAACTTCCGACAAGGAAACCGAAGGCGAAGATTATGACAGATTTTTACAAAGTTATACTATTGAAAATCTTGTTAAAAAATATTCTGACTATATACGTTATCCAATAAAAATGGAAAAAGAAGTTTATGTGCCTCAAGAACCGACCGAAGACGGAAAAGATGACGATAAAAAAGAAGAAGAACCCAAAATGAAACTCGAAATCACTACATTAAACAGCATGATTCCTGTTTGGCAACGCAATAAAAACGAACTAAAAGAAGAAGATTATCACAATTTTTACCGCGATAAGTTTTTAGATTATGAAAAACCTTTACTATACACCCATGTGGATGCAGAAGGTGTTGTTAGCTATAAATCTTTGTTATATATTCCTGCTAAAGCCTCTTACGATTATTATACTCGTGATTACAAAAAAGGATTGCAATTATATTCAAGCGGCGTTATGATTATGGAACAGTGCGAAGATTTAGTCCCCGAACATTTTCGTTTTGTGAAAGGTGTTGTAGATTCTCCCGATTTATCGTTAAATATTTCACGCGAAATGCTACAACACAGCAGAGAATTGAAAGTCATCGCGATCAATATAGAAAAGAAAATAAAAAGCGAATTGACAAAATTGCTCACAAAAGACCGTGATAAATACGAACAATTTTACAAAGTTTTCGGTATTCAATTAAAATACGGGATAGCTTCAGATTATGGTATGCACAAAGAACAATTGCAAGATTTAGTATTGTTTTTCTCCTCAAACAGTGAAAAATTTACAACTTTGGATGAATATGTATCACGTATGCAATCTGACCAAAAGTATATTTATTTTGCCACCGGTGAAAATGTAAATCTTATATCAAAATTACCTCAAACAGAATCTTTGCGTGAAAAAGGCTATGAAATTTTATATTTCACAGAGCAAGTTGACGAAATCGCCGTGCAAATGATGCGTAATTATAAAGAAAAAGAATTTAAGTCCGTTGATGATGACGATTTAGGTTTAACTGATGAAAAAGATAAAAAAGAAACCGAAAAGAAAGCGAAAAAAAGCAAGGATTTACTCGAGTTTGTAAAAGAAACTCTGGGCGATAAAGTAAAAGAAATAAAATTATCTCAAAAATTAAAATCTTATCCTGTTTGTTTAACCGCAACAGGCGGAATGTCGTTCGAAATGGAAAAATACATGAAAGCTGTCCAACCGGATGCCGCCGCGAAAGCTGACCGATTATTAGAATTAAACCCGGAACATAAAATGTTCGAACGATTGAATGAATTGGTAAATTCTGACAAAGAACAAGCAAAAAAATATATAGAAGTGCTATACACCCAAGCGTGTTTAATGTCCGGACTAACAATTGACGACCCAGTTGGATATTCAGAAACATTATTTGATTTATTAAAGTAATGTATAATTATGTCCACACTCCCTGCCTACGGTGGGGAGTGTGGACTCAAAAAATAAACTTGACATTTATATTATATTTTTGTTATAATAAAATAGGATATATCATATATTAGAGGTATTAACTTAATTATGGATGATTCGCATAAATTTCACGTCATTTTTTATGAAAAAGAAAACGGTAAAATTCCAGCAGAAGAATATATAGACACATTAGATATAAAAATGTCTGCTAAAATTTATCGTTTGTTAATGATGATTTCTAAAAACGGACCAGAATTACGAGAACCGTATTCCAAACATTTAGAAGATGGTATTTTTGAATTAAGGTCACGAATTGGTTCAAATATTTCACGTGTATTATACTTTTTCTTTCTTGAACGTCGTATTATTATAACAAATGGATTTACAAAAAAAACATTAAAAACGCCAAAAAATGAAATTGATAAAGCAAAAGAATACCGTAAACAATATATAAAAAGGGAGGGTAATGCCAATTAAATTTTTGGTATTATAAAAATGAGAACTTTAGAAACTGCACTTTCTGAAAAAATGAAAAATCCTCAATTTAAAAAAGAATATGAAATGCTTGAGCCCGAATTTATAATAATACAAGCAATAATAAATGCAAGAAAAAATTCCGGTCTTACACAAAAACAACTTTCTGAAAAAACTGGAATAACACAGGGTGATATAAGTAAAATAGAAAGTGGAAATGCGAATCCTTCTCTTAAAACCCTCAAACGTCTTGCTTATGCTATGGATATGAAATTAAAAATTGAATTTATAAGAGGATAAAAAATGAATTACGAAATAGTTATAGGGTTGGAAGTTCATGCCGAATTGTCAACTAAAACAAAGATTTTTTGCGGTTGCACAACAAAATTCGGTGGAGAACCTAATACACACGTTTGCCCGGGGTGTGCGGCTATGCCCGGCACATTACCTGTATTAAATAAATCTGTGGTTGATTATGCAATCCGTTTAGGGCTTGCTCTTGATTGTGATATTGCAAAACAATGCCGATTTGACCGAAAAAGTTATTTTTACCCGGATTTGCCCAAAGCATATCAAATATCTCAATTGTATGCTCCTGTATGCAAAGAGGGAAAATTGGAAATTGACACAAAAAATGGTAAAAAGCATATTGGAATAACGCAAATTCATATGGAAGAAGATGCAGGTAAACTCATACATGATAATTTCAATGATTGTACCTTAGCAGATTATAACCGCGGCGGTATGCCTTTGTTGGAGATAGTATCAAAGCCCGACATGAGAAGCGGCGAAGAAGTTATTGCTTATCTTGAAAAATTGCGTGAAATATTGCTTTATCTTGATATTTGCGATTGCAAGATGCAAGAAGGTTCTATGCGTGCGGATATTAATATGTCTGTGCGAAAAAAAGGTGCGGAAAAACTGGGTGTGCGTACCGAAATGAAAAATATGAATTCATTCAAAGCAATTAGTCGTGCAGTTGAATATGAAGCGGACAGACAAATTTCTATATTAGAAGACGGCGGCGAAGTTATCCAGCAAACTTTGCGTTGGGATGACGATAAGGGGACAAATTCTCCTTTGCGTTCAAAAGAAAACGCGCAGGATTACCGTTATTGCCCCGACCCCGATTTACCGCCTGTTAATATTGATGATGCATGGATAAATAAAATAAAAACAGAACTTCCCGAATTGGCACAACAAAAAAGAGAACGTTATATTCGCGATTATAAGCTCAGTGAGATTGATGCCGCAAATTTAACTTCCCATAAAAATATATCAGATTTATTTGAAAACATAACAAAATTAAGCGGAGAACCTATCGAATCGTCTAATTTGCTTATTGGTGAAATTATGCGTTTGATGAACAAAACCAACACCGAAACAGAGAATTTATCTTTGGACAGCGAAAAATTAGCAACATTGATAAAACTCGTTGTCGGCGGTAAAATCAACCGAAAAGCATATAAAGAAGTTGTCGAAAAAGTTTTCGTAGACGATATTGACCCCGAAAAATATATATCCCAAAAGGGCTTGATGATGATACAAGACGACGACGCGGTATTAAAAGCCGTTGAATCTGTGTTGTCCTCAAACGAAAAATCCATTGCCGATTACCGTTCGGGCAAAGAAAAAGCATTCGGTTTCCTCATGGGACAGGTAATGAAACAATTGCAAGGCAAAGGAAATCCTGCCTCAGTAAAGAAAATATTAACAGAAAAACTAAGCAACTAATTTACCGAAAGTTTTTTATATTAATAAAGGGTATTGATATTATCTGTCATCTGTTACCTGTTATCTGTTATCTGTCATCTGTTATTTATATTTCTTCCAGCTTGTCTGGACAAGGACGGCATAAAAAATGAAATATTTTGTTGACATACCCGAAAACATTTATACAATACTAAAAAAGCGAAGTGTCGAAAAAGACACTTTGCTTTATTGTGCGAAAGCTGATTTAGATAATGACGGTGAATATATTAACTGTTATTTATTTTTGGATGCAAAAAATTTGTATATTATAAATTTATTGCAAAAACATGATAACTCTGATTATAATGAAGATGAATATATTTTCAACAAAATCCCTTTAACCCAAATTGATGATGTTGAAATAGTGCGTGATATATATTCCGCAAAATTGTATCTAAAACAACAAGAGAACGATAATTTATTATGCCGATTTTCTCTGGGTACTTGCGAAATGTTTGAAAAATTTAAAGACAGATTGATGAAATTGAAAAAATCTGAAGAAATTGACGACAAACCTTTAGACCAAATAAAAACATTTTGCGAAAAATGTAATTCGCGTTATCCTGACCCCAACCGTCCGATTTGCCCCAAATGTATCAGCAAAATTTCAATTTTAAAACGTCTTTTCAAAATGTACGGCGAATATAAAGTACAAGCTGTTATTTTCGGCATATGTGTTATCGCTACCACGGTTTTGGGGTTAATCACACCGATTTTCAGCACAAAATTTTTATATGACGAGGTTTTAGTTCCGCAAGGAGCTTATTATGAAGAAGTCACTTTTGCTGTTTTGCTAATTTTAAGCACACAGATTGCCGCCTTGCTTGTGGGAATGATTTATTCTGTTATAAACGCATATTTTACCCCGAAAATGCTGCATAATTTACGAATGAAGCTTTTTTCTGCTACCCAACCGTTATCTTTGCAATTTTTCACTTCTAAACAAACGGGTAATTTGATGACCCGTATTCTTGATGATACTGACTTTGTATATGGATTTTTCATTGATGTTATTCCGCAACTTTCGATAAATATAATAAAAGTGGCGGGGATTATCGGAGTTTTGCTTGTATTAAGCCCGCCCATGAGCATTTTTGTTACTTTAATAATTTCAGCTTTCGGATTTTCGGTATTCACATTTTTCAAAAAGCAAAGAAAAATCTGGGGGAAACTTTTCGCGTTCAGAAGTTATATAACTTCTTATGTCAGTGATGTTTTGAACGGACAGCGTGTGGTCAAATCTTTTTCAAAAGAAAACAAAGAAGTAGAGCGATATAACGTACATACGCAAAACTTATTCACACAAGGAGTCGCCACTCGTATTAGAGTCGCCAAATTCATGCCGAAAGTAACCGGCATAATAAATATATTGTTCGCAGGGGTATTTTTGGTAGGCGGATTGTTGATAATTAACGGTCATTTAACTATAGGCTCATTAGTCGCATTTATGGCATATATGAATATGATTTTTGAACCTGTTGATTATCTCATGTGGTTTATAGACTGGTGGGCGTCATGTATTAACGCCGCCTCGAGAATGTTTGAAATTATGGATGCCGTCCCTGCATTAAGCGAAATTGAAAATCCTGTGAAAAAAGAAATTTTAAAAGGCGATATAGAATTAAAAGAAGTTTCATTTGAATATGAAGTAGGACGTCCTATTTTGAAAAAAGTAAACATGGCAATAAAAAATGGGGAAATGTTTGGAATCGTCGGGAAAACAGGAGCGGGAAAATCCACCATCATAAATCTAATCTCAAGGCTTTATGACGTTAATAACGGTGAGTTAATTATTGACGGAGTTAATATTAAAAATTATAGTTTTGAAACTTTGCGTTCAAATATCGGCGTGGTGTCGCAGGAAACTTATTTGTTTATCGGAACATTAACGCAAAACATCGGATATGGCGTGAAAGATTATACCATAGATAATATTATTACCGCCGCAAAAAAAGCGTTCGCACATGATTTTATTTCAAAACTTGAAGATGGTTATGATTCAATAGTAGGCTCGGGCGGTATCGGACTTTCAGGTGGCGAAAAACAAAGAATATCTATAGCAAGAGCGATTTTACAATCACCCTCAATACTTATTCTTGACGAGGCGACATCAGCAATGGACACACAAACCGAACGCCGTATTCAACACGCAATCGAAAAATTACGCAAAGGACGCACTGTAATAGCCATAGCCCACAGACTGTCAACACTAAGAGATGCCGATAAATTAGCGGTTATAGAAGAAGGCGAACTAAAAGAATACGGTACACATAAAGAACTTATCAACAAAAAAGGCGTTTATTTCAAACTTCATAAATTACAATCAGATTCACTGAAATTCATTGAAATGGGAGATGATACCATGTCCGGAAATGTTACGTCATTATACAATCTTGAAGATATTTCTGATATTAAATATCTAAATAAAGATAATATTACTTTCACCGTCGGGGAAGATGGATTTTTGTCAGCAGTTTTAGACGGAGTTGAATATGAAAAATTAATTTTAAACCGCTTGCTTCCTTTTTCAAATGCTTTCGGCTACATATCGGTACAGGGAAAAGTTAAAGCTGCCGACGAAAAACAGGACGATGATAAAAAAGATGAAAAGAAAGAAGAAAGAGAAATTGGTATCATAAAAAGCATTGAAGATGATTTATCAAAAGAACAACAGGATATAATAAAAACAGAACTGGAATTTAGATATTATTGTCCCGAAACAAGTGAAATACTGGACATACAAGAGAAAATGTCATTTATTTTTATAAAAGCGATGTTCGGCGGAGTGGAAAAAGAGATTTGCATAAGTGAACCCATGAAGAATCTGAGGGTATCAAGTATGAATAAGGAAACGATTATTGCAACCGATGTAGAGGGAAATAAATACAACATCACAAACATACATGAAATACCAAAAAAATGCCGTCAAAAAATGGAGATGTACGTCTTGTTTTAGGAGTTAGGGGTTAGGACAATTTTTGTTGACACGATATTTTTCAGATTACAACAAAAAAGACATATCAACAAAAATTAGGATTTAGGAGAGGGAAATAGGACAATTTTTGCTTTTGCGAAATATTTATGTTAAATTAAAATTATATCGACGCAAAAATTAGGAAATAGCAATAATTATGTAGGGGCGGCAATCTGCCGCCCGTAATAACAACATAATAAGGTTGTAGGGATTGCCTTTGGTCAATCCGCCCGATAAAAAACACAATAAGGTTGTAGGGATTGCCCTTGGTCAATCCGCCCGATAAAAAACACAATAAAGTTGTAGGGATTGCCCTTGGTCAATCCGCCCGATAAAAACACAATAGGGTTGTAGGGATTGCCCTTGGTCAATCCGTGGAATAAAGGGGAATTTTTGTGTAAATATGTGCCACGCTGATGCAACACAAGGGATGTTGTTTTATGAAAATTTAAAATCATTTACAAATAATGCCGCTAATTTTGTGGTGTTTTTTATGTCCAAAATTGATGCCATACATGAAGGGGTGTGGATGTATCTGCATGGAATCGCCATTGCTATTGTTTTAACACCGCTCCCTGTTTTTGCGATTGTTCCCGAATCGTTTCCGCCTGCTATAACATTTTTAGTTTGTGCCGGGATATTGTTATTTTTTGCAAAATTTATTACTTTTTTATATAATTCATAATCGTAAATATTGGATTTATCCATAAAAGGAACTACCGCTCCGCCGTTTATTTTACAAACTTGCTTTGATGTGTCTACCCCTTCAATATCACAGGCAGTTGTCGCCTCTAAAACCAGAGAAATATCGGGTTGTATGGCATATGCCGCTGTGGCAACTCCGCGAGTTCCTATTTCTTCTTGTACCGTAAATGCGAAATATGTGTCATATTGTACATCTTTTTTGATTATATCCACCATTGCCGCACAACCAAAACGGTTGTCCAACGCTTTTGAACATATATATTCATTCCCTAATTCTGTATAATTTTCGAAAAAATTCACCGAAGATCCGAGTTTTACATATTTTTCGGTTTGTTCTTTGCTTTTTGAACCTATATCAATCAACAAATTTTCCTCTTTTGGGGCTGTATCTTTTTCGGCGGCGTTTAGAAAGTGTATGGGTTTTATTCCAATTACTCCCGGTATAAAATTGTCGTCCATGTCATTTATTAATACATTTATTCCAACCAAAACACGCGGGTCAATTCCGCCAACCGAAGAAAAACGTAAATAGCCTTTATCGGTAATTTCTGTTATAATCAGACCCACTTCATCCATATGTGCTGATACCATAAGTTTTTGGGCTCGTTCGCCGTTCAAACCTTTTTTATAGCATATAAGATTTCCGATATTGTCCGTTTTGTGTTCGCAAAAACCGTCTATCATTGATATTATGGCAGAACGTATTTTATATTCTCTGCCGGAAATACCGTGTAAATTGCATAAAGTTTTTAAGTTTGCGATACAGTCAAGATTATGTGTATACATCATTATTCCTCTCATTTTATGGGGGTGTTGGTAAGCGGACGGTCGAGGGCGACCGTCCCTACAAAATCCATTAAAACTCCTTAAAATCTAATTTTACTCAATAATTTCGCGGTGTTTTCTATATCTTCAAGCATTACTGTTTCGACGGTAGTGTGCATATATTTTATTGGTATTGAGACTAACCCTGTTTTTATTCCTGCACGGCTTATGCCTATATTATCGGCGTTTGTTCCTGTTTTTCCACCCATAGTTTCTGTTTGGTACGGTATACCTGCTTTTTTTGCGGTTTCAAATAATATATCGGTAATTGTCATATCTAAAGACGGTGCAATCCCAAGCATAGGGCCTTTTCCCATTTTACCGCATTTGTACGCAGGACTGTCCGGAGTATGTGCAAAGCTCACATCGACAGCGACAGCATAATCAGGTTCGAAACCCCATGCCGCTTGTGAAGAACCTCTGTTTCCTACTTCTTCTTGCACAGTAAACGCGGCACATATTCCTATATCAATTTCTGATTTTGATATTAATTCCAACGCTTTTAATACAGCAACAACACCCGCTCGATTATCAACCGATTTATAAGCAAGAGTATTATTCAACAATTCAATAGGTGAAGAATTAAAAGTAACGGAATCCCCAACAGAAATAATATTATTTATATCTTCGCTTTCGACGGAATGTGCCGCGGTCGGCATAGGAAAGGTAGAAATACTATTTTTATGGATTTTTTCCGTGCATACATCCTCGGTTTCGGTAGGATATGCTTCAGTCGGCATAGGAAGGGTAGCAATACCATTTTTATGGATTTTTTTCGCGTATACACCCCCACCGAAGGTGGGGGTGTATACATTAACCCCAGCTACATCTATTACAATATCTTCTATTTTAGGATTTTTATTCATGTCTTCTTCTTTCGTTACATGAGGAGGTAATGTTGAAATAATCCCATGCACATCATGTTTACCATGAACAGTAACGGTTTTTGCCGACAGCATACGTCTATCGATTCCGCCGACAGCACTTACTTTTATAAATCCATTGTCTGATATATGCGTGACAATTAAGCCTATTTGGTCAATGTGAGCTTCTAACATTAACAAAGGCTTTTTGTCGGACAACGCAACAAGCAAATTACCGGAATTATCAATTTTAATTGATTTTGCAAAAGGTTTTGTAATTTCTTTTATTGTGCTTACTAATTCATTTTCTCTTCCGGAAATTGCATTTATTTTACATAATTTTATTAAAGTTTGTTTTACATCCACAAAATCATCTCTTTCGTAATATAGGGGGTAAAAACAAAGATTTGCAAAAATCAAGTGCCATTTTTTGCGAATCGACTTTTCGGTCACCCTCATCAGCTAACGTTCAAATTGTGCATTATATAATGATGCGTAAAAACCCGATGCTTCCATTAATTCTTGGTGCTTACCCTGTTCTTTTATATCGCCGTTTTTCATCACTAATATTAAATCGGCCTCACGAATTGTGGAAAGCCTGTGTGCTATAACAAAACCTGTGCGTCCGTGGATTAATGTGTCCATACCGCGTTGTATGTCTATTTCTGTTTTTGTGTCAACAGAGCTTGTGGCTTCGTCCAGTATTAAGATTTTAGGGTCTGTCAGCACTGCCCGTGATATAGTCATAAGTTGTTTTTGCCCTTGTGAAATATTTGTGGCTTCTTCATTCATTATGGTTTTATAACCGTCCGCCAGAGTTTTAACAAAATGATGCACTCTTGCGGTTTTGGATGCGGCAAGGACTTCACTGTCGGCGGCGTTTAATTTGCCATAACGGATATTTTCCATGATAGTGTCATTGTAAAGCCATGTGTCTTGCAATACAATTCCAAAAAGACTTCTCAAATCATTTCTTGTGAAATATCTTATATCAAGACCGTCAATAGAAATACTGCCATCAAGCACATCATAAAACCGCATTAACAGTTTAACCATCGTGGTTTTACCCGCGCCGGTCGGACCTACTATAGCTACACTTTGCCCCGGCATGATTTTTGCGGAAAAGTCGTTAATAATAATATTTTCTGAATCATATCCGAATTTTATATTTTTAAATTCGACTACACCCTCAAATTTTATTTTCTTGCCTTCCCATACCAAGAAAGTTTTGTCGTTTTCAAATTGCACTCTTACAGGTTTTGTAATTTCGGGGGTTTCTTCTTCTTCATCTAAAAATTCAAAAACCCGTTCCGCCGCCGCGACAGTTTGCTGTAATATGTTGGAAATATTGGCAATTTGTGTTATCGGCATATTAAATTGACGTACATATTGAATAAACGCCGATATATCCGCAATTCCTACACCGCCGTTAATTGCAAGATAGCCTCCCATTATACAAATTCCCACATATCCAAAATTTCCTACAATCGTCATTATCGGCATAATCAAACTTGACAAAAACTCGCTTTTCCAACTTGATTTATATAATTTATCATTATATTTATTAAAATCGCGTGCACTTTGTTTTTCACCGTTAAACGCCTGTACAACTGTATGTCCGCCGTACATTTCTTCAACATGGGCATTGACTTCCCCTAAATTAGTTTGTCTGTCGGAAAAATGTTTTTGCGACATTGACATAATCCAACCGATAAGAATTGTTGACAAAGGGAATGTTAAAAACGCCACGATTGACATTTGCCAGCTTATGGTAAGCATCATAACAAGCACACCGATAAGCATTGTTACAGAACTTATAATTTGCGACATACTTTGATTTAACGATTGTCCAACTGTATCAACATCATTCGCCACACGAGAAAGTATGTCTCCATGATTTGTCGAATCAAAATATTTTAAAGGCATACGGTTTATTTTTTCCGATATATCCTTGCGGAATTTGTAACTAACTTCCATCGAAACATTTGCCATAATCCAACCTTGTGTATACGCAAACAGCGTGCTTGTAAGATAAAGCGATAACAAAGCAAGAAGTATAGTTCCGATTTTATTGAAATCGACATCGCCTGTTCCGGAAATTTTGCCGGTAACGCCTTCGATTATAATTTTAAGAATTTCTGCCGTAATTTTAGGTCCTGCAATAGAAAACGCCGCACTCATTGCCGCAAATATTATAACAATAATTATTCTTATTTTATATTTTTTAAGATAATTTACCAGTGTTATAAAAGTTTTCTTAAAATTTTTCGCTTTTTCCACAGGTCTATCATTCATAGGGGGCATCGTGTTTTTTTTATTTTTGCTTTTACTCATAATGGTTTTCTCCGGTGTGTATTATTTGTTCTTTATTATTTTTTATTTTTTATTTGCTTCAAGTATCCTTCTAAAATCACAACGGCGGCGGCGGCGTCTATTTGAGATTTACGCTTTTTTTCGCGTACATTTGCGGTATTTAGATATTGTGAGGCCACTTTTGTTGTAAGTCTTTCATCAAATAGCACAACATCTATGTCAAGTGTATTTCGTAATTTCTCAGCGAAATATTCGCATTTTTTTGCTCGCTCTCCAAAACTTCCGTCCATATTGCGAGGGTGTCCTACAACAATTCGTTGCGCGTTGTTTTCTTGTGCGGCTTTTTTTATGGCTGATAATATTGCTTTTTGCGATTTTTCATGGATTACATCTAAAGGATAGGCTAAAATTTCTTCTTTATCGCATACCGCAAGACCTGTACGTGCTTCCCCTAAATCTACTGCCATTACAATCAATTTATGACCACCTTTTAACTGTTTTGGTTATATTGCTAATGTTTTTTATCTTGTTTTCATCTGCCCATGTGTTTATGCCGTCTATTATTTTTACACAACACAACGGGTCGCCGAATAATGCTGTTCCTACTTGAAATGCGGTTGCTCCTGCCATCATCATTTCTATCGCATCTTCGGCGGTGGAAATCCCACCCATGCCTATAACAGGGATTTTCACAGAATTTGCGGTTTGCCATACCATTCGCAATGCCACAGGGAATATCGCAGGCCCGGATAATCCGCCGATATTATTCCGTAAAATAGGACGGCGGGTTTTAATATCAATTCTCATTCCGAGCAGTGTGTTTATCAAAGAAACTGCATCCGCTCCTTCTGATTCTACAGCGCGGGCAATTTCGGTAATGTCGGTTACATTCGGGGATAATTTTAGTACAATAGGCTTGGTTGTCGATTTTCTTACCGCTCGTGTCACATTCGCCGCAGTATTAGCACAAACTCCAAACGCCATTCCCCCTTGCTTGACATTAGGACAACTTATGTTTATCTCCAACATATCAACACAAGTATTATCAAGTTTTGCCGCCATTTCAGAAAATTGTTCAATAGTATCAGCGGCAATATTTGCGATAACAACGGTGTTTTGTGCAGACAAATACGGTAATTCTTCATCAATAAACGCATCAATTCCGGGGTTTTGCAATCCGACAGAGTTTAAAATCCCGGAAGAAGTTTCTGCAA
>Ga0099364_10006317_pt1 | contig 17298 bp, 14 predicted proteins | sample TergutTh196P3_FD_73070 | JGI IMG/M metagenome (GOLD analysis project Ga0099364, IMG submission 73070) | Microcerotermes parvus P3 segment gut microbial communities from Pointe-Noire, Republic of the Congo - Th196 P3 | ecosystem: Host-associated > Arthropoda: Insects > Digestive system > Gut ... | reverse complement strand
CTACGGAAAACCACAAACACGGAAAACCACAAACACGGAAAACCACGAACACGGAAAACCGCGCCTAATAGAGCGCATTAACGCGGTGTTGGTTGACTGCTCCGCAAGCGGATAACGGACGGGCGGCATATTTCACCGCTCACCTCCTATGATAAAGCCTCTTGTTCTGATACACAGCCTCGCATGTGACATTGACGCCGAGCTGGCGGAAAACGCCGATATCGACCTGCGACAAAATGACGCTGGAATGAGCCTCAGAGAACTTGAGCTTAGGAAGCTGCTCAAGGACCAGCTCCGCCATCGGATTAGTAGCAGTGCTGATCGCCAACGCTATAAGCACCTCGTCCGTATGCAAACGCGGGTTCTCATTGCCGAGATAACCGACCTTGAGCTTCTGTATAGGCTCAATGACGACCGGGGAAATAAGCGGAACCCTGTCGTCGATGCCCGCGAGATGCTTCAGCGCGTTGAGCAAAGCCGCCGACGACGCGCCAAGCAGCTCCGAAGTCTTCCCGGTGATAAGCTTTCCGTCCGGCAGCTCTATTGCTACGCACGGCCCGCTCGTCATGTAAGCCTTATCCAAAGCAGGCATCACCGGCGGCCTCTCCTCCGGCAAAATGCCAGAATTGCTCATAAGCAGCTCAAGCTTAGACACGACAGGCTTTTGAACAACGCCCCTTGCAAAATCAAGCTGCGTATAAAAATACCTGCGGATCAGCTCCTGCTTTGAAGCCTCCGCGCAGATATCGTCGTCCGCAATGCAATGCCCCGCCATATTGACGCCCATGTCGGTTGGCGAGCTATAAGGGCTCTCCCCCCAGATTCGCGTGAACATCGCGTTCAGAATCGGGAAAACCTCAATATCCCTGTTATAGTTCACGGCGGACACCTTATAAGCCTCAAGGTGGAAAGGATCGATCATGTTGACATCGTTGATATCAGCCGTCGCAGCCTCATAAGCGATGTTTATCATATGATTGAGCGGGCGGTTCCAGATAGGGAACGTCTCAAACTTAGCATACCCCGCCTTGACGCCGCGCATGTTCTCATGGTAAAGCTGAGAAAGGCAGGCGGCCATCTTGCCGCTGCCGGGCCCGGGCGCCGCAATGACGACCAAAGGGCGCGTAGTCTCAATGTAATCGTTGTTGCCGTAACCCTTGTCGCTCAGGATGAGCTGGATGTTGGAAGGATAGTGATCCCCCGGAATAAAACGCAAAACATAAACAGTGATGCCCAAGCCCTCAAGATAAGCCTTGAACTTGTTTGCGGCAGGCTGGCCAAGGTACTGGCTAATAACGACGCTGCCGACATAAAGATCCCTCTTGCGGAACTCGTCGATAAGGCGCAAGACATCATCATCATAAGAAACGCCCGAATCGCCAACGGACTTGTTCGAGTCTATATTGGAAGCGTTGATAGCAATGACGATCTCGGCCTTATCAGCCAAAGCCTTCAGCAAATCCGCCTTAGTGTCCGGCGCATAACCCGGAAGCACGCGCGCGGCATGCTGATCGTCAAACAGCTTTCCGCCAAACTCGAGATAAAGCTTGTTTTCAAATATATCGATCCTCTCAAGGATCTTGTCAGACTGCATTTTCAAGTACATTTCGCAATCAAAACCCACCGAATACACAACACCACTCCCGTCAAAATAATGGCAAACTCACACCATACATTCTAAATTAACCAAGCCCCCAATGTCAAGCGGTGCATGCTGACGGATGGGATTTATAAAAAGATATAGACCACTGTATAATTAAAATTTATAGTTAATGCCTGCGTCTCTCATTATCTTATTTGCCATATGCCTTATGGTAATTTTGCCATCAACACTGACGTTTTTATTCTTGATTGGGCTATAATAAATATTGTGGTCGCCCTTTCCTCGTCTGATGAGTGTACATCCATGCTGATTTAGTAATCGGTATACATCTTTTGTGAAATCTGCCATTACGACACCATTTCCAAATTATCTATGCGTGATGCTTCAAAAGTTATCTCGACCGACCCAGTATACCCACAGTTTAACTCCAGCATTTCCGGTACAGCCATTCGTACCCTCTCTACAAGAGCATCAAATGAACCGGATTCCAGATTCAAAGATAATGCATCATCCGAATCGGTATACCATTTACATGCCTCGCAATCCCAGACTAACTTTACTGTGCACTTCATTATTTCTCCCATCCTTTCCTTTGGTCATACGCTTTGGAAAAGCGGATGATACACCCCATCGTCCCCAGTGCGTTTTTTATGGCAGTATACCACGAAGCCGTGAGTATTTCCACCACAAATAACAAAGCACCCTCCGCGGTCTTACGTCACCGCAGAGGGGCTTTTCATGTTACAGGTAAGCCTCAATGTCATTAAGTTAAGGAAATCATTGTTGGTTGGTTCGTAGGGGACGGGCTTGCCCGTCCCGTCCTGGGCAGGCATTTGCATACATTGCGGGATGGGAAAGCCCATCCCCTGCGCAGGTATTGCGTTAACTAAATGACATTGGGTCAGCCTCAACTGGAAAAATTGACAAGCTCCTAAGCTTTATACTTAGACTGATACTTGATAATCGCCTCAGTTGTGCCATTTATCTCCAAGCTGTGCTCCGTTTGGCCTTCTACCACCTTCACATGGTACATTAAGCCGCCCTTGTTGGCGTGGAAACAGAACCTATTTTCAATTATCGTTCCGCTGCCGCCTGCGCGCTCTATAGCAATCTGCGCAGCGCGCTCATGGCCTATAGCGCCGGATTGATCATAGCCCCACGCCTTGCCGTCCGTCAAAGTGATCAACCGTGATTGGCTTCTTTGAATAACCCCGTTATAGCCTACCCTTATATCATGATGATCATTACCGTCTTGTATGCAGACCTTAATGTAATTGCTCTTTGTTTCATGCCTTACAACAACACCGCGCCCAAGGTGATTCAAAGCAATTTGGCGAGCCTGTTCAGCGTTCACGACGCCGGATGTTTGGAAAACTACTTGCTGAACCGGCGGTTGCACAGGCGCAGGCTGTTGGGCCGGTGGCTGTGCCGGCTGCTGCGCAGGTGCGGGCTGTTGGGCCGGCGGCTGCTCCGGTGTGGGCTGCTGCGCCGGCGGCAAAGGATCGGCAGCCGGCGTTTGTGTTGGGGGTATATTATAGTCCTGCACACGCAGCACTTCCCCGGTCATGGCACACACATAGACCATAAACCTTAGCACATCATTTCTGACATCAACTTCATAGGTCAGATGCCCATTGTCAGAAAACAGCACGGCATCCCTCACAGGATAGCCTATGTGGTCTTCTGCGATATCCCTGGCCATTTGGCTGGAGATTTGCGGCAAGGTCTCCGCCTGTGCAGGCTGAGGCTGTGGCTGCGGCGAAGGGGCTATGTTATAATCTTCTACGCGCAGCACTTCCCCTGTCATGGCGCATACATAGACCATGTACCTCAGCACATCATTTCTGATATCAACTTCGTAGACCAATCTACCTTCGTCCGCTATCAATATGGCATTATTTGCCTTATATCCCACATGATCCTCCGCAATCTCCCGCGCCCTCTGGCTGGATATTTGCGGGAGAGTCCCTGCAAGCTCCGATCTCGATGCGTGAACGACATCAGGTTGTGCCGGGAACAAAGCTGCAAATCCGCCAATAGCAAGGGCGGCCGCGAGCAAAACTGACAATGCCAACGTAACAAATGACTTCCTCTTAAACTTCATAATCGATTCTATCCTTTCTTCCAACGCGTTTTTGCTAAAGCCGTTATTAAGCAAAGCATACACGCTGCTCCGCCACTGCGCCATGCCGATAATTGAATAGGCGTAGTCTTCTCTTGTATCTGCCCCAAAATAGCTAAGAACCATTTCGTCGCATGTTAACTCCAAATCCCGGTTTGCCAGCACGAACATGACCCATACCAGGGGATTGAACCAGTGGACGCAAAGCCCGACGGCCAAAAGTATTTTCCATAAAGCGTCACAGCGCCTGACATGGTAGTATTCATGCATCAGGACATGATTCAACCGAACCTTGTCGCCCAAATCCATAGATTTTGGCAAAATAATTCGGGGCCTAAATATCCCAACGGCAATCGGCGTAGTCAACCATTCTGACTGCATAATTGTGACACGCCGGTAACATTTTTGCTGCGCAATCCACTCATCAATATAATCATTGCCGCAAATTGGAAGCGCAAAGCGCAGCTGGCGGTGGTTTTTGATGAAAATAACTGCAAAGAAAACAAGCGCAACCGCTGCACCTGCAAGCCATATCACCGGGACTGCATCCGCTGCGCTAAAAGCCCTTTCTTGCACAGCTTCGGCAGCATACGGCTCCGTCGGCATAGTACTGGCGGCTTCATCTGATGCCGCCTCGTAATAACCATCGTATAAATTGCCCTGTGCTCCGGAACGGTCGGAGCTGTCTTGCGGCACAACAGAAAGTATCCCGCCTGCACTGAAATCGGCACTGAAAGAGGATATGATCGGAAGCGGGATGGAAAAAGGCAAAAGTAAACGCAGCAGCACTGCGGCCCAAAGCGCAAGGAACATAACTTTTGGCAATCTATGCAAAAAGACGGACCGAACAATAATAACAGCCACCACAAGCACGCCCGCTTGTATGCTCATCCGGAGGGCATTCGTAGTCAGCACATCCATCGCCTCCCTATTTCAACCTCTCAACAATCTGCTTCAAATGCGCCGCGATGTCCTGACCTTCGATGATATCATTCAACCGATCCATTTTTTCTTTTGACAATACCTTCCCGCTCAAAAATGCGGACAAAAACAACTCCGCGGAGCCGTCAAACAGCTTATCGATTAGTTCCGCCGCTTCATACTGCCGCACTTGCTCCTTTGTTATCAGTGCTTTGCAAAGGAAGTTTGGCTCAATGCGCTCAACCGCACCCTTGTCGATAAGTTTTCCGATAACGGTGTACGTTGTGTTGCGGTTCCAGCCGGTCTGCTCTTTCAATATTCTCACAAGCTGCCCCGCCGTCAAGTCGCCTTCTTTCCACAACGCTTCCATGACCTTTAATTCAGAATCGAATACCTTGATACCCATGATGCTTTCCTCCAACTACTCCACTAGTCAAACTAACACTATCACAATAGTCACCGCTTGTCAATCCCTAATTCTGACAAACTCAAGAATAAAATGCCAGTGGTCGCCGTGGTCGTCATGTAGCATTAGCACCTGCTCATCATCTAAAAAGTAAAAACCAAAAGATTCCGCAGGCATATCGTGATAAACGTGGGACAAGACATCATATAAAAAAGAACCATCGTCGTCCTCCCCAAAATCCATTTCAAGCATATTGCCATCTACATTCCATTTGAACGAAAACCGCTGGCCGTCAAATCTTTCAATCCCTGTAAAATCAGGGAAAAAGTCTAAAACGACATCCTCATAGGCCCAACGCCCAATCAAAGGGGAACCGCTTTCAGGCATCGAACTGCCGCAAGCAGCCAGCAACCCCATTACAATAACCAACACTAAAGCAACCGCGCTGCATTTCATACCATCACCCCACAAGAAGACTATCACAATAGTCGCGTAATGTCAAGTTTACACTTCAGACCTCCTATCCGTCATTCCGTGCTTGACACGGAATCCCCTATGGGATGCGGCAGATTTAGCGGCAGGAAACCGTAATTTCAATCAGACCCGCAGGGGATTGCGGGGCAAGCCCGCAATGACGGATGCTTTTTAGCTGCCCCTGAACCAATGTCATTTAGTTAAGGAAATCATCGTTGGTTGGTTCGTAGGGGACGGGCTTGCCCGTCCCGTCTTGGGCAGGCATTTGCATACATTACGGGATGGGCAAGACCATCCCCTATACAGGTATTGCGTTAACTAAATGACATTGGGTCATCCCCCGCCACCAGCGGGCGGCATAACCTGCGTGCGCGAAGGCGGCATTGATAGTAAGCCTAAAGCTATTGCACTGAATTGACGATTACATATAGGAGAGAGGTAATCGATATGTCACAGCAATATTCAGATATGCTGCCTAGAAATGCATTCGGTTGGGCAAAGTATTTAGGAATTTCAGAGGCAGGCATTCCGTCGGCGCCTGAGGGTTGGTCGGTTTTCTTGTCGAGGGCTGTCAATACCGGGAACTTGAGAATCATTGAGGGCGCGGCGATGTGCTACATCGAGCGCACCGGCAGGTTCACGGCTATTGACGGTTTTATGGCGCAAGTAGACAGCGTCGAGCCCGGCGTGCGGTTGTCGTCTCTGCAAAATACGCTTATGCAATGGTCCAAGAGCCTGGCGGCCATGGCGCCGGCCCCGGAACAGCTAAAGGCTCAGTCAGAAGTGATGAGCACTCCGAAACTGGTGCAGCCCTCTGCTCCGCAATCGTCAGAGATGCCGCAGGCTCCTAAGGAGCCGCAAGATCCTGCGGTGCCCCAACCTACCATAACTCCGCAGCCTCCCTCAACGCCGCAGTCCACCCCCGCTCCGCAGTCCACCCCCACTCCGCAGCCACCGCCGAAACCTCTGCGCATCCTTCTCATCGTTCTCAGCGCTGTTTTAGTTGCGGTGCTGGGGTGGTATATGTACACTGAGCTGTGGGATGATCTTGACTTCGTCGGGCAGGATTTGCAGGCAGGCGTTTTGGACGATACCGCGCACGCCGGAGTGCCTTTTACTGATGAGTCTGCCGAAGCTCCGCGAGATGATTTGGCGCTGTCGCCCCTGCCCCCGCCCCGTGCTGCTGATCCATTTGGCGGGCTTTCCGGCGGTGGTGTAGCTGAGGACGCGTTGGCTCAAGATGGAGACGATATACACAGCCACATGCTGGCGGGCATAGTTGCAGAAGCCGAGCCTGAGGGGGCAGCCGCAGCATTGTCGGCTGCCGGAAACGGTGAAGAAGACTATCATGTGATAGTTGCGGGGGGCGAACCGGAAGGGGTCGCCGCAGCGCTGTCCGCCGCCAGAAACGGCGTAAAGGTGCTGCTGGTAGAAGAAAGCGATGCCTTGGGCGGCTTGATGACCCATGGCATGCTTAATTTCTTGGATCAAAACTACGGGCCGAACCGCGAGCTATTGACACAGGGGATTTTTCTGGAGTTTTACGGCGACCTCGGCAACGCTTTTGACATTGAGAAGGCAAAAGAATGGTTTTTGAGAAAGTGCAACAATGAACCAAACCTGACGGTGATGCTGAACACGGAGATCATAGCCCCCGTCATGGATGGAAACACTATCGCCGGGCTCGAAATAAAAGAGAAAGGCGGCGCGGCGCCGCAGGTCATACGCAGCCTCGCGGTCATCGATGCCACCGCCGACGGCGACATAGCAGCCGCTGCGGGCGCCCCATATACGGTGGGCGGCGAGGATTACGGCGCCCACGGGCTAAAGCAGGGGGTGACCTTGGTTTTTGAAGTCGCCGGCGTTAATTGGCGTTCCGTCCGCAGGCACATCTTAGACCACGACAACGCCTATACCGGCGTCGATAACAACGCGGCCTGGGGCTACAACGAGGAAGTCAAAAGTTACACGCCCGCCGATGGCGATATGCGCTTCAGGGCCCCGAATATCGCTTTGCTGAGCAATAACAACGTGTTGATAAACGGCTTGATCATTTTTGGCGTCGATGCCCATGACCCTGCTTCCTATGCAGAAGGAATCGCAAGGGGGCGGCAAGAGATTCCGCATATCATCGAATTTATGCGTGGGAACTTCCCGGGATTTGAAAACGCTTCCTTTGTCCGCCATGCGCCCCGGCTTTATGTCAGGGAAACCAGGCACTTTATCGGGGAATACAGATTGACCATCACCGATGTTTTGGAAAACAGGGACCATTGGGACAGGATCGGCCATGGACGCTACCCTGTGGACGTGCAGGCTACCAGCCCGGCCTCGACCGGCAACGTCATAGGCATGCCCGATATCTACAGCATCCCTTTTAGGTGCTTGGTGCCATTGGAGATCGAGCAGCTTTTGATCGCCGGGCGCAGCGCCTCTTACGACTCCCTGCCCCACGGCAGCGCTAGGGTCATCCCTATTGGCATGGTGGCAGGCGAGGCTTGCGGCGCCGCCGCTGCTTACAGCGCCAAGCATGGCGTCACTTTCCGGCAGATGGCCTATGACCCCAGCGCCATCCTTTGGCTCCAAGACACGCTGAAAGCCCAAGGGGCCTATCTGGTAGAATATGAGCCGCCGAGGCCGGAAGTCATGGATCATTGGGCATACGGCGGCATGGCCGTTATGAGGGAGCTTGGGCTGGCTGCCGGTGGCTACAGCAACGATTACCGTTTGGATGCAAAAATAGATAACCGATTGACGTTTCAAAACAGGCTCAACAGTATTATGCAGCTTGTCAATGAACGGGCAGCCGACAGGGGCGAATACCGCATCCCGGCCCTTGAAACCAGCCTGAACACAGACGACATCACGGTAGGCATCCTTTTTATTGAGGCTGCAAAAGGCCTCTCCATGGGCGACAGGGGCCGGCTTACCGCATATCAGTCGGATGCCGGCGGAATTATTAAGCCCCTTGCGTTCACCGATGCGGGGGAAGCAAGAAACTACTTGATCCGGCATGGCGCCCTTGACCCTAATGCCCTTCAACACTTCCCGGACATGGAAGCGCCCGCGACAATAGGGCAGCTTTACAGTGTCCTGGCCGCAGTATATACGGCCTCGACGACCTCGGCCTCATCCACCGGGGTGTTGTACGGAGACCTGCGCGGGCGCGGCCAACCCCCGGACAACTCCGACCTGGTCTTGATGTTCAGATACTTCTCGCAGCCGGACGTAACGATACCCCTCTCAGCCGCTGCGGACGTAAACGGCGACGGCAGGGTAGACACAGCCGACTTGGTCTACTTCATGAGATATTTCGCTCAACCCGGCATAACCTTGGGGACTCAATGACGGAGGTAGTGCCATGAGCAGCACCACAGCACGATGACAACCCAGATTTTTACATGGCTCAAGCTGAGAAAATTCCATTGCTTGACAACGGCTGTCCGAGAAGACGTATTCTATAGGGTAGCTGTCTTAGAACATTCGCTAATCGATGCAATTCGTCATTTATTGAGAAGCCAGTTAAGTGCATTCATTCTTCGTATGCCATCATAATTGGCGTTTGGCAGATAGTCATCCAACGTTAATAAGAACTTTGCTTTATTAAAAGCTTTATGTTTCGCTCATGATTTGTGCATTTGGAGACAATATACGCTCATTTTTTGTGCTTAAGGCTGGAAAATACGCTCATTTTTTGCAATCGAAGGTTGTTTTCTCAGAAAATGCAGTGTATAGTTGTTGCATAAGGTGGAGGGCATAGTGATGATTTATCTGAATCGAAAAATAGATGCATACCTTTCGGGGTGGAGGCAAAACCCGGATAGGAAGCCGCTTATTGTCAAAGGTTCCCGGCAGGTTGGGAAGACTGAATCAATATGCAGATTCGGAGCCAACAATTTTGAAAACGTAGTTTACATCAACTTTGTTGAAGAGCCCAAATACAGGACGATTACATCTGACGGGTACACAGCGGATGATGTCATAAAGAATATATCGCGTATTGACCCGTCCAAACGCTTTGTAGCAGATAAGACCCTCATAATTTTTGATGAGCTTCAAGAATTTCCGGAAATATCCACGTCGCTGAAATTCTTTAATATCGACCGCCGATTCGACGTCGTCTGCAGCGGTTCTATGCTTGGCGTCAACTATAGGAGAATAGAGAGCAACAGCGTCGGCTATAAAGCAGATTACGAAATGCGTTCCCTTGATTATGAGGAATTCTTATGGGCAAAGGGATACGACGACTCATTCATCGCTGAAATGCTTGACCATATGGTGAAACAGGCGCCCTTTAGCGAGACTGAAATGTTGGTCTGCAGCTCCCTTTTCCTTGATTTCTGCATACTTGGAGGGATGCCTGCGGTTGTGCGGGAGTATATATCAAAAGGAACTTTTGAAGGTTCGCTCGATATCCAGCGTCAACTGCTTGCCGACTATAAAGAGGATATTCGAAAATATGCGGATGGCATGGATCAAACCCGGATACTGAACGTGTTCAACCAAATCCCCCTGCAACTCGCAAAGGACAACAAGAAATTCCAGATTTCAAAGGTCGCGTCCGGAGCGCGCTTCAAGGACTATCGCGGCTGCATAGAATGGCTGGGTGATGCAGGGATAGTGAATATATGCCATTGCCTGAATTTTCCGGAACTCCCGTTAAAAGGGAATTATGACGAAGCAAAATATAAGATTTATTTCGCAGATAACGGGTTGCTTGTGGCAATGCTCGACGAGGAGGCGCAGGACGATCTGAGGACGAACAAAAACATCGGCGTTTACAAAGGCGCCCTTTACGAAAACATCGTCGGGGAAGCTTTCGTGAAGAGCGGGTTCGGACTGTATTATTATAAGCGCGACGACTCGACTCTGGAAGCAGATTTCTTCGTGAGGACGGCAACGGACCTGATCCCTGTCGAAGTCAAGGCAAAAGATGGAAGAGCCAAATCGCTCAGGACATTGATAGGCGGCGAAAACTATCCGGACATTCGCTATGGCATCAAACTCACGAGGGGCAACATCGGCCACAGCGAAAATGTGTATACATTCCCATATTTTTGCGCCTTTTTAGTAAAAAGGTATCTAAATGTGCGTTAGATATAAATAGTCATCACTTGCCCTGACCGCGACCGGGTGGGCATAGACGAAATGCTCGTATTGAGGTATAATGAACCGGCAAAACAAAAAAAGGAGCGTGAAAAAGATGCCCGAGCATAATATCAGCATTGCCCCCTCTCTGTGCAACCGTTGCGGCATGTGCATCAGCGACTGCCCGGACGGGGTACTCTACATGGCGGAAAACTCAGCCGAATACAATGGGCAGTTCTGCGTGAAATGCGGCCACTGCGTCGCGATATGCCCGCAAAACGCAGTAGCGATATCAGGGTACGACGACCCGCCCGAAGCAATAAACCCGGAAAGCAAATCAGACCCGGACACCCTGCTGGCGACTATAAAATCAAGGCGCTCAATGCGGCAATTCACGGAAAAAGATGTCCCGCCCGAAGCAGTAGCAAAAATCATCGAAGCCGGCAGGTACACGCCCACCGGCGGCAACAGGCAGGATGTTTCATATGTCGTATTGAGAGAAAAAAAGGACGAATATGAAAAAATCGCCCTTGACGTAGTCCGCAGCCTGCAGCCCAAGCTTGCCCAGACAATCCCATACATAAAAAATCTGGTCATTGGCGACCGATTCTTGTTCAAAAGCGCGCCGGTTGTAATTGTGATAAAATCCGTCGACGCGCTCAACGGGGCGCTTGCCGCATCCATGATGGAACTCATGGCGCAAACACTCGGCCTCGGAGTCCTGTACAGCGGATTTTTCACAATGGCGATCCGCGAATCGGACGAACTGAAGCAAATGCTATCAATATCTGCCCCCGAACAAGTCGTCACCACACTGGTAATAGGCCATCCGGCAGTTAAATACATAAGAACAGCTCAGCGTGAGACCGCAAAAGTGACATACAGGTAAAGCAGTTAACAAAGGCAAAACAAGCCACATATGAATGAAGCCTTGCGTCCCCTATGCTACTTGCATTGCTTTACATGATACGAAACTTCTTGTATAATGTACGAAAATACATGAGGAGTGTTTGGTTTATGAAAACTACTCATACAAACTTGAATATTCGCATTGATAAGCATGTCAAGCATCAAGCAGAGGAGCTTTTAAGCGAAATGGGCTTGAACTTAAGTACTGCCGTTAACATATTCCTCCGGCAGCTTATCAGAGAAGGCAATATTCCTTTTATTGTCGGTACGCATAAAGAAGATGTGAGCCAATATAATCTACCTTATATCCGCCAAAAGCTGAGCGAAGCTGAAGCCGAAGCTAGAGATCCAAACTCCGTGAGAATGAGCGTGGACGAGGTTATGGGAAAATATCAGGAGAAGTATGGATATAAAATACAAGATTGAGTTTTTAACCATCGCCGCTCACGACTTAGCTGATATAGAAAATCATCTGTCACAGTTTTATGAAAGTACTGTAGGAAAATTTCTTGAAAATCTACATAGGAAACTTAACTTGCTGAAGAAAACGCCCCGGATATATGCGCTCTGGCCTGACAATCCAGCCTATCGTAAATTCGCTGTTGGCAACTATCTGATTTTTTACCAAGTCTTTGAGGAAACGCGTTTGGTTACTGTTTGCCGAATACTTGACGGCAGACGCAACATTGAACCTGATGACATGCCGGACGCAAAAATGTGAGATGCGCGCCAGAGTTGCCCCCCGCCTAAAAGCAAAGGCTTTTCGCCACATCGGCTTCGCAAATGATCTCCTCGCCATCAGGATTATCCCTGAGAACATACTTCCCATTGGAATAAACAAGCAAACCGTCACCATCAAAAGTATAATTCAGCACGCCGCGCTTTATTACCTCAAATTTGCCATCCATATCCGGCGAAACCAGCTCCCAGCTTTTTGGCGCGAAACCGGGAAACTTCTCGCCCGCAAGCGTGTTTTCCTTAATATTCTTTTCAACATTTATCAGATTATCCTCGATGAAAATCTCCCGCTCGTTCATATCCCTGTCTTTTGCCGGGTTCGGGCCCTTATTGCCCTTGACCAGAGACTCCCCCGAATACCGCTGGGAAAAGAAGTTGGCCCACCCAAAGACAGCCCGCAGAAATCTGAAAGGCGCAAGCAAGACATCTAGCAGGCTTGCACCACCGCCGTCCGACTGCTGCTTTGGCCGGCGGATGCAATACAGCCTGCCATTCGCCACCTGCCGGGGGTAAATAAAATCAAACTTCTCATCAGACAAAACCTCGCAAAGCTCATTGAGCGCAATGTCATACGTGCAAATGGCATAACTGCTGTATTTAGCCCCGCCCCTATTCCTGTCTATGTAAAACCCCGCGCTTGAAAAGAAAACGATATTGCTGTCTTCAAGCGAAAACGACGGCGTGATATCGACGCAATCGCCCTCGGTGACCAAACGATAGCTTCCCGTATCTTCATTGCACAGAGCAATATGCTTTTCCAGATACCCGTCGCTAGCGGAAACAACGATCAGCTTGGCGGCGGGGTCATAATCCATATGATATATGCGCGTATCCACAAGCCTTGCTATGTACACCTCTGCGGCATCAAGGTCTTTTGGGTTTTTGGCGTAAATCGCGCAGTCTGCCTCAAGCGTTGACGCATAAATCAGCTTATCCACGCCGGCTGATGAAACTGCCTCAACGCTTACATTAATATCTCCTTCTTCAAGCCTTTGCGTTGACCTCCCCATAAAATGCGCCCCGGCGCCTTGGGTTTTCCACTCGTTTTTCTTATGTATCTTCATCACAGTCTGGCGATAATTGTCTACCGCGCCGCAAGGAATCCGTTTGCTATCCCCATCCGCCGCACTATGCAGTTTGCCATCGGAAACATAAAACACCTCAGACATTTTTTCCCACCTCCATATTCCCCCTCAACTCTGCCAAGGAAACAGCCGCTGCTTCAAAGTCGAAATCCGCTATATGGCGCGCAAGCTCCGCCCCTCCCGGAACAGCCCTGATATCATCAAGCAAAGTCAAGCACTCGGGGTTGATTTGCTCCAGCATAGGCTCAAGCTTCGCGAGCAGCTCCAGTGTCTGCTCGGCGTTCAGCGGCCTGATTTCTTCCTGCTCACCAGGCTCGTCAAGCAGCGGCTTCAACTCGTCCAAAACCGACAGAAGCTCAGTCTTCAGTAGACTCATTTTACTCTCCCAAATCGACTCAGGCCTCTCTTTGAGTAGAAACTCCACATCCTCGGCGGCAACCTTCAATCCGGACCTGCCAATCAAACCGGCGCTCCCCTTCAAAGTATGCGCCAGCCTGTGGGCGAGCTTCATGTCGCCTGCAGAAACAGCCGCCTCTATATCGGCATGCACCGTCTGATTGTTTTTGACGAAGTTGATTTCCAGGCTTTTTTGCAACTCTCCGCTGCCGGATTCATATATATCTACATGTTCAACCCTCACAGGAGCCAGATATTTCAAAAGAATACGCCAAAGCTCTTGCGTCGTAAAAGGTTTGCCCAAACAGTCAGGCATTCCATGCTTCTCGTACTGCTCCAGCTCGCTAGTCATCACGTTGGCTGTCATAGCCACGATGGGTGAGCCGGTATCTAACGCCGATATTTTGCTCGCAGCCTCAAGCCCATCCATGACCGGCATAAACATATCCATAAAAATCAGATCATAGGGCGCCTCGCCTTTTTCCATGCGCTCCAGAACCATATCCAAGCCCTCTTTGCCATTATTTGCCAACTCAGCAGCGAGCCCTACGCGCTCAAGATGCTCGCATATTACCTCCTGATTCATAGGGTTATCGTCGCAAACAAGGACAATACCGTCAAAGAACGGTTTTTCAAGCAGGCTTGAATCCTCCCGGACAGGCAGGCTGTCAGCGGATTCGATTGTCTCGAACGTGATTTCAAAGCTGAATGCGCTGCCGGAACCCGGGGCGCTTTCCACAGCTAGCTTACCACCCATCAGCTCAACAATATTCTTGGTTATAGCAAGCCCAAGACCCGTGCCGCCGTAATTCCGGGTGGTGCTGGAATCCGCTTGGATAAACGGATCGAAAATCTTTCCAACCTGCTCATGGGTCATGCCGATACCGGTGTCTTTTACCTCAAAGAAAACAGTTGCAAAGCCATTGCCCGAGCTTTTTACAGCCGATGAAAAACTGACGGTCCCGCTTTCGGTAAACTTCACAGCATTGGACAGCAGGTTCATAAGCGCTTGATAAAGCCTGATGGGGTCGCCCCTTAATTTCCTGCCGACGTCAGGCGCTTCATAAACCCTCAGGTCAAGCCCTTTTCCTTTTGCAGCCGGGAGAATGACGGATTGACAACGCGAAAAAACCTCCCCCAAGCTAAACGGAATATACTCAAGCTCCAGTTTGCCTGACTCTATTTTCGATATATCCAAAATATCATTTATGATGCTTAGCAGCCACCCCGTACTATCCTTGATCCTGCTCAAATAATTATTGACTTGAGGAGAAACGCCGCTGTCAAGGGCAAGCTCGGCAAACCCCATGATACTGTTCATCGGCGTCCTGATTTCATGGCTCACCGTGGACAGGAACCTGCTCTTTGCACGGCTGGCGGCCCGGGCATTTCGCAAAGCATTTAGCAGTATTAATGATACGGAAACCCCAACTATGCCAACAGCAATTATTCTCAAAAGCAAAACATTTGACTCATTTATCAGGTCGTCGATCGGGATGCCCAGAAAAATGATAGCAAAAGGTTCATTCTCCGCATTCAGCAGCGGCTTATAGTATGTCTCATAATATAAGCCAAACAAGTTTACTTTGCCGTAATACTCTTTCTTCTCGTCAATCAAAACAGACGCAATATCCGGTTCGAGAGTCGTACCCTCAGTGCGCCTGCCGTCATATACAAGCGTGGTAGCTATCCGGGTATCTCCCAGAAAAACAGTGACGTCGGTATTATTGAGCAAACGCTTCAACTCATCGACCGTCTCGCCGGTATCAAATCGGACCCCGGCAGAAACGACGCCAATCAGCGCACCGTCCATATCATAAACAGGAGCACCGGTTCGGACGGAAACCTTCACAACAGTGCCCTGTTCAAAATAAGACGAAACATTGCCTTCCAAAGCGTCTTTGACATTTCGCTGATTGATGACCGAATCGCCGTGGCGGCCGGGTTCATGCGTCCTTGCCAGCACTATGCCCTCACTATCAGTCACCGTATAATAGTTTACGTTGTACAAATCATATGTAGGTGTGAGCAGACGTATAAGCTCATCTGTATCCCGATTTTGGATGGCCCGCGCAACTTCAGGATGCCGTGACAAAGTAACAGCCGCAACCCTTGAATTATGCATGCTGCCATCAAGATAAAAAGCCAAGCTGTTCATATTGGCATTTAATTTCTCAAGGACAAGCAGTTCGCTGAATTCCGTGAAGCTAATGGACATAACAATATTAAGAATAACGATAAACGTTATCAAAATCAGCGAAGCCGGAAAAATAAGCTTACCGTTGAATATTTTTCTAAAAGTAAAAATACCGCCGCCCCCTCGCTCCCCGAAAATTGCACTTGCACTGGTAATTACACAAACCCTTGCAGGGGCGCGATTCATCGCGCCCGCAGACCGTACGAGAATCAACCGCACATTGACAATTTGCACAAATCCACCGTAGGGGACGGGCTTGTCCCGTCCCGCCCTGGGCCCGTATTTGTTAAGCCAAGCTCTCACGAACAAGCGAGATGCTTTCACTGTAATGGTATCTGAACCGATGCTCGATTTCAAGGTTGACAATTCCATCAAAACCTTTAAGCTGAGCAAAAATCTTATCCATAGGCAGACGCCCCCAACCCGGCGGAAGATGAATATCGCCTATTCCGCAGGCAAGGCGGTCGCCAAAACCGGCAGCCTTAATATCCATCTGAATGCCGCAGTTGTCATGCAGATGGATGTGCCCGGTATACGGAAGCAGCCGGCTCATATCGTCGAGCAAAGCGTTTTTGTCGCCATTATGATTAAGCAAACTGTGCCCTGTGTCAAATGTTAGCTTAAAGTTATCCAAACCCACCTGTTCATAAAAAGCAATCATCTCGCCCGCACTGTTGGCTGCCGAAAACTCTGTCTTAGTGTTGAGCGGGGGATTCTCCATGCAGAATAAAATGCCGGGAGCGCTTTTTACAAGCAGCTTGACTTCCTCAAGCTCCCTTTGGATGAGGGACTTATCGTCCGTTTTAGTCTTGCCGGCGTGATAATTGATCAGCTTTATACCTGCTGCCAGCGAGAACTCGATCCCTGCGCGGAACACATCAAGGTGTATTTCCAGCATGTCGCTGTCCAGCAGATTAAGCCCATGCGGCATATGCAGCGTATACTCCAGCTCATGTTTATGCAAAGCCTCCAACAGTTCTTCCCGGCGCGAAGGTATCACTCTACCGCCGATAACAGCATCAAGCCCCTGCAGCACAAGTTCGCAGCAATCCGCACCGGCTTCCTTGATCTGCCCCAGTTCCTCGTCAAGCCGGCTGATATCGCCGTTAGTCCTGTTAGGATGAATGCTTTGGCCAATCCTTATCATACAGTACCCTCCTTTAAGCCCCACGAGCGCAATTTCCAGTCCCGCGAGGGTATTTATTCATCATGTGTAACTGCTCTTAAACCGGTGAGGATGGCTGTTTCTGCTCACGCAAAGCGCAACCAAGGACGGTGGAGCGCTCGCGAGATGGCGCATGGAAGCGCCACCGAGCGATTGCGTGAGAAGAAATAGCCGTCCGAGCGTAAGGTTCTGAG
>Ga0099364_10006316_pt1 | contig 17299 bp, 18 predicted proteins | sample TergutTh196P3_FD_73070 | JGI IMG/M metagenome (GOLD analysis project Ga0099364, IMG submission 73070) | Microcerotermes parvus P3 segment gut microbial communities from Pointe-Noire, Republic of the Congo - Th196 P3 | ecosystem: Host-associated > Arthropoda: Insects > Digestive system > Gut ... | reverse complement strand
CGTCATCACGTTCTCAAGGCAGGTCATGCGCGCGAACAGGCGTATGTTTTGGAAAGTACGGGCTATGCCAAGCCTCACGACTTCGAACGGCCGCATATTTGCGAGGTCTGTTTCCTCCAGCTTGATAGTCCCCGCCGTGGGGCGGTATACCGCCGTTATAAGATTGAACACGGTCGTCTTTCCGGCCCCGTTAGGCCCGATCAGTCCGGTTATCTCCCCTCGCGCGGCGTCGAAGGAGAGCCCATCTACGGCCCTTATTCCGCCGAAAGACCTGGTAAGGTTTCTTGCCACCAGAATCGTGTCGTCGCGTCCGCCGCTCATTTCGGTTTCCTCTTCCCGAAGAAGTCCGTAATCTCGCGGTAGCCCATAAGCCCCTGCGGCCTGAATATCATTATAAGGACGAGCAGCAGCCCATAGGCGGGAAGTCTCCACATATGAGCCGCGCGGAGCGCTTCAGGGAGCGAGGTAAAGATGAACGAAACGATTATCGGCCCGGACAGGCTCCCCATGCCTCCCGCAATCACGGACGCCAGCAGTTGGGTCGACTGATTGAGCGTGAACATGACAGGCTGAATGAAGGCCAGGCGGTGTGCCAGCAGAGCTCCAGACGCTCCGCACAGGACGGCGCTTGCTACAAGCGACAACAGCCGGACCCTGAACAGGTTGATCCCGGACATTTCGGCCGCCACCGGGTCCTCCCTGATCGATACGAACATCGCACCGAACCGTGATTTCAACAGGCGGCGCGTCAGCACAAGGCACACGGCTAACGTTCCGAACACCCAGGCGGGACTGCTCAACTCGTCCAATGACAACCCGCGCGCTCCGTTCGTTATTCTGAGATTTTCGAGACAGACGCGCAGGGCCTCGCCGAATCCAAGGATGGCTATCGCGAAATAATCGCTTCGCAATTTCGCCCTCAGCGTCGGTATTCCTATAATGAGGCTCGCGAGCCCTGACGCGCACATGGCAACCGGTATCACCAACACAAACGGCGCCTCCCAGTGGTATGTCAGCACCCCGGCTGTATATGCCCCAATGCCGACGAAAGCCGCGTGTCCCAGCGAAAACAGCCCCGTGAAACCCGTGAATATGGATACGCCCATCACGGCGATCATATTTATGCACGCAAGGAGGATAATATTGAGGATGTAATCCACGGCTAGATTTTTTCCTCCGTTTCGGTTCCCATCAGACCGTTGGGGAGGCAGATGAGAAGCGCTATAAGCATCGAGAAGCTGAATACGTCGCGCATCACGCTAGACACGTAGGAGGACACAAGCGTCTCCAGCACGCCTAGAATTAGGCCGCCCAGCATCGCGCCGGGCAGACTGCCGAGCCCGCCGATAACCGCCGCGATGTACGCTTTATTGGTCACCCAGCCCATCGTGGGATAAACGAGATATTTGATGCCGAGGAACACTCCCGCTACGCCGGCGAAAGCCCCGGCGAGAAAAAACACGACCGATATGAGCCTGTCGGTATTAACCCCCATGAGGGAACACATCGTCATGTCGTTCACGCCCGCTCTTATTGCAATACCCATCTTTGTGCGCGTTATGAAAAGATGAAGAGCGAAGATTGCCCCCATCGCCACAACGAACGCGAACACATCCAGCATGTTGAGGGAGATTCCCCATACATTCACAACCTGACGCTTGAAAAATTCAGGGAATGCGTAAAAACCGGAACCTATTGTCGCGTACACCGTGTTTTCCAGAAACATGGCGCATCCCATCGCGCTTATCATCAGATAAAGCGACGGAGCCCTCCTGCGTCTTAAAACCGAGTAAGCCAGACGTTCGTTGAATACCGCGATTATCCCGGCTCCGACGACGCTGCCGGCCACTGCCAGCCCCAAGCCCAAGTGGAGTTTCGATGCCAGCGCGAGGCCGATGTAAGCCCCCAACATTATTACCGCTCCGTGCGCGAAGTTGCTGAACGACAATATGCTGAAAATAAGAGAATAACCGACCGCCATCAGCGAGTAGATGCTGCCGATGGACAGGCCGGTTATGATGGTCTGAAAAAACACGTATCGCTGTCCCGTCCGGGAACTGCCGCGTTACTCTCCCTGATATTTCTCCACAAAAACGAAGGCACGATTGTCAGTGTCGACCTTTTGTATCACCGCAGGCTTGTTTAGCGGATTGTGGTTCGACGGGTCCATCGTAAGCATACCGCTCGCGACCTTGATGTCCTTGAGATTTGCGAGCGCTCCCGCCAACTGCGGGCCGTCAAACGTCCCGGCCGCTTCCGCCGCCGCCGCTATCATAAGGAGCGCGTCCTGAGCCATTACAGGATTGGGAAGAACCGGATCCACGTTATAGACGGAGCGGTACTCCGCCACGAACTCTCTTATGTCGGGGTCGTCGAGGTCGGTCAGGTTGACAAAATACGCTCCGTCGACAGCATCCCCGCCGAGTTCTATCAGGTCCGGGCTGCCCCAGTTGTCGGTTCCGAGCAGCGTTGCCGTTATGCCCAGGTCGCGGGCTTGTCTTGCGGCCATCGACGCCTCCCTTTGGGTGGTCGGTATGAAGATGACGTCGGGCGCAAGCTCCCTCATTTTGCCCAATTGCGCCCTGTAGTCGAGCTCCTCCGAGCGGAACGCCTCTCGCGCCACGATCTCCCCGCCTCTTGCCTCGAACGCCTCCTCGAAGTAATTCGAGAGCCACTGTCCGTAGTCGGAGCCCACGTCGTACAGCATCGCCGCTTTCTTTGCATTCAGCCTGTCCACGGCGAAACGGGCCGCCACGGTGCCCTGGAACGGGTCTATGAAACAGGGGCGGAAAGCGTAGGGCCTTAGTTGGTCGGTTCTTTGGTCGATGGTGACATAGGGATTGGTCGCGGTCGTCACGATCATCGGTATCTGCGCTCGCTCAAGCACCGGAGCCGTCGCGATGGAGTTTCCGCTCTGCGCGGGTCCGATGACGGCAACCACCCCGTCGCGTACGAGCCTTCGCGCTACATTGACCGATTCCGTCGCGTCGGCGCGGTTGTCGTAACGCACGATCTCGATCTGCCTGCCGAGGATGCCCCCGGAGGCGTTTATCTTACCGACGAGCATGTCGACGGCGTTGGCTTCTGACTGTCCCCACATCGACGCGCCTCCGGTGAGGGAAACGGTGTGCCCTATCCTGACTGTGTCCGCGGCTATGCCCGCGCTCGTCATGCCGAGGCAGAACGCGGCTATAGCGCAAAATAAGGTGAATTTTTTCATTACAGATTCCTCCTAATTGTATGGTCGGCAATTTGCGCCTGTTATTCGTGGCATCCCCGAAAAAAAACGCCCCCGCCGGGTAAATTAATTATACCTGGCAAAATACTCTATTTCTTCGACGCGGCGCTGTCAAGCATCTTGTTTATGAATTTATTAAAGATTTTTTCATAAGAATTAAGATACGTTTTATATCGCTCGTTGATAGTTATATGTTTCATAACTATAATAACTCCAAGAAAGGAAGTGATTGCCGTGAAATTAAAACCGATTGCCGTGGTGATTGCTGTGGTCGTATTGGCGGCGTTTACATCTCCGTCAGGCGCCGCGATAAGCGAGGAGATGGTGCACAGGGCGTGGGATGAGGTGGCTAGAATTGCGGAGATGGAGCTTCTGCCGCTCACGATAGAAGATAATGACGTTCCAAACGCGTGGGTGACTAACGGCAGGTCAGTGACGGTAACGACGGGCCTGATGAACCTGCTGCAGCGCGAGGAGGAGATGTTCGGCGTGCTGTCGCACGAAGCGGGTCACGCCAAACTGAACCACTATGAGTCGGCGGTGACGTCGTCGGTCGGCATAGGCGTTGCGGGTCTCTTACTCGGTAAAGCTATCGGAGGGGGTATTGGGGATCTGGTGGTGGGCATAGGCTCCAATCTAGCCACCGCCGGCATCAGCCGTGAGAAGGAGGTCGAGGCGGACGATTTTGCAGTGGACCTGGCCTTCAAGGGCGGTCATGATCCCACCGGGTTATATACCGCTATGCAACGCCTGTCGTATTACGGAAAAAGGCTTGAGCCGTCCGGTTTCAACTCGCATCCGCCGGACGAACGCAGGCTTCTGCGCATCCGCAACAGAATACACGAGCGTGATCCTTCGATAGTCATCCCGGAAGTGGAAAGACCCAGCGAGCAACCGAGCGAGTAATACAGCAAAACCTCCGGCGTTTGCCGAATATACAAGGCAAATAGCGCATTTTTTAAGAAATTCTAAGATGATTATAAAAATTTAAAGATATTTTAGTGGGCGGGGCATGTCCCCGCTTTATATTTTGTGTTTTGTGTGACGGTTGACAAATCGTCCGAGTATAAATATATTTGTTCGTAGTTATTATTACCAACTACTAATAGCTATGAGGAATGCCATATGAATCAAGAGAGGACTCGGGTAAAACAAAAACGTCAAAAACGACTCATAAGCCTGTTAGAAGCAAATCCGCTCATGTCGGACAACGGACTTGCGGCAGAGTTGGGTGTCAGCTTGGGCACAATAAGGCTTGACAGGGAAGTCCTTAACCTCCCTGGGTTGCGCGAGCGCACTAGGCTTATGGCTGAGCGCGCCTCCAGCCGCCTTACCTCGATGAGGCAGGAGGAAGTCGTCGGGGAGATTCTGGAGTTGGAACCGAATCGCAGAGCCCTCTCCGTTTTTTCGGCAAGCCGCGAATACGCCTTCAGGCATACCAATCTGATTGCTGATTGCTATATATACGCGCAGGCGGCAACACTGGCCATAGCGGTAGTCCGTGAGGCTCTGGCTATCGTGGGGGCAGCCCGCGTCCAGTTCAGCCGTTCCGCATATGTCGGGGAAAAGCTCGCGGCGTCTGCCAGAGTTGGCACTCACAAGGATAACAAGTACATCGTAAGCGTGCGCACGCGCGCGGGTGAACGGGAGATATTCGTCGCCAGGTTTGTTGTTATGGCAATCGAAAATATCGCAGGCGATTCGCTGGTTTAGGTGCATTGGAGGGATGAGGATGCTTTTTGCTCTGGACGCGATGGGAGGAGACAAGGCTCCGGCTGAACCCTGTAAAGGCGCGATTCTGGCGTGTGAGGAGGACCACGATCTCAATGTTGCCCTTGTTGGCAGGAAGGACGTCCTTGCGCCGCACCTCGAAAAAGCGTCCGATAGCGTTCGCTCCAGGATAAGTATAGTGGAAGCGGACGAGGTGATAGGAATGGGAGATAACCCGTCCGCGTCGATAAGAAGCAAGAAGAACTCAAGTCTTAGAATAGCTGTGGAGATGGTGCGCTCGCGCGAAGCCGTCGGGTGCATATCCGCCGGTAATACTGGCGCTATCGTAGCCGGAGGGGTTCTGGTGGTGGGGAGGATAAAAGGGATCGACAGGCCGGGGCTCGCAGTGCCGATTCCTTCGCTGAACAAGACCACGATTCTGCTGGATGTGGGCGCGACCGTCCGCTGCAAGGCATTGAACCTTTATCAGTTCGCGCATATGGGCTCTATATATATGAGATCGCTCTCGGGTATCGAAAATCCCAGCGTAGGGCTTTTTTCAAACGGTTCCGAGGATATTAAGGGCGACGATGTTATCGGCGAGGCGCGCGAGATGCTGGCCGGCAGTGGGTTAAATTTTGAGGGCTTTGTAGAAGGAAAGGATATTCCGCTTGGGCGCGGCACGGACATAGTTGTCTGCGATGGATTTACCGGCAACGCCCTGATCAAATTCGGAGAAGGTATTGGCGAGATGGTCAAGGTACTCATAAAGGAAGAGGTGGAGGCCAAGTTCCTGCCGAAGCTAGGTGCATTACTGATGATGCCGGCACTGAGGAAGATGGCCGCGCGTTTCGAGTATGAAACGAACGGGGGTTCACCGCTTTTGGGAGTGGATGGAATAGTGATCAAGGCGCATGGCAACTCCCGCGACAGGGCTATAGCCGGAGCGCTGCATGTCGCCTCCGGGTTTGCTCGGATGGGCGGCACCGATCTGATAAAGGAGAGTTTGGACACATAGGCCTGGCAAGCCAGTGCTGTGCGGTTGAATAGGAGGTAACGTTTTGGCGGCGATAGAAGGAATACCGGTTGGAATACTGGGCACTGGCAGTTATCTGCCCGAGAAGAAATTAACGAATTTCGATTTGGAACGCATGGTTGACACTTCGGATGAGTGGATCGTGGAGCGCAGCGGTATCAGGACGCGTCATATCGTGTCCGAAGGCGAGTCGAACGTGTCTCTTGCGGAGCGGGCGTCAGGCGACGCTCTCCGTGACGCGGGCATAGAACCCGACGATGTTGATATGGTAATGGTGGGCACCAATTCGCCCGACAGATTGCTACCAGGCGTCGGTCCGATACTCCAGTCAAAGCTCGGCGCTTCGCGCGCCGGCGGGATGGATATACAGGCGGGTTGTCCGGGCGCGCTCTATGGCATGGTAACCGCCGCCGGGGGCATAGCTTCGGGGATATGGAACAACGTTGTTGTGACGGGATCGGAGGCTATAAGCCGGTTGCTGGACTGGACGCATCGCAGCACCTGCGTCCTCTTTGGCGATGGGGCCGGAGCCTGCGTAATGGGTAAGTGGCGTCCGGGATCGATAAGGATCACGCACACCGATCTCGCGGCCGACGGATCTTCGTGCGAAATGATAACTTTCCCAGCCGGTTTGGCGGCGGAGCCCGCGACGGAGGAAACGGTCAGAAACAGACGTCATTTCATTAAAATGGACGGAGCCGACGTCTTCAAATACGTTAACAGGAAAATTCCCGCATACTTGGAGAAATTTTGCGAAAGTTGTGGTATAAACACTAAGGACATTGATTTGTGGATCTTCCATCAGGCAAATATGAGAATACTGGAGGGTCTCGCGCGCAGGATGAGCGTCCCGTTTGAAAAGTTCGTTATAAACGTCGACAAGTACGGAAACACATCGGCGGCTTCGACAATGATAGGGTTGCACGAAGCCTGGAAGGATGGCAGAATAAATACCGGACGGCGCGTTTTGATGTGCAGTTTCGGAGCCGGAATGACATACGGAGCAATCCTGATGGAGTCATGACGAGTGACGGTATTGACAGAGGTGCTGCAATGTTCGGTTCGAATCGGGTAACAAAACTGTTGAATATCAAATATCCCATTATACAGGGCGCGATGGCGTGGGTCGCTGACGCCGACCTCGCGGCTGCCGTCAGCAATGGCGGAGGGCTTGGCATAATCGCCGCGGGCAACTTGTCCGCGGATGCCTTGGATCAGGAATTGAACAAGATCCGCACATTAACGGACAAACCTTTTGCCCTCAATATCATGCTGATGTCGCCGACGGCAATGGACGCGCTGGAACTCGCCGCGCGCCACAGGGTGCCTATTGTCACGACGGGAGCGGGACTCCCTGGGAAGGTCATCGAAAGGCTGGATCCGTTGGGTGTGATAGTGGTGCCGGTGATAGCGTCAGTTTCCTTTGCTGAACGAGTGAAGAAACAGGGGGCGAGGGCCGTAATAGCGGAGGGTATGGAGTCGGGGGGTCACATAGGAGAGATTACGACAATGGCCCTCACGGCACAGGTCGCAAGCGCGGTGGATATACCGGTAATAGCGGCGGGCGGGGTTACAGACGGCAGAGGTATGCTGGCGGCATTCGCGCTGGGAGCGGAAGGAGTGCAGATGGGCACTCGCTTCGTATGTGCCCAGGAGTGCAACGCCCATATTAATTTCAAGAGAAAAATCATCGGCGCAAACGATCGCAGTACTGCGGTGACCGGGCGTTCACTCGGACATCCGGTGAGATGCATCAAAAACAAATTTACTCAGGAGTTCGCCGAAATGGAAGACGCGCGCACTGCCCCGGAAGAGCTCGACAAGTTCGGCTCGGGGAAGCTCCGGGCAGCCGTTATTGACGGAGACGTGGAACACGGCTCAGTAATGTCGGGGCAAATAGCGGGCCTGGTCGACCGGATTCAGCCCGCAAAAGAGATCATTGAGGAAGTCGTAAATGAGGCGGCGCGTCTGGCGGGGGAAATAAGAGATCGATTCGAGTAAGGCGGTGTTAAAAATGGCAAAATCAGATTACGCGGTAATTTTTCCGGGTCAGGGTGCTCAGGAAGTCGGTATGGGGATGGATTTTCACGACGCTTGGGAGGTTTCGCGTGACGCGTTCGGCGAAGCGGACGAAGCTCTGGGATTTGCGCTGTCAAAAGTGATTTTCGAGGGACCGGAGGACGAACTGGTCAAAACGGCCGTGACGCAGCCGGCGATATTGGTTACTAGCATTGCGATACTGCGGGCGGTGGAGCGCGAGCTCGGATGCCGCATCCTACCTCAATTCTACGCCGGACACAGTCTTGGAGAGTATACGGCGCTGGTCGCCGGCGGAGTTCTGTCGTTGGGAGACGCCTCCCGCCTCGTTCACAGGCGCGGCGCTCTGATGCAGGATGCCGTCCCTCTGGGTGTGGGCGCAATGTCCGCTGTGCTGGGACTGGAGATGGACGAGCTGGCGGCTATCTGCAAGGAGGCGGCGAGAGATGAGGTCTGTAGCCCGGCGAACGAGAACTCGCCCGGTCAGATAGTGATATCGGGCAACGCGGACGCCGTGGCAAGGGCCGGCGAAATTGCAAAGTCGCGCGGAGCGTCGAAGGTTATCCCGCTGAAGGTTAGCGCACCCTTCCACTGCGCGCTCATGAGGGCGGTGGCCGACAAACTCAGGGAGGAATTCGCGAATTGCGCATGGAACGGGCCAAGCGCTCCGATCGTCACCAATTTTGACGCGATGCCCAAAACCGACGTCGCGCAGATACAGGACGCCCTTTACCATCAGACGTACATGCCCGTCCTGTGGTCGCAGGGGGTAACAGCGATGCTGCCGGAGGCTGGCCGCTTCTGTGAAATAGGCCCGGGAAATGTACTCTCCGGCCTCATAAAGAGAATTGCGAAGGGTCATACGGCTGTCTCGGTGAATAAGGTTTCGGATATGCCCAAGGCGATTGAATTCCTTAAAGGCGACGCGCAGTGAGCGGCAGAGTCGCGCTTGTGACCGGGGGAAGTCGGGGTATAGGCCGGGCAATAGCGCTTGAGCTTGGGGCTCGCGGTTTCAGGGTCGCCGTCAATTACCAGCGGTCGCGGGACGCCGCCGAGGAGGTCTGTTCCGAAATACGGGAAAAGGGCGGAGTATCCGTCGCCGTATGCGCGGACGTTTCGATTAGGGAGCAGGCAGCCGCTTTGGTGGGAACAGTCGAGAGGGAACTTGGACCCGTGGAGGTGCTTGTGAACAACGCGGGCATAACAAAAGACAATCTACTGATGCGGATGAAAGACTCGGAGTGGGATGATGTACTGGGGACGAATCTGAACTCGGTTTTTTATTGTACTCAGGCGGTCATTCGCGGTATGATGAAGGCCAGGTTTGGCAGGGTCATAGCGGTGAGTTCCGTTACCGGGCTGGTCGGCAACATGGGACAGGCAAATTATGCGGCAGCCAAGGCCGGAATACTAGGCTTCATTAAGAGCGTCGCCAAGGAAACGGCTTCCCGAGGGGTGACCGCGAACGTTATAGCTCCCGGATATATCGAAACGGATATGACCGATGTTCTGGCAGATGACGTGAAGAAGGGTATCTTGTCCCTGATACCGACAGGCAGGTACGGAACGCCGAAGGATGTGGCCTGCGTGGCCGCGTTCCTCGCATCCGACGAAGCCGCTTATATTACAGGGCAGGTAGTGGCCGTCGACGGCGGCATGACTATGTAAAAGAATCGGAAGGAGGTGTATCTTATGCAGGCGGATGAGATAATGACTAAACTTAAGGAACTGGTCATCGACAGGCTAAATGTCGAGGAGGAGCAGATCAAGCCCGACGCCTCGTTCATTGAGGATCTGGGCGCTGACTCACTCGACATAGTGGAATTGATAATGGGCATCGAAGAGGAGTTTGATGTCGAGATTCCGGACGAAGACGCGGAGAAGTTGACTAATGTCGGAGAAGCTTTGGCCTACGTAAAGGGAAAACTCGGCGTGGAAAACTAGATCTTATATGCGGGGGCGCGAATATGTATCTGTTCATCGCGCCCCTGATTTAATCTAAGGGGGAATTCCGTGAGAAGAATTGTTATCACAGGTTTAGGCATCGTCAGTCCGATAGGCTGTGGGAAGGAAGAATATTGGAACGCGCTCGCGGAGGGACGCAATGGGGTTGATTTCATTTCCCTATTTGACACGGAGGGACATACGGCAAAGATAGCCGCCGAGGTCCGCGGATTCGACGTTGAGCCGTGGCTGGACAAAAAGGAAGCGAGAAAGACCGACAGGGTTATACATTTCGTAATACCTGCGACCGACATGGCAATCAAGGACTCCGGGCTGGATCTGGAGAGCGTAAATCTGGATCGGGTAGGGGTCTATATCGGCAGCGGCGAGGGCGGTATCACGACTACTCACGAAAATTTCAACATCCTCAAGGAAAAAGGACCTTCGAGGGTAAGCCCGTTCTTCGTCCCAATGATGCTCAGCAACATGCCTGCGGCCTACGTGGCAATGAGATTCGGCGCGAAGGGTCCGAACATGGCGGTTGTAACGGCCTGCTCGACCGCTACCCACTGCATGGGAGAGGCCATGCATGCGATACGCAGGGGGGACGCCGACGTAATGCTGGTCGGCGGCGTGGAGGCGGCTATCGATCCGATTGCCATTGCCGGATTTGCGAACATGAAAGCGCTTTCGGGACGAAACGATGATCCCACCCACGCGTCACGCCCTTTCGACATTGAGCGCGATGGATTTGTGATGGGAGAAGGGGCGGGCATACTCGTCTTTGAGGAGATGGAACACGCGCGTGCCCGCGGCGCGCATATATATGCCGAGGTATCGGGATACGCGAACACCTGCGACGCTTACCACATCACAGCGCCGTCTCCTGAAGGCGAGGGAACAGTTAGAGCTATCAAGCTCGCGCTTTCTATGGCCGGATGGTCACCGGAACAGGTGGATCTCTACAACGCGCATGGAACGTCGACCCCGCTCAACGACAAGACGGAGAGCAGAGCCATTCACAAAGTTTTCGGCGATCACGCGAAAGGGATGTTCGTACATTCCACCAAGTCGATGGTAGGTCACCTCCTCGGAGCGGCTGGAGCCGCCGAAACTATAGCGGCCCTGCTCGCTGTTGAGCGCGGATTGATACATCCGACTATCAACTACGAGCATCCCGATCCCGAATGCGATGTCAACGTCTCCGCAAAAGCGGTGGAGAGCCGCGTCGACAAAGTGATCATCAATAACGCCGGGTTTGGCGGACACAACGGTGTATTGGCGGTGGAGCGCTTCAAGGGTTAGAACTCGCGATGACGTATGCCGGAGATTTCGAGCGCGCGCTCGGTTATGTTTTTAGTGACCGGGAGCTGTTCGAGGAGGCTTTGACTCACGCGAGCTACGCTAACGAAAGCGGGTGTGCGCGCAGCAACGAAAGGCTGGAATTCCTTGGGGACGCCGTGCTTGGGCTTTGCGTATCCGAGAGATTATACTCGGAATATCCGGAAATGGACGAGGGCGAACTCTCTAAAGCCAGATCCCGGGTTGTGCGAGAAGCAACCTTGGCGGCATGGGCGCTCGCAACGAAATTGCCTGAACTGCTGAAACTTGGGCGCGGCCTAGAAGGACAGGGTGGAAGGCATAACCCGTCTGTTCTTGCGGACGCGATGGAAGCGATCTTTGGGGCAGTGTTCCTGGACGGAGGATACGAAGCGTCGCGAAATGTGGTGTCCAATTTGGCTAAGTTCGACGCGGGCATATCTCTCGCGAAAAAATATGATGCCGACAAGGACCCGAAATCGCTGTTGCAGGAGTTACTGCAGTCTCGCGGCGACAAACCGCCGATATATCGTCTTATGCGGAGAACCGGACCCGATCACGCGGCGATTTTTGAGGTCGAAGCGACAATGGCGGACGGCAGCGTACTGTCCAGAGGCAGAGGGAACTCTATAAAAACGGCGGAGTTTTCAGCTGCGGCAGCGGCGCTGTCAGCGTTCTCAATAGTTTCGGATAAAAAATCAAAGGATTGGTAAAGTGAAACTACGCAGCCTGAAAAAATTTGCCGCATCATATTGTATTGTGGCTTTGTTTTGCACGGTCATAGCGGGTTTTTTGCCGCCCAAAATTTCTTACGCCGCCGAGGCGGAGCGGGTCGTATACGCGTCACTGCCGTGGCTGGCAAGTATGGCGAGCTTCATCGTCGGACCGACGATGAAAATTCAGTCCGTGTCAGTGTGGAACTCATCGGGAGAACTGCGGGTTCCCAGAAGACCGCCGCAGGGTTCCACCATAATAGCGCTCGACCCGCAGGACGCATCCAGACTGGGGCTCGTCCGAGGAGAGGCCGGGCTTTTCCTGCTCTACGAAAATCTTCCCATTGAAACCTCCTCCCGGGGAATGCTGGCTTTCAATCCGTCAGTCCTTCCTTTTCTGAGCCAACGTATGTTAAAGGTGCTGTGCGAACTGAACCCTGAGAATTATTCGTTCTATCAGAGGAGGATGGCCGAATTTCAATCACGCCTGGAGAGTGCCGTTGAAGTTGGCCGCAGCCTCATAAATGATACCCCGATCCTCGACCTGACAGGAGCGGTAAGCCCTTGGCTTCGCGCGGCGTCAAGCAAAGCCGTCCGCCCTCCCGACGAACTCTGGAGGGCATGGGTCGGAAATACCAGAACTCCGGAACTGGCGTTGGCAGTTAAAGAAGCCGAGTCGCGAGGGTGGTGGATTTTGATGGACGCCTGGACTCCGGCACAGATAAAGACACGGGTATCCACGGCAAAATTGATCTCGGTACCCCCGCCGGGGACCGAGTATGATTTTTTCACTTATCTCCACAATATATATACTGATATGGATGAGAGCTTCCGCCGAGCATCCGTAAGGTAAGAAGGTCAGGAAAAATCAACTCTCAAGAACACAATTAGTTACCCGCGGGCGCACAGATCTACGCCCCATACCAAGAATAAGCGGCGCCGGTTCCTTATAGTCCGAAGAAAAACGAGCCCCATAGACCAAACGTCATACCAACGAGAAAAACAGCGGCAATCAGAGTTGCCATTACCAATATCTCCTGCACGCTCCTACTTTGCTTTTCCCCGCCATCACTTTGCGCCGCAGCCGTGTTCTTCCAAGGGCGGTTGGTTTCGTCGGCGGGGAATTCCGGGCATGTGTACTCCCTCGCCTCTGCTTCCAATAGGTCGGCGAGGAGAGTATCAAGAGTAAGGGCTATGTTTTTGAGAGTTTCCTCATGTACGTCCAGATTGTCGGGCAGGCTTGGCGGCGGCGTGTAGGTCGGCGGTTCGTTTCGTATTTTTTCGAGCTCCTGCTCCATCCTGTCCAGATTTGCCAATAGGCTCTCACGTTTTTTTCTATTGAACGGCTTGAATGAACCTTCATGTTGCTGAGGCGAGTTCTCGCGATTTTTGTTTTTCATTGTCGTTCGTCAACTTTTGATGTGAGCCGTTATCTCGTCCAGGGATACTCTTGTGAGGTCTCCTTTTGGCAGAGTAGACAAGATTTTCCAAGCCATGTCCAGCGAGCGCCCTATCTCCCGATCCTCCTCGCGATCCTGTCTGACGAATTTATTCTCGAATAGATCTCCGAAAGCAAGCGACTGCTTATCCGTCTTCGACAATTCATCCTCCCCGACGACTCCCGCGAGTGAGCGGACATCCTGCACCCGGCTGTATGACGCGAAGAGCTGGCTCGCTACGTTGGGGTGGTCCTCACGCGTGAAATTCTTGCCGATCCCGTCCTTCATCAGGCGCGACAGGCTCGTGAGTACGTCGATGGGGGGATATATGCTCTTCCCGTCAAGTTCGCGGGAGAGGACTATCTGCCCCTCGGTGATGAAGCCCGTCAGATCCGGTATAGGGTGGGTTATGTCGTCATTGGGCATCGTCAGTATCGGGAGCTGGGTCACACTACCTTCCCGATCACGTACGACGCCGGCTCTCTCATAAAGTGACGCGAGGTCGCTATACAGGTACGCCGGGTAACCCTTCCTGCTGGGCACCTCCCCGGCGGCGACTCCCAATTCGCGGACGGCCTCGCAGTAGCTCGTCATGTCGGTTATGATCACAAGCACGTGTAGTCCTAACTCGTGCGCCATGTACTCGGCGGCGGAAAGAGCCATTCGGGGCGTTGCTATGCGTTCTATTACCGGGTCGTCCGCAAGGTTGATGAACGTGACTACGTTGTTCGTGCGTCCCCTTTCGGACAGTTCCCGCGTCAAAAATTCAGCGTCGTCATGCTTTATGCCAATTCCGGCGAATACGACAGCGAAGTTCTCCGCTCCCATAAGGCGGGATTGAGTGGCTATCTGCACCGCCAGTTGATTGTGCGGAAGACCGTTGCCGGAGAAGATCGGCAGCTTCTGGCCGCGGATTAGTGTCGTGAGGACGTCGATCGACGATATCCCCGTGTGTATGAAATCCTTTGGGTATTTGCGGGCCATAGGGTTGAGAGGCATACCGTTACAGTCCGCGCGCTTACCGCCGAATACCGGCCCGCACCCGTCGGCGGGTTCGCCGAGGCCGTTGAATGTGCGTCCCAGGATTGACGGCGCGAGCTGTACCTGGAGAGTGCGGCCGAGAAACCTCACTCTCGTATGGTCAGGTACAAGGGTATCTGTGCCGGAGAACACCTGGATCAGCGTCGCTTTCTCCGACAGGGATACTATGCGGCCCCTCCGTATCTTTCCGCCGGGAGTGCGGACGTCCACGAGTTCTCCGTAGAACGCCTCACGTCCGATATTTTCAAGCAGTATAAAAGGTCCGGTGACCTGGGAGATTCCCACATATTCCGCATGCGGCATTATCTCGCCCTCCCTTCGCGGGTACGCTCCGAGCCTACTCTGTTGAGGTGGTTGTCGAGCTTCTTTCGTGCCCGCTCGAACAAGGATTTCTCTTCGACCGGGAACTCGCGGAGGTGGGTGATGTCCTCCACCGCGTCGCTTCCCTTTATGAGAGAGATCGGGACTCCCTGCCTCACAAGTTCAAGTCCTCTGTCGTAGAAGTGCATTATTATCTCCAGTATCGCGAAACCCTTCTCCGGCGGGGAGTATGAGTCTGAGCCAAACGCGGCCTGCTGCAGGTAGCCGTTTTTGACAAGGAATGCCGTGTAGTTCACAAGTCTCTGGTCATCTGGCAGGACGTCCTCCCCGACAAGACGTATTACCTGCTGGATTTTTTCGTCCTCCCGCAGTATGGCGCGGGCTTTTTCCCTGAGCTCTCCCCATCTTGGATCCACGTTTCCCTGGAACCAGGCCTCCACCTCCGCTGCGTACTCGCTGTACGACTCAAGCCAGGAGATGGCCGGGAAGTGGCGTGCGTTTGCAAGACTCCTGTCGAGGCCCCAAAAGCACCTGATGAATCGCTTTGTATGGCGCGTGACGGGCTCCGTGAAATCGCCACCCGGAGGCGATACCGCCCCTATTATTGATACGCTGCCGTTTTCACCGTACTGCGTTACCACGCGGCCGGCGCGTTCGTAAAACCCGGCGAGGCGCGACGGCAGGTATGCTGGGAAACCCTCTTCGGCCGGTATCTCCTCCAGCCGCCCCGATATTTCACGCAGCGCCTCCGCCCATCGGCTTGAGGAATCTGCCATTAGAGCCACGTCGTAGCCCATGTCACGAAAATACTCGGCAATCGTAATGCCGGTGTATATTGATGCTTCACGCGCCGCCACAGGCATGTTGGACGTGTTGGCTATCAGAATGGTGCGCTCCATCAGGGGACGGCCGGAACGAGGGTCCTCAAGCACCGGAAACTGCTCCAGGACGTCCGTCATTTCGTTGCCGCGCTCGCCGCATCCGATGTACACGACCACCTGTGCCTCACTCCACTTGGCGAGCTGGTGCTGGGTTACTGTCTTACCTGTTCCGAAGCCTCCGGGAATGGCGGCTGTTCCTCCCTTTGCGAGAGGGAATAACCCGTCTATGACCCGCTGACCGGTCACCAGCGGTTCATTCGGTCTAAGCCTGGCCCTGTATGGCCGCGGAGTGCGTACGGGCCATCTTTGCGTGAGAGTGACGTCCACGACGCGGCCAAGCGCGTTTTTTACCTTCGCTATGACGCCTTCGCCAGACACTTTTGCATGGGGCGTTATCCAGACGATTTCGCCCTCAATATCAGGAGGGCAAATTATCCTGTGCAGCAGCAGACCTGTTTCCTGCACAGAGCCAAGAAGCGCGCCTGATGAAACCATATCTCCAACCTGAACGGAGGGCTCTACATCCCACATAATGTCAGGCGAGATCATGGGAACCTCCGTGCCGGGCGTTATATACATCCCCTCGCGTTCAAGCAGTGCCGACAGAGGGCGGCCAATACCGTCAAAGAAGCCGCCTATGAGACCGGGACCCAGTGATACGGAGAGCGCTTCCCCGGAACCGATTATCTCCTCCCCGATTTTCATTCCCTGGGTGTCCTCGTATACCTGTATCGTTGCCTCGTCCCCGTCCATGCGGATGACTTCTCCCAGCAGCCTTTTCCTGCCCACGTGAACCATCTCGCGCATTCCGAAGTTCTTCATCCCTGACGCATGGAGTACGGGACCATTGATCATTGTCACAAAGCCAATCCGGGAAACGTTACTTTCCTGATTGTCCAATGCTTGGTCCCCCCTTTACAGAAGCGGCAGAAGGCGTTCGGCGATCACGTCGGACATATCCTGTGTCCTCGACTGCCAGTCGGAGTTTATCTGACGCCTTCCATCCTCGTTTATAACCCAGCATCCCCCAATTATAGGGGCCGGTTCGTGGTCAAATGTCATCTTGAATCCCAAATTCTTTCCGTTCACCGCTTCCGCGACCTTATCGCCGAATGAGGAGTCCAGCGCAGCCAGTTTCAATCGAAGTGTTACCGTTTCGCCGCTCAGGCTCCGGGCGGCCTCGAGTGCGAGTCCTGTCAGTATGTCGGCATAGTCCGCCCTGTCTCTCAGGTGTACAAGCCCATCCCGAAATTTCTTGAGAGCCTCGCCCAACAGCCTGTTCTGCTGTCTTAAAGCCTCCGTCATCTTTTCCTTCTCCGCTGATAGTATTTGGCGGCGGTGAATATCCTCGGCGCGCGATTCGGCGTCCGCGAGTACGGCATTCGTTTCGCGTTCCAGATTTACCAACTCATTGGAGAGCCAGGTCTCAGCCTCTTTTCTCGCGTCGCTCGCGAGGGCCTCTCTCTGTTGTTTCGCGTGTTCAAGTATTATGTTCTGCAACGCGCTGATTTTCTCATTTGAGATTTCGTTCATTCCATCTTCACCCCAATGGCATCCCGGACGTATTTGGTGAGGAAATCCGGGCTGCGTTTCGTTCCGTGCCTGTCGGGTATTTCAAC
>Ga0099364_10006315_pt1 | contig 17300 bp, 7 predicted proteins | sample TergutTh196P3_FD_73070 | JGI IMG/M metagenome (GOLD analysis project Ga0099364, IMG submission 73070) | Microcerotermes parvus P3 segment gut microbial communities from Pointe-Noire, Republic of the Congo - Th196 P3 | ecosystem: Host-associated > Arthropoda: Insects > Digestive system > Gut ... | reverse complement strand
ATTTGTTTCTACCAAGCCTCACATACCTACGGCATGTGTAAGGTATGATTTTATATTAAATTTACTTTTTAGAGTGCCCTCATAAATGCGTTCCCACAGATATTGGTGCATTCCGTACAGGATTAATTGTATTATTTATTTTTATTAAAAATATGTTGACAAAAATATACACTTTCTTTACATTGTCGCTCATGAAGAAAAAATATTTTATTTTGTTATATTATTTAGTCGCATTGTGTGTATTGAACACAACAGAATTAGTGCACAGAACCTACGATTTTACAAATGAATTAGATAATGAAAAATTATCATTAAAAAATTATCAAGGTCGATTTCCAGCAAGATTAGTTAATGGTTATCTAGAACTTACCAGAGGTGGAGTAACTAATAACCAAAACAATGCGGTTATTTTCCCAGATATTTTGAATGAAACAAGTGAAACCGAGCATTTTACATTTAATTTGTATATAACGCGTGGTGCAGAAGGTGCAGGTTTGGCTTTAGTCAATACATTTTATGTTCTGGATGACAGCCTTAGTTATAAAGCAGAATCTTGGGAATCTCCCAATTTTAATGGATCTTTTGGACTTGGAATTGATGTATACAATCCTCAAACATCGCATTGGTTTGACAAATGGGGCAACTTTTATGGGAGAGAAGAGCGAGAGATTTCTTTACATTGGGATAATAAAGAAATATATAAAATGATGTCACCTGTCGAATTTAGAAGCGATATAATGGGAACAGAAGTTAATAAATTTGATCTAACAATAAATTATGTAACAGCAGGAGCTTTAGTTTCCTTAGCGATACAAGATACATTGATAGTAGATAAATATTTTATACCCGAAATGAAACAATATAAAAAACAACCTGTTTTTGGAGCTTCAACTGGTGATTTAACATCAACTGTAATTTTAGAAAGTTTTGGATGGTCAGTCGATGGTGAAGCTCCAGAATATGAAATTATTGAAAGTGTTTACTTACTAAAAGACGCAGTATTTCACTCTCAAAGTCAGAATATTACAGAGAATGTCCAATTTCCTGAAAATACATATAATGCAGATAAGGTAATTATAACATTAGACTTAACAGGTCCTGAAGGTGGTGTCTCTGATTGGGATGTTGGAGCAAGTATATTTTTAACCGATGAACATGGAACAAGATACGAATTATTAAGATATATTACTCCATATAGACGCGCATATGTATGGAAGGTAGATATTACTCATTTTTTACCTTTATTTATTGGTGATAAAGAAATAACGGGATACATAAGCACATGGGAACCAGTTATGGATGATCCAGCAGAACAAAAAGGATGGAAGGTTACGGCAAAGATTGATTTTTATAAAGGTTTTTCGCAATATAAACCATTTAAAGTAGAAAATTTATGGTCAGGCAACTATGAGTATGGAAATCCTGAAGAACCTATGATAGATATATTAGAGGATTTCATAATTGACATTCCAGTAGAAACTAAATCAGCTGTTTTAAGAATTGTCACTTCCGGACATGGCATGTCACCGAACTACGAAAATGCAGCAGAGTTTCGCCCCTCAGAAAGATGGGTTAATATTAATGGGAACATTTATTACAACCTTTTGTGGAGAACAGATAATTATCTAAATCCATGTAGACCACAAGATGGAACCTGGAAATTTGATAGAGCAGGTTGGGCGCCGGGTGATATAGTTCATGCTTGGGAAATATGTTTAAATAAATATATAAATGATGGGGAGCTGAATGTTACATATCAACCAGATGACTATATAAATCATAACCGAGGCGAAACATGGGAACCATTTCATAAGATAGAAGCACAAATAATATTTTTTAGATAAGATATCGTCATCCTGTACGGAACGCACTCAATTCTGTAGGGAACGCATTTATTCGTTCCTTGTTCGATATGGATCCAATTTATGCCTGTACGGAACGCATTTATTCGTTCCTAGTTCGGTTAGGTTTTTGCCTGTACGGAACGCATTTATTCGTTCCTAGTTCGGTCGGGATACCATTTTGTCTGTACGGAACGCATTTATTCATACCTGCTTCCATTTAGAACACAACCGAACTAGGAACGAATAAATGCGTTCCCTACAGAAATTGTTGCGTTCCGTACAGGCGTAATGCGTTCCCTACTTCATCAAAACCATTCTTTTTATTGATGAGTATTCACTTGTTTTCATCTGATAAAAGTAAATCCCACTACCTACTTGCTGTCCTTTACTATCCTTTCCGTTCCAAACAACAGAATGTACTCCTTGATTCATCTCATTATTTACAAGAGTTCTAACAAGACTTCCTCTAATATTGAAAATATCCATTCTTACATGTCCAGAATTAGACAGAGTAAATTCGATTGTTGTTTCAGGATTAAATGGGTTCGGATAGTTTCCTGCAAGCTCTGTTTTCAACGAAATGATATTTGCCTCTGAATCTGATGTATCTTTTTCTGGGATAGCAGTTATGCTATTTGATGCTTCTGACTCACCGTCTGGCGCTTCATAAAGAGCAGTTATATAGTAAGTATATTCTGTGCCATTGATAACGGCGTTGTCTGTATATGTTAGTGTTTGAGGGCTTATATTTGCTTGTAAAGCGATGGCATCCCGATAGACTTTATACCCGATTAGAGTGCCAATGTTTTGACTAGCTGGGGCATTCCATGAGAGATGAACTACTGCATCGCCTGAATCTGCGATGAGGTTTGTTGGTGGATTGTAGATATATCCTACGCCGGACAAAGCGACTGTATTTATCGCTCTGCTTTGTTCGCTACTCCTAGAAGTTCGATTTCTGGTATCAGAAAAATCATTGCCCTTCTCTGCTCCAGACGAATCTCTCATCACTACACCAACATTTTCATTTATCACAATCTCTGCTACTTTATTTCCAACTGACTGTGGTGTAAATCTTGCTGAAAACGTTCTGGTGTCATTAACTGCTATTGCTGGCCATGGTAACCCAGTTGCTGTAATTTCAAATTCACTTTGATTTGTCCCTGTTAGAGAAATTTGACTTATAATCAATGGTATATTTCCTGTATTAGTTATTGTAAATGTTTGAATTGAAGAATTTTGTCCTATTAATACATTTCCGAAATCATGCCACTCTGGGTTGATCGTGAAAATCGGAGAAAGGGTTACTTCAATTTGATTTGAGCTTCCAGATTCGCCAGAAGGATTTACATAAGTAGCTGTTATATAGTATGTGTATGTCACGTTGTTCGTTACAGAATTATCATTGAAAGAAGTAACAACTGCAGGTAGTTCAATAAGTTGCACATTGTCTCTATAAACCTTATAAGTATTTAAACTACCATATTGTTGTTGTACTGGTGCTTCCCAGTTCAGTTCTACAATAGCATCTCCAGCCACTGCGTTTAGATTCTGAGGTGGGTTAAATGTTGAAATTATGATAGTATCTTCTACAGGCTCTGATTCACCATTGGGGTTGATATACATTGCAATCACAGCATAAGTATAACTATTGTCTACAGTTATTGTTGCATCGTTATGGTTTGTTGCAACTACATAAGTTAATAAATTGTCATTTCGCATTATCCTGTATATGCTAAAAGTTCCTGTACTACCGGGCAAAGGTGCTTTCCATGTTAAATTAACAACACCTTCTTGATAATTAATTTGAAGATCGGATATAGGATAAAACGAAAGAATGTCTGAACTGCCCCAGATTACGGGACGATTATCGGGATTCCAGTTTGCATGCCATCCAGCTGGCTGACTTTCAGCTTCGGCGTAAATAGTTAAACTGGAGCAATTTAAGAACGCATTAGTCCCAATACTTGCGACACTGTTTGGGATGTAGATAGATGCTAACTCCGTGCAACCATTGAATGCACCCCATTCAATACTTGTGACGCTGTTGGGGATGTCGATGGAGGTCAATCCTGTGCAACCCCAGAACGCTGAATTCCCAATACTTGCGACACCGTTTCCGATTGTGATAGAAGTTAGTCCTGTGCAAGCAGAAAACGCACTGTTTCCAATACTTGTAACGCTGTCGGGGATGTCGATAGATGTCAACCCAGTACAACCAAAAAACGCACTGTTTCCAATACTCATGACGCTGTTTCCGATTGTGATAGAAGTCAGCCCAATGCATTCTGAAAACGCACCATTTCCAATACTTGTGACGCTGTCAGGGATGTCGATTGATGTCAGCCCGATGCAACCTGAAAACGCATAATTCCCAATACTTGTGACATTGTCTGGGATTTCGATTGATGTCAATCCGGTGCAATCTCTGAACGCATTATTCCCAATACTTGTAACGCTATTTCCGATTGTGACAGATGTCATTCCGGTGCAACCTGAAAACGCACTATCTCCAATACTTGTAACGCTATTTCCGATTGTGACAGAGTTTAACGTAGTAGAACCTCTAAATGCACCAACAGCTACATTGCTATTTACAGAAAAAGAATTAACAGAGGGGATCAACTGTCCAGTAGTCCACGTACTGAACACATTATTGCCCATACTTGTTACGCCATTCCCGATTGTGACAGAAGTCAACCCAGTGCAATTCCTGAACGCAAAATCCTCAATGGTTGTTACGCTGTTGGGTATGTCGATAGATGTCAACCCGGTGCAATCACCAAACGCCATACTCTCAATACTAGTGATACTATTTGGGATGCTGATAGAGGTCAATCCAGTGCAACCATAAAACGTACCACTCCCAAGACTTGTTAGGTTGTTGGAGATGCTCACAGATGTTAACCCTGCACAATCACTGAACGCACTATTTCCAATACTTGTGACGCTGTTAGGGATGGTAATAGATGTCAACCCGGTACAACCCAAGAACGCCCATAATCCAATACTTGTGACGCTATTTGGGATGTAGATAGATGTCAACCCGGTACAATTCCAGAACGCACCATCCCCAATACTTGTGACACTGTTAGGAATGGTGATAAATATCATGCTACTATAACCCCAAAAAGCATTATTAGCAATTCTTCTCACTAATAAACCATCATAAGTAGGTGGTATTTCGATGTGCGTAGCACTGGCTAACCCGCGAGAAACTTCATAGGCAGTTCCACCATCAATTAGGGTAAAATCTAATCCGGGCGTACCCTGCGCCGCTAATAAGCCGACAGAGAATAGAATCACCGTAAAAATCATGAAACGGTATAAACTCCCGGCTGTAATTGTTTTGAAGTAATTTAGCATACTTCCTCCTTTGTGTTTTTTGATATGTATTGACCTTTCGGTCTAATATGATATAATGTCGTAAGGTATGCACTCAAATCTGTAGGGAACGCATTTATTCGTTCCTAGTTCGATATGGAACACAACCGAACTAGGAACGAATAAATGCGTTCCCTACAGATTTGAGTGCGTTCCGCACGGAATTAGGGCGTTCTCGACACATTTTGTTGCATTCCCAACATAAAAGTGTCTAATTTTAAGGGACATTATTTTTAGACACTTTTGCAAAAATGGAAGTAGTAAAAAAATGAATAATTTAAAAATTTTTCTTGACAAATAATTGTGTCTAAAAATAATGTCCCTTTTTTTTAGACACTTTATTTATGGGTTAATTCGTTAATAAGTAAATAATTAGCACTAGTTAAAAAATGTTCATTTTTGGGTTTTTTGGGATTTTTTCAACAGAATCATGGTTTGTGTATATTGTTTTATTTTATGTGTTTATGTTGATCTTGTTAAAGTGAGAAAAGAAGGTAAATAATCACGGTAAAAAAAATACGAAAACGGCAGTAAAAGATGAGATTTTATTTTTTGGAACGCACTCAATTCTGTAGGGAACGCATTTATTCGTTCCTAATTCGGTTGGGTTTTTGTCTGTACGGAACGCATTTATTCGTTCTTAGTTCGGTTGGGTTCCCATTTCGTCTGTAGGGAAGGCATTTATTCATACCTGCTTCCATTTGGAACACAACCGAACTAGGAACGAATAAATGCGTTCCGTACAGGCTTAATGTGTTCCTTATTTGACGTAACGAACTACCATGATCAACAGCCCTATCCGTAATTGCGAGCCTGTAAACTTGAAAATAAAGCACTATCCTATGCCGCGAAGCAATCCATATTTTGCATCCTAAATATCGATTTATTTATACGTTGGGTGCAGAAATAACTATTATTGGGTTAAAAATTATGGATTGCTTCGCGGCATAGGATATTGCATCATAGACAAGTTTACAGGCTCGCAATCGACCATGAAACAGCTTCACTACCATGCATGAAAATGAAGATTACGATTCGGCATCATGATGTATATGAAGCAGATAGCCGACCATTTTGTCCATTCATTTTCGTATTATGACGGATGGTGCTGTTGATTATGATAGTTCGTTCCAGCAATAACGCCCTACAAGCAAGATGGAGATCCCAACCGAACTAGGAACGAATAAATGCGTTCCGTACAGAATAATTACGAATTAATAAAAAATAATTGACAAAAAAACAATAAAAAATAAATTGCTCCAGATATATGAATCAAAAGGAGATTAAGAAATGAAAAAACTACTCACAACGATATTACTTGTTATACTAACATTAAATGTATGTTATGCATACGAATTATTTACAGAAGTAGAACTCCCCCCTACCCCCCTCAGAGAGGGGGGGGATAGTATGGTGTACATTGGAGATCCTTCCAGCATCTCACTTATCACGGACAGACCTATCACAACAGCATGGGAAACAGGTATTGCACAGACGATTTATCTTGACGAAGAACTGACTTTTGGTGGCTTAATCACTGGCATCATGTTAGTTCACAACGGTGGCAATTCTGGCACATCCCCCAACGTGGTGTATCATTTCTGGCTAGCGAACACTGAAAAGAGTGTTTTTTCAAGTGCAGATGACTGGGTACCATTTTCTGATTTTACGCATGTATTTAGTGGAAACATAAGTGGATTCAATCAACTAGGCATTACAGAAGTCATTGTTGAATTTGATGTTACATTTCCATATAGCGGTGGAAATTTAGTTTTGATGGGTTATAAAGAATTTTTTGACCCATGGTATGCAGGAAACACATTTCGTTGTACATTAACACCCAATCAAAACCGAACTCTTGGTGTTAATTCAATGCATGATAACATTCATTTACCGTTTGATGAATATCCGTGGGGAACTCTTGATGATTGTTATGCTAACATCGGATTTTTTATACAAACGGGCGTTACTGGCACCTTAAGTGGTCTTGTAACTAGCAATGGTAATCCGCTTTCTGAAGCTACTATTTCGCTTGTAGATACAAGTAGAACTGCTATTACAAATTCTCTTGGACAATATGAAATGTTATTTATTACGCCGGACACTTATTCAGTTGCAGTTAGCAAAGTAGGATTTGATACAGTGATCACACCTAACATTGAAATCTTTGCAGAAGTTATTACAACTCATGATGTTGAATTAACTCTGTCACAAACCTTGTCTGTTACAGGCAGAATTATAGCTTCTGATACGGATGAACCTCATCCTGATGCGTTTATTTCGTTATCTGGTTATGCTAATTTTGGTCCTGTAAGTACAAATATAAATGGTATTTTTACAATTGATAACGTTTATGTAAATCAAACATATACATTATCACTTTCGGCTCTTAAATATGAATCACGTTCTTTTCAAATTGATGTTGGGTCGGGTCCAATATACGATTTAGGAGATATTTTTATCTACGAAATTTCATATCCTCCGAGAAATGTGTCTGCTACAATACAAAATGAGCATGCTTTTATTGAATGGCAAGTTCCTATTATTCCACAAGAAAATGATGTTTGGTTTACCCATTTACATAATGAAATTCCTCATGTTAGCCCTTATGGTGGAATAAATCATTGGCAAATAATGCATAGATATACACAGGAACAACTTGAGTCATTTGGGGTTTCAGGCAGTTATTTACAACGAATTTCTATTTATCTAACAGAAGGTTTTGTAGAAGATTTTCACATAAATGTTTATACAGGTGGGTCTGATTCACCTTTAAATCCGGGTACGCTTATACATGCTCAACAAGTTCCTACATCGTCATTAATTTCAAATGGATGGAACCATATAGAACTATCTGTTCCTCAATTAATACCTACAACTGGTGAGCTTTGGTTCGGTTATGTTTCTACAAGTTTAGCAAATAGTTGGAAATTCGCTATTAATGATTCGCCAGTAAGCACCACGAGGTATGGTGACATTATGAACCTAAATAATAGTTCATGGATAACCATTATGGAATATAATGGCAGCATAGAAACTTGGATGATAAAAGGTATGGCTAGTGATGGGCAAGTTCTCCAACCTGTAGGGAATGACTTCAGTCGTTCCGATTTCTCCAACCAGAACAGAGTCTTTGAATCTTACAATATATATCGCGCTCCAGCATTAACACATGACAATAGTAATACATGGGTATCAATTGCTTCAAATGTAACAGCTCTAAATTACCTTGACACAACTTGGGAAAACGCAGAAGGCGGTGATTACAGATATGTTGTAACTGCTGTTTATTCAAATAATAACGAGTCTGTTCCTGCATTTTCCCAAACTTTAAAAAAATTAGAGCCGGGTCATGTTTACATTGGTGATCCAAGTAGTGATATTACAGTTCTTGGATTTCCATTTACATTTTATCATCACACAGGATTGGCACAAAGTATCTATTTAGAATCAGAAATCTCAACAAGCGGCTTAATTACTGGCATTAGTTACGAAATAAATGGTATGAACAATGTAACATCTGATGTTCCAATAAAGGTTTGGTTGGCTACAACTAATAAGACACATTTTGTTGGAAATTATGACGGCTGGGAACCGGGCGAAAATTTTACTATGGTATATGAAGGTTTCTTGTCACCTCCTATTTTAGGATGGCAAACTATAAACATTGATTTTACAACCCCATTTAATTATGATGGTGGAAATTTGGTTGTTATGACCCAACGTTTGAGACCACCCAATCTATGGTGGGAAGGGAATGCATATCGTCATAGTCAAGCTATAAATAGAGGTATGTTTACTGTTCGAGATGGTGAACCACATGATATCTACAACCCTGATTATGGACAAATTGATAACACTATTCCTAATATTATACTAAAATTTAATGTAATAGGTACAGGCACATTGTCTGGTTATGTTACAACAGGAGATTATGCAGAACCTGTTGCAGATGCGAGAATTTCAATAGATGGAACCTTGCGAGAAACATTTTCAGATATTGATGGGTTTTATTTATTACAACATATAACACCAGGTAATATTAATATTACAATTTCAAAAGACCTATATTTAGACTCTCATTATGAAGATATACACATTGTTTCAGAAGAAAATGCAATACAAAATGTTACACTATTACCTCGTTTGAACGAGCTTAGTGCCATATCTATAAACGGAACTCTGTTGCCTTCTGTTGGTGCTCAGCAAACTTACTATATTACATTGAGAAATATTTCTGGGGAATTAATCTATGGAAATGATTATAATGTAAGGTTGATGAGATCTGGTGATGTGTCCAATTCTGTAGAGAACGCATTTATTCGTTCGGAATTCCCAATTATTTCCCAACCGAACTCGGAACGAATAAATGCGTTCCCTACAGGCAAAATGGGAACACGACCGAACCAGGAACGAATAAATGCGTTCCCTACAGCCCCCGGCCAAGACATCGCTCCCGGTGAAACAATATCAATCCCCATCATCTGGACTCCAGAAGTAGAGGAAATCATATCTATATATGGCTTTATCGATTATCCTGATGATGTAAATCCAAATGATAACACAACCGAAAGTATCATTGTTAATATACAAAAGTATGGAACCACAATGGTTTATATCGGAAACCCTGATAGTGAACAAGAAAACTTAATATTTCCATTCAATTATACATATCATGCCGGGTTGGCTCAGACTATTTATCGAGACTATGAAATCGCATCAGGTGGTTTATTAACAGATATAGTTTATAGGTTTCGAGGTGCAAATCCACCTACGATACCTGATGACATTCCTCATAAAATATGGATGGCAGTTACTGATGTAGATGAGTTTGAAAATGTTGTTAGTTGGATACCTTACAACGAATTTACGCTTGTTTATGAAGGATTTTTACCGACTAATCTTTCCGGTTTACATGATATATTTATAACGCTTGACACGCCATTTCCTTATGGAAATGGAAACCTTGTTATTATGACTCAAAGATTTACTACTGGAGATTGGTGGTCGGGATATAGCTGGCATTCAACGGTTATGTATCCTCAAAACAGAAGTATTCATGCACGCCGAGATGGTACAGATTTTGACCCAATGAATCCACCTACCGCAACAGCGTTACATCAATGGATACCCAATATTTACCTAGTTTTTAATACAGTTGATATGGGTTTTGTTTCAGGTGTTATTAGCACAGGAAATCCACCACAACCTCTACCAAATGCTGAGATTAAATTAACAGGTACAGAACGCCGTGTATTTACAAACGAAAATGGAGAGTACTTATTTAATTACGCTCCTGCTGGAATGCAAAATTTTACAGTGTCAAAACATGGTTATATAACCAAGTATTTTGATATTGAGGTAATTCATGACGAAACCTCAAATCAGGATGTTCATCTTGATCTCATGCCGCTTGCTACTATATCAGGTAGAATTATGGCATCTGACACGATGCAAGCTTTAGCTGATGCTAAAATTGAGATTACTGGTTACGATAATTTTATTACAGAATCAAATATTAACGGTTATTTTTCTATCTTTAACGTTTATCAAGGACATATATATACATTAAGCGTTTCGAAGAAGGGATATATAACTTATGTGAATAATAATCTGCTTGTACATAATTCTGTTATCAACCTTAATGACATTATTCTTGAAGAGAATCCTTTTCCACCAACTAATGTCCGTGCTTCTATTATAAATGATAATGTAACAATAACTTGGGAACCGCCGGGTGACGGTACTCACGATGTCTGGTTTTCACACACTATTAAAGATGAACTTGAAGATAGCTGGGGAGGTACATGGGCGTCTGCTGGAGCAACTGCTGTACATAGATGGACACCGGAACTTTTACATGCTGTTGGAGTTGCGGGTGCTGATTTAACAAGAATCAGCTTTCATATTGGGGCAGGTGGAGGTGGCTCAAATCCACCTACGACAGGGGTAATTGCTCATATTCACGTATGGACCGGTGGAACAGGTATACCGCTGCATCCCGGTTCACATGTTTATAGTCAAGCTGTTGATAATGTTATTATAGGCGATTGGAACGAAGTTGTTCTTAATACACCAGTGAAAATACCATTAGATCAGGAATTATGGTTCGGTTACCATGCTACGTATCTTTCGGGTTTTCCATTCTCGGTTACTGATGGCGGAAACGGTGCTCATGGATACGGATATGTTATCTTTAAAAACGGAGTCTGGGCTCATGTCTATGATACTGATGGATACGATGAGAACTGGATGATTAGAGGAATGGCTTCTAATGTTCCAATTAAGCCTGTAGGGAACGCATTTATTCGTTCCGATTTCTCAATTCATTCCCAACCGAACTCGGAACGCCCCCGAGTCCTGTACGGAACGCCTTCAGTCGTTCCTAGTTCTCAAATGGGAACCCAACCGAACCAGGAAGGAATAAATGCCTTCCGTACAGGCAGAATGGGAACACAACCGAACTCGGAAGGAATAAATGCCTTCCGTACAGGCAAAATGGAAACCCAACCGAACCAGGAACGAATAAATGCGTTCCCTACAGAATTAAGTGCGTTCCCCACAAATTTAAATGCGTTCCCTACAGTGCGCATTATAGAATCCTACAATATTTACCGCGTACCAATAGATGAAGAATTAAATCCACTACCAGAAGACAACTGGTCAACTATCGCAACAACTATCACCGATCTTAGTTTTACAGATGAAGACTGGTCTTCTCTTCAAGAAGGCAATTTATATAGATATGGCGTACAAGCCGTTTATACTAACGAAAATATGTCAAATGTGGTTTTCTCGAATCATCTTGGAAAAGGCATGAATGTAAATGTTATTGTAAATCTAGTAACAAGCGATGGAGGTTTTGTTGAAGATGCCGTTGTTACTCTTATGAATAATAATGGTAACCCTTTATATTTTTATCAAGTTACTTCAAGCTCTAATCAGATATTAGTATCTTCTGTTTGGAAAGGTGAGTATACTTTAAATGTATCAGCTAAGGGTTATGCAGATTATGATAATAATTTGATTCTTATTAACACAGACCCTTTTACAATCGATGTACCTTTGCATATTTCTAGAATATTACTTTCAGAAGGTTTTGAAGGGCAAACATTCCCTCCTGAAAACTGGTCGCGTTACACTTCACTTCAATTTGATGAACTTGAAAGTATTCAATGGCATAGGAATACAGACCCATGGAACGGGGCTTCTCCTTTTGGTATGGCTTCTGCTGTAAGTAGGTCATGGTTCCCATCTGCTGGTGGTTTTGAACCAAATAATTACCTTATTACTCCAATTATTGAAATTCCAACAGGATTGCAAACAGAGCTAAGTTTTAAAGTTAAACCAGAGCTTAACACTTATGATGATGATCCATGGGGTGCTGATAAATATAGTATCTATATTTCAACTCAAGGAAATTCGCCAACTGACTTTACTGTTATTTTGTTTGAAGAAACTTTTCCTATTTTAAATGAATATACAGAACCTTTTCCGTACTGGCTTTCTAGAACTGTGAACCTTTCTGATTATGCAGGCCTATCAATTTATGTCGCAATAAGACATTGGGATTGTTTTGACGAATCGGCTGTTATTCTGGATGAAGTGGTTATTAAAACTTTTGAAGAGGTAAACTATAATCCGCCTACTGATGTTATTGCTACTGCAGAAGAAGATCATGCGACTATAACTTGGCAAAAACCTGAAGGTAATTTTTCTACTATTATGGGATACAATGTTTATAGATCAACTGTTGCTGATTTAAATAATGAGGCTAATTGGAGTACAATTGCTGTTAATTTAACGGATCTTGAACATATTGATAGCTGGGAAAGCATAAACCCCGGTGATTATTACTACCACATTAAAGCTGTTTATGCTGGAAATGTTTTATCTGTTGCAGCAACTTCAAATCTTATAAATATTCCAACTAATGATGACGACAATCCGATTAAAACTTATGTTACAAAACTTCACAATAATTTCCCTAACCCATTTAATCCTTCTACTACAATTTCTTTCGATGTTGAAAAAGAAGGAGTTGTTAGTATAATGATTTATAACATTAGAGGACAAAAAATTAAAACTCTTATTAATGAATCTTATACAGCTGGCGAGTTTTCTGTTAAATGGGAAGGTAAGGATGATTGGGATAGAGAGGTTACAAGCGGAGTGTATTTCTATCAAATGACTATAGATGATTATAAGTCTATTAAAAGAATGGTGTTGATGAAGTAGGGAACGCAACGAAATCTGTAGGGAACGCATTTATTCGTTCCGAGTTCGGTTGGGAGCAAATTGAGAACTCGGAACGAATAAATGCGTTCCCTACAGGCAAATGGCGTTCCCAACCGAACAAGGAACGAATAAATGCGCTCCCTACGGAGTTGGGGGCACAGATAGTATAGTTCCTTCAGCCGCAGCACCATATGCCTCAATCAATCCACGAATGCCCAGTTCCACTCCTCCAAAATATCGCGTAACAACTATTACAACATTTGTTAAGTTATGCCTTCGCATCATGTTAAGTATAGGTTTACCCGCACTTCCGCTGGGCTCTCTATCATCTGAACTAAAACAAGTATCTCCAACAATATATGCAGAACAATTATGATTTGCTTGTTTATGTTGTTTCTTAATTTCTCTTATAAAATCACGTGCCGACTCTGTATCTGTAACATGCTTTATATGTCCGATAAATAAAGATTTTTTGATTTTAAGTTCATAAATTCCCTGTGATTTTACTGTAACTTTCATTATTTTATTCCTAATGTTGACAAAATAAAATTTGCCATTTACTTGTCAAGAAAAAAAACTTGACAAATATTTAATCATTTTCAATGTTGTACGTATACTTGTGTCAAAGGTGGGTAAATATTATATGATAAACAAAACGATACTTGTTCTTGATGATGAGCCAGACATACTTGAATTAATATCAGTAAATTTAAAAAAGCATGGATTTGAGCCCGTAGCCTTTGAGTTTATTGACAAATTCTGGAATTTCTTAGATAAAAAGATTCCTGCATTAATAATATTGGATTTGATGCTGAATGATGGAGATGGTTTCGAGATATGTAAAGAATTAAAATCTAAAGCAGAGCATTCTCAAATTCCGGTACTTATGCTTACGGCTCGAAATGAAGAGACCGATAAGATACTTGGACTTGAGATAGGTGCAGATGATTATATGACAAAACCATTTTCACCTAGAGAGATGATAGCAAGAATAAAAGCCATTTTACGTCGCAGTAAACATCCAGATCAAAAGCCCTCTATCATCATAATAGAAAATGAGCTTGAAATAGACACCACGAAACATGAAGTACGTATAAAAGGAAAAAATATAGAATTATCAGCAACAGAGTTCAGGCTTTTAAAAATATTAACAGAACGCAGAGGTTGGGTCTTTTCAAGAGATCAACTTTTAAATTATTTATGGGGTAATGACAAAATAGTTATTGATAGAACTATTGATGTTCATATAAAAAATCTTCGTAGAAAGTTGTTGAATTATGGAGATTTAATTAAAAATGTTAGAGGTGTCGGTTATAAAATGGAGGGTTAAATAATCATTATGAAACGCAGTTTTTTTAGCCAAATATTTATCTGTCATTTGAGCCTATCTTTTCTACTTCTTGCTTCTATTGCCGTTTATACAATACAATATCTTCACAAAGAGCAGTTCATATATTTAATAAACAAGACAAATCTTTTATGGAATCATTTATCAAATAGTCTTGAAGACATTACAAGCACATTGAATAATCCAAAACTTAACGAACAAATACGTACTCTTTCTCATTTTCTAAATGCCACGATATATATTTATGACAACCAAGACAGAGTAATAGTCAGATATAGTAAGGGTGAGTTGGATGACACAGAATATGAGTATTCAGACTTGGAGAAAAAGATACGATTAGAAATAAAAACCATAGCCATTTTAGATTCGGGGAAACATTTTAATCTTGGAGATTATTTTATTTCTAGCTATCCAATATTCTACGAATCTCAGATTAATGGATATTTTATAGTGATTCAAGATAGAGATGTGGTTTTAAAATCATGGAAAGATTTTGTGGGTAACATGTTATTTTTAATTACAATTGTATTCGCTTTGACAATAATAATTTTTATCATCTACACACGCAAACTAGTAATACCTATCAAACATCTCACAAAAGTTGCATCACTAATTAATTTAAATAACATGGATATCCCAATTATCGTTCCAGATAATAACGAAATAGGTGATTTATCAAATCAGTTTAGACAAATGTCCTTAAATCTTAAAAGGTCATTTGAAAAAATAAAATCTCAAAAAGAAACACTTATGTCTATTATGAATGCTATCAATCAATCTATTTGGATAGTTGATAAAAAAGCAGTTATAAAGTTGGCAAATAAAAAGTTTGAGAAATTAGTTGGTAGAGCAGATAATAAAGGATTATCCCTTTTTGAACTGTTAAGAAACAATGATATTATCAAAATATATCATGATGTGATAGAATCAAAGGCGAATATAACACGTGAAATTGAATTATTCGGATGTGTTTATATTTGTACAATGTCATTTCTGCACATTAACGAAAATGTAATTATAACTCTGATAGATATTTCAGATATTAAATCAGTAGAAAGATTTAAGAGAGACCTGATCTCAAATGTATCGCATGAATTAAAAACGCCTCTTACTGCTATAAAAGGTTTTGTTGAAACTCTATCTGAAGATGCAAATATCGAACAAAAAAAATATCTAGATATTGTTAGTGCTAACACAGAAAGATTGATTGCTATTGTAAATGATTTATTAGTTCTTTCAAAACTTGAACAGTCTGCTAAATTAATAAAGAATGAGATTGATATTAAAGCGTTTATGGATAAAATTAATGTTCTTTTTTATGATAATCTAAAAAAACAAAAAATGACACTTAATTTTGCTATAGAAGAGGATATTCCATTACTTAATGCAGACGAATTTATGCTTGAGCAAGTATTTATTAATCTAATAGATAATGCTATTAAATATGCTGGTTCTGAAGATATTGTTATTTCTGTCTCTACGTCACCTGTGTCAATCGTTCCGATTGACACAAGTTCGATTAGCAAGAATTTCATTTGCATCAAAGTAATAGATAGAGGAGTAGGTATTGCTCAAAATGATTTAAAGAGGCTATTTGAAAGATTTTATGTGGTGGATAAGTCACGATCCAAACGAATGGGTGGAACAGGACTAGGTCTAGCTATTGTAAAACATATCATTCAACTTCATAATGGGGAAATATCAGTGGAAAGTGAATTTGGTAAAGGTACTATCTTCACAATAATTCTGCCAATATAAAAAATATGGATAATAATTTTGTAAATAAATATATAGATTTAGTTAGAAAAATAGTTCATTCTTTTAAAAATACCGGCATCCCTTTTGAAGATTTATTACAAGAAGGTTTACTTGGTCTTTGCGAAGCTCACAATAAATATGACGAAACAAGAGGGGCTACTTTCTCTACTTTTGCCACACATTGTGTAAAAAACAAACTATTAAGTTATATTCTACGTGAGAAAAAACAAAATATTGCTATTACAAATGAAGCAAAAGATAAATTTGATGATATAAAATACACTGAACCTCAACAAATAAAATCGAACGCTATTTCTATTCCTCAAGATATGCCTGAAATTGAAGAAAAAGTATTGCTTCTATATTTTGTAGAAAAAAAAACATTGAATGAAATTTCGGACATGCTGTGTATTTCAAGAGAAAAAACAAGGCAGATTAAACAAAAAGCGATGAGAAGATATAAAAAATCTGTAGGGAACGCATTTATTCGTTCCTAGTCCCATCTGCGAAGCACCACAACCATCCCGAAGGGAGCGATCGCTATGTAGATAACGACACCCCACAACATCATCCCGAAGGGATCGATCGCTATGTAGAAAACGACACCCCACGAAACCATCCCGAAGGGATCGATCGCTATGTAGAAAACGACACCCCACAACACCATCCCGAAGGGATCGATCGCTATGTAGAAAACGACACCCCCACAACACCATCCCGAAGGGATC
>Ga0099364_10006314_pt1 | contig 17301 bp, 11 predicted proteins | sample TergutTh196P3_FD_73070 | JGI IMG/M metagenome (GOLD analysis project Ga0099364, IMG submission 73070) | Microcerotermes parvus P3 segment gut microbial communities from Pointe-Noire, Republic of the Congo - Th196 P3 | ecosystem: Host-associated > Arthropoda: Insects > Digestive system > Gut ... | reverse complement strand
TTACACGCCTACGGCGATTTTATATGCGCATTCTGTCATTACTGAAAAAATAATATCTCAATATGTTATCATTCCCACAGAATTTACGACTGAGCCTCTTTTTCAGGATAGTTTTTTCTGACGTCAATGTACGGCAAATCTTCATGTGATTTTTTGTCTGAAGAACAACCTGTTACAAAGATTGAGAAAAAGGACATATACAATACAATTACTCTTTTCATCTTTTACTGTTTAATAATTCATATTTCAGTACACCCCAAAATACCCCCAAAGACTATGCTTTGGAGGGAAGAATTAAGATTAATCACACCAACAATCCAGCATAGCGGTGTTTTTTGGATTGCTTCGCAGGCTCGCAATGACGTTAAAACAGCGTTGACATGACATTAGTTTCAATTCAATGCTTCACATTATACAATAGTTCGTTATAAAAACAAATACTCAAATTATCATTTTAATACACAGTGCGTTACTCCCAAAATACTTACGTTATCCATTAATTTGGATTCCACAATTTTGACTTTCCCCCAGGGAGTCCAAGCAAGGGAGTCAACCCGTTGTTGAACATACGGTATAATGATATCGGCGCTTTTGGTAACCCCTCCGCCCAAGACAATGATCTCGGGATCATAAGCATGTATGAGATTGACAATCCCGGCTGACCATACGTCCATACATTCACAGCATATTTTTTGAGCGTCAGGGTTACCACTGCGATACAGATCGAACAGTTTTTTGTAATCAAACGGAGCGTATTGCCGGTGAAAATCTTTGCCGATCTGTTGATTTTCAAGAATAATGTCGTTCAGGAAAAACGAAGAAGACATGGATTCAATACAGCCGGTATTTCCGCAACTGCATCGTCGCCCTTTATAGTCGATGGTCAAATGTCCTCCCAAACATCCCGCCTGAAAATGCGCGCCACTCAGTATTTGACCCTGTATGATCACGCCACAGCCAATGCCCGTGCCAATGGTTACCATTACCAGGTTATCGCATCCCCGGGCGGCTCCGTACTGCCATTCGCCAACAACTGCCATGCGCGCATCGTTATCCATGTAGAACCCGCCCCCAAAACAACGCTGTGCCCAGGTTTTCAAATCCAGTGCCGGAGCATCGTCGTATTTGGCATTGGTAGACAAAACAACACTGCGTGACGAATCAACCAGGCCGGGAAAACTGATACCCACACCTGCAATATCTGCACTCGAAATCTGCTGATCCCGAAGCATCTTTTGAATGCAGGTTTCAATTTCGGGGAGTTTCCGTCCCAATCCATTAACCGAATCCGACTTTATAGTGCCGGAAGCAATGATACTGCCATCCTGCACAATGCCCATCTTAATGATGGTGCCTCCCAAATCAATTCCAATAATATACCGGTCCATACAGGTTCATTTTAATGTGGGTATTCCGTTTATTTTTTTTAACCGGGCGCTAAAACTCAAATCATAGTTATGCCCGGCGTCGGAAGGCCAGCAGGCTCCAAAACTAAGTACCGTATCCGACACATTAGCTACACGATGAGCTATCCGACCGGGTATATAATGCAAACTTCCGGGAAACATTCTTTCTCCCTTGACAGCGCCCTGCTCATCCATCAGGATAAGTACGCCTTCTCCTTCTATACCCCAGTAAAATTCGGCAGTATCCATGCTGGCATGAAAATGCCCTTTGGTCATGAAGTATTCATCACCAACAAGACCGGGGTACAAATTAGTGATACCGAAATACAATCCACCTGTAGTTCCTTCTTTTTCGGGAAGATAACAGCTTACACTATAAGCGGTATTGTTTGCCTGTTGTTCCGTTATCCGATCGCCATATTCAAAAATAGACCGGATGTCGCCTAAAGTCCTTGCACTGTGGACTATTTCTTTGCCGACTAAATTTTTCCCGATGCAAATATTTTCGGGCATGCTAATTTGATTCATATAAAATATTTATTAAAATTTTTAAGTTTATTTGACAGCGATATCCCTTATGCTGTATACATTTTCATTGTTAAGCGTATATTCTCCCCTCAACAGATAGTTTCCGGTTTTATCAGGTATGACAACCTCAAAAGGAACAGTCAATACTTCGTAGGATGGCACATTGATATCCTTTACGTAGGTAGAAACAACTTGTCCATCAAGTAAAAAACTTAATTGAATGGCTTGATTGAAAGGTTGTTCCAGATCGTTGATCACAAATACTGGAACACTGATTAAATCTCCTCCGGTATATTCCTTTTCCCAGGTGTCAATCATCAAACCGACAGGAGCAAATGATGGTTTTACATATTTGTAAAACGATGGTTCGAAAATCAGGTTCTTGATATCCGTAAAGTTATCTGACGTCTGTCCACGAGGTTCACCGGGACGGGAATAAGCCAAACCACAGAAATGCAGTATCCCGATTGTCCGGCGATGAGCACGCCAATATTCCGTCAATTCAGCCAGTCGGCGGGCATATACTTCCAAACGTTGTTGCGGCGTCAGGTTTTTACCATCCCAAAGGTTATCATATACATAGTCGGTTAGCGTTGTGGTTGATCCGTCACGGTTCAGCCAGATACAGCCGTATTCGTTGATAAGTAACGGATTGTCAAACGTCACATCGGGTAGACCGGTTCCCCTGTTTCTCCTGTTAATGCGATCCTGGGCATCATTACCCGGACGACGAATGATGCTGAAAAGATTTTTCTTATATCCCTCTTCCGGCTCAATGAAATTTGCCCTCCTGTTAAAACTCCCATATATATATGGATGCGTTTCAATAGGGTCTGCCGGATCAACAGGCGCCGCCCAGCCATTTTCCCAGGGTCGGCCGGATAAATCAAGACCGCGAACAGCCAGGATGGCTATACCGGTTTCCTCGGTTTCCGTTTCATTTTGTGCATCCCAAATGACCACGCTTGGGTGATTCCACCGTTCACGCATCCAACGACGGTATTCTTCGATAATATGGGGCGCTTTGACCGTCTTTTTGGTTAGCCAGTACGGATATTCATCCTGCAACATAAACCCAATGCTGTCGCATATATCGTACCATCGTTCGGGCGGGAATCCAATGCAATAACGCATCACACTCCAGTTCATGTCTTTGAAGCGCTCGTGCAAAGTTACCGGCCATTGTTCATCCCACGGCAAACTGCCGCGATCGGGATCTTCAAAAAAACGAAAAATACATACATTCGTACCTCGCAGGTAATAAGGCTTCCCGTTCAGCAGGGCAAGTTTTGTATCGGGGTCGAAGCGAAATGAACGCATCCCGAATTTCACGTGCTTATCATCTGCCCCCGTACTTAACTTCAACTCATACAAAAACGGTGATTCCGGACTCCATAACTTTGCTCCTTTCATATCAATTTCGAAGTCAACCTTCACAAAACCATCCTCCAAGATGGTCTTTGGAGTGATTCTACGGGATGCAACCGATTTCCCCGACATCACTTCCGATACATTATAAGACAGTTTTAATCCGTTGGGTGATGCGGTCTCTATTTCAGCCACAACACGTAGCTTTTCATTCACAATATCAGGAACGCACTGAATATTGTTGATGAAAGGCTTGTTGGAAAGTGTAATTTCAACATGATCATAAATACCCGGAATATATTTAATTTTCTCAATATCATATCCATCCGGAATAGTGTCAGGAAGTTGATCTTTGCAGCCTATGCCAATAATAATCTCATTGGTTTGTCCGGCCGGTAATAAAAAAGATTGAATGTCGAAATATGATGGCGTAAAACAATAAAGGTTTTCACCGGCAAACTTTCCGTTGATAAACACTTTGGTATGATATTTCGCCTTAAAGATTTTGAGTTCAATTTTCTCGAAGTCCGTACTGGCCAGATCAAATGTACGTTGATGCCAATACCAACCGTCCTGATAAAGCGTTCCCACCGTGTCGAGCGCGGGAAAAGCCAGATCAACCAACCCCGGTACAGGGACAACCGAAGTAAAAGTACCGACGGGAAACTCCCCGTCGGTTTTTGTAATTTTCCATTCTCCATCCAAACGTACAACTTGCCGTTGAGGCTTATTGTTTGTGCAGGAAGCACAAAGGACAGCCAAAGCAGCACAAAATACGTAAAAATTAATCCTGTTCATCTACCCTCCATCCCGTATTAGATGCAATATTTCTATTACTGTTACCTGTTCCGGGGTTGCCGCCTGTGTATATCACTTTTGTTCCTCCTCCTGCCGTACTGTAAGGCATTGACTCAAACATTGCATTCAACGCAGCGGCTGTTAATTGATTATTACGCACATCCAAACGGGCCAGAACCGTTTTACCTACATCCAAACCCGTTAATTGATTATTGCCCGCATACAATGTGGTCAACGTTGTTTTATCGCTCACATCTTTGTTCACGACCAGACTTGTTAATTGATTATGGGCGCAGGACAAATTGATCAGCAGGGTCAGTTTGCTCACATCCAGACTCGTTAATTGATTATGGTCACATCTCAATAATTCTAACATGGTATTTTGGCTCACATCCAAACCCGTTAACTGATTATTATTGCATGTCAATTCGTTTATATCCCCAGTGATGGTGATGGTTCGGGGAGTAGTATTGCTGTATGAATGTGTGAACTCCCTGATTTTAGCCGTGAGCGATACCGTTTCGCGTTGCGTATTATCGCCCCAGTCAATGGTAGCCTGCCCGCCGTGCAGACTTGACAAACCAATTTTTACAGCGCCTGACAGGGCAGTGGTCATGGTTATTGTTTGATTACCGGGGCTTTCGCTATTTATTGTTTGAATACCGGGATTTACGCCACTTTCGCTCACAGCAAAATCTCTTATGCTGTACACATTCTTCTGGTTGAGCGTATATTCGCCTTTCAGCAGATAATTTCCGGCTCTGCCGGGCGTTTCAATCTCAAAAGGAACAATCAGTACCTCATAAGGTTCTACACTTATCTCTTTCCTGTATGTGGAAACAGCCTGTTCATTCAACATGACGCTTAATTGAACTTCATGATTGAACGGCTGTTCCAGATCGTTGATTACAAATACCGGAACCGTTAATTTTGCGCTGGCGGCATATTCCTTTTCCCATGCATCGACCATCAAACCGACAGGAGCAAACGACGATCTCACATATTTGTAAAATGTCGGTTCGAAGACTAAATTGTTGATGTCTACAAAATGGTCTGAAGTCTGACCGCGTGGGGGTTGGGAGCGCGAATAACCCAATCCGCAGAAATGCAATATTCCAGCTACTTTGCGATGTGCGCGCCAGTATTCGGTCAGTTCTGCCAGTCGGCGACCGTATATATCAAGGCGTTGTTGAGGCGTCAGGTTACTACCGTCCCAAAGGTTGTCATAAATACGGTCGGTAAGCGTCGTTGTTGTCCCGTCTCGATTCAGCCAAATATATCCGTATTCATTGATTATGAGTGGGTTGTTGTAAAAAAATTCTTCCCTGTATCTAAGCGAAAGACGCTCCGATGCATCATTGGCAGGGCGACGAATTACGCCAAAAAATTCTTTTAAATATCCTTCTTCCGGCTGAGGTGTATTGATGCCGCCATATTTACTGTAAAAATAGGGATGCGATTCCACAGGGTCTGTTTCTGACATGGGCGCCGCCCAGCCATTTTCCCATGGACGGTTGGAAAGGTCAAGATGGCGAACCATTTGGATAGCCATACCTGTTTCGTCGGCTACCGTTTCATTTTGTGCATCCCATATCACCACGCTCGGGTGATTCCAGCGTTCACGCATCCACAGACGGTACTCTTCGGCAATATGCGACGCGGTTATATCCGGTTTGCGCCGCAACCCCCAGATAGGGTATTCATCCTGCAGCATGAATCCCATGCTGTCGCAGATTTCGTACCACCGTTCGGGCGGAAATCCGATGCAGTAACGCATCGAACCCCAGTTCATGTCTTTGAAACGCTCGTGCAGGGTTACAGGCCACTGTGCGTCCCACGGTAAAGAGCCTCGATCGGGATCTTCAAAGAAACGGAAAATACAAACATTTGTTCCGCGCATGTAATACGGTTTTTCGTTAAGCAGCGCAATTTTTCTCTCAGGGTCGAAACGGAACGAGCGCATGCCAAATTTGACGCGTTTATCATCCTTGCCTGTACTTAACTTCAATTCATACAAAAACGGCGTCTCGGGGCTCCACAACTGTGGATTCTTTATGTCAATTTCAAAATCGACTTTGACAAATCCCTGTTCTTGCGTAAATTGTGGCGTGATTGTTCGGGATGCAACAGTTCTGCCAGAAGCAGCTTCGGTGACCTGGTACGTCAAATTTAATCCGCCCGGCTTATCTGTCTCTATCTCTGCAACCACACGCAGTTTGTCGTTGAAAATGTCCGGAACGCACTGGATATTTGTGATGAAGGGCTTGTCGGACAGCGTAATTTCCACATGATCGTAAATGCCCGGAATGTATTTGATTTTCTCCCCGTCACGTCCATCCGGTATAGTATCCGGCAGTTCAGCCATGTTACCAATGCCAATGACAATTTCATTGGATTGTCCGGCAGGCAATAAAAAAGGTTTAATATCGAAATACGAAGGCGTAAAACAGAAAGGGTTTTCACCGACATATTGGCCGTTGATATATACTTTTGTGTGATAGCGCGCCTTAAAGATTTTGAGTTCTATTTTCTCAAAATCCGTGTTTTGTAAATCAAATTCGCGCTTATGCCAGTACCAGCCGTCAAGATAACGCGTACCAACAGTATCGAGCGCAGGTACAGCCAAATCAACCAGACCCGGTACAGGGACTACAGAAGTATACCTGCCTGCAGGAAAATCTCCGGCAGTTTTGACAATAGCCCACTCGCCATCCAAACGTACAACCTGTCGTTTAGGAGCGTCATTCGTACAGGAAGTCCAAAAGACAACCAGCGAAATAAATATGCTGAAATTAATTGAAATAATTCGCTTCACAGTAATTTTCATTGTTAATGGTTTGTTTATAGTTAATTATAGTTCTTTTTGTTTTTCTTTGTTTAATAAACGCGGCTTTCCGCCTTTCCGCCAGAAATTTTCGATGGTTTCCAATGATATACCTTTCGTTTCGGGCAGATAATAGTACCCCCATACCAGTGCACAAAGGGCTATGACGGCATACAGGAAAAATGCACCGGCAGGATTTCCCAGCTTTTCTCCCTCAACAATGACTTCCGTACCTTTGACGGTAAAGGCATTGACTATTTTAAAGAAAGTAAATGTCACGATCGCATTGAAAACCCAAACAGACAATGAGCCGATAGATGCGCCTAACCCGCGTACTTTTTGCGGGAAGATTTCTGAAATAATCAACCAGCCAAGCGGTCCAATGCTGATGGCAAAAAAAGCAATATACAGAAATACCAGTACAATGGAAGTCCATTTGCCCGCATCTCCCATATTATGATGGAAAAGGAAACACAATCCAAGCGATGCAAGAGAAAGCGTTATCCCTGTAAGACCAATAAAAAATAATTTCCGCCTGCCGATTCTGTCAACAAAATACACGGAAACGATCGTGGCAAGCAAATTGACGACTCCAACGGCAACCGATGCCGAAATAGCGGCAATATTTCCTTCAAATCCGGCCATCAGGAAAATTTTCGGGCTGTAGTATATAACCGTATTGATACCGACAAACTGTTGAAAAAACATGATAGTTATGGCAATGAACAGTGGCGTTCTCATCCATGGCTGCAGAAGTTCGCGCCAACTTGCCGTATCCCTGCTTTTTTCAATCTCGACTTTTATTTGATTCAGTTCCTGTTCGAATACGTCTGCGCTTTCAATTCGTTCAAGCACGTCTCTGCTCTCTTTTTCCCGTCCTTTCTGCATAAGCCAGCGCGGTGTTTCGGGAAGAAAAAACATCCCGGTTAAAAGTATGGTTGCTGGAAAAACGCCCATAAAAAACATCATCCTCCAGCAAGCAGGGTTCGATTCATCGGCTAAAGCCAAGTCGCTGAGATAGGAAGCAAGTATGCCTGCCGTAATTAACAACTGGAACATGGATACAAGCGCTCCGCGTTTTTTTGCCGGCGCAATTTCGGCAATGTAGAGCGGAACGGCAAAGGATGATACGCCTACAGCAATCCCGGAGATTAACCTTGCGGCCATCAAACCTTCAGGCGTTGCTGCCATCCCGGAGCATATCGCCCCGGTAACGAAAAAAACTGCCGCTGCCAGAATCACCTTTTTCCTGCCTAACAGATCCGTAAGCCGTCCGCCAAGCATCGCTCCGAGTACGGCCCCAATCAACATGGCCGTGGTGATGGTTTCGATTACATGATCGCCAATCGAAAAGTATTTTTGCAAAAAGGGTATAGCTCCCGAGATGACCCCTGTATCAAATCCGAAAAGGAGTCCTCCGGTAGCTGCAATGACTGCAATGACAACTACAAAGTTTTTGTTATATTTTTTATTACTCATAATGATAAAGATTAAATTAAATTTATGGAATAAAGTCTACCCACACATCCTTTTTGCGTTGCGGATAAGGAACATACAGGAATGTGTCGGGATTTTTTTCAAACGTTGAATAAATAGCTTCTCCCGGAACGATACCCAATTCAGGATATTGTTCCGGCAATTTACAAATCAGTTCCGATTTTGTGTAATGAACATTAGGCTCCCATTTGAGTGTTCCGTCAGCATCGAACAGTGGGAACCATGCAATTCCTTTATGGGATCTTACTTTCTCATATTCAAAACCATATTCACGGTCACACCAGGCGCCGAAAACAAGCGGGATTGACGGATTGGCGCTAATCGTCGAGTGTGTCCATCCGGGAGGAACAATCACTACTTCGCCTGCCCTTGCGCTAACTGCAAAGCACCTCCCCGGATCATCATCGCCGTTTTCCTGCATATAAATTACCCCTTCACCTTCCCATATTTCATATATTTCGGGAGTTGAGCTTTGAGATGCAGACGATATCCGGTGTATATGACCCTGACTGCGAATCGGTTCTTCACCGAGCCTGCCTGCTGCATACATGACCACTCCATACAGCAGGTGCATTTTTTCCAGCAAAGCGCGGTGCGACCGTTTGCCTACATCCATGGCTATGGAGTAGACTATTGCCGGCCCGTCGCACTCCGGATCACGAAGGCTACTCCTGATATCGTCTAAATATCTGGTTTCTACCTCCGGCCCAAAGCAGTCATCGCCATAGCGAAAAGTCATGGTTTGATGAACAGGGGTAATATCTAAACCTGGATTAAAGTTCATCTGACGTATGCTTTAATGATTCCACATTCTTTTCCCTCAGCTTCGCCGTATGGCCGGATAGTATACTCTCTGGCGCAGGCAGGAATAATGAAGGTCTCGGCATAGTGTACCACAAAAGGTTCAAAGGTGTCATGCGGACTTTCCACGATCACTTCTCTACCTTCTATCAGATTCAACACATTCACACCGTTATGTGTATGGTGGTGCGTTTTTTTCGTAAACCAGAAACGTCGTGTTTCTATAAATTCACGCTCGTGCAGGCCGGTTGATTCTTCCCTCCAGCCGTCGCCGCTATCAATAGCCTTTACTTTATTCAGGAGGTTTTCCCGTACCCAGTTTTCCGTGCGTTCCCACTGTATGGAATTTCGACCGTGTTCGATATTGATGGGTCGGGGACGGCCATTCAGATCAAGCCGTCCCCAATCCCATAACTTGAATGTGAAAATGTTGGGGGTAGCGCTTATTTCGAGTACTACACTGTCTTTTCCCGAACAGTGTACCGTACCGGCAGGTATCAGGAAATGATCGTGCTTCCTTACCGGATATTTTCCCACATGGCGTTCGGCATCGAATGTTCCGATGTCTAAAGATTTTTCCAGTTCGTTAATCATGGCGTCCGGATCCACATTTTCTTTCAGACCCAAATATACAAATGCATCAGGTTCGGCATCCACTATGTAATAGCTTTCGTCCTGCGTATAATGCATACCGAATTTTTCCTGTATGTATTCTGTCAGCGGATGCACCTGCAAACTCAGATTTCCGCCGTTCATCGTATCAAGGAAATCAAACCGTATTGGAAATTCATCGCCGAACCTTCCGTAAACCGCTTCTCCAAGCAGCTGGTGCGGTTGATAAAACACCAGGTCAATAGACGGTATTTCGAACAGCGCATTACTGAATTTCAGTAACAGGCTGTTTTCTTCGGGAACGCAGTCGAAACACCATGCAAAATTGATGGCTTCTCTGTCAAGGTCGCATACTTCTTTCATCCACTGACCTCCCCATGGACCCGGATCGAAAAATGGAACAACCCGAAATGGTCGGCATACAGCCTGTTTCAGCGTATGCCTCACAGCTTCTCCCGCAGTCATTTTGGGGGCGTTTTGCTTATTGGTGTCTAAAACGTAATCCCATTTTTCGATAAGCCGTTTCTTGTGCCGGTCCAGGATACGCCAGTCCACAAAAAAACCTCTTTTGTATTTCAGTGAAGCCCTTTCGTCCCGGTTATCCACGCCTACATTCCACGCTTCATTCCGGCGGTAACGCATCTGAATTTCCCAGCGAGCCATATCGGCATATACCAGCAGATCAATACGGGGAGCAACATAAGCAGCGCCCACTCCGTAAATAACTGCCACGTTATCCCCGTCCAAACCGGATAATTCGCTGTGTAAATGTTTTATCCTGTTCGGGTCAAAATACGCATCGATATGATATCGGGTTCTGTATCCGAAAATCTCATCGTCCGTAACATCATCCCTGAAAAATGCGTTAATCTGTTCGCAGGAAAGCATCACATCCCTTGTGTCAACAAATTTGATATGTTTTACTCCCTGCATTAACGCTGTTTTTACTTCCGAATCAATCACGCCGCTGTAGCAGTCAATTACCAGATATCTAAGTCCTTTCCCCAGTTCACACATGGAACGGTTCAGTTGTCCGTTGATAGCATCCCATCCACAATAACATGTATCATGGATGGGAGCTACCTCTATGAAAGGAAACTTGTCATAAGTTGATTTTTGAGTTGTATAATTAGTCATTTAGAGTTGTATTTCGTAAAAGTCATATTTTTCGATTTGAGAATCACCTACTTTCAAGTACCGTCTGCTAATGACCGCTTCATTTTTTTCTTCAGGATAATATTCCGCAACCAATACGTATCCGCCCTTTTCGTTCGGAAGCGTCATCATGCAGGGTAGTGCGTTTTTCAGAAACGGTTCGAGATGTACAGACATTTCCTGTTGTGTAACAATAGCGCCATTACTATTGATAAGTTTTAACACAACTTTTCCGGTAGACGGTTTTGGGTGGTCGGTAACGCCATACATGTTGAAGAGAAGAATACTGCCCGGTTTGTGGGGCGATGTATGTTTTGTATAACGTTGATCAACCAAATTGATAAAAACCGCCTGTGATGCAAAACAGTGTTTGAACCATTTCAAGGCAGGAGATAATTCCAGATCCTTAATATGGTTCATAAACCAGTCGCCTGTAAAACCGTAATTATTGGTCAAATGACAAAACGCCAATACTCCTGCAATCGACCGCGAGGCGCGTAACCATTCTGTTTCCAATTGCAACCAGTAAGCCTGCAATTCTCTTCGCTGATCGGGCGTGGCGTTTTCGTCCAGGTAATAATTGTAATTATTTACAGTCAACTTGGCAGGTCGTCCGTCTCTCCACAGCCAAATCCATCCGTATTCGTTGACCAGTTGCGGAACTCCGGCTCGCAGCATATGACTGTGGTTTCCCCAATTATCCAAATCTCCCAAATCGTAAGGATTACTCTCATAAAAGGTCTTTGCTCTCTCGTCAGTCATTGGTCTGGCGTTTAATACCCAGTAGGGGTGTGGTTCATCCAGTTCCGAAGTTCCGCTGATACCCTCTAATGCGTTGTGTCCACCATCCCATATACGTGTTGGGTCTAATTGTCTTAATTCAGGTATCAACACATTGCCGATAAACGGTTGGAAATTTTCATTGACGGCATCCCAGATGACAATACTCGGATGGTTTCCGTCGCTCCAAACCCAATTCGTAAATTCCTTCCTGATCTGTTCATCCCAACCGCGATGCTGCCAGTAGAACCATTCATTCTGCAACACCATACCGTATTCGTCGCACAAGTCGTACCAGAAGTCGGGAACCACGCCCACACACATCCGCATGGCGTTCCAATCAATGGACTTTGGGATGTCTATCAGCATTTTTTTTACCCATTCTCTGTCCCACACTAAATTTCCACAATCAGGGTCTTCAAAGAAACGCTGGAGTGTGATATTACTGCCTCTCAAATAGTAATTTTCTCCATTCAGTTGGAAAAACTGACCTTTAGTTGAGAAATCTCTCATTCCGAAATTTACGGAATAGGTGTCAGTATGTCGCTCAAGAAGCCGGTCGCGCATATAAATCCTGACTTCGCCTTCGTACAGGAAAGGATTTTCGGGCGACCATGCAACAGGGTCTTTGACGGGTATTTCCAATTCAAAATACGTCCTGTTATCTCTTTTAGCAAGTCCTTCCAATGTTTGTTGCGCCACTGTTTCTCCACTTTTCTTTTCTCTAACCGTAAACTCCATTCGTAACCGGTCTTCCATTCTGGCGCCGACTAACATCTGTGGGGGATTGATATTGCGGACAAGTATTTTCGCTGTGACAGATTCATTTGCCAAAGACGGCAGGAACAAAACCTTGTCCACTCTGAGAATACCGGTTGCCGAAATAAAAACGTCATCCCATATACCGGGCATATAACGAATCTTTTCCTTGTCGGTACTTCCGGCCGCTTCGCTGGGAAGCCATGCGCGGTCGCCTACCTGGATCAGTATTTCATTTTCCTCACCAAATTTAGTAGCTCCGGTAATATTGAAATCAATGGGTGTGTAACATTCCATAGAACTTCCCATCCACATCCCGTTTACAAACACATTAGTTACATACTGGCTTTTTTTGATGGTCAGAAACAACTGTTGTTCGCTTAGATTTTTATCTATGCGAACTGTCCTCCTGTACCAATTATACATCGGCGTGTAATCCAGATCCAAAAAATTGTGCTGCTCCTGCATTTCTGCATCTGTTGTAGGTCTTTGAAAAAACAAGTCGTATTGTTCAATGCGTGGAACAGCTAAATGGACAAGTCCCGGTACCGGTATCTTTCGTGTGAATCTTACCGGTGGAAACGCTGTTTTAGTCTGCTCAAATTCCCATTCTCCATTCAGGGAAATTACTTGTCTGCCTTCTTCCTGTGCAAAAAGCAGGTAAGAAAACAAACAAAAAACTAAAAACGTGAATATTTTTTTCATTTTTAAAATCAAGCGTAATTTCAAAATGTTCGACGATTAATGTTTGTTATACTGCTCACTATTGTTTATTATGGATTTATTTCGTGAAAATCATAATTTTCATTTTTGGAATCTCCCACTTTCAGGTATCTTCTACTAACGACTGGAGTGTTTTTACCTTCAGGATAGTATTCAGCAGTTAATAAGTATCCATCTTTTTCTTTCGGCAGTTCTACCAGGCAGGGCTGAATTTTTTTTGCAAACGGATCAATCTGTATGGTTATATCTTGTTGCGTAACAACCTCTCCTTTACTGTTGATAAGTTTCAATACTGTTTTTCCTGTTGCCGGGTTTGCATAATCGTTGATCCCTACCAGATTGAAGAACAGATTACTTCCAGGTTTATGCGGTTCCGGATGTTTCATGTACCGCTGGTCGACCAGATTGATAAATACTGCTTGTGGCGCAAAACAGTGTTTAAACCACTTCAGGGTAGGAGAAAATTCCAGGTCTTTGATATGGTTGATGAACCAGTCGCCGGTGAATCCGTAATTATTGGTTAAATGACAAAATGCTAATATTCCTGCCATAGATCTTTCAGCACGCAACCATTCCGTTTCCAATTGCATCCAATAGGCCTGCATTTCCCATCGTTGGTGCGGGGTAGCATTGACCCCCAGAAAATACGTATAATTATTCACTGTTAAATACGTTGGTCTGCCATCTCTCCATAGCCAAATCCATCCGTATTCGTTGACTAACTGCGGAACTCCGGCATCCAGATAACGCCTGAAACGGCTCCAATTGTCCAGATCTCCCAAATCGTAAGGACGTCTGTCAATATAGTCAAATATCGCATCAGGAGGTACGCTGTTGGTATTGAGCTGATAAGGGTGAGGTTCGTCCATTTCGTCATTGGCCATATTATCGGCAGTCATGTAGCCGGCATCCCAAATTCGCGTGGGATCAAGTTTTTTTAATTCGGGAATCAGTACATTTCCGATAAAGTAATCCCTGTTTTCGTTGATGGCATCCCAAATGACAATACTGGGGTGGTTTCCGTCGCTCCATACCCAATTCGTATATTCATGTCGTATTTGTTCATCCCACCCGTGATTTTGCCAGTAAAACCATTCGTTTTGCAATACAATACCATATTCGTCACACAAGTCGTACCAGAAATCGGGAACGATACCCACGCAAATCCGCATAGCGTTCCAGTCGATGGATTTAGGTATGTCAATCAACAGTTTTTTTACCCATTCCCTGTCCCATGCCAAATTTCCACAATCAGGATCTTCGAAAAAACGTTGGAGGGTGATATTGCTTCCTCTTAAATAATATTTTTCACCATTCAGGGTAAAAAACTTGCCTCTGGCGCCAAAATCTCTCATCCCGAAATTTACGGTATATTTGTCGGTGAGTTGATCACTGTCATAAATTTTGACTTCGCCTTCATAGAGAAAAGGTGATTCTGGAGACCAGGAAACAGGTTCAGCAATAGGAATATTCACTTCAAAAAAAGTCCTGTTATCTCTTTTCACACGTCCTTCCAGGGTTTGAGTAGCCACCGTTTTCCCGCTTTTCTTTTCTCTTACGGTAAATTCCATCCGGCAATTGTCTTCCATTCGTCCGCCAGACGTCATCTGAGGTGGATAAAGACTGCGAACAAGAATTTTCGTTGTTACCGTTTTTTGTGCCAGCGAGGGCAAGAACAAGACTTTGTCTACTTTTAGTTTTCCGGTTGCTGAAATAAAAACATCATCCCATATACCCGGCATGTAACGTACCTTTTCCTTATCCGTACTGCCGGCAGCTTGACTTGGAAGCCATGCACGGTCGCCCACTTGAATCAGTATTTCATTGTCTTCGCCAAACTTAACGGCGCCTGTGATGTCCAAATCAATAGGAGTATAACATTCCATGGAATATCCCATAAACGTTCCGTTTACATATACCATAGTTACGTACTGGCTTTTCTTGATGGTCAAAACCAATTGTTGATCATTTAGATTTTTATCTATTTTTATTTTCTTCCTGTACCAGTTGTACATCGGCGTGTAATCCATACCTTCCAAGAAGTTGTAACCTTGTACCTGTTCGGCGTCTGTTTCAGGTTTTTTGAAGAATTTTTCGTACTGAGTGATTCGTGGAACAGCCAGATGAATCAATCCTGGTACAGGTATTTTCCGAGTGAATCTTGTCGGAGGAAATGCCGATATCGTTTGGTCAAATTCCCATTCCCCATTCAGGGAAATTACGTGTCTGCCTTCTTCCTGTGCCAAAAGCAGGGAAGATAACAAACAAAAGACTAATAATGTGAATACTTTTTTCATAAAATTAATTGTTATTAATGAAACATAATTATTGTTGTTAATTAAAACGATTTTCTGTCTACCATTGTAAATTTATTTTCGATGATTTTTTGTTCCCTGTTCAGGATCATATCAGCCATCTGTTTGCCCATCAGATTAAAATCGGTGGAAATGGTGGAAATTCCATCCGAAATAATGCTTTTCAATGCTGTTTCGTTGTAGGAAAGTATCCCGATATCCTTACCCATTTTCCATTTCTTTTGTTTAGCAACATCAATGACAGATACCAAATCGGTGTCTTCTACTGTAATATACGCATCGTGCAAACGAATATTCTGAAGCTGTTCAAGGGTTACTACTTTTGTTTCGATAGGCGACTCTTCTGCAAAATGGTTAAATCCGGTTAGAATCTCTCCGGATCTGAAATCTTCATGGCGAACTAAAAATAAGCGGCGATATTTATTTATCAAGTGCAATTTTGATTTCAGTATCCGGTAAATATCATTCGCGAAATTTTGATAAACACCTGAAAACAAGCTGCCATATTCCTTGAAACCTAAATCCAGGAAATACAAGGATTCTGAGTTTAATTTGGATAAAATTTCAGGTACTCGTTTATGTACCATCGGCATGATAACAAATGTATTGTATTGGCTTGCATATTCGACCACCAATTGTTCAAATATTTTGATATTGTAATGATGGAAATAGATATCTACATTGCATTTTCCTTTCAAAGGGTTGATTAATGCATTGTATAATATTTCTTTATAGGAAGAAAAAGTGGTGAACAATAAAAAAACATTGTATTGCAATTTGGTTTTAACACTCGAAACAAAATATCCTTTCCCCGGAACGGATTTGATGATCCCCGAAGCTTTCAATTCGTTATATGCGGTAAAAACAGATCCTCTTGCTATTCCAAATGTTGAAATTACCTGATTAACAGATGGAATGCAATCTCCCGGTTTTAAATCGCCATTGTCAATATGATAGCAAATTGAATGTATTATTTGCTTGTATATAGGTTTGTTAACCTTATAATCAATCTGTATGTATTCCATATATAAGTGTTTATTAGTTCACCACCCGGTCATAATGCTTCAATCAAATTTATATTACAGGAATATCCCTTAAACTGAATACATTATCGCCATCAAGCGTATACTCGCCTTTCAACAAATAATCACCGGTCTGATCCGGGATCGTTATCTCAAAAGGCACTGTCAATACTTCGTAGGGTTTAACATTTACCATCTTTTTCAATGTAGAAACCACTTGTTCTCCCCGTAATATACTTAATTGTATTTCCTGATCAAACGGTTGTTCCAAATCGTTTATTATAAATACCGGTACATTAATCTTGTCACCTCGCGTATATTCCTTTTCCCAGGTGTCAATCATCAAACCGACTGGGGCAAATGCCGGTTTTACATATTTGTAAAAATTCGGTTCGTAGATCAGGTTGCGTATATCTATAAAATGGTCTGAAGTCTGTCCACGGGGTTCTTCGGAACGGGAGTAAGCCAAACCGCAAAAATGAAGTATTCCGGCTAATCCGGTATCATTACGGTACGCGCGCCAATATTCCGTAAGTTCGGCCAGGCGGCGACCATATATTTCCAAACGTTGCTGTGAAGTCAGGTTTTTACTGTCGAAAAGATGATCATATACATAGTCGGTAAGTGTGGTTGTAGTCCCGTCGCGATTTAACCAAATCCATCCATATTCATTGATTAAGATTGGATTGTTATAGGTTACACCTTCCTCCATG
>Ga0099364_10006313_pt1 | contig 17301 bp, 20 predicted proteins | sample TergutTh196P3_FD_73070 | JGI IMG/M metagenome (GOLD analysis project Ga0099364, IMG submission 73070) | Microcerotermes parvus P3 segment gut microbial communities from Pointe-Noire, Republic of the Congo - Th196 P3 | ecosystem: Host-associated > Arthropoda: Insects > Digestive system > Gut ... | reverse complement strand
AATCGTTGAGCAGTATCAGCAAAGGCTGCTCGTCTTTAACGATTTGGTTCAGCTTTTCCAAGTCCTGTCCCTCAATAGCGTCGCGCTTTTGCAGCGAAAGCCCGTACAGCTTGATATATATATCGCGCTGTTCGCTTAACGCGGTTATCAGCCTTGAAATGATTTCGGTCAAGTGACAGCCCCCCGATTTCATATGTTTACGTATATATTATCGTTTGTTACGGCGAAAACTTGAGCGGATAAAGCCGCGGGCTCCCATAAAAGCCGGCAGACCGCCGGGGGATAAATTTTCAGGCGGCCCGTTTGGGCCGCCCTGAATAACTTTTGTTGTTAAACGGAAAGACTGCTCAGCATTTTCCGTGCTATATCCTTCGCGTCGGGAGCGTAGGAGCCGGTTTGAATCCTTTCGCGAAGAGCGGCTATCTTTTCCCCGCGTATCTCGGGAGAGGCCATTGCCTGCTTCATGGCCTGAGCGAAAAGCTTACCGCTGTCCGAGAAATCAACCTTGTCGGAGGTTTGAGCGGCTGCCGGATACGAAGCGGCGGAGGTTCTTTGCGCGGCCTGATATTTTTTTACCGGGCTGACGGCCTGTATCGTATTGAATTTAATATCCATATTCACAACCCCCTGTCAATTGGTTTTGCTTCCTACATTCATATTATCGTATGACCGGACGAAACCTTTAGCGGTAATTTGTCGGTGAGATACGAGTGGGTCCGGCCTCCGCGGCGTCCTTCTGCCGCTGCACGACCTGAGCCATCTCGCGGGAAGCGCTGCTTATCTGCGAATTAACATTATTTGTGCAGCCCGGACACATGCGCCCGGACGATATGGGCTTCCCGCACGACGTGCAGGTGACGAGCGTCGTCGCGCCGCCGGCCGTTACCAAGCGCCCCTCGCGGAGCCAGCCCATAACCATCTCGACTGTGACCTCAGTTACCTCGCAAATGGTTTCGATTGACGCGGAGGGATTGTCGTACATGTAATTCCTGACCTTGACAAATTTTTCATCGATTTCATGGGCGCAGTCGGTACAGATGGGGGTGCCCCTGTATTGGAACATTTTTTTACAGTTTCGGCAAGTCCTTATATCCACGCAAAACACCTCCTACAGCTCTAAGGCTTGTTTGATAAACGGAATCCGTTATTTTTTACTGCCGGATACTATTCGCTATGCCGGCCATCTGGTCCGCGACGGAAATTGCCCGCGACGCGAATTGAAAGGCCCGCTGCGCGCGTATCATGCGCGTTATCTCCAGCGCGAGGTCTACGTTCGACCCCTCCAGCGCGTAATTCCGCACGCCCGAGGATTCTATCGGCTCGGCCTCGCCGGAGTTTTCGCTTTCAACGAAGTAATTGCCGCCCGCCGAAGCAAGCCCGACAGGATTCGGGAAATCCACGATTCCCAAATAGTATATGCCGGCTATGCCGCCGTATTCATCGTAAAACGCGATATAGCCGTCCGGGGAAACGTCCATGTCATTCGGGTTGCCGAGCGCCGTTATCTCATTTCCGTCAGCGTCTAACACATAACGTCCGCCCGCGTCTACAAGATTCATGTCCTCGTCGATATAAAACGTTCCGTCACGCGTGTACATAGGCTCGCCGTCGGCGCCGCGTACCGTGAAAAACCCGCGTCCCTCGATAACAAAGTCAAGCGCCCTGTCCGTAACCAACGTAGCGCCCTGAAAGAAAACGCGGTTGGTTTGCAGAGGTATGCAGCCGGCGCCGCGCTGAAGATTCATATGCGGGCCGTTTTCAACAGGATTACGCATACGGTCATACAGAGCGTCTTTAAAGTCGGCGCGCGCGCGTTTGTAGCCCGTAGTGCCGATATTCGCGACGTTATCGGATATAACGTCGAGGTTCAGCCGCTGTGATGACAGCGCGCTCGCTCCCGTATAAAATGATTGTATCATAACGTCACCCCGATTTCAAGAAGAAATTTTATATTCTCGCTATATCGTTCACTGCGCGCCCCAAGCTGTCGTCTATCATGCGGAGAACCCTCTGATTTATTTCATAAGCCCGGAACACCTGCATCATCATCACCGTTTCGCGGGCGGTATCCACATTCGACGTTTCAAGGTATCCCTGCCTGACCTCCGCCTCGATTTCCTCTGGGAAATTTTCGCCGTCCGGGTCGTAATTTGAGAACATGTTGTGACCGACCTTGCGGAGCGTGGAATTATCCTCGAAACGCACGATACGCAGACGGTCGATTTCGTCGCCCGCGGAGTCGTAAACCGTGCCGTCGGGGCCGACGGTGAAATCCGTTGAGCCGACAAAAATCTCTCCCATTTCGCCGAGCACCCAGCGGCCCTCGCCGGTGACGAGCATACCGTCGGCGTCGACATTAAACGCGCCGTGGCGCGTGTAATATTCCACGGGCTCCTCGTCGTCTTCGGACGTGTAATCCACACAGAAAAAGCCTTCGCCGGCTATGGCCAAATCGGTTAGGACATCGGTGGATTCCAGCGCGCCCTGCGTCCAGCTGGTGAAAACCTGGTCCACATGTATGCCGGTATTGTGAGGGCCTACGGGGTCGTAACGGTAAACCGACGGGTCATTCAATCTGGAAATGAGCATATCGCGAAACGAGCGCGTTACTAAGGTGTCGGCCTTGTAACCGCTTGTTTCAACATTGGAAAGATTGTTGGTTACCACGTCCATCTGGCGTGAATATGTGAGCATGGCCGTTCCGGCGGTGTACATCGAGCGCAGCATAGGGATTACCTCCGTTTATATATCTCTATGCTTTATATCGTGTATTTTCAAAAAAGGTTTAGAGGGAATATTTATAAAAGCAGGAAAAACGCGCAAAAAATATCCCCGCCATAGGGGGGATATTTCAGCTTTTATCCAAATCCGTTATCAGCAGCACTTCACCCTTGCCGATGTCCAACTCTCTTGCCACCTCGTCCACCGACATTCCGCGGCTCATCAAAAACCGCACCTTTTGGGGTTTTGTGGCAAAACGCCCCAACGCCTCCCTGTCTTTATCGGTGAGCCTTGAACGCTTCCCGTTTCCGTTTTCCCTTTTGGATTTATCGTGCTTCGGCGCGGGCTGCGGAGCTTGCGCGGACTGAGCCGCGAGCATGTTTTCCGGCGGCGCGGGCAGGGGAACTGATTTCGCGCTTTCCAACGCCTGCAGGTATACCACCTGCGCCTGGCGGTTCAATTCTATCAATTCGGTGCGCTTTTCCTCAAGCTGAGTGTGTATTTCCCCGACATACGCCTCAAAGCTGTCTAACATTTCCTCAATCTGTCCGTACAGCTGAAAAATTTTATCCTCGCGCCCGTCCGCGCCGCCGGAATCGGCCTTCCCGGATACCTTAGGCCGGCTGAACAGCAGCGTGAACAATATAATCTGTAACGCGAACAGCAGCCAAGCATACCAGGGCATGTGATTACACCTCTATATTTATGTAGTGTTGCTGAGGCTTCGCGTATTTTCCCTTGCTGACGGGCAGCGACAGCAGCGGGTCCTGACGTTCCCCGCGCTGTTCACGCTCGTCGCCGCGTTCGCCGCGCGCTCCGCCGGAACCGCCGCCGGAGCCTTTCTCGCGTTCCTCGGTTCCTATCCTCTGGCCCTCGGCGCCCGCGGCCCTTACAGTACGTTCGCGGTCGAGCTCGGCGTTCCGGTTTGTAACCACGGCGTTTTGCGCCATCTGGGTTTCGGCCTGCTTGTTGAGCTTCATCTGATTGCCGGCCATATCGGCCGGCTTGGTCGCCAGCATTTGCGTGTCTATACCCCTAACGGACATAACGCCTACCCCCTGATTGCCGCGGTGAGTTTCGTCCGCAGCGTCATCATTGCCTTTGAATGTATCTGCGACACACGCGATTCCGTAACGCCCAGCGTTAGTCCTATCTCCTTTAATGTCAGCTCCTCATAGTAATACAGGGCCACTACCTGACGTTCCTTATCGTTTAATGTATCGATATATTTAGCCAACAGATTTATCATTTCCTTATTGAGAACCTTTTCCTCCGGTGTTTCCTCGCGCGAGGTAAGCATATCGTCGTTTTTCATATGGTCAACGAGCACCTCGTCAAGGCACATGACGTTAAAGGTGTGCGACTCATCGAGCGTTTTTTTAACGTCGTCCTCCGACATCTCCAGAAACGCGGCAACCTCACGCTCGTTGACCGAGCGCCCAAGCTGCCCCTCAAGGCTTGAATAGCCCTCCTCAATACGCTTTATCTTTTGGCGGAGGCTTATGGGAGCCCAGTCCTGCTTGCGTATCTGGTCGATAATCTCGCCGCGGATACGGAGCGACGCGTAGGTTTCAAACTTGACTTCCTTGCCGGGGTCGAATTTATCGACGGCGTCCATCAGCCCGAGCATACCGCTGCTCATCAAATCGTCAAATTCCACGTGTTTGTGATACGTGGGCAGCAGCCGCCGGACAATCATCTTGACAAGATGGATATATGCCATGACAAGCTCGTTGCGCGCTTCTATGCTCCGCGTTTTGGAAAAATCCTTCCATAGAGCCTGAGTTTTATCGGCCTGTTCCAGCATTATCTCACATCCTTTCGCTTACCCCGATGAACACCGCTTTTTAACGCTGCAGAAATCTGTTGAGGAATGACTTGAACGTTAAGCCCGTTTCAGACGGCGTTAAATCAAGAAAACGCCACGCGATACCGTCTATGTTCCGCGAGAGGACGCTGCGCGGGTTGCTGATGACAAACGGCACCTGCGCTCGCACGGACTTTCCGACTAACGAATCGTTCAGTATATAGCCAAGCGTTTCAAGCCGTATCTTCAGGTATTGCAAAACCACGCCGGAGAATGTGGCCAGCGCCCGTTCCGCGTCTTCAACCGAGTCCGCCTTGTTCATAACTAACCTGAGGCGCGCCGTTTTGTTGCTCGCGCCGATGGATTTCAGCAGCGCGTAAGCGTCCATTATCGACGTTGGCTCCGGCGTTGTGACAACGATAACCTCGTGCGACGCTTCAATGAGCCGCAGTATGTTGCCTGAAATGCCCGCGCCCGTGTCGAACAGGATAATGTCAGCCAAATCCTCAATCTTGAACAGCTTGTTGATAAGCGAGGAAATTTGGTTCGGCGAGAGGTTCAAAAGGTCGTAAACGCCCGAGCCGCCGGAAATAAAACGCACGCCGCCGGGCCCCTCGGTTATAACGTCCCTGATTTCGCCGTTATTGTTGATTATCCACGTTAAATCGCGCTCCGGCGTAACGCCGATGACGACGTCAACATTTGACAGCCCGAAATCCGCGTCAATAATCAGCACGCGCAAACCCTTCTTTGCCAGCGCAATGGCGAAATTGACCGTAAAACTGGTTTTGCCCACGCCCCCTTTTCCGCTGGTAACGGTGACTACCCTTGCCCCGGAATCGGGCGCGCGCGCCCGCTGCTGCTTGATGTTATTTACAATTTGCCTCAGCGCGCTTGCTTGATCATTCATTGCTTACCCTTCCCATCGCCCATTAGCCGAGCTATTATCTTCCTTGAATTAGCAACCTCTATATCGTCGGGAACGTTTTGCCCCGACGCTATGTATGAGATTGGCCTGTCGGTTAGAAACTTCAAGTTCAATATAGTTCCCCATGTCGAAGTTTCGTCTAATTTTGTGAAAATGAGTTTGAAATCGCGCAAAAAGCTGTAGGTGTTAATTATGCTCACACAGCCGGAAAATGATGTTGTGGAGCTAATTACAAGATGCACCTCGTCGGCCTGTGAGAATTTTATCAGCCGGGTTATGTCGGATTCAAGCGAATCGTCGTTTGGCGAACGCCCCGCCGTGTCGATGAAAACAACGTCCTTGTCCTCGTGCTCATGAAGGCAGTCCTCAACCTCCTCCGGCGAATACGCGACCGATATGGGCGTTTCGAGAATCTCGGCGTAGGTTTTAAGCTGTTCCACCGCCGCTATGCGGTATGTGTCGGTGGTGACGATGCCAACTTTCGCGTGGTGGTTTATCGAGTAAATGGCGGCTAACTTTGCTAAGGTGGTGGTTTTGCCAACGCCCGTCGGGCCTACGAACAGCACCACCTGACGCTTGAAGCGCTTCATTTTTATCGGCGCGGACTCGCCCAAATGCTGTTTCAATATCTGCTCAAAAACCTCGCCCGCGTCTTCGTTCTGCTTGGAAACGATATCGTTTACCTCGCGGGCTATTTTGTGCGCGAACTCCTCGTGAACCTCGTTTTCCAACAGTGACAGCAGATAGCCCTCTATCTCGGGGGTGAACGCCGAGCGGTAGTCGCCCTTAATCTGCATTTTGCTGACGAGATTGCCCAAGGTTGTGGACAGCGAGTCGAGCTTGGTTTCCAAGTCCTTTATCTTTTCCTCGTTCTCCGGTCTTTCAGTATGCTTTTCCGCAACCGGGAAGAGCGGGCGGAAGCCGTCGCCGTTCGGCGCCGCGGTAATGATTGGCGTATTCAAAACCGGCAGAACGGCGGCAGCCGCCTGCGGAACCGGAGCCGTTTGATGGATAGCCGCCGTTTGCGCGATGCTTTGCAGGAGAACGTCCTGCTCGGGCGTTGGCGGCGGGGCCCACGCGGGGCCGTGACCGGGCCGCGTGAATTTCTGTATCGGAGCGGGCGCGTCGTAAGCCGCGACCACCTCGACGAGAGGTTTTTTCAGAAAGCCGAAGAACCCCTTCTTTTTGATTTTGCGCGTGTTTAATATGAACGCGTCGCGTCCCAGCTCGTCACGCACCTGATTCATGGCCTCGGTGACATCTTTTCCTATAAATCGCTTTACATTCATGTATTACTCCCTGACCAAAAACAGAATCGAAGAAGATATCATACGCTTACCACTCCGTCCGCCTGGATGTCGACATTTTGCTCCAACTCGTTATAGGATAAAACTATCAAATCGGGAACTATCGCGTCCACCATTTTCTTGAAATGAAAGCGCACAACTGGAGATGTGAGCACGATAGGCGACAGGCCGAGCGAGGTCATGCGCTCTATGGCGCGCCGCAGGCTCGCGAATATTTTCTGTATTATATCCGATTCCAGCGACACATATGAGCCGCCCTCGGTTTGTTTTATGTTGTCAAGTATCTGATTTTCCAGATTGGGGTCAAGCGTTATAACATGCGCCTTGCGCCCGGGCACGAACCGGCCCGTTATGGTGCGCTTGAGGGACTGGCGCACATATTCGGTCAGCATGTCGGGGTCGCGCGTTGTGCCGCCGTAGTCGCCCAGAGTTTCGACAATCGTGCCCATATCGCGGATAGAAACCCCCTCTTTCAGCAGGTTTGAAAGAACCTTTTGAATGTCGCCGAGTGAAAACAGCTTGGGCACGACCTCCTCCACCAGCGCGGGCTGCTGCTGCCGGAGATTGTCAACAAGCACCTGCACCTGCTGGCGGCCCAGCAATTCATGGGCGTAACGGCGCACCACCTCTGTCAGATGCGTGGCGATAACGCTTGGCGGGTCTACGATAGTATACCCCAAAAGCTCCGCCCTGTCGCGGCGGCGTTCGCTTATCCATTTCGCGGGCAGCCCGAAAGCCGGCTCGACGGTGTCAATGCCGTCTATATCCTCGGCGATGTCGCCCGGATTCATCGCGAGATAGTGGTCTATCATCACTTCGCCGGTGGCCACCTCGTTGCCCTTTATCTTTATCATATACTGGTTGGAGTTGAACTGAATATTATCGCGGAGCCTTATAACGGGCACGATAAGCCCCAAATCTATCGCGCACTGCCGCCTTATCATAACAACGCGGTCTAAAAGGTCGCCGCCCTGCGACGCGTCGGCCAGCGGTATGATGCCGTAGCCGAACTCAAGCTCGATTGGGTCAACCTGCAAAAGCGACACCACGTTTTCCGGCTTGCGTATTTCCTCCGCCTGCTGCTGCACCTCGGGAACCTCGTCCTCCTCCTCGGCTTTCTTCGCTTTCTTTTGAATGGAGTACGCGACATACGCGATAACCGCCGCAAGCGGAATCATTATCATCCACGGCATTCCCGGTATCAGGGCGAGAAATGTTATAACGCCTGAAACAAGATACAGAACCCCCGGATTGTTGGAAAGCTGCCGGAACACGCTGCTGCCCAGCGTGTCGTCGGATACAGCCTTCGTGACGGTGATTCCCGTCGCGACGGCAATCAGCAAAGCGGGAATCTGTGAGCTTAGCCCGTCGCCGATTGTGGCGATTGTATACGTCTGGAGCGCGTTGTTCATTTCCATGCCTTCTATGGTCGTTCCTATGATAAGCCCGCCGATGATGTTGACAAGCGTTGCCACTATTCCAAATATCGCGTCGCCCTTAACAAACTTCGCGGCGCCGTCCATCGAGCCGTAGAAATCCGATTCACGCTGTATTTTCTGTCTGCGCTCACGGGCGGTATTTTCGTCAATGTTGCCCGAGTTCAAGTCCGCGTCGATAGCCATCTGCTTGCCCGGCATAGCGTCGAGCGTAAACCGCGCCGCAACCTCCGCGACACGTTCCGCGCCCTTGATGATTACCAGAAAGCTGGCGAGAAATATCAGAATATACGCTATAATACCGACAATCAAGCCTATCTGTCCGCCGCCGCCCGTAACGAATTCGCCAAAGGTTCTTATAAGCCTTCCCGCGTCGCCCTGGTTTCTCAGGATTGAGCGCGTGGTAGAAACGCTTATTCCCGTTCGGAAAACGGTGGAAAACAGCAGCATTGTCGGGAATGTGGAAAAATCGAGCGTTTCACGCGAATTTATGGTGATGAGCAGAATTATAACGGAAAGCCCGATATTAATGACAAGCAGCAGGTCTATCAGCGTGGTATGCAGCGGTATGATGAGAAGAAGCACAACGAGTACGCCCAGTATGGATATGGCTATATCGCCCATACGCATGGACTTCACTGTGCTCACCCCCTATGGCTCGGCAAAACAATAAACCCTACCTATTGTATTATACTATAAGGCGGAGTAAATGTAAAGTTTTTTTATCGGGCCCGGAAGTTTGGCGCGCGGCGGCTCCGCCTATCCCGCCTTTTTCTTCAGATTGTATACATAAGCTAAAATTTCCGCCACCGCCGCGAACATCTCCTGCGGTATTTTTTCGCCTATTTCAACGCCGAGATACAAAGCCTGGGCCACGGGCTTGTTTTCCACCATCGGTATGCCGTGTTCGGCCGCCTTTCTCTTTATATTCCGCGCGACAAGGTCCTTGCCTTTAGCGACGACCACCGGCGCTTCCATCTCATGGTCCTTGTATTCCAACGCGACCGCGTAATGCGTGGGGTTGGTTATTACCACGTCCGCTTTCGGGATTGCGGCCATCATGCGGCGCATAGACATCTCGCGCTGCTTCTGCTTTATGGCCTGCTTTACTTTCGGGTCGCCCTCAATCATCTTGTATTCGTCCTTGATTTCCTGTTTCGTCATTTTCAGATTCTTCTCAAATTCCCACCACTGGTACAGATAATCCGCCAGCCCGAGCGCTATCAGCGCGACGCACGCCTTAAGCGCCACCGAAATGCACATGCTGAAAATCTTTGAAGCTGCCGTGAACAGGTCGGAAAACATAATCGTTTCAAAGGTTTTCATATTGGACGTGTATTCCATATAAGCGACAAGCCCGACTATGCTGATTTTGAGCAGCGATTTGAGCAGCTCAACGACGGAGCGCATGGAGAAAATGCGCTTAAAGCCCTGCATGGGGTTTATACGGCTGAACTGAGGCTTTATCGATTCGGTTGAAAACAGAAATCCGACCTGAACAAGGTTTATCGCAACTCCGGTTATCACGGCAACCGCCAAAAGCGGCCACGCTATTATCAGGATTTCGCCGAACGCCCCCGTTATAAGGCGGTGTATGCGAACCTCCGACGGGTCGGCCAGACTTTCGATAATGGCATAGGTGAGATATTTGTTGAACATCTTCTGTATACTGCTCACAATATTGCCGCTCATCGCGATTATTATCGCGAACAGAGCAAGAACCATAACCGCGGTGTTGACCTCGGCGCTTTTTAATACCTGACCCTTTTTGCGCGCGTCCTCGCGCTTTTTAGGGGTTGCTTTCTCGGTTTTTTCCTGTGAATCGGCCACGCTTTAACCACCTCCCGGAATCAGCATCGGGAACATCTCGTCTAAAAACAGGTACATCTGCTCAAAAATCGTGTTTGTAAACACGACGAACACCGGAACGACGACGCTTAGCATGATAAGCCCCAGCAAAACCTTGAGCGGCAGACCCACGGCAAAAATATTCATCTGCGGCGCGGTGCGGACGACTATGCCAAGCCCTATCTCCGCGACAAGCCCCGACGCAATTATCGGCAGGGCGATATTCAGCGACAGCACGAACGTCTGCACAAAGCCCTTCAACATAAACAGGCCCAGCTCCGGGCGAAACTGAACGTGCCCGACCGGGATATACTCAAATGTGTCGAACAGCATGGATATCAGCCTCAGATGTCCGTTTGTCAGCATAAAGCTGACTAACAGCACGAGATTCAGCAGTGAACCGGCCACGGGAATCTGGGCGTTTGACTGCACGTCGTAAATCTGCACCATGCCAAAGCCTATCTGCGTGTCGATGGTTTGGCCCGCCGTGAACACGATGCTGAAAAACATAGTGGTGACATAGCCGATAACCAGCCCGGTCAGCAATTCGCCCCCGATAGCCAGTATAAAATGCGGCAGCGTGGGGGGCAGCTCGTCAGGCGGCGGGTAAAACTGTATCGCTATGAACGATATCATTACCGACAGCAGTATTTTCAGTATATTCGGTATGGAGGAGCGTCCGAAAATAGGCGACAGAATAAACAGCGCCGACATACGGACCACAAAAAACAGGAAATGCACGACCCAGACGGTCAAATCACCCGTGATAGGCATATCAGCTTCGCAGCACTACGAGGATATACTCGTAGACTTTCATGGTGTAGTCCCGCAGGCTTGTGAGCATCCAGCCGCCGAACAGTATAAGGGCCACGAACACGGACAGTATTTTTGCCACAAACACGATTGTCTGTTCGTTTATCTGTGTCGTGGCCTGAACGATTGAAATGAGAAGGCCGATAATCAGCCCAAGCCCGAGCATGGGCAGCGACAGCCATAATATCTGCATTATGCCCGCGTGTATAATAGTCGTGATATCGCCCTGCTCCACAGTCCGTGCCTCCCATCAAAAGGGTATTTTTTTCCGGGAATGTGTTATGAGGAATTGAATGTCTGTATCAGGGTGCCGATGGTCAGATTCCAGCCGTCCACAAGGACAAACAGCATAACCTTGAACGGCAGTGAAATCATAACGGGCGGCAGCATCATCATACCCATAGACATGAGCGCGGACGCCACGACCATGTCTATGACTATGAACGGTATATACACGATAAACCCGAAAATAAAGCCCGTTTTTATCTCGCTGGTTACAAACGCCGGTATCAGCACATGGGTAGGTATGCCGTCAAAGTCCTCCGGCATATCGAGATTGGCGAGGTTCATGAAATTTATCAGGTCGGAATCGTGCTTTTGCAGTTTTATCTGCTCAAACATGAACACGCGTATGGGATATATCGTTCTGTCCAACATTTCCTCTATCTGTATTTCGCCGGCCGCGTAGGGGTCCCAAGCGTTGGTCTTTATGTCGTCGAACACAGGGAACATTACGAAAAGCGTTAGGAACAGGGCGAGCCCTATCAGCACTTGATTCGGCGGCATCTGCTGCGTGCCCATCGCGCTTCGCGTGAACGACAGGACTATGACGATACGCGTGAACGCCGTTACCATAATCAGTATCGACGGGGCAAGGCTGAGTATAGTAAGAAGGATTATTACTTCCATCGTGGTTGTGGAATCCTCGAGCGTCATGTCGCCGCCGATAAGGTTGAACGGGAAATAATCGGACAGCGTTCTGTCGGGTGCGGCGGTATCTGGAACCGAGATGCCGGCCGCAAGCGCGCACGGCGCGATTATCATAAAAATCAGCGGCACAAGCAGCAGCGCGAGTATTATTTTTTTCATAAGCTACTCCTTTTTATACCGGCTGCTGCGCTGTGAAATCCTGTCGAACAGCTCGTCCACCTTGTCGTCATTGCTTTGCAGCTTTTGCGCCGCCTGCTCCCGCTCGGTTCTGAGCCGGGCCGAGGGGGCCGGGTCGGACGCGGGTTCCGGCTTTGGCGCCGGGGGAGGAACAGGAGCCGGCTCGGGCTTTGGCGCCGGGGGAGAAACGGGGGCCGGCTCGGGCCTTGGCACAGACGCGGACGCCTTGTAAGACGCGGCGGCGGCGCGCGGGCTTACCGGAGTAATCGGCTCATTTTTTTCCACACGCCCCAATTGCTTCATGCTCTCAATCACCGTATTGTAATCTGTAAAAGCACCGCGACCCGAATCCGGAGCCGCTTTGGGCACAGGAATCGGGTTGGAGTCATTTTGACTTAACAGGCTCAACAGTAAATCTTCGTTTTCCCTGCGGTTATTTTCTGAATTCTGAGCCTTTTGCAGCTCAAGCGCAAACGCTCCCAGCCGTTCCTCGGCCAGAGGTTCAACGGAGGGAGCCGTGTACCCGTCCGCGATTTCCGGCGGCCGTTCAGCTACGGCGGCAGGGCGCGCGGGCGGCGTATCCTTGGGCAGCAGACCGAGCTGGATACGCATGTTGTGAGCGAATCTCCGTCCGAACGTCAGGCTGCCGGGGTCGGATTCACGGACGTTTTCCCGGACAGGAGCTTCGGCGTCGCCGATGTCGGAGGGCGAAAGCTCGCACAGAAATTTCAAGCCGTCTTTGGTGGCGGACAACGCCAGAACGCGTTCGCCGACGCGCACCAGCATTAAAAATGTCCCCTGTCCTACCGCCAAACGTTCGATAACGCGCATATGCCTCGACGAAACGCCTACAGTCCTCTTCGACAGCCAGCGGAGCGCGAAATAAGATAAAGCTATGACGGCCAAAAATGCCGCAAACCCCAGAACACCGTTCCAGAAATAAGTGTCGGAGCTAAAAAATGACGTTTTAGTAAGAACAGGAATCAACCTATCCCAACACCTTTTTAACGGCCTCGACCACGCGGTCGGCTTGGAACGGCTTAACAATGAAGTCTTTGGCTCCGGACTGTATGGCTTCGATGACCATTGCCTGCTGGCCCATAGCCGAACACATAATAACCTTGGCCTGACCGTGGGCAGCCCTGATGTTTTTCAGGGCGTCGATACCGTTCATTTCGGGCATCGTAATGTCCATAATAACCAAGTCAGGCGCAAGCTCATTAAAGCGTTCTAATGCCTTGACGCCGTTTTCAGCCTCGCCGCATACGTCAAAGCCGTTCTTGGTGAGAACTTCCTTAATCATCATACGCATAAAGGCCGCGTCGTCAACTATCAGAATCCTGTTTCCCATAATCCATTACCTCCTGGGCTATTTGCCGGGTCCGATGCGTTTTGAGGGGCTGACTATATCTGTGATGCGCGTGCCGTAATTATCGTCTATAACCACGACCTCGCCCTTCGCGATGAGTTTGCCGTTTACCACAATATCCACCAATTCGCCGGCCATTTTGTCGAGAACGACGATTGTTCCGATATTGAAGTCCAAGATTTCCTTGATAAACTTGGAACTCTTGCCCAGCTCGACCGACACCGTCAGCGGTACGTCCATCAGCAAATCCATGTTCTCGCCGCTGATAACCGCGCCGCCGGAGTCGAAGCTGTTGAAGCTGGCGGGGCGCACATCAACCATGTGCGGGCTTGGCGGCTGAGGCGGCGGCGGATAACCGGGGTATCCGGGCGGTGGCTGCTGCGGGTATCCCTGCGCCGCGTAAGGGTCGTAATACGGCGGCGGGGGCGGCGGATAGCCGTAGGGATTAGGCGGCTGTTCGAAAGGGCCCGGGGGCGCCGGAGGATACGGTTGATATTGCGGAGGCGCGGACGCCTGCGGGGGAGGCTGCTGCGGAGGGGGAGGGGGCGCCGCCTGAGGCTGAGGAGGGGGCGGAGAAGCCTGTGGCTGCGGTGGTGGCGGAGGCGGCGGGGAAGCCTCCGAGGACGACGCCATTCCCGCGGCTGCGGAAGCGCCTCCGGAAAGCAGATTGTCCACCATGTTCTTCGCGAACTGTACGGGCATCACCTGCATAATCTGGCTGTCTATCAGCCCTTCAACCACCATTTGGAAGCTTGTTCTAACGATAATCTCGTCAAGGTCCCTGTAAACCACGGTAGCGTCGGTGGCGAGATTTATCTGCGAAGCGCGCGGCGGCGAAATATCGATGGACACTCCTATCAGTTTGGCTAATGACGTGGACGAGGAGCCCACCATCTGGTTCATAACCTCGCTTATAGCGGACAGATGCAGCTCCGAAAAATCGGGGGAAATATTTGTGCCGTCGCCGCCCATTAAGAGGTCGGTTATTATTTTAACATCATTTTCACGTAAAAACAAGATGTTTGTGCCTTTTAGTCCCTGCGTGTACTCAACCTCCACCGCGACGAACGGCAGCGGGTACTGCTGTGCTATGGTACGCATGTTTGTCAGCGAAACTCTGGGCGTGGTGATATCGACCTTATGGCTCAGCAGCGTGAACAGCGTTGTCGCCGCGGTTCCCATACTGATATTGCCTATTTCCCCGAGCGTATCGATTTCCATATCGGAAAGAATACCCTCGGTGCCCGGCAGCGACCCGTCTATGTCCGGCTCCTCGGACATATTATCCGCCGTAACGGACGGAGCTTCGGGCACGGCTTCGGCGCCCGCCGCCAGTTCTTCCTCCGCGGGCTCCGCGGCCGCGCCGCCTTCGTCGGACGGCGCCGAATCACCGCGCAACAGAGCGTCGATTTCGGCCTGTGATAAACCACTACTCATTTTGGGACTCCTCCTCGCGGATGAAATCGGTTATTTTAAGAGCGTATTGGTTGTCTTTCTTACCAATCACCCCGTGGAATTTGGACAGATGCCCAACCTTCAGCGTGAGCGGCGCCTGAAGGGGATGGTCAAGCTGTATGATGTCGCCCGCCTGAAAGCCAAGCACATCGCGGACGCTGACCTGCGTATCGTTGAAAATAGCAGTAACCGGCAGGGGCGTTGTCTGTATGCGCCGTTTGATGTCCTGCCCGGCGGATAAATGCCGCCTGGTGTCAACGGTTGAGAACATAAGCTTTGTATTGAGCTGCTTTGAAATGGGCTCAAGCGCCAAATGCGGCAGGCAAAAGCTCATAAATCCCTCGTTGCCGCCTATTTTCACGTTTATCGTTACTAACGCGACGGTTTCACTCAGCGCGACTATCTGCGCGAACTGCGGGCTGGTTTCAATACGTTCAAGCGTTGTTGTTATGGGTATAATCTTCTGCCACGACTCCACCTGAAGCCCGATAAACTGCCTGACTATACGCTCTAACAGCACAAGCTCTATCTCGGTGAAAGCCCTGCTCATCTCCGACGAGCCGGACTGGCTGGAACCGCCCAGCAAACGCGAGAGCATGACATAAGCGACATCGGGCGCTATCTCTAAAAGCGTGGGCCCCGCAAGCGGCGGCATGCTCAATATCGCGAGTACGACGGGGGAGGGCATCGCGTTGACGAACTCCTGATATTTAACCTCCTCGACCGCGATTACATCGGCGGAGCAGATAACGCGCAGAGTGCCGGACAGATAAGTTGAGAACAGTCTGGCAAACGTGTCGTAGATAATGTGAAACGTTCTTATCTGTTCTTTTGAAAATCTGTTGGCCGTGCGGAAATCGTATTCTTTAACTTTTAGCGCCGCATCTTCCGCAGCCGTGGCGGGGGCAACGTCGCCGGAGCTTAAAGCATTAAGCAGCGCGTCTATTTCACTTTGGGACAGTACGTCCGCCAATGCCTGTTCCCCCCTTTTTTCAGAAAATAAACATAGGCCGGATTACCTGTCGAACTGGTCGGGGCCGCCGTCACGTATCTTCTGGGGCAGCCCGAGGAAAACCCTTTGCTTATACTCAACGATTTTCTGCAAAACGCTGTCGGCTGCTTCCTCAACAACGACCTTTTTTCCGGTGGTAGTGGTAATAATGGTATCGGGAGTTTCTTCCATAAACTCGATAAGGTCAGGGTTGATGTAAAATTCCTTGCTGTTTAACCGTGAAACCTTAATCATAATTCAAACCTCCGCGCCCGTATAAACTCACTTAGCTTATTATAACACACATACCCCCCTGTTTGCCAACACTTTTTTCAAAAATGTGTCACTTTTTTTGCAAAGGTAAAAAAAGTGGGCTAAAATGCCGTTTCGGGCATAAAAAAGCCGCGGAAGTTGTAATTCCCGCGGCTTAATACGGCGTTGTTTATCGTTTCAGATTTATAAGCTCCTCAAGAAGTGTGTCGGAAACGGTTATAACGCGTGAATTTGCCTGAAAGCCGCGCTGGGTTATTATCATCTCCGTGAACTCTTTGGAAAGGTCGACGTTCGACATTTCCAAGGCGCCCGATTTCAGGCTGCCCGCGCCCGTGCCCTGAGCGGGGCGTATGAATACGGGTATACCGGAGTTTTTGGATTCAAGGTAAAGGTTGTCGCCCACTCTGTCAAGACCCGGGGAGTTGACGAAAACCGCCAGCGGAATAACCGCTATGTCGACAAGGTCGCCGTTTCTGTCAATGCCGCTTATAACGCCGTCCTTGCCGATGGAAATGTTTGTGAAATCCATCGGGATTATTATGCGGCCTATATCCGCGTCGTCAAAACGGCCGCCCTCAAGCTCGTTTATGCCGTCTAAGTCTAAGTTGGGGTCGAGAACACCGGGTGCGTCGGGCTGAAGGTCGGGGTCAAGCTCGCCGAGGTCAAAAAGGTTGACTCCCGAAACGAACATACCGGCCGAGGTTATAAGAAAGCCCTGCGCGTCTATGTAAAGGTTGCCGCTGCGGGTGTAGTATGTAATCTCACCCTGTGTAACGGCGAACATTCCCTCGCCCTCGATAGCCAAATCCAACGGCCTGTCGGTTGTTTGCGCGCCTCCGGTGTTGAACAGCACGTCAATGGAGCCTGTGCTCACGCCCAATCCGACCTGCATGGGGTTAACGCCGCCGAGCGCGGGCGTGGGACCCGAGGGAGAACGCAGGGTTTGGTTGTACATTTCCTTGAAAGTGGTGCGGCTTGCTTTATAGCCCTGTGTGTTAACGTTCGCGATATTGTTGCCGATGACGTCCATTTTAATTTGATGATTACGGAGTCCGGAAACACCTGAGAACATAGACCTAACCATATGCAGTATCCTCCAGTATTGAGAACCCCCGTTAGCTCTTGCTCAGGCACCTTCATCCGTGAAAGCGGGTTCGTAAGTCGCGGCCGCAGCCGCTTACAGTTGATATATCGTCGTTTTTACATGAAACTTGAGCCGTTTTCAAAGGGGTTTTATTCCACCGGC
>Ga0099364_10006312_pt1 | contig 17302 bp, 14 predicted proteins | sample TergutTh196P3_FD_73070 | JGI IMG/M metagenome (GOLD analysis project Ga0099364, IMG submission 73070) | Microcerotermes parvus P3 segment gut microbial communities from Pointe-Noire, Republic of the Congo - Th196 P3 | ecosystem: Host-associated > Arthropoda: Insects > Digestive system > Gut ... | reverse complement strand
TGTTTGTAGATATGGGGGGAGGAGGGGGGGGGGGGGGGGGGGGGGGGGAGGCATTTCTTAAAATTCTACTATAAATCATAACAACCCCCTCTATTGTTTTTTTCACAATTTTTTCCCAAAATCATTAAAAATAATATACAACTTTGGTTAATTTTTGTCAAGCTAAAAGTGTTAAAAAAAAATTACCATGAAACGCGGATTAACACAGATTTAACGCAGATTAACGCGGATTATCTATGAGAGCTAAGATGTCTTATCCTATCATAGCTATCTAAAAAATTTTAAATTTTTAAGATTTCTAGGTTAGATATATTATCTTAACTAGCTAAAATAATCCGCGTAAATCAGCGTTCAATCCGTGAAAATCTGCGTCAATCGTGATCCCGCCTCTTGTCTAACCCTCCCAATATTTGTTATTATTTTCACATGAAAACCAACAAAAGTATCTACAAAGAAGGGTTTGCGTATCCGTTTTTTACATCGTTTTTTACACCATTTTTAAGGCCGCGCTTGTTTAAAACCCTGTTTTCTATTTTTTACAATTTCTTTTTTGCCCAGCACCGGGCTGCCTTTTTACCCGGCAGAATCCCCGTAAAAAGCGTTGACCACCCATTAGACAGCAAAGTTCCCTTTGTCCCAAGGTGGATTACCATATATATCGATTTTGTCTTTTTCTGGACAAGGATAATATCCTTCTATCTAAAACGATACGGACGCAAGGGGCACAAAACAGTCGGCGCATTTATTACCTCTATGGGGCGTTTATACGAATATGCCGCAGAAGTTTACACTAAATGCTTTTCTACTACAAAAAGGCCGTTTTATATAGCGCGTCCTCGTTTTTTTATGATACATCTTTTAGACCCGCATTTAATGTGCATTCCAAGCCTTCATGTAATGATAGTGATACATGCCTCCACCATGTTTGAAAAAATAGCAAAAGAATTTAATGACGATGAAAATCTAAAAGACCAAATACAGGTAATGAGACAGGGCGCATTGGCAATTACTCAGGCAGTTCTTTTTGTAAAACAGCACAGCGTTAACTGCATCCCTGCCGCCATGTACGCCATGACCCGTTACACACCGGATCTTTTTACAAAGGAAGATGCCGCAAAATTTACCGAACAACTTTTTTCACCCCCTCAGGGTATTGGCCCTGCTCCAAAAGGCTGCCGCGTACATCCGTCTGCTTCCCCCAAAACAGAACTCCCGGAAGCGGACAAGGTAGAGATAAAGGCGCATATATTGGATTTGTATAATAGGTTTTTGGAAGAGGGCAAGACGGCTAAAAGCTGGGAAGAGCCTTTGGTTAATTTTTTATATAATCATTTTTAGCGCAAAGGACGCAAAGTGAAGACGCAAAGAACGCAAAATTTTTTTATTGTTTTTTTACTCTGTGGGTTGATTTTTTCTTGTGCTAGGCAGAATAATTTGGTTGATATAGATGTTTATCCTTTGGAGTCGGTTTTGGGGGAGGTGCAGGAGATGGTGGGTTCTATGGATAATAGGCTGCTTGCGGCGCAGGTGATTATTACTGCTATTGATGGCAGGGGGGCGCTTCCTGATTATATGAAAACGCTTTTAAGGAATGTTCCTGCCGGCGGGGTTATGCTTTTTAGTCAAAATCTAAACACTGACATTAACTCTATCCGCGCTTTAATTACAGAAACCTCCGCGCTTATTACGGAGCACTCCGGGCTTACTCCTTTTATTACGGTTGACCATGAAGGGGGAACTATAAACCGCTTTAATCGCGGGGTTGCAGATCTTCCCGCCGCGGCTTCTTACGGAAGACGGACAGAATCTGAAGAAGATATCCTTTCACTCATTTATCAGGATGCTTCCAGATCCGGGCAAAGGTTAGCTTCTCTTGGTTTTAATATGAACTTTGCCCCTGTGGCGGAGTATTTAAATGCAGACAACCGCTTTTTATCAAGCCGTTCTTATGGTTCTGACCCATATTTTACCGCAAAAGCTGCCGCCGCTTTTTTTTACGGCATGAGGGATTCCGGTATTATGTGTGTTGTAAAACATTTTCCGGGACATTCAGGGCAAGACCCGCACTACAATTTTTCTGTTTTAAATATGAATATCAATTCTTTAAAAGATCCGGTATTAGCTGACTATATTTATCCGTTTTCTGATTTAATCTCTAATGATATAAGAGCAATAATGTTAGCACACACTCTCATTCCTTCAATAGATAATCAAATAGCTCCGTTTTCTTCCGTTATTATGAATGACTGGCTAAGAGGCGAGCTTGGTTTTAACGGTTTAATAATAACCGACGACCTAATCATGGCAGCGGTAGGAACCATGCGCCCGGAAGAAGCCGCCGTCCGCTCTATCACAGCCGGAGCAGACATGGTCTTAATCTGGCCCAAAGATTTACAACGCACCCACACCGCACTAATGACCGCATTAGAAAATGGTTCATTATCACGCCAAAGACTAGAAGAATCAGTATCACGCATAATATATGAGAAATTACAAATTCATTAAAATCAATCTTTGCGCTAAAAAAAGATTATGTATCACCGTTCAGCTTTTTTCTCAAAATGCGAAAAAACCAAACTAAAATTAGCTCGTCCCTGAGATACGCTCCGTAAACTAGTCATAAAGCCAAACATTTTTTCCATAGGGGCAGTAGCCTTAATTTCATCAATATCCGCCTTTGCGTTCATGCTGAGGATTTGGCCGCTTTTTTGTGTTATAAGACTCATAACCTCGCCTACAAATTCATGCGGGCTTGTAAGGTCAACCGCCATGATTGGTTCCAGCAAGATGGGAGAGGCATTGCGCGCGGCTTCGTCAAACGCCATGCTTGAACAGGCTTCAAAGGCAAACTCCGTGCCGGTCTGTTCAGAATAGTTAATGTTTGTAACAGTTGCCAATATGTCTATGCAAGGATAGCCCATAACAATACCGGAGGCAAAAGCGCCGGTAACTCCACGATCAATAGCTTCTTTTATTTCATCAGGGATTTTAATATTTGAATTCTTTACATCATAAACATATTTATTGCCGCTGCCTCTTTTGGCAGGTTCAACCTTTATAGTAACGGATGCGGCATTTTCCTTGCCTGCAATTATTTTAGAGAACGATTCCGTATGTTCGATAGTTTTGCTGATTGATTCCCTGTAAGTTACCTGCGGGTTTCCGGCCTTTGCGCCAAGTTTGAATTCTTTAGTAATGCGGGTAACAAGCACTTCAAGATGAAGCTCGCCCATGCCGGAAATTATAAGCTGACCCGTTTCATCGTTTTCCCTTACCGTAAAGGTTGGGTCTTCTTTTCCAAGAATGGCAAGGATATCTTTTAATTTATCCTGATCTGAAATTGTTTTGGGTTCGATAGAGATTGATATTACAGGTTCAGGGAACTGCATTTTTTCCAACAGCACAGGCCAATTTTCTCCGCCTATTGTGTCGCCTGTCTGCGCAAGTTTCATTCCAATAATTACGCCAATGTCCCCTGCAGAAAGAGTGTCTAAGGGGTCGGACTTGTTGGAGTGCATTCGCAGAATCCTGTTTGCTCTTTCCCGTTTTTTCTTTCCTATGTTAAAAACGCTGACCCCGCTTTTAATCGAACCTGAATACATTCTTACATAACAGAGACTGCCTGCTTCTCTGTCATTCTGTATTTTAAAAACAAGCCCAAGCGGCTGACCCTTTGGATCGCAGGGGATAGTGATGTCCTCTTCTTTTTTTAAGTTATGTCCTACAGCGGGCAGTGTTTCATCAGGAGAGGGCAGGTAGTCAACAATAGCATCGATAATTGGCTGCACGCCAAGATTGCGCCGGGATGCGCCGGCAAACATCGGGAGGATTTCTCTTTTAAGAACAGCTTTTCTAAGCTCGGTTTTTATCAACGCAGATTCAATAGCTTCACCTGCAAGGTATTTATCTGTAATTGTTTCAGATGTCCCTGACAGAGTATCGATTAATTTTTCTCTCCATTCTTTTGCCAAGGTTTCTCTTTCCGGCGCAATGTCGGAAAATGCCATATTATCGCCATTGTCTTTCCATCGAATTTCTTTCATTTCTATTAAATCGATAACGCCTTCAAAAGAACTTTCCTTGCCAATTGGAATTTGCAGGGCTATAGTATCAATCTTTAATTTTTTATTTATATCTTCCAACACATTAAAAAAGTCCGCCCCTAATCGATCCATCTTATTTACAAAACCTATGCACGGGACTCTGTATCTTGCAGCCTGCCTCCAGACGGTTTCTGTCTGAGGCTCAACTCCGCTTACCGCATCAAAAAGGGTAATGGCTCCGTCAAGCACCCGAAGGGATCGTTCAACTTCCGCGGTAAAGTCCACATGGCCGGGAGTATCAATTATATTGATTTGGTGGTCTTTCCAATAAGTGGTAGTAGCGGCGCTTTGAATGGTGATACCCCGTTCCTGTTCCTGCGGCATCCAGTCCATAATGGCCTCGCCGTCATCTACCTCGCCAATACGGTGGCTTTTGCCGGTGTAAAAGAGGATTCGTTCGGTTGTGGTAGTCTTCCCGGCATCAATATGGGCCATGATGCCTATGTTTCTCATTTTTTTAAGCATATACTATAATACTAAGTTGTAATTATTTAGTAAATATACGATAATTAATATATGGCTATTGGTTTATCTTATGTATTTGTAACACCCTATACTGTTGCAAAAAGCAGAACAGGCGGCGTGCTTTCCCGCCTGCTTTCACGGACGGATCTGGAATTGGTGGGCGCTCAAATCTTTGCGCCGGATAAAGAATTTGCGGATACTTATTCAGATTCTTTAAGGGAAAGGGCTCCGCAGAATCAGCTTATGCTTTTGGCGGACTATGTCAAGCAATACTTTGGCCCTTCCGGCGGTAGGCCTCATAGGACTTTGCTTTTATTGTTTAAGGGTGAAAACCCCTGTGAACAGCTTCTTAATGTTTGCGGTCATTTATACACCCAGCATGTAGAAGTTGACGCCCTTGTGGGGGAAACAATCCGTGACACCTATTCAGACCTTATTTTTGATGTACATAATCCAAATGAAGTTCGATACTTTGAGCCGGCAGTTCTTACTCCAAGATCCCAGGATGAAGCAAATAAAGACCTTAAATTGATAGCGGACTTCCTTGATGGCAGGGAAAACCTTGTCCAAAATGTTGTTTACCCGGATCCTACAAAAATAGAAAGAACACTGGTCATTATTAAACCGGATAACTGGATTCAAAGTTCTTCCCGTCCCGGAGCCATTATTGATATGTTCTCTCGTACGGGTTTACGAATTATCGGCATGAAGGTTCATCGATTTTCCTTGGCGGAAGCTTTGGATTTTTACGGCCCTGTAGAAGGTGTTTTAAAAAACAAACTTGCTGAAAGTTTTGGTAAAAGAGCGCAGGCTATTTTAGAAAGAGAATTTGAATTTAAATTTAGTGATGAAATGAGCGATATCATTATTAACAAATTTGGCTGTGAATGTGCCAGTAACCAATTCCATCAAATTGTAGAGTTTATGTCCGGTAAACGTCCGGGTGATGAAACTATAGATGACCCTATGCAAAAAGGCAATGTTAAATGTATGATCCTTGTTTATGAGGGTGAAAATGCTATAGGTAAAATCCGTGATGTCTTAGGCTCAACAGACCCAAGCCAGGCACGTTATGGCACAGTACGCAAAGAATTTGGCAGCAATGTAATGGTAAACACCGCCCATGCCTCGGATTCTAAAGAAAGCTTTGAAAGAGAAGCAAAAATTGTTAGAATAAACAATAATTCATTATCGATTATTATTCGTGATAATCTTATTTGATTAAATCGGCCCCATCGTCTAGCGGTTTAGGACACGACCCTCTCAAGGTCGAGACCGGAGTTCGAGTCTCCGTGGGGCTATTGTTGGGCGGGGTTAACATGAAACGCGGATTTACACGGATTTTACTGATTAACGCGGAGATATTAGCTAGTTAAGATAAATATATCTAACCTACATTTCTTAAAAATTTAAAATTTTAATATAACTATGATAGGATTAGACATCTAAGCTCTCATAGATAATCAGTGTAAATCTGCGCTCAATCTGCGTAAATCAGCGTTAATGCGTGACCCCGTCCGTTATTCACCGTGATAGTCTATCAATGTAACTACAGGCGTAGGCTCCAGTATCTTCCCATAATTCAAAAAAGGTAGTCCTACAACTCCAAAAATCTCAGGGACTATGGAGCCGCCTTCTGTTAAAAGAGAGCGGGCTGCATTTAGCGTACCGCCGGTTGCTATTAAGTCATCGGTAAGCAAGACGCGTTTGTCTTTGGGGACATCGGCGGCGTGGACTTCTATTTCTGCTTGGGCGTATTCAAGATCGTACTTTTTGGAAAGAGTTACTCCGGGGAGTTTTCCTTTTTTACGGATAGGGATAATTGGAATATTCAAGGCCATGGCAAAAGGGGCTGCAAATAAAAAACCGCGCGCTTCTATGGCGGCTACAGCATCGATATTTTTGTCTTTGTAGAGTTCAATCATTTTGTCAATGCAGTATTTAAAGGCAATAGGGGAGGCAAGAACACTCGTTATATCATAAAAAAGAATACCTTTTTTGGGAAAATCAGGAACTTTTCTGATATAATCATCAAGGTTTAATGACATTTTTTAACCATTTATTAACGGTATCTTGGGTAACATCTTCAGGAACCAATAAAGGTTCTCCATAAATAGCTTCAGAGTCCCCAATTATTGATAAAAGGTATTTTGTGGTTTTTTCAGTCAAACCAAAAAGCCCGCATTTTCTGGAAGCCAGATTGATATGGGAAAGCATCTGTGAAAGATACAAAAATGTCTTGGGTTTTGGCTTCTTGCAACCAATAAAAAAAATGTCCATAGGTAATAGGTCATTTCCGACAAATTTCTTGGCAGGGCAAATTTTTACCCTGTAATCAACAAGTGCTTGCTTGATTAACAACGCGGCTGTTCTGACTGACCTTGAGCCATCTGTAATTATTAACGCTTTTTTCTTTCCCACAATAATATCCTACATTATTAGTTAAATTTTGTCAATTATTAGTTGTAGTGCCTAGGCCTTCTACAAAATAATTAACAATCATCCAGAAATTGTCCTTTTTTACAAGGTCATAAGTGTATCGTCTTAATTCAGTATGATTAGTATTTCTGAACCTTAGAAGGACAGTAACCCTGCCTTCATTACTCTCATAAATAGTCCTCAGTATCTCAAAAGAGGTTGGAATTACGCTAATATCACCGTCAATTGCGGCATTTTGCAGGTTTTGGCGGTATTCTGCCATCATTCGCCTACGGCCTTCTTCATTTTCCACCTGCCATCTGCGCCTTTGAAGAGCATCCCGGGAGAGCATGGCTTCTAGGTCCAGATACAGGAAAAACCGTTCCCACTGGGATTGCTGTCTTGCCGTAAGCATATAGCTAACCACCTGATCCGGGGACAGGGGCTGTCTTACAAGCACTGCCCCTGTGGCAACATCCATTTCAAGGGGAATGCCGTCCGGCCCCTGAATAAGAGCGGGGCGGATGGAAAGACTTAAATAGTTTGAGTCCAACCCTTCTGACTGGGATGACTTGTACAATTCCGGGTAAACCCTTGCTTTTACCCTGTATGAACCGGGCTGGCTAAATGCCACAAAATCCCTGAGGTCTTCCACAAAAGAGAAGGATTCTCCTGATTCAATGGAAACTTCACGGAAAAACACCTGATTATTCTGAGTCCGCTTGCGTGTTAAAATGTCTGCCTCCGGAAGCTGGCGGTTAGTCATCGTTCTTGTATCAAAGTCGATAGAAAAAGCCCTTTCATCAGCCAGTTTAAATCGATATGGGGCAGGACTGTTATTGGTGATAGTAATCTGTACAAAGATAGGATCGCTAGTAACATAATAAATCCGCCTGTCATAAAAACGGATATCAAACTCAACCTCACCTTTCACAGGCTCAACCGCAGAGAGAATGGAAAGGCTAAAAAAGCCCAGTAAAATTAATGATAAAATCCGATAAACATTTTTCATAACACTTCCTTATACTATATGCAATTATAAAATAAATGCCTATACTATAGATAATCGGCATATATGCATGAATTCTATATCATTTAATGAGCTTTTAGACAAAATACAGGCTTCCAAAGCTGTTTCCTCTTTTTGCACTGCGGTTAAAGACGGCAGCCAACTGATAGAAGTTGAGGGCAGTGAAGGTTCCCTGACAGGTATGTTGATAGCCAAAATTGCAGAAAACATAGCAGGGCAGGGCAGGTTCTTTGTCATTGTCCCCCGTGAAACCGATGCCGACGAGCTTGCCCTTGATTTAGAAGAAGCCGGCACCCCTGTAATGAAGTTCCCTTCATGGGGAACCGCCCCCTACCGTGAAATTAACCCCCTTTCCGCCGTCTTTGCTGAAAGAGCTCGTATACTAGGTGAGCTTACCTGTAATAAACCGGGCATTGTCATTATCTCTCAGAGGGCATTGCTTTCACCTGTTCCGCCGCCTGAATATATCAAAAGCCTTTTAATAACTTTGGTCCCCAATTCCAATATCGATACTAACGCGCTTGCAAAAAAACTTATCTCTTATGGCTATATCCGTGTCCCCCGTGTTCAAGTTCAGGGCGAGTTTGCATTGCGAGGCGAAGTTTTTGACATTTTCATGGGCGGCGAAGAATCTGCCTACAGGGTACTTTTGGATTTTGATGTGATTGAGAGTGTTAAGAGATTTGATCCTGCTATGCAAATTACGGTTGGGGAGAAATTGGGATGTTTGGTGATTCATCCGATGAGGGAAAATATTGGGGAAGAAGTGGTGAGTGGGGATAGTTTGTTAAATTTTTTAATCACAGAGGACACTGAGCACACAGAGGACACAGAGGGAAGATTTTTGATTTTGGTTGATAGGGAAAGGCTTGAAAATGCGCAGGATGCAATTGAACGAGAATATCATAGTCTTTATTTGCGAGCAAAAAGAGAAACTCCTGATGTTGATCATCCGTTGCCTGAAAAAATATTGTTGAAATATGACAAATTAATTGAAGAATATAAAAATAAAAAAAATATAAACCTAATCTCATTTAACTCACTAAAAACAATTCCCTACTCCCCACTCCCCTCAGGCTGTCGCCGCGCAAGCGAACCCCACTCCCCATTACACATTGACCTGAAAAGCGAGCCTGCTCGCAGTTTCTTCGGCAACATAGACTATCTTAACGACGAATTTTCCGCACTTATAAAAAATGGCTGGCAGATTGTAATTGCGGCGGAGTCCGGGGTTCAGGCGGAGCGCATAAAAAAAATGTTTGAGCCTTTGGAAAAATCGCTTTCTGGAAAGCAGGATTCTCTTGCAATATTGTCAACGCCGTTAGTTTCAGGTTTTTCTCTTCCTGATATAAAATTCATGCTGATACAGGAAAATGAAATTTTTGGACGGCGCAAACGGGCTCCCCATTCTTTAAAAACTGCGCTTTCAAGACCCATTGACACCTTTATTGAGCTTAACCCCGGAGATTATATTGTTCATGTAAATCATGGTATTGGATTATTTAAGGGTATAGAAAGACTTAAATCATTTGGGCATGAGAGGGATTACATCCACATTCAATACGCTGAAGAAGAATCTATCTTTATTCCTGTTGAGCAGGTAAACTTTGTTCAACGCTACATAGGAAGCGACGGAAATTCGCCTAAGCTGGATACAATAGGTTCCAAAAGTTGGGAAAGCCGCAAGAGTAAAGCAAAACAGGCCGCAGAAGAAATAGCAGAAAAATTAATAGAGATATATTCAAAAAGAAAAAAAGCGCAGGGCTTTGCATTTGGGCAGGATTCAGAATGGCAGACAATGTTTGAAGCCGCCTTCCCCTTTGAAGAAACTCCGGATCAGCTTACCTGTATAGAGGAAATTAAAAAAGATATGGAAAGCCCCTCTCCTATGGATAGGCTTGTCTGCGGCGATGTCGGCTACGGCAAAACGGAAGTTGCAGTGCGGGCTTGTTTTAAAGCGGTAATGGGCGGCAAGCAGACTGCGTTTTTAGCGCCAACCACAATATTGGCAGAGCAGCACTATGGAAACTTTTTAGAAAGGTTTTCCCGCTTTCCTGTAAATATTGCTATGCTGTCCCGTTTTGTTGACAGAAAAAAAACTCGTATTGTTCTGCAGCAAATAAAAAATGGTGAAGTTGACTTGCTTATTGGAACTCACCGTATTATTCAAAAAGATGTACAGTTTAAAAATTTAGGGCTTTTGGTAATAGATGAAGAACAACGGTTCGGCGTAAAAGATAAAGAACGCCTAAAAGAATTAAAGGCAAATGTTGACTGCCTTACACTTTCCGCAACCCCAATTCCGCGCACTCTTCACATGAGCCTTGTAAAAATTAGAGATATGAGTATTTTAGCAACGGCACCGCCCGGTCGCAGACCTATAGAAACTTTTGTAGAAGAATTTGATGCCAATAGAATAGCGCAAGCTATCCGTACTGAGGTAGAACGAGGAGGGCAGGTATTTTTTCTGCATAACCGTATAGAAACATTGAGGGATACGCGGGTAAAACTGGAAAGACTCCTGCCGGAAATGCTTATTGAAACAGCGCATGGGCAAATGGAAGCGCGGGATTTAGAAGATGTTATGCGCCGTTTTATTCATGGCGGCTTTCATGTTTTGGTGTCCACTACAATTATAGAAAACGGAATTGATATTCCAAATGTTAATACAATTATCATAGACCGTGCGGATATGTATGGTGTTTCCCAGTTATACCAATTAAGGGGCAGGGTAGGGAGGAGCGACAGAGTTGCGTATGCGTATCTTTTTTATCCTCAAAAAAGAGCACTTACAGAAATTGCTATGAAACGTCTGCAGACAATTTCTGACTTTACGGAATTAGGAAGCGGATTTAAAATAGCCATGAAGGATATGGAAATAAGAGGGGCAGGGAACCTGCTTGGAAGAGAGCAGTCCGGTTATATATATTCTGTAGGCTTTGATTTATATTTAAAACTTCTTGAGCAGGCTGTAAAAAAACTGGAAAACTCGGACTATGAAGCGGAGACGGAATCGTTTTTGGAACTGGAATATTCAGGTTTTATCCCCAATGAATATATAGATTCCCCTCAGGAAAAAATGGAAGTTTATAAAATGATAGCCGCCGTAACTGACAAGGAAGAGCTTGACCGCGTTTATAGCGAAATTACAGACCGCTTTGGCCCCATTCCTGATGAAGCTGCATCCCTTTTGGCGCTGGCAGAAATTAGAATTATCTGCCGTAAATTGGCGGTATCTTCATTAAGGGAGCGGGCAGGCATGGCTCGTATAGAGTTTGCCAAGGTATCCCGCATAAAAGTTGACCGCCTAGTCCGCATGATGCAGGAATCTTCCGGCAAAGTAAAACTAGACCCCAAAAAACCCAATGTAATCCTGCTTGCAACAGGTAACATTGGGCTTAAGGAAAAAAGCGAATTTATAAGAGAAAAGTTGTCGGTGCTTTCATAGGCAGTGTCACCTTATCTTCTTGGAGACAGACCGGGTACGCTTGGAACTCCGCCTGGCAGTGCATTTTGTATGGCCTGTCCTGCCTGTTGTGTTGCCTGATCTCTTACCTGCTGTGCGGCCTGATTTGCGGCCGACCTTATTCTTTCTTCAAATTCGTTTTTCTTTGAATCAAGAATGTTTCTAACCTGATCAATTGCCGCTTTGTCACCCCTTGCTATATTAAGCAGGTTATCTAAATCATCTTTGGAACCAAATCTGCCGTCTGTGTATTCTTGAACTTTTTGAAGAAGCGCGCGTTCAATGTCTGCTACAGCCTGGGTTACATACGCTTGCGCTACAGCTCTTAAAGCTTCAAGGAATAAATTTGCTATATTTGTAGTTAATTTAAAATCATCTCTTCCTGTAGCGTTATAAGAATACTGTACTCCAAGATCAATACGACCCGCTCTATTTATGGCAATGTCTAAAGCTTCCGCTATAGTCCCTGATGGTTCTATAAGACTTGCGTTTAGAAGATTAACATCTGCATATACAGAAAATGATTTATCCGGCTGCCCTGATGCATTAACCTTAAAAGCAGATTCGCCTGTTAAACCGCCTATGCCAAGCTCATCAAATTGATTCCTTAAACCAACCGGGAAACCGCTTGCATCAATATTTACTCTAAAACGATCATCAGGGTTTTTTCTAAAATCTGCGCTTCCCGCAAATGTTACAGCCCTGTTAAGGTTTCCTTCAACTCCTATCATGCCAAGATCAAGGGTAACGGGTTTTCCGGGATACAGATCCGGATCTGAGCTTACTCCTTGCAGATCAAAAGACCAGTTCCATGTATCTATGGTAAAATCAGATGCAAGTACGCCAAGATAAAATGTGGGGTAAGCTTTTGTTGGATAAATTACATCTCTTCCTTTAAAAGTTTCTTTTGGTACTTTTTTAGGTTTATCGGATTTTGGTAATAGAGCAGACATGGTTTGAATTTTTTCCAAAGCATCCAATGCAATTACGCCGTAACTTAAATATTCATTGGCGGCCTCAGAAAGTGTGTCCATAATAAAAGGTTCAATTGCTTCAAATGCGGCACCGCTTCCTAAATCTATATATGATTTTAATAAATCAATATCATCGTTTATTGAGTTACGGGCGTTTTGTTCAAGCTGACGAACCATGTTTAAGTCTGACTCTATGCCGCTTACAATTTTTGAGGCATCATCCGCGGCACCCTGTACGCTTCTTACCATGGTATCAATATCATTTATTAATTCTCTTATTTTTTGAATGTCTTCCGGCGTTTGTACGGATAAAGAAGAAGCGTTAATATTCATAAGAGGGGCGGAAGCTGCTTTAAGTTCTTCTACTCTTTCTTTTCCGGCTTCTACCTGGTTTTCCCATTTAGCGGAAGTTTCATTGTAAGCATTAATTGCGGTATCATATAATCTTGGCGTTGCAAGTTTATCGAATTCTTGGTTTAACAAAGCCATAGCATCAAAGTTTGCAAGATCAATAAGAGGCGGCCCTGATGGTTCCGGTTTTTCCCTGTCTTGTCTTCTGACATAACCGGGGAGTTCGCCGGATACGGTTCTTTCTGTTCCAAATCGAATTTCATCGGCACGAATTTCCTCTATATAAATCTTACCGCGTAGAACAGCTTGTGGTTTTAGTTTTATAGCAGTTCTGGACATCTGGAAAAGATTTGTCATTGGAGAGTCGGCATTTGCTACTGTTATTCCTCTTACAGAAATTTCAAATTTCAAAATAGAAAATCTAAAATCTTGTACTTCAGATTTTGCTTCAAAAATAGCTTCAAGTCCTTTTTCTAAAGCGTTTCCAAGCAAGGGATTTGCAACAACGGTAAAGAAAAATACAAAAGCCACAGCAATGCTGCCTACAATAATAATAGGGATAAAATTAATAGGCCCTTTTCTGTTTGCTTTTATAGCTTTATAAAGACCTTTTAGTTTCTTTTTATCAGCTTTTTCTAAAGAATCTTTTAAATAAAAAAAGCCGTCTCTTTCTTCATAACATGATTTAAAAAATTGATTGTCTTTTGGATGTTCCAAAAGTTTTGCATAATGTTTATCAAATACTTTACTGTTTATTTTCTTTTTCATATTTGCTCCTGTTAACCTTTCATTGCAGTGTCAATAAGTTTTAATAAAGGGAACTTTAATATTTTCTTTACAGCTTTAGATTCCCTTATTTTGGGAGCAATATTATTTCTATAAAGCGGAATTAAAGCCATGGAAAGAAAGAAGCTGGGAATCCAAAGAATTATCCCGCAAATAACCCCGCCGGCAATAAGAGTATTGTTAAACTTTGTAAAGGGAACAAAGGGCATATTGTACATGGATGTAAGTACCGGGTTTAGACTTTCCAAATTTAAAATATACCAGCCTAGAGCATCAATTGCCTGTGGTATTAAAGGAAGTTGATTGGGGCCGGGGATAAGCATTAATAGTTTAATAAATGCCATACCAAAAATCTTGGTTCCATGATTGTGATTGAAAAAGAAAGTTACAATAAAGAGCGCAATCCAAAGAATGCCTATTGGAACCAACCCAAGAAGCAGCCCCCAGGCAAGCCCTGCCGCTATTTGATCTTTTTTTACGTTGCCGTTCAAGGCAACCAATAATTTTGCTGTTGCTTTAATCATAGTGCTATAATACCAAAAAAAGCACATTTTTGTCAACAATTTTGCCTTGGCAGCGCGGCAGCTTGCTTAGATACAGTAATTTATGGTAAAATCATCCCATGACAAAAAATGGGACAACAAATTTTTTTGACTATGTTCAGACTGTTACGGAGAACTTCTTAACATATAGAAAAAGGCGAAACCGTTTAAAAAAAGAAAAAAGAGCTCAAAAAAGCCAGATTCGTGACTGGATCGATGCATTTATATGGGCTGCTTGTATGGTTTTGCTTGCTAATCAATATCTTATACAGGCATACCGGATTCCTTCCGGTTCAATGATAGATACTCTTAATATTGGAGACCATGTTTGTGTAAATAAGCTTGTTTATGGGCCGGAGCTTTTACCCGGTGTTCTTAAACTTCCAAGCCCCATTCAGCCGGAAAGAAACGAAATTATCATTTTTGAAAATCCTTCATATATTTCCAGGGGGCCTATTTTTGATATTGCCCAAAGAGTTATTTATATGCTTACTCTGTCAATTGTTGATATCGATAGAGATGAAACCGGGAATCAAAGGGTTCATTTTTTAATTAAAAGGGCGGCCGCCTCTGCCGGGGATCATATTGTTATGGATAAGGGCAATATGAAAATTCGATTCCCCGGTGAGGATAGATGGGTAACTGAAGAAGACTACAACAAAGCCCGCGGCTGGAATCATAATATTACCCGCGCTGTGCTGCCGGAAGAATACCCCGCTATTGAATCTATTGGATATGCTATGGCGTGGTCAATGGATATGCAGCTTCCCGTCCCTAAAAAGGTTTATCCTGAGAATACGGATTTTAGTGGTTTTGATTATATTGCCCGTGAAGAAGCAAGGCTGGAAATGTTAAGAATGTTAGCTCCGCATGACAGCCGGTACAAGGTTCAGTGGTCTCAAAGAAAACTTGGAAGATATGTTCCTGAAGGAAGATTGCTTCCTCTTGGTGATAACCGTGATTTTTCCAGAGACGGCAGGGATTTTGGCCCTGTAAAACTTTCTAAAGTTTTAGGAAAAGGAATGGTTGTTTATTGGCCAATAACAAAAATTAGAGGAATGAAATAGATATGTTTAATAAACCCGCACATTATTCATATAAAGCGCAAAAGTATCACCGATACAGAGTATTAAAAATTTTTCTTGTTTTTTTAGTTTTGTTTATTGTTTATAACATTCTTACAACTTTTTATTTTTCTGTATGGGTTATTAATAACGATACTATGCAGCCGGGTCTTTCATCCGGAGACAGGGTTATTTTTACTTCTATTAATATGAAAGATCCGTATCTATTTAATCGTGGGAATATTGTGCTTGTTGATATGAGCAGAAATAATGAGCAAAAATGGCTGTTAAGAGTAATTGATACTGTAGTAAGGTTTTTTACGGCGCAGAATATAAGTATTTTTTCAGGCTCCGGGCAGTATTATGTTAAAAGAGTTATTGCTATGCCTGGTGATGAAATATCAATGACTAACCATGTGTTCAGGGTAAAAACTTCTAAAAGCTCATACAGTCTTACAGAATTTGAACTTTCTGAAAAACCTTATAATCCCGCTATTCCGCAAAATCCCGCAATTTGGGATGAATCTTTGCCTTTTTCAGGTAACATGGAGCCTATAATTATGGGTACGGATGAATGTTTTGTTGTTTCGGATGACAGAAGCAATACTAATGATTCCCGTACTTGGGGTGCTGTTTCTCCGGATATGATTACGGCTAGGGCGGTATTAAGGATTTGGCCGCTTAATAAGATTCAGTTATTGTAATGGAATTATCGTTATATATTCATATTCCTTTTTGTAGTAGTAAGTGTGATTATTGTGATTTTTATTCTAATTCTACCGCTACCTCGCGCGGGGGCGCGGGGGCGCAGAGGTTATTTAATGTTTTTTTAGATGATCTTATACAAGATATTTATGAGCAGGTTGATTTTTTTAATGTTGATTTTTTTCCTACGGTTTATGTTGGTGGGGGGACTCCGTCTATTTTGGGGAAGGATATACGGATATTGTTTGATGCTTTGAAATCTTTGCCTTTTTTTAATCCTATTGAATTTACTGTGGAGGCTAATCCGGAGTCGCTTAGTGAGGAGTTTTTGGCTGTTTGTAGAGAGGGTGGGGTTAATCGGCTTTCGCTTGGGGTTCAGACTTTTTATGAGCCTTCTCGCTTTTCTGTAAACAGAAAAGGGGATGCCGCTACACTGGAAAAAGCTCTGTCCCTTGCTAATAAGTATTTTCCCGATAATTTAAGCGCAGACTTAATTACGGGTTTCCCTTTTCATACAGAGGAAATTGTAAAAGAAGACCTTAAACGGCTTTTAGAACATAACCCCGCTCATGTTTCAGTTTATAGCTTAACTGTAGAAAAAAAGACTCCGCTTTATAAAAAGTTAAAGACAGGCTTACTTTCCTTACCGGATACCGATACCGCTGACGCTCTCTGGCTGACTGCTAGGGATACGCTTATAAACAAGGGTTTTCAGCATTATGAAGTTTCCAACTTTGCTAAAGAAGGCAAGCAATGTCTGCACAATATCCGCTACTGGCTAATGCAAGGCTGGCTGGGCGTTGGCCCTTCGGCAAGTGGGACTATTGTTGATTTTGATAATGGTACAGCACTGAGGACAGTTCTTGCTTGCGCGGCGATAGCCCACAGGGATCAGGTAGCAGTTAGCAGGGAGCAGTTAATAAGAGAAATTATTTTAATGGGATACAGATGTTGTGAGGGGCCGGATTCTAGGTGGGGGGTGGAGAAGTTGATTCCTAAAACTTTGGAGAAGTGGAAGGGTAGGGATGTTATGTTGTTTTTGAATGGGTTTTTGGTTGATGCGTTTGGAGAGCTGGATGGGGTCATGGGCGGGGTCACGCATTAACACTGATTTACGCGGATTAAGCGCAGATTTGCACTGATTATCTATGAGAGCTTAGATTTCTTATCTTATCATGGCTATATTAAAATTTTTAAATTTTTTAGATTTCTAGGTTAGATATATTTATCTTAACTATCCAATATCTCCGCGTCTCCGCGCCTCTGCGCGAGGGTTTTTGCTACCTGTTAACTGCTACTGTCCCCCCCCCCCCCCCCCCCCCCCCCCCCCCCCCGCCCCGCGCCCCCCCCCCTCTGCCGCGAATATTATTTTTATTTTTTTTCTTTTTTTTAATTAAA
>Ga0099364_10006311_pt1 | contig 17304 bp, 10 predicted proteins | sample TergutTh196P3_FD_73070 | JGI IMG/M metagenome (GOLD analysis project Ga0099364, IMG submission 73070) | Microcerotermes parvus P3 segment gut microbial communities from Pointe-Noire, Republic of the Congo - Th196 P3 | ecosystem: Host-associated > Arthropoda: Insects > Digestive system > Gut ... | reverse complement strand
GTATCGAGGAATCCCCTGCCTTCAGGCAGGGGTGACTCAAAATCCCCCAGTTTCCGGGTTGAAGCCCTGGCGGCAAGCTTTAGCCTGCCGCCAGGGCTTCGCGAAATTTTCGCCGATATGCCCTCATGACGAAGACAGGCGAAACCTGACGGAGTAGTCGCGGCGTCGGGGTTCACAAGCTTACCCCAACATGAACTACATCACTGAGAAAGCACCCATTGCACCAGGTTCTTTATCTGTGCCTCATCGTTGGCAGGAGAAGTTCTGACGTTTTTGTGTTCATCCTCTTTTCCATCCAGAAACTTCACCTTTGGATTGGATGTGAGGTGTTTGACAAGTTTGGCTTCAGCCTGCGCGTCTTTGCGGTAATTTTCTGCGATCTTGTTGAAGGGCGTGGCATCTCTTCCGGGATCATGGCACTTGCTGCAGGTGTTACGCTTCGCCAACGCCTGAGCCGCGCCGACATCGACTGCCTGGGCAGAAGCACAACAAGCGAGCATCGCAACGAAAAGAAGCGTTTTTCGTTTGGATAAAAAATGACTCATTGTTTCATTCCTCCTGATGATCGTTCATCGGTAACGGAAAAAACGCCGGAATGATCCGGCGAAAATTCCACCTGTCCAGTCAAAGCTGAAAGAAATCCACCCGGCAAGCGCATGCCGCAGATCAACACTTGTCACCTCTGACACGAAGTTTCAACTGTAAGGCAAGCCGCATTGCTTCACAATGAGCTATATCAAGATGACTGTATTTTGCATATACGCTGCCCTCTTTTCCAACGGCTGACCTGCCTCGTCCGGTGCAAGCGCCCTATGCACTTCATGTGCAACACCCAGGCTGTCGACTTCCCAAACGATCTGCATACTGACACGTATCGAAGACTCCGCACTATTCTTGTCGAGATAGCTCAAAACCGTGTCTCAGTGATGCAAGCCAGTGGCTCCCTGTACGAGTTTCGCCGCTGGATTGCTTCGCTTTGCTCGCAATGACACCACACACACTTGAATCGAAAACGCTCTGGCTGAAGGCGTTAAGGGCTCCAAGTACACCTCAACCTAAGCGGGCATAAACAAAGTAGAATCTCGCGGGAATGGTCCATCCCCAAGAGATCACCGCAGTTTTTCGAGAGGAACCAGAGCAAGCTATGTCGAGCCAAAACATTGTTATGCCGATATCCTGGCTCAACAAGTGCAGAATAAAACTTGTTATCCAGAGCCATTGGTTTATCTTATTGATTGGGCTTTATTTTGCTTTTGTTTTGAATTGCAGTTTTTGGCGATTCGTTTTTAATAATATTGAAATTACTAATTTTGCCGTCTTTGTGCTTTCGTTGCCATTTTTTATTTTCGTACCGCTGTATGTTTTTCTTAACCTGATTGTCGTCCCATACATCGCCAAACCGATTTTGATTTTCTTTATCCTTACCTCCAGTGTGACAAACTACTTGATGTATAACCTGGGTGTTTATATCGATACAGATATGGTGCGCAATGCTTTTGAAACGAACACACGGGAAGCATTTGATTTGATTACTTTTTCTGGCATTGTTTGGGTTTTGATAACGGGTATCATACCGGCCATACTAATTGCCGCGACAAAAATTAAATACGAACCATTGGGAAAGGAAATAACAAAACGAGCAGCTTGTATTTTTTTATCACTGCTAATAATTGGAGGTTTTGCAGCAACCAGCTATAAAGAATATGCTTCATTTGGTCGTAATAACAAGGAGATAAGGAAAATAATAAACAGTATAAACTACACATATTCAACGGTACGCTACTTCCAACTACAAGCCCAAGCCGACAGGACATTCAAACGTTTGGATGAAAATGCGTTGCTTGTTCCTTTTGAAGATCCGCATATAACAGTATTGGTTATTATATTAGGAGAAACGGCACGCGCAAAAAACTTTTCACTTTATGGATATGAAAGAGAAACAAATCCACTCCTGAAAAAACAGGATATTATTCATTTCGATAAAGTAGCCTCATGTGGGACGGCGACGGCTGTTTCCGTACCATGCATGTTTTCGCATATGACGAGAACAAATTTTAACGCGGAAGATGCCAAGTACACGGAAAATCTATTGGATATTTTGCAGACAGCCGGATATAAAATTTTGTGGCGTAACAATGATGATGGCTGTAAGGGCGTGTGCAAACGTGTCGAAGTTCAACACATGGTTAAAATCAATAATCCAAAGTATTGTAACGGTAAGTATTGCCACGACGAGGCTTTGCTGGAGGGTTTGCCGGAAATTTTAGACAGCATCAAAGAAAATACGGCTATTGTTTTGCACACGATGGGCAGTCATGGGCCGACTTATTTTAATCGTTATCCGGATAATTTCAGGAAGTTCAGGCCAACATGCGATACGGCGGGCATACAAAACTGTACACAGGAGCAAGTTGTAAACACTTACGATAATACGATTCTTTATACGGACTATATCCTTTCTTCCGTGATTGATATGTTAAAAAAATATCCCGAATATGAAGCCGGTTTGATATATGTGTCAGATCATGGCGAGTCTTTGGGGGAAAATAATGTTTACCTGCATGGCTTCCCCTATAAGCTTGCACCGAAAGAACAAACGCAGGTGCCGATGATTTTGTGGATGAACGAAACCATGAAGCGATGGGATTACGTGGATTATGACTGCATGCGTAAGGAAGCCGCTCAAAATACCTACACGCACGACAATTTGTTTCATTCCATTATCGGATTGCTGGAAGTCAAAACGCACACCTACGACAGGGAGTATGATATTTTCAAGAATTGCCGGACGAAGGAGCTGTTCAGCCCGCCCTGAGCAATATCCTGGTTTGTCGCCGCTTCAGGTAGACCTGCCGCTGCTGCTTCCCTGACGCTTCCGACAACTCTGCCGCCGCGACCACCCCGTCAGGCTTCGCCTGCCACTCCTTCAATGGAGGGGAATGGGCCGCACAGCTTTTCGATCCATTCCATATATCCGGCAGTACCCTTTTGAGTCGAGTATGCCTGCGCGCTTTGCCGGGCATTGGCCCGCAATGCAGCCGCTTCCGGTGGATTCGAGAGCGCGTGCAACACATGTTCGACAAGTGCCTTGCCATCGAAAAAGTCGAACAACCAGCCGTTTTCACCGTGTCGGATGACCTCACGCACCGGCGCTGTGTCGGAGGCAACGAGCAGACAGCCACAGGCCATCGCCTCCAACGCCGACCAGGAAAGGACAAAGGGATAAGTCAAATACACATGGACGGCGGATACCTGCAAGATGCACCGATACAGGTCGTAATTCACTTTCCCGACAAAGTGAACGCGCTCCGGGTCGACCGGATTTTCACGCAGCATTTTTTCGCGCCAGTTGGTCGCATCGTCCGGGCGGCCTCCGTAGCTGATGTCGTCACCGCCGACCACGAGAACATGGCAGTCCGGATGCGCCTTCAGCAGTTCCGGCAAGGCGCGCATGAAACGGTGAAAGCCCCGATAGGGTTCGAGATTGCGCGCTACATAGGTAACGACCGGATCGCCTGCGCGTAATTCCTTGCCGTCGGGAAATTTGAGAAAGGCGCCAGGATCGGGTTTGAGCCGGTCGATGTCGATGCCTTCGTGAATGACCTGTATCTTGTCGTGGTAGGCCGCTGGATGCAGGCTCTTCTGCCAGTGAGTCGGGGTAATCCCAACGTCACATTGTTCGAGGTTGAACAAATGCAGGGCATTGCGGCTGGAAATGAGGGCGGCGCTCTCCAGGGTAAGCGGAAATTCGGGATCGAACCCGGCATCGGCCCCTTCGAGCCGGTAGTAGTACTCGGTGTAATGGATGAGTTTGGTATCGGGAAAGGCCAATTTGACGTAGAGCGTCTCCCCCCAGCCGGGATGCGCGACAACGACATCGGGCCGATAGCCCTGACTCCTGAGATCGAGCAGCAAGCGCAGTACCTGCTGGCCGTGCAGCACGGCATCCTCGAAACTGAAGACGTATGGATGGATTTTCTTGCCCGGTCTGCGGTGCGGGCGATAGCGCAGCAGCCGGATTCCCTCCATGCCCGGAGCGGTGTCGCGTCCAATGGCAAGCACCTCGACACCAGGTTGACGCGCGAGATGCGCGGCAAGATGGCGAAGCTGACCAGGCGAATTCTGGTGGATGAAGAGTGCTTTCATGTCTTAGTCTTTGATTTTTTCAGAATGAGAAAGGGTTCCGTCCCTTTCGGAACGGAACCCTTTACAGGATGCCTCAAGCGTCGGCCAACAATCAAGAAGCTCGGGAACCCGTAGCCGCCTGAACGTGGCAGGCGAGTTCAGGTCAACCCCAGAGGCCGGGGTCCGGGTTCGCCGCAAGATCCGCGATGATGACGTTCAGATTAACGGATGGGAGAGAGTACGGGTTCGTATCGACGAACTTGATCTCCTCGATCCTGCCACAGGTCTTGAAGTGATCCTGGATGACGATATAGCCTTCCACGCCGACGACGGAGATCTTCAGGTCATACTTGCCCATCTGCTCGTACCTGAGATCGCTCTGATTCACGCCACAGAGCATCAGGACATCACAGGCGCCGCCCGTGTCCTTGATGAAGTTATAGCCGATGCTGTCGACATAACCCGTTCCTCCGGTACCGTAGTTGTCAGTGATGCCCGAGTTGAAATCGATCACATAGATGTCACTGCCGCTACCGCCCTGGAGGTAATTGTTGCCAAGCGTGCCGCCGACGAGGACATCGTTCTTGCAGCCGCCCTGCAAGGTGTCGTTACCGCCGATGCCGCTCCACAGGTAATCCCCACCGTTACCGCCCTTGAGGAGGTTGTTGCCGGAACCGGCTACCAGATGATCGCCTCCGCTGCCGCCATAGACCTTGTTGTTGCCGGAGCCGGTAAACACCACGTTATTGCCGCCCTTGGTGCAAATCTGGTCGTTGCCGCTGCCGCCGAATATGGTGTCGTTACCCTTGGAGGCGCCATTGATAGTGTCATCGCCCGAGCCGCCGTAGATGAAGTTGTTACCACCTCCAGCATTGATCTTGTTGCTGCCGGAACCCCCAAAGATGGTGTCATTGCCGCTGCCGCCATGAATGGTGTCGTTGCCGGCGCCGGCGAAAACGTAGTTATGGCCGGCCTTGAGATAGATGAGATCCTTCCCGTTTCCGGCGCGGATGACATCGCTGCCGGTTCCGCTGTAGATGGTATCGCCGCCGTCACTGCCAAAGATCAGGTTGTTTCCGGCAGTCGCATAGATCTTGTTCTTGCCGCCACCCGCATAGATGGTGTCGTTGCCATAACCTCCTGTGATCGTGTCATTGAGGGTCGTACCATAAAGGACGTTATTGGAATACTTATAAGGTGCTTCGATTTTGGGCATGATGAGCCTCTCCTTCTCCAAAAAACCGGCAGCGCTGCCGTCGATACGGGGCTCTGAACATAAACCGTCTCAGCAAACCCCACGCATACAACTCATCCGGACGAAGCAAATTACGCGCCTATACAGTAATCCATTGATCTAAAAAGAAAAATTTATTGTTATATTGACAAACTGTAAAACATTCCGACGTTATATCAATATTAGTTGGCTATCGTAGGCAATCTTTGTTACTTATAGTGTGTGTGACCATGATTTGTCATCGCCCCAAATACCGCCGGAAGGCTTCCTGGGCCGTCATGCAGTCCGAAAGCCGCCGTTTTCTGGGCATGCTTTGAACTCCGGCGTGTAAAAAATCCCGACAGCTATGCCGGTTTGAGCCGCTCCGTCATAAATGGCAGGAATTGCATTCGACCTTTTTGAGTCACCCCTGCCTGAAGGCAGGGGATTCCTCGATACGGTCTTGGGGAGCCTTCGGCTCCCTGTTACGCTTTGTCTCGCTTGACTCCGCCATAAATGGCGGAGTCAAGCGCGAGACCCGTGTTCGATTCGGTCCGTCATGGGACATTTCGCCATACATTATGTAATTGTATTGTGCCTCTTGCGTATCTGTTCACATTCGCCCATCCATATCCACCGCTTCCTGTCGCACTCCGGTAGGATGAGATCCTTCGTCTGTCCGCATCAATCACGTCTCCCCGGCGCTGCCTCGATGACCGTTCTCCCACCTGCCCTCTTCCTTCTCGGTCCCACTGCCTGCGGCAAAACCGCCTGTGCACTGGCTCTGGCGCGAGAATTGCCCGTGGAAATCATCAGCGTCGACTCCGCGCTCGTCTATCGCGGCATGGACATTGGCACGGCCAAACCGGTGGCTGCCGAGCGCGAAGTGTGTCCGCATCACCTGATCGATCTCATCGACCCCACCGAAAGCTATTCGGCGGCGAAGTTCTGCGACGATGCCCACCAGTCGATGGCGGAAATCATCGCGCGTGGCCGTATCCCCTTGTTCGTCGGCGGAACCATGCTCTACTACAAGACGCTACGCGAAGGGCTCTCCGATCTGCCGCAGGCCGATGCCGCGTTGCGCGCCGAAATCGACCATCGCGCAAAAACCGAAGGCTGGCCTGCGCTGCATGCCGAACTGGCTCGCCTCGATCCTGCCGCTGCTGTCCGGCTTGCGCCTCAAGATGCGCAGCGCATCCAGCGCGCGCTGGAAATCGTCCTCGCCACGGGCAAAACCCTCTTTGATGCCTATGCCCGTCGTGCCCTACGCCCCCTGCCCTGTCGTCCAATCACGGTGGCGCTCGCTCCTTCAGCGCGCACGGCCCTTCACACGCGCATCGCCCGGCGCTTCAAGAAAATGCTTACGGACGGACTCATCGGCGAACTCGCCATGCTGCGCCGACACTACCGGCTTACCCCCGATATTGCTTCGATGCGCACCGTCGGCTACCGGCAGGCATGGGCATATCTGGACGGCGAAATCGACGGCGAACAATTGCTGGAGACCGGCATTGCCGCCACTCGGCAACTCGCCAAGCGGCAACTGACCTGGCAACGCCAGTTCCGCGAGCACTGGCCGGAATACGTGGAGATCGACTGTTTGCGGTCGGACGTGGTGGATGCGGTGCGCGAGGCGATGCTTGCGGGAGTCACCACCTCATCATGAAACCCGCCATCCCGGCATGCGAAGTCGCCCGGTCGTACTTCTTTACGTCATAATTCACGTATAGCGACTTGTCTCCACGGGCGTCCATCTTCCAACCTCCGCCCAGGCCGAGATTGACGTAATTCCGGCCCATTTCACTGCCCCAAATGTCCGCCTTGGGCTGGCCCGGCAACGTACTGTTGGCAAACCGCGCGTCAACCGACGGGTGTTTCTGCCCGCCCACCTGCACCGCGTACTGGATCCTGGGTTTCAGGTAAACACCGTTTTTGAGATCCACTTCGCTGTCCACGCCGAACCGGAGCATCGTCCGTTTCATCGAGGCATCATCATAGACCAGCGAAGCCTGACCGGCGGATTCCCGGTAGCCGTTGATCCGGGCCTTCTCGAAATCGAGGGCGACAATCGGCAGGAGTCGGGTGTTGCGCCGCACCTGAACGGGCCGGATCAATTCGACGCTTGCCGCCAGGGCGTGTCCGCTGGCGCTGCCGTTCAGCCGTTCGTGAAACGCCTCGTAGCGTCCCGAGGGAGACACCGGAAGCGAAACGCTACGCCTGAAATCGTAGCGTTGGTACGAATAACCGAGATAGGCTTTCAAATCGAGGTTGTCCGTCAGTTGGGTCATGTTGTAGAGGCCCAGTTCGTAGTCGTCCGCTTTGACCGTGCCAGTGCTCTGGCGCAGGCGCGGCTGAGTGTACTGGAATGTCATCCCGATGACCGAACGTGAGGCAAGCGGATGATCCACGCCAATCGCAATTCCGTTGCGGTTTATCGTGGAACCGTGGGCATTGCCATCGTGGTCGATGCGCTCGCGCCGACCGACGAATTCAGCCCATGCGCCGTCATGAGCGTATGTCGAACCAGACAACGAACCGGGTCTCAGCCGACCGAACGGATGCCGCCACGGTTCCTTGAGCGCCATAAAAAGAGCGTTCGGCGTCAAATCGCCGTGCAGTTGGTCCAACTGCCTGCCGACTTCCCGATCAGTCAAACTCGAATCGGATAGCCTGTCGATCAAATGCCGGATGCCGGGGTCTCGGTGTACGACGAACCAATCGACGGTCTTCCCGATCTCGGTCTGGTTGTGGGTAAAGCCCACCGCGCCAAAGCCGTTGTTCGGGTCATAGCCGTCGAACCAGATTTGGAACGCATCACCATTCCACCCCTGCCCCAGCTTCCAGCCACGGGGAAGACCGAAAGTGTGCAGAGCGAATTGGGCGTCGACGTCGTCCACGACGCCATCGGAAGCGTCGATGACCGTATGGCGATCGGAAAGGCTACCTCCCAGCGGGTGGCTCCAGAAATCGACCTCGACGTTCAGGTTGGCCGCCGGGTCGATGCTCACGTAGCCGCCGCCGGTGACGATGACCTGATCGTTGCCGCCGCCGTATAGCACGCGGACATCGAAATTGCCCCCCGCCTCGAACGCCAAATCACCCACGACTTCCAGGGGGCTGCCATTCAGGCCGCCGGGTTTCAGCGTTCCGCCCGACTCGATGATCCCTCTGCCCGACATTGCACCGATGATGCCCGTCCCGGAGAGCGTCCCGCCGTTTTTCACGCTGAATTGCGCCGTGTTGCCGTAATCGCCAGCGATATCGAGTGTTCCGCTGGAAACCGTCACCCTGCCCTCGAAAGCGGATGTCACGCCCGACACGCCAAGCCGCACGACTCCCGCGTCGACCTTGTCGAGCGTGGAGAGGTTCGAGCCGGTCAACTCGCCGGTGTAGGCGAACAGCGCGCCGCTGGCGGCTCCCAGGCTGCCGATAAGGCCGTCGGCAATGTCCACATCGTTATCCAGCGCGACGTTGCTCAACGCCCGGAGCGTCGCATTACCGTGGAATTGAATTCCGTTCCCGCCATCGCCGAGTTGGTTCGCTCGCGTAAAGGCCACCACGCCGCCGTGCAGTTCGATCCCTTCCTTGAAGAGATTGCCGCCGGTGTTGGTGAAGGTGAGCGTACTGTCGCCGTATTTTTGCAGCTTGCCGGTCGGGATGAGTCCGTCGGGGCCGAGATCGTAGACGTAATGGCCAAAGGCGGAATTTACGTCCGCCGTGATGCCTCCGTCGCCGCTGAGGGTATAGGTTCCGATTCCGTCTTGCCCAACGACGAGGCCGCTCACGACGATCTTTTGACTTGCGGGATTGGAGGGGTCGCTTCCGGGAAGGTCGATCCTGAAGGAATTCGCGCCGGAAAGGTACACCTTGTCGCCGGTCAGGAAACTGCGCGCGTGCACATGCGTTGCGCTATTTTCCTGCAACGAATAGAAGAACTCGCCGCTCTTCCACTCGCCGCTCGTGGGGGCGGTGTGGGTTCCGTCTCCCGTCCACGTCACGGAGAGCGAGTTCATGGCATGCCCGAACCAGACGTTGTTCGTTCCGCTGGTGACCTGACCCGACGCACCGGGATCGCCACCGCGCAAGAACCCATATGACCCGCGTGGACTGTTGTCGTCTTTGGGGATCTCAAAACCGTCTATTACGGGTGTCAGGACGGTGTTGATGTCGCCGATGCCAGCAAAACCGCTCGACGAACGCATGACGAGATAGTCTCCTCCTGTGAAGGGAACGCCGTCCGTTGTCACGAAAAACACCGTGCCACGGCTCATGTTGACCGTGCCGCTGTCGATGTTCAGCAGGCTATTGTTACTCACAGGTATCCCCTGACCATCGGTACTCAGGGAAGATTGCGGGCCATTGACCATGTAGAGCAGCCCGAAGTTGTCGAGGTTGACCCGCGGCGATCGAAGCGTGAGCGTACTGGGAACTAAAATGGTTCCTCCAGAAAAGGCGGCCCACGGTATCAATCCCCCTTGGCCCGAAACATTGATACCGCCCGCTCCCGCCTGGATGATGCCGTCCCCCATCAAATACGCCGAAGGATAACTGCCGTCGCCTCTGAGATTGAAGGCGTTCGTGTTGTCGAAAACGACACGGGAATCCGTGAGGGCGCTTCGCCCCAAGTCGAGAACAATAGCGCGATCCCAGGTTCCGGTCACGTTCGTCGTTCCCATTTGGAATTTATGGGTTCCCGGACTATTCAAAAGCTGCACGAGCACGCCTGTCGGGCTGCTGGAGTAAAGGTTCAGCGTCCCCGCACCGTCGATACCGCTGGAGAAGATGGTTCTAATGCCCGTGGTCAAATTGAACGTCCCACCGGATTCGACGTACAGGTCGTTGAACTGGCCGTCTGCCATATTGTCCGCGAGGACGAGGAAATTCGAGGTGACGTTCATCGCCGTTCCGCCAGCGACATAAAACGCGCCGCCTTTATCGGTGATGCTGACGCTCGTGATCCACGAATTCGGGGACGATGTCAGATCGACATAGTTACCGCTCCCCGCGCCACTTTGCGTACGGAAGGTATTGGACAGCGCAACAGGATTTTCTATATCGAGGGCGGCAACCTTCGTCCCGGTGGTTCCCGTAAAGGTGATATAGCCGCTTTTGGAGCTATACCTCGCCAGACTGAGGGAGTATTGGTCGACAATGTTCAGCGTACCGGACTCGATTTCCGTCCCGCCGTTGAACGCATTGGAAGTATTTTTCAGCGTAAGTGTCCCGGAACCGCTCTGGACAACCTTACCGGAACCAGTGATCCGCCCTTCGTAGGTAACGGCATCGGAACGGCTGAAAGTGACATTGGCGTTGTTGAGAATATTGCCAACGATACTGCCGGTGCTGCCACCGTTGCCGATTTGCAGGATGCCGCCGGAAACGACCGTGCCGCCGGAATAGGTGTTCGCGCCCGTCAACACCAACGTCCCTGCCCCGCTTTGAGTCAGACTTCCCGTACCGCTGATGACACCGCCGTAAGAGACGACATTGGAACGATTGAAGTCTACACGGGCGTTGTTGAGGATATTGCCCGCGATACTGCCGGTAGCGCCGCCGTCGCCGATCTGCAAGGTTCCGCCGGAAACGGTCGTGCCGCCGGAATGAGTCCCCGCGCCCGTCAACACCAACGTCCCCGTGCCGGTCTTTGTCAGGTTTCCCGTGCCGGCGATGACGCCGCCGAAGTTGATGTTGTAGACATCGGTATTCAGGATAACGCCGGGGCGTCCGCTGCCAGTCGGCGTGGTGTCCAGGGCGCCTATGTTGGCGTTGCCTGAGTAACCGAAATTGACGAATTCAAAGTTTTGCGCGGTACCGACCGTCGCCGCGTTATCCTTGTTCAGGGTATTGCCGGTGAAAGCGTCGCCTCTGCTGGAGTTGACATAGCCGCCGAACAGATTGAAGCCCGCACCTAAGCTTGCTGTACCTCCGAGGGTGACGGTGTTGCTCGTGGCTGAACCACTATTGCTGTAGCCGCCGTAAATGTTGCCCGTCACGGAACCGCCGCTGATATCGACTTCGTTTCTCGTAACCGCGCTACCGCCGCTGGAGTGACCGCCGTAGACTGTCGCGTTGACGTTCCCGCCCGTGATGTCGACGCGGTTCAGGTTGACCGCTCCGCTGTTGATGTTCTGGCCGCCGAATACCGAGCCGTTGGAAAGGGTTCCGCCGTTGATTTCAACCCAGTTCCCGGTAATGAGGGAGCCGACTTGCCCCCGACCGCCGTAAATCCTGGCGTTGTTGATGGTTCCGTCGTTGAGGGTGACCGAGTTGCCGGACACGGTGTTCAGGAGGATGGCGCTGTATCCGCCCGCAATGATTGTGTCGCTTGTCGTCACGCTGCCGCCATTGATGATGATTTCGTTCCCGCTGATGGTGCCGTTCTGCCCCTGGGAATACCCGCCGTAAATGTTGTCCCGCAGCGTTGCGCCGGTGCCGACCGTCACGGAATTCCCCTCGACGCTACCGCCCGTGCCGCCGTTGAGCCACCCGCCAAAAACGATCTTGCGCACCAGGGTGCCAGCGCCCGTGATTTCGATGCTGTTTCCAGCAACCCTCGCGTCATAGCTCCATCCGCCGAAAACGTTTCCGCCGGTGCTCGACGTGCCGATCGTACCGCCCGTGATGCTAACGATATTGTCGAGGGCGTTCACGCCGCTGTTCGCCGCGATGCCGCCAAAAACATGTCCGCGGATGTTGCCGCTCAAAACCGAGACCGTGTTGCCGCTTGTCGAGGAGGACGGGAAGAAGGAATCCGGCATGGAGGGCGCGTTCGACCCGATCCTGGATGAGGGGTCTGCAACCGGATCGGTACCCGGAAACACGATGGTCTCCCCCGCCGCCGACGCTGCGGCCAGGAACAGCGCCGCCGCAACCGCCGTGCCGCCAAACCACTTCATCATTCGAGACGCCCCGTTCGGAAGGACTGGGACTCCCCGAAAGACTCCTTCCGTCACACCTTCAAGGTGCCATTTCCTTCGAGAGAGAAGCTGTTCAGGGGAGCCTTCGGCTCCACAAACGCCAGTCTCAATCTTTGCATCAAAAATATAGGAGATTGCGCTCGACATGTGTTCATCGAAGACTTTTCGCATTGCACACCCTGCTCGTCATGGATTTTTTGAAATGCCGGAGGTCTGGATAAGTCAGTCTCTGATCGAGTGGATCACCGTCTCATGGATAAACCCATACAAGTCGTCCGGGTTATCCCAAAGAAAGGGTTCGAGCCAGCGCAAGCTCGACAAGAGCGACATACGAGATCCCGTCAGTGACTTGTTGTCAGCATCTTGTGAATCAAAAACATGACCGACCTCAATGAGTTACAATTCCAGTATCAAAAAGTCTGCAACAGCCACGGGGCAAAAGCTGTGATTTTTTTGTATTAGTCGATAAAAATATTGTTCCGTAATTAGAGCAATATCTTCCTTATCAGGACGTTTTTCGCATAAGACTTTTGGAATTTTTCGGGATCGTCTCACCGAACGTAAACCGCATGAATCGTGCAGATGATCCGCATATCAGGCTACTATATGTGTCAACCTTCCAGGCCGGATGGGTATTCAGTTTCCGAAGGTCAGTTCATGTAGAGCGCACTGGCGTTGGGCTTCGCTGCGCACCCCAATCTGTATCCTCTATCCTGTTGTTGATTGCCGGGTGAATAGTAACCTGCACGAGATTCTGAATTCGCCAACTCCCGTACTGAACGCCAACCGGACTCCCAAAGTCATACAGGCCATGATATAAAAAACACTGGCGGGTACACCGATGATTTCTTTCAAACCCAAACTTCTTGAATGCCTCTCCGGCTACAACCGGACGATATTCGCCCGCGACGTGGGCGCCGGTATCACTGTCGGCGTGCTGGCGCTGCCGCTGGCACTGGCGTTTGCCATCGCTTCCGGCTGTCCCCCGTCGGCAGGCATCTGGACGGCAATCATCGCCGGTTTTTTCATCTCCGCATTCGGCGGCTCGCGGGTGCAGATCGGCGGCCCTACCGGCGCTTTCATCCCGATCATTTACGCAATTGTCCTGCAATACGGCATGGACAATCTGCTGATCGCCACCTTTATTGCCGGACTGATTCTACTCGTCATGGGGCTGATGCGTCTGGGACAGATGATTCGCTTCATCCCCAGGGCGGTCGTCATCGGCTTTACCAACGGCATCGCCGTCGTCATCTTCATGGCGCAAATCAAGGATTTTTTGGGCCTGCAAATTGCCGGGGAAATGCCTGCCGAATTCTTCGGCAAGTTGCGCGTGCTCGGCGACAGCATCCATACCGTCCATTGGCCGACGCTGCTGCTTTCACTGGCTTCGTTGGCCTTTCTCGTTTTCTATAACCGGGTCTCGGCGCGTATTCCGATGCTTCGCCGCTGTCCGGGGCCGCTTGCCGTGCTTGTCCTGGGCACGCTGTTTACGTTTCTTCTGGGGCTGCCGGTCGAGACGATCGGCAGCCGCTTCAACGGCATTCCGCAGCAAATTCCCGCTTTCGTCGTGCCCGCCCTGTCGCTGGAAACGCTCGGCAAGCTGATTTCCCCGGCGCTGACCATCGCGCTCTTGGGCGGCATTGAATCGCTTTTGTCGGCGCGCGTTGCCGACGGCATGATAAACGATCGCCACAACCCGAACCAGGAACTCATCGCGCAGGGATTCGCCAACATCGCGGCACCGTTCTTCGGCGGCTTCGCCGCAACCGGCGCTATCGCGCGCACTGCAACCAATGCCAGAAGCGGCGCGCGCACGCCGGTGGCCGGGATCGTGCATTCGGCAACGCTGCTGGCAATCGTGCTGGTTGCCGCGCCGCTCGCCAGCCACATTCCGCTTGCCGTGCTCTCGGCCATTGTCGTCCTCGTCTCCATACACATGGGCAATTGGCGCGAATTCCGGGAGTTGAGGCGCTACTCCTATAACTACCGCATTCTGCTGCTGACCACTTTTTTCATTACTGTCGTCTTCGACCTCACTCTCGCGGTCGAACTGGGCATGGTGCTCGCCACGCTGTTTTTCATTTTTCGCGTCTCGGCACTGACAAAAATCGAGCCGTTGCCGCTTCAAGCCCTGCCCGGCAGTGAAGACGCCGAATCGTCGCCGTTCTTTGGCCGCGACGGTATTGCACGCGTCGCCGTGTGGAAAATTTCCGGCATCCTCTTTTTCGGCAGCATCAACAAACTCGACATCCTGCACGCTCCGCACGAAACACGCCCGCAGGTGATGGTGCTCGACCTGCAGGACCTGCTGCAACTCGATACCACCGGTCTGGAAGGACTGGAGGCGATTCACCGGCAGATGTCGCTCGAAAACCGCAGCCTGATTCTCTGCGCACCGGGAGAACAGCCTGGCTCGCTGTTGAGACGCTCCGGATTTTTTGATCGCCTTGGCGCGCACAATGTTTGCGACGATCTGCCCGGCGCGTTGGCCGAGGCACGGAAGTCATTGGAAAAAATGAAATGACTGCCGCCACCCAAATCAACCCTGCCGTTACCTCCCTGCCCGAACCGCTGGCGCAAGTGGCTGCGCCCTGTGAAGTGCCACTCCTGCCAACCATCGCTGCGGGATTTCCATCGCCCGCAGGGGACTATAGTGTCGAGGAAGGTCTTGATTTGAACCAATACCTCGTCAATAACCCCCTTTCCTCGTACATATTTACGGTTCGAGGCGATTCGATGGTCGGTGCAGCAATACTGGATGGCGACAAGGTGGTCGTCGACCGCGCCCGGACGCCACGGCACAGGGACATCGTGGTGGCCGTTGTCGACAACCAATACACCATCAAGCGGCTATACCGCAAAGACAGGCGTATCGAACTGCATGCGGAAAATCCGGACTTCTCGCCCATCGTCTTCCACGAGGGGATGGAACTGGTCGTTTGGGGCGTCGTCACGAGCGTCGTTCGCCGTATCCTTCCAGGAGCATGACGTGTCTTGCTCCCCGCAATTCGCACTGGTCGACGTCAACAATTTCTTCGTTTCCTGTGAGCGGGCGTTCCAGCCGAGCCTCGAACATGCGCCCGTGGTCGTGCTCTCGAACAACGATGGCTGTGTGGTTTCCAGAAGCAACGAAGTCAAGGCGCTTGGCGTGAAAATGGGTATCCCCTATTTCCGGTTGCGAAACCTGGCCCGGCAACACGGCATCCGGGTCTTTTCATCGAATTACGCGCTCTATGGCAACATGAGCCAGCGTGTCGTCTCCATCCTCCGTGAGTTTTCGCCCGAAATCGAGGTCTACAGCATCGACGAGTCTTTTCTTCACGTCGAGCGCGTCGCGCATCTGTACGGCGGCGCGTGGAAGATGGGACAGCAGATTCGGGCGCGCATTGCGCAGTGGACGGGATTGCCGGTCTGTGTCGGGGTGGGGCCCACGAAAACGCTGGCGAAACTTGCAAACCATCTGGCCAAGAAACAGCCTGTTTTCGAGGGAGTCTGCGATCTGCACCTGCTCGCACGCCAGGAGCGGCTCGATTGGATGAGCAGGATTCCCGTCTCGGAAGTGTGGGGCGTAGGCCGGAAGCTGAAGGTCCAACTCGCCCGCATGGGCATCCAGTCCGTGCTCGACCTGCGAAACGTTTCTCCCAAAGCCATCCGTGCGCGGTTCGGTGTCGTACTGGAGCGGACAGTCTCCGAATTACGCGGTATTTCCTGCCTGGAACTGGATGAAGTCGCACCGCCAAAGCATCAGATTCTTTCCTCCCGCAGTTTCGGCATGCCGATTACCGCCATCGAGGAACTGCGGGAAGCCGTCGCGCACCATGCCGCGTGCGTGGCCGTTCGGCTGCGGGCGCAGCATGGGCTTGCCGCTGCCGTCCACGTCTTTATCCAGACGAACCCTTTCCGGGAACAGCCGCAGTACAACGGAGTGCAGACTCTGACCCTGACAGAGCCGACTGACGACACACGCGCCCTGACTGCAGCCGCCCTGCGAGGATTGAACGAAGTTTTCAGGGCGGGGTTCTCGTACAAGAAGGCCGGCGTGATGCTCGTGAACATCACGCCCAAAGCGTACCGCCAAGCCTCCCTCTTCGATGACGCTCCCCTGGATGCAGGCAGATCGACACGGCTCATGCAGGCGCTGGACGATGTAAACCACACCTTTGGCCGAGGGACGCTACGCCTCGCGGTCGCCGGATCGGGCCATCCTCGGTGGGTGATGAAGTCGGAACACCGCTCTCCTCGCTACACGACCCGGTGGGATGAAGTGCCGGTCGCCGGACAGTAATTGCGCTTCATTCCCCGCTTGAGCATCAACGCCAATTGGACGAATTGGCTTGCACGTGATGCCAACTTGGGAATTCCGGGTCGTCTCCGCCATGAATGAATGGCGAGAACTGCGTTCGACCCATGTTCGGGAATCGCTATAGAATCGGCTGCTGCATCTGTCGAGACAGCGTTCATGGCAATTTCCGATCTCTTCAAGCGCGTTTCACACGCGCCCACCAATCCCGGCGTGACGGCGAAACCGCGCCAGTTCGACGTTGCCGAGCTTTACCGGGGGCCGGTTCAACTGGAGGATGCGACGGAGGAGGCCGCGCAGCCGCTCGACGAAAAACTGCGACAGGCGTATTTCTGGATCGTCAACAACGCCGTCATCAGCCCGCATTACGACATCGAATACAACGACGCCCCGGCGCAAACCTACGTCCTTGGCAGCAGCAAGCGAGTCCTGACGCTGCCGTCGGCGCAAAGCTATTCGAGCTATATCCTGCTTCCGCTCCTGACCTTCGCCACGCGCAGAAAATGCCTGTTCGTCGGCGGCCCGGGACGCGGCAAGACGGCCAGCGCGATTCTGATGGGCATCCTGGCCGGTTATCCGGTTCGGGAGGTGCGCCGCGCGATGCAGCACGGGCATCCCCAGATGACCATCGCCGATCTTCTGGGCAATCCCCTGCCCGCAGATCTGGTCAATGCGCAGGATATGGAGTCGATCCGCGTCGCTTGGCGTCCCTGGTTGTCGATGCGGGTGAAAATCGTCGATGA
>Ga0099364_10006310_pt1 | contig 17305 bp, 18 predicted proteins | sample TergutTh196P3_FD_73070 | JGI IMG/M metagenome (GOLD analysis project Ga0099364, IMG submission 73070) | Microcerotermes parvus P3 segment gut microbial communities from Pointe-Noire, Republic of the Congo - Th196 P3 | ecosystem: Host-associated > Arthropoda: Insects > Digestive system > Gut ... | reverse complement strand
CGCTTGCGTGAAAAAAAGAGGAGTAGGGGGGCGGTTTTATAGGCGTGAAACTTGACAAAAAGTTAGTACTTTCGACCGTGCCGTATGTTGTGATTTTTATAATAACCTTGCAAGTTATTCCGCAAGTGACAGCATTATTCCCCGACCCACTGCCGATTGATGACCGGCTGATTGCTTTGCTTGCTTCTATTATAATAAAAATTGTGGTGTATGTCAAGGGTAAAAATGCAAAGAAATATCGCAAAGGTGTGGAGTATGGGAGTGCAAGATGGAAGAACAGTGTCCTAAATTAGTCCGCGAAATGCGGTGGCAGTGTGATAATTCCTCACGAACTTCCACGCTTGCAATTCATCTTCGTCGCAAATTTCGTGCGGACGAGGGTGCAATTCCTCATACCGGCGGTCGAGCAGTCGGCGATATTCGCACGCATCACGATTTACAGATTGTGCCGCGGCAAGATATGTCCCTGTCGGCCTTATTTTCCGAACTTTTCCCTTGTGATGTTCCTCCATCCACGCCATCCATTGACAGCCGGAGTAACCTGCTAATTGATACTCATCAGGCGGTGTAGACTCCCCAATATACGGATTGAATTTGCAAGTTGCCAAAACACCCCGCAAGTCTTTCAGTGCGTATTCGGGGAATACATGCAGTTGGGATTCACTGCCAAATTGAATCTCTCAACATCTCTCGCCGTCTTTGATTACCATTTGCGCTGAACGCAAGCCGTCCTCTAAATTGGCAAGCGGGACATCGGGAAGTATAACAAAGCATACAAAAAAATGCTGTCTTTCGAGTTGACTCAGAAAACAGCAATTTCTATCAGTAGGGGAAAAACGCATTATATTGGGCTTTTCGATATTCACCCAGATGAATGAACCGATGCAAGCAATGATAGAGCATTGATGGAGGGTTGAGCAATGTTGCCGTTAAGTGCCTTGATTGCTATATTTAAAAGCCCTTTACACAGCATTGTTTATATTTTTCTTTTGAGCATAATATTTATAGCTAAAAACTTATTTATTAATCTGTTGATTTCTAATTATAAATTAGAAGTATTTCTTGAAACACCTTATTAATGAATGTTTTATTCTTGTTTGCACCTCACTTTTTATTACTCAAAAGGTCTTGATGTGTGTTAAATGGGCGTATACTATACAATGGTACTGATTTAATAAAAATTAACAGAAAAAAATATCGGGCAAGAAATGTTGGAGTTATTTTCCAACAATTTAATTTATTGCATAGATATAAGGCTGTTGAAAATGTACTGATAGCTATGGAAATAAGCAAATATAAGACAAATAATAATAAGAAACACGCAAAAATCCTGCTTGAAAACCCGATATAACAGGGAAAATGCAAAAGAGAAAAATTATAGTATCAAAAATACCTCCCCCCCCTAAAAAAAACCACCCCCGTAAACGGATTAAAATCCAAATCGCGGCTTCTATTACTGTAAAAAAACATCTCGGTTTGAAAGCAAATCGGCATGAAGTAAACCTGCTCTAACAGCGCGTTTTCGGCTTGTTTGTACAATTCGGCGGCCGCGACAATATCTTCGGAAAGTCGTGCGGATTTTAGCAAGTTTTGGTACTCGGCGACGGTGTTTTGCGGGAGACTGCGGCTCAGCAAATCGCCGGGGTTACCGAATCCGCTCAAATAGGCATCGGGACTGTTGTAGCCGCCTGTCAACTTTACAAAAGCTATGTCAAAATTGCCACTTAAAACAGCCCGCTCAAAACTGTCCGGCGGGAGACTTTCGACCGTGCAATAAAACCCCAAAACCGCTTGCCACTGCTGCAAAACCCTGCCGAGATACTCGCTTGCGGCTTGATTTTCGGGCATGATAATTTTCAAGCCTGTCAAGTTTTCGCGGCTCACCATTCCCGCACCTTTTTCGTAAGCGGCGTGGGCATTTTCGCGGTTAAATTCGGGCGGAAATGTGTCATTTGCATGTTCGCGATAATTAAAATCAGTGTCGATTGTAATCACAGGCGGGACGAGGTTTTCGGCGATTCGCCAACCGTTTTTCATGGGTAGAAACTCTATATTTTCGCGCTCAATTGCGGCGGCAAAAGCGTAACGCAAATCGCTATTTCCAAAAGTTCCGTGAGTCTCAAAAACAAGCCCCCAGACCGACGTTTCCGCGCCGGAGCAAGGGAAATTCTGCGAAATTAACATGCTTGTTGCATCGGAATTTCCTGTCGCAATCAAAGCCTGCGTAGTGTTACTGCGGAAATTTTCAAGCGGCTCGCCGTTGCTTATAAAAAAGTTCAAGCCGAGCGGATAAATCCTGTCCGGGACTGCGTTTTCGTTGTCTTGATTAGTGTCAAAAACGTGATTATTTTTGTTGTTACGGCGCATGGTTATCACGCTGTCTTGCGGCCTGTGCGGGTCGTAATGCCATTTTGTCAAGTAAAACGCGCCATTTGATGGCAGATTTTCGCCGTTCAAGCCGTACCGCCCCGCAGTTTTCAAGAAAATTTCCTCGTTGCAGGGCATTGCGGGTGGCGTCGTCAAGAGATACGGGAAGTGCGGGTCGGGTTGTTCAAGTGTGATAATTAAAGTGAAGTCGTCTGCCGCATAAACCCCGATGTCATGCAGGTTTGTGAGGTTTTCTGTGTGTATTTTTTCGGCGTTTTTAATTGCATAAAAAAGTGGCGCATTTTCGGATTTTACAGCAGGATTAAACAGCCGTCTAAAAGCGTAGACAAAATCGTGCGCCGTGCAAATAGTCTCACTGTCCCCGTCAAAATACCAGTAGACATCATCTCGCAATTGAAAAGTGTAAGTTAATTTATCATCTGAAAGTGTATATTTTTCTGCCAAATTCAGCGCGATATTTCCGTCGCTGTCAATTTTCAAAAGCCCGTCAAACATATTGGCAATCAGCATTGCGGCGGTCTGCCCTGAAGCGTTTTGCGGGTCTAATGTGCGCGGATTGTAAGCAATATCGAACTTGAAAATGTAGTTACTTCCGTCGTCTTCTTTGCGGCAGGAACTTGACAAAAAAAGTGTAAAAAAAATTATAAAAATTAGAAAAAAACTTACTTTAATTTTCAATTAATTCGACCGCCTTTCCGAGTTTCAAACTTTGTTTACAGTCGAGAAGACGCTGATTATCACTGCCTTTGAACTTGAGTTTGTAATTCATGCGCGACTCGATAAATCTGCCGTCAATTAGCACGTCGATTTTGTCAAGTAACGCCCTCACGGCGGGGTTTTCGGCGGTTACTAACTCATCAAAAGTGTACCCGGTGAAACAGTAAATGTTATAGTTTTGCAGTCCGTCCGCGAGCGCGGCGAACGCTTCGGGCTGGCAAAAAGGCTCACCGCCTGTGAAAGTTACGCCATCGGTGAGTTTATATTCGCTCACCAACTTGACAATTTTTTCGGTTTTATAAGACTTTCCACCGCCGAAATCGTGGGTGTGCGGATTGTGGCAACCGGCGCAGTTATGCGGGCAACCCTGTGCAAAAATCGCAAAACGATAACCGGGACCGTCTACAATTGATTCGGGGACAATCCCCGCGAGTCTAATGTTCATTTTTTTATTTTATATCGCCAAACTTTACAAAAAAGTGACACAAAATTTGCGGCATGGGATACACCTTTCTCTACTATTTTCCTTACTATTTATTAATGTTTTTCACGTTTTCGCCAACGTAATTATGACAACTTGCGGGCGGGCGAAAACTCGCGGAACATACTCGCCGGTGCCTCTACTGACAAAAACCGGAACCCCATCTGCCGACTCCGAAAAACCCGCGCGGAAGCGTTGTCCGTGGGCAGAAACTCGCTTTGTGAAAGTGAAATAAGGCGCCCAGAGACCGAAAAAAGTTGCCTGCCCGCCGTGGGTGTGCCCGCTCAGAATTAAGTCGATGCCGACTGTGTTTTGCGACATTGAAAGGTCGGGATTGTGAGAAATCAGCAACACAAAATCACTATTACGTGAAGTTTTTATTGCGGAAATGACACTTGCGCCACGGTGAAAATCTTGCACTCCGGCAAGGAAAAAAGTGTCACTAATGTACATTCCGGTGTTCGGTAAAGGCGTAATTCCAAAGTCGTGCATCGCCTCAAAAAGTGGGCGCGGATAGTCGTGATTTCCGTCAACTCCGAAGATTCCGTCGGCTGTTTTTACACTTGAAAGTATCTCAATTTGAGCGCTCATTTCGGCCACATAATTATTCGCCATCGACATTGAATAATCGCCGCCAAGTAGCATTAAATCAAGGTTTTCAGCGTTCAACATTTCAACAATATTTGTCAACTTTGTAGGCGTAATAAAATGCGTGTCAGTGATAAAAGCGATTTTATAACCGTCTATTTCATCAGTTACATTTTCGGAGCAAAAAGTTAATCTTTTGTACTGGATTATGCGGTCAAAAGTCAGCATGTGAATGATATGAATCGCGGCAATTAATGCAAAACCATAGAAAATAATTCGTATAATTAACTTTATTTTTTTACGAGGCTTTTTAGGCTCTGTGGTGTTACTGTTCTGCGTTTTTTTCATCATAAAATTTCTCCAAAAACCAGACGTTTTTTACTTCAAATTCCTCACCTTTCAAGTAGTCTAAAATACCCGCAGAAGTTGCAAAGTCGAACCTTAATTTATAGCTGTAAAGTGCCTGAAAACGGTAAGTTTTTGAGGGCTTCCCATACTTGCCGTCCCCGAGTAGCGAATGTCCAATAAAAGCAAGGTGGGCGCGGATTTGGTGGGTGCGACCTGTCAGCAGATTGACCTCTAAAAGTGATATATTCTCCTGCTCGTGCAAAACCCTGTAAGCGGTTTGAATTGACTTGGAAGCGGGCGTCTTTTTGTGTGTGATTTTAACTCGATTTTGCGCGGGAAATTTTTGCAAAAACGCAGTAAGTGTATCCGATTTTTTTGGCAATTTTCCGTGGACTAAACAGAGGTAAAGTTTTGTCAGTTCTCGTGCTTTTAATTTCTCCGCAATTATACGTAAAGTTTCCGCGTTTTTTGCGGCGATGACAATGCCGCCGGTGTTGCGGTCAATGCGATTGCAGAGTGACGGGCGAAAAGAAAATTCGGCTTCGGGGCGAAATTCACCTTTGTCGGTAAGATATTGCAAAACCCGATTAATCAGCGTGTCAAGCGAGTTTTCGTTGTCCTCATGAACCGGCAAACCGGGAGGCTTGTCCAAAATTATGAGGTTATTATCTTCGTAAATTATGTTAAGTTCGCGAGGAATATTGTATGAAAAAAGTTCACGTTTGTATGTCAAATATTCGTCTAAATATAGACGAAGCGTGTCGCCTTCTTGAAGATATTGCTCGGCGCGAACGCGCTTACCGTTTAGCTTTATGCGGTTTTTACGGAGCGCACTTCTTATAATTCCCTGCGTCAATTCGGGGAAAGATTTACTTAAAAATCTATCAAGTCTTTGCCCCGAATCGTTTGAATTAATTACTATTTCTTTCATCATTTTTGAATCCGCAAAAAGCCTAAACTCTCAAAGTGAGAGCAGGCACGGTGAAAAAAATCATTGGAATTTAGACAGTCGGTTGTCGCCGCGGGGAGGGCTTTTTTGGCTTTAACAAAGGCTTCGGCGTGCGCTCCATCGTCGCCGCCCATGAACCAAATTTGATTTTTCCACGTACCGAAACTTAAATTTAAGACATATGCTTTTTTCATTTTTTAGACATTCCCTTTCTAAAATAAACTTGAATTATTTACCGTTTTTACCACCTAATTTAGACAATCTTGCGCCTGATAAAATGTTAGTTTCAAATGAAAAGTTGACATTTTTATTTTCGCGTTCGCGCTTCAATGCAAGGTTTATGAGTTTGTCAAGTAACGCGGGATATTTGATTCCGACCGGCTCCCACAAGTAATACGCCAAGCTCCCGGGGACGGTGTTTATCTCGTTGTAAAACAATTCGCCGGTTGAATTATTGTAGAGAAAATCGACTCGCGCAACCCCACTACAGCCGAGAATTTTGAATGATTCAATTGCAATTTTGCGTATTTTTTCACGCAGTTCAGTCGGAATTTCCGCAGGGATTTTTCGGCTCAGTGAGGCCATTCCCGAGGATTTGTCAAGTTGCGATTTACCTTTTGCGGAGTTGCTCAAATACTTGTCTTTGTAGCTTAAAATTTCATCGCCCGCAAGCGGTTCTTCGCACTCGCTCGCGACTGCTTCATCGCAGTCGCCGAGGACGGCGACGTTAACTTCGCGCAGGTTTTGGACGGCAGTTTCAATAATAATTTCATGTGCAAAAAGGAAAGCGTGTTCAATGGAATCGGCCGCTTCTGACTGGGTTTGCGCGATTTTTATACCCACGCTTGAACCCAAATTAATCGGCTTAATTACAGTAGGAAAACCAACTTTTTCTGCTATTAACTTGACAATTTTTTCGGTGTCACTAAAGTAATCTTTGCTCGTAATTTTTATACAATTGAGCACGGGAATTCCCTCGTTTTTGAGCAGGATTTTTTGCACATATTTGTTCATTCCGCAGGCCGCAGAAAGCACATTACAACCGACAAAAGGCACTCCGAGAAATTGCAGTAAACCCTGAAAAACACCGTCCTCCATTGTGGTTCCGTGGCCTAAAGGAAACGCGATGTCAATTTCGCTGATGACTTTTTTTCCGAAACGTGAGGGGTATTTCACGAGCAGAATTTTCTCACCTTCACGCACGGGAATCACGCGTATACTTTGCCGAATTAGGTTCGGAATGTCGGTATAATACTCGATTTTTCCAGCCAAAATCCCGGTGTACATGCAGTTATTTTTGTCAATGTAGACGGGAATTATTTCATACTTTTCATTGTCAAGTGACTTGACTGCTTGCAGTGCGGTGATGACGGAAACCTCGTGTTCAACGCTCTTTCCGCCGAAAAATACTGCTAATTTTATCTTCAAAAAATATCACTCCAATCTTAATAATTATCCGGTAAATCGTTTTCCAAAAGTATCACTTTTCTCTTATCGGAATTGTAATTATTTACGAAATCTAATCCGTCAAGTAGGTTCTTGAAAACGTGGATTTTGTCAGTGGGGAAGCCGCTTTCTACGAGGCCGGCTTTAATCGGAATTGCTTGCTTTTCATTAATTAAAACTGCGAAATCGCAGCAGTTTTTTGCGTACTCGCCGAGCTCTTTGTTAAGCTCAAATTCTTTCTCGCCGAGCGCGACCATTCCGGGGGTTACTAAAAACCGCAAAAACCGCTCACCGTCAAAGTTTTTCAGCACGTCGAGTGCGGCTTTCGCGCCGACCGGATTGGAATTAAACGCGTCGTCAATAATTATATTTTCGCCTTTATTTATAATTTGCAGGCGGTGTTCGACCGGCTCAATCCGCTTGACAAGCCGAATTAGGTCGTTCATTTCAACTCCGAGAGTGTGCGCGACTGCAATCGCTCCCGTTAGATTTTGCACGTTGTGCGCGCCGAGCAATCGCGTGGAAAACCGCGCGGTTGCGCCGTTTGGAGCGGTTACAGTGAAGTCGGTACCTTTGTCGGAAACGGTGATTTCATCGGCGCGAAAATCTCTCGCGTTCTCGGACAAACCGTAGCGAATTATTTTTTTGTCAAGTTCACGTTCCCTAATAAATTCGTTGTCGTAATTCAGAAAAACCAAGCCGTTATCGGGGTTTATGCAGTTCGCAATCTCGAATTTCTCACTGATAATATTTTCTAAACTGCCCATAGTTTCCAAATGTTGCGGCCCGATTGAAGTGAGAATTGAGTGTTTTGGTTGCACTATTTGACACAGCTCGGCGATGTCTCCGAGCCACATTAGGCCCATTTCGCAGATGAAAATTTCATGGGTTGCTTTGAGTTGATTTCTGATGGTTTTGACGACGCCCATCGTGGTATTGAAACTCGCGGGTGTCATTAAAGTGTTGAATTTTTCGGACAGTAGTGACGTCAAAAAATACTTAGTTGAAGTCTTCCCGTAACTGCCTGTAATGCCGATTGTGACTAAGTTTGCGTGGGATTTCATAATCCTTTTCGCATCATTAATGTACCTTAAATTGATTAACTTTTCTATTGGCGTGTTGATGAAATTTGCAAGCAGTGGCAAAAAAAGTGACAGAAATGGAACGAACGGAAAAATGAATAGCGCGTAGTCGAAAAAAAGTATTAAAATTGCTCCCGCTGATAAGTAGATTAAGCCGCTTGTAATGCACATTCGCAGTACGCGGGGAGTGAAAACTAACTTCTTTTTCGCCTTGGTTTTGCCGACTGCGAAAAACACTACGCCGAGCACCAAAATCGCGATTAACACTAACAAAAGCAGGATTATTACCAACCCGAACCACGGCGCGTGGGCGTGTTCGTTGCCGTCTATCAGTAAATTCGCGACTAACAAAAACGCTAAAGCCGCAAACGGCGCGATTAGATTCAGCGCGAGCCACTTCATGTTTTGCCGATACCACTTGAATTGGGCGGGAAATTTGTACATGTTCAGCTGAAACATGTGCATTGAGCGGCGGAAATAGACGAACGAGCAGGCGGCGAGTGCGACAAAAAGTGGCGATAACATAATATAACCAATAAATTCAAACATCATCTACCCCCAAATACAACTCCGCAATCTTGTAAAACCGCTCCGGTTGGTCCAAAAAGGCGTAGTGGCCGGCATTTTTGATTACCGCGAGGCCGGCGTCGGGCATCAGCTTTTCCATGAGGTGGCCGTCCGAAAGCGGCGTTGAGCCGTCGTTTTCGCCCCAAATCAGCAGTACCGACTGCGAAACTTTCGGCAACAGCGGCGTTAAATCCTCATTGACTATCTTCACAAGACACCTTCGCATCATCGGCGAAGCCGCTCTGTAATCGGCAGAACCGCTCCTGCTCTGCAATTTTTCGAGCAATTTCGGGAAAGGCTTGATGAAGACCTTGCCGATTTTGAAGACAGCGGTTTTGAGCTGTTGTGATGCGGTTTTGCGGGGCATTACCCCCGCCGCCCCCGTGAAAATTATCTTTTCGGGAGAAATTTCAAGCGCGGAACTCGCCAAAAGCTTGATTGCAATGCGGCAACCAAGGCTGTGACCCAAGACAACGCACGGCTTCACGCCTGTTTCAAGGCAGAACGCCCGCAAAAACTCGGCGTACTCGCCCACGCCCCACGGCTCGACAGGCTCCGGACTTTGCCCGAACCCGGGCAGGTCCGGGATTACGACGCGGTAATTCGCGGACAGCCGCTTGATAAGCTCGGCGTAAGTCGCGCCGCTGCAACCCCAACCGTGCAGAATCAGCAGGACAGGGTTATCCGAATTGCCCGCCTCGGTATAAAAGACCTTCAAACCGTTGATTTCTACAAACAAAACCGCTCCGCTCCCTCAGTGAATAGTTAAAAATTAACAATGTGTTAAAATTGCCCACTAAAATAATTATAGCATTTTTAAGATATATATGTCAAGCAGAAAAAAAGTTGCAAAAAGACTTGAAAAAGTATTTTTTATTTGGTATAATTGTAGTATCTACGCTCAAAGACATCTATCATATAAGGAAAGGTCAATAATAGCTATGAATACTTTTAATACAAAGGGAAGAATCCCCGCCACGGACATTGCGAAACTGGCGGTTTTGGCGATAATTCTGGGGGTCATGCTGTTTTTTACGACGGTCAACCCTGTGCCGGGGCATGGCGAAATTGTAAGCACGTCGGCGTCAATGCGGGGGGAAGTGCTTTACAATGCCTCCCGCGGGCATGACTACCTCAAGGACCAGTTCCTGCTCGACGGGGAGTGGGAATTTTACCCGAACCAGCTCTTGTACCCCGAAGATTTCGCGAATGCGCCCGCCGCCGTGTCCTACGTGAAATTCCCGCACTACTGGAAGGACGACCCGGGCAATTTCCCCGACGGCACCGGTTACGCTACATACCGCATGATTTTCAACACGCCCCCCGGGATTACCGACCTCGGCGTACGCGCACCGGCTCAACACGGGGCTTACAGGCTGTTCTTGAACGGCCACAAAGTCGCCGAAGCGGGCAATGTGTCCGAAAATATTGACGAGCATTATTTTGCAATGCTCGGGAAAACAGGCTTTGTCTCCCAAATCGACACCACTCGATACGAGATAATCATACAAATTCAAGGCTACAACCACCTGAACAGCGGTCTGACCGAGACAATCATCGTCGGTTCGCACGAGGCTATTAACAAATACCATGATGCTTTAGTTGTTTTGACGGGTATGTTCGTTGGTTTGTGTATGTTGTTGATATATTACTTTCTGCTTTTGTATATTCTTAACCCCGACAAGAAGAAGTACCTCAATTTTGCACTCGTCTCGCTGTGTTGCTTGTATACAGTGCTGACTTTCTGCGGCGACAACGCGGCTTATCTGCTCGCCCCGACAATCAGCCCCACTTTAATCTACAAACTCCAGTTCATCGCCTTCATCATGAGCTCGTACTTTGCAACCGCCCACATTGTTCACCCGCATTTCAGGTTCAAGAACGCCGCAAGCCTCGGCAGGGGGTACCCGGTGGGGTACTGCGTGTTTATTGCACTGTTGACCCCGTATCAGATTAGCTCAATGGCGACGGTTTTAACCCTGTTTGCGACTTTGTACGTCTTCGTCGCCACAGGTATTTGCTTCACCAATTTGCTCAAAAGCAAGGCGCTCCGAAGCCGCTATGCAACGACCGAGTTTATCGCACTTGCCGCATTAATCATCGGCACAGTCGTAAACCGATTGGGGTTCACCCCGATTTACGGCTTTAATTTCATGCCGTCCGCCATGTTGCTGTTCTGCTTTATACAAATCTATGTTCTTTCGGAGTTTTACAAGAGCAATGAGAAAGACTTGGTTAAGGTCACGAAACAGCTTGAAAAGCGAGTTTCCGAGCGGACCGCCGCCTTGGCGGACAGCCACAGGCGTATTCAGTCGGCGAACGACTTCAAGGCGGAATTTCTCGCCCGCATGAGCAGGGAGCTTCGCACGCCGATGAACGCCATTGTGGGCATGAGCGACTTGTTCGACACAGGCAGTTTGAACGAGACACAAAAGGGCTATTTCAGGGACATTCGGGAGTCGTCGTACTCGTTGCTCGGCTTGATTAACGATATTATGGACTTCTCGAAAATCGAGGCCGACCGCCTTGAATTGGCGCAGAATCATTTCAAATTCGACAGTTTCTTTGAGAATATCTGTTCCGCCGCAAATTACGCGGCTACTAAGAAAGACTTGAAGTTTGAGTATACCAAAGGCGAGGGTATTCCCGACGTGATACTCAGCGATGAGGGGCGGATGAAGCAGGTCATCGCGAATATTATCAGCAATGCCGTGAAGTATACCCTTGAGGGGTCAATTAAGTTGGAGGTGCGGGCGACGGGTAAGCCCGAGAACCCCGAATCCATGCTCCTTTTCACCATTAGTGATACAGGCGTGGGGATTGACAAGGAGGCTTTGCCGCGGCTGTTCAGCGCGTTCACAAACCCCGACTCCATCAAGCCGCAACACCGCATGATTGCGGGGACCGGGCTTGGCATGTCGATTTGCAAGAAGTTGACCGATGCCCTCGGCGGCAAGCTTGAAGCCGCGAGTGAGCTTGGCAAGGGCAGCGTTTTCAAGGCCTATTTCCCGCTCAACAAGGGCGACCCCGCACAAGTCACCGAGGGAACGGCGACTGAGAAGATTTTCGCCCATAATGCCCGTGTGCTTTTGGTTGAGGATAACAGCATTAACGTGACGATTGCGCTGGGGATTTTGGCGGCGCACGATATTGCACCCGATATTGCAAAGGACGGCTACCGTGCTTTGGAAATGGTGAAAGAAAAGGATTACGACTTGATTTTCATGGACCAGTTTATGCCCGGCATGGACGGAATCGAAGCGACGGTGAAAATCCGCGAAATGGGCGGCAAATACGCCGAAGTGCCGATAGTCGCCATGACCTCGAACATCACGGTCGGGGCGCGGGACATGATGATTTTCAAGGGCATGAACGACTACTTGGCGAAGCCGGTTGACCGCAACGCACTCAACAACGTCCTGATTAAGTGGTTGCCGCACGGCAAGATTACCTCTGCAATGGGGAATTTCGTGACTGCAAAGGAGACCCTCCTTGAGGGATTGCCGCATGAATTAGTCGCGATTACCGACCTCAATTGCTCCGACGCACTCAAAAACATGAAAGGCAACCTAAGCATTTACACCAAGTTGCTCAATCAGCTTGCCGCCGAGACCGAGGGCTACATTCAGAGCCTTGACGAGTATTTGGGCAAGGGCGACGGGTATAATTACCGCATTGTCATCAACGGCTTGAAAAATTTGCTGTACAGTGTCGGCGCGAAAAGTTGCGGCGATAGCGCGGCGCAGTTGGAAAAGGCCGCCGAGGACGGCGACTTGGATTTCTGCACCGGCAAGCATAAGGATTTCGCCGAGAGCTTGAATTGGTTGTCGCAGAGGATTGGGTTGGCGATGCCGGGGCAGAAGTGAGAAAATAAAACCGGAAAGGAATTAAACCCATGAAAAAATTTAGGGTCTCGACAAGATTAGAGAGGATTATCTCTAAAATCTTTCAATAAAAGTTGATATAAATCGTTTCCACGATTATTAACCCGAAATTCCGTTTCTTTGAGATAAAAAACAAATTTATCTTTCGGAATTCCCTTAAATTTAACAAGCCGATGTTTTGCATAACCCCAAAAACTTTCAATGCCGTTAATGTGTCGCCCATCGCCTTTTGAAAACTCATTTTCTCCATGATAAACGCGAAAATGTTTTTCAAAACCGAGATCAACCAAGCCATCGTAGCCACGCCAACCATCGGTGTGAATTGCACTTCCAATGTTGGCGCGACCCCTGATAATCGCCGATAGAGTCGCACTTTTCACGTCCGGGACAATTTCTGTATAAACTTTTCCGTCTCTTTTATAAAGCCCGAAAACTATTGTTTTTGACCCGGCGCCCCGACCTCGTTTTCCGCGAACACGGCGAGGTCCGAAATAACTTTCGTCAGCTTCAAATTCTTCTTTTTCAGGCTCAACAGGCGAAGAATTTATGCTTATTTCAAAAATTCTGTTTCGTATTTTTGCAAAAATAATATTGACAGAATTACGGCTGATGTGAGTTATTTCGGCAACTTGTGTCGCTGTTAAATCAAGCAAAAACAAGCGTAATATCTCTCTGAATTTCGCTTCTGAAATTTTTGAACGGTAAATATACTTGTTTTTCATAAGTCTTAACCTCGATTAGAGTATATCACATTACTCTAATCTTGTCAAGACCCAAATTTATTTCACTACTTATAACAGTAGCAATGCTACTCGCAATGTCGGCGATAACAGCGGCGGCAAACGACCCGAATGATTTTACAATATTTTCGGGTACTCTCACCGCTTACAAAGGCACAGATGAAGTCGTCACAATCCCCGACAACGTGACGGCTATAGGTGACAGAGCGTTTCAAAGAAATAATACCTTAAAGAGTGTAATTATCCCCGGTAGCGTTTTGAGTATAGGCGATGACGCGTTTTATAGTTGCAAAAGCCTTGATAGCATAATAATCCCCGATAGTGTTGAAAGCATAGGCAATAAGGCGTTTATGGATTGTAGCGACCTCGAAAGCGTTGTTATCGGTAGCGGCGTTGAAACCATAGGCAATGATGCGTTTCTAAATTGCGAAGACCTCGAAAGCGTTACATTCAAAGGCGAGGTGCCGCCTACTTTCGGTACAGGGGTTTTCGCCGGCACACACTCCCTCAAGACCATATACGTCCCCAAAGGCGCGACTGCGGCGTATGTCGGGTTGGGAAGTTATACTATTGTTGAAATGTGCATGGTTTGCGAGGAAATCCCCTGCGTTTGCGCTGATTTCACAATCGTAGACGGCGTTCTCACCGCCTACACAGGCGCAGGCGGCGATATAATTATCCCGAAAGGCGTGACGGCTATAGGCGATAGTGTGTTTCGGAATAATTCCACGATAACGGGCGTTGTTATCCCCGACAGCGTTAAAAGTATAGGCGCGATTGCGTTCGGGGTCTGTTCAAACCTCAAAAGCGTTGTTATCGGAAATGGCGTCGGGAGTATAGGCAATTATGCGTTTCAGAATTGCGAAAACCTTGAAAGCGTTGTTATCGGGAACAACGTCGAGAGTATAAGCAATTATGCGTTTCAGAATTGCGAAAACCTTGAAAGCGTTGTTATCGGGAACAACGTCGAGAGTATAAGCAATTATGCGTTTCAGAATTGCACAAACCTTGAAAGCGTTGTTATCGGAAACGGCGTTAAAACTATAGGCGAGTATGCGTTTCAGAATTGCACAAGCATGACAAGCGTTGTTATCGCGAATAACGTCGAGAGTATAGGCGAATCTGCGTTCTTTGGTTGCTCAAATATGACAAGCGTAATTTTCCCCGAAAGTGTTACTTCAATAGGCGCTACCGCGTTTTTCAATTGCACAAATCTCAAAAGCCTTACTTTTCAATCCGCAACCCCTCCCACCACAATAGGCGTAAATGCGTTTTCGTATTTTGTTTCTCCGAGTGTTATCCCGATAGAAGGGATTACCGTATACGTCCCCATAACCTCTAAAGCGTTGTATGAGGGTGTGTCGCGACTTAGCAGTTATGATATTATTTGCATACTCTGCAAGGAAGACCCCTGCGTTTGCGATGATTTTGAAATCGATACAGACGGCGTTCTCACCGAATATAAAGGCACAGATACAGCGGTCACAATCCCGAAAGGGGTTAGGGCTATAGGCTATCAGGCGTTTTGGAAAAATACTACCATAAAGAGCGTTATTATCCACGACAGCGTTTTGAGCATAGGCGATGCTGCGTTTAACGGTTGCACAGGCATGACAAGCGTTGTTATCGGGAATGGCGTTAAGACTATAGGTGAGTATGCGTTTCGGGATTGCTCAAGCCTTGAAAGCGTAATTATCCCCGACAGCGTTGAGAGCATAGGCGATAATGCGTTTATGAATTGCGTAAACATGACAAGCGTTGTTATCGGGAATAATGTCGAGAGCATAGGCAATAGTGCGTTTCACGGTTGCACAAGCCTTAAAAATGTAATTATCCCCGACAGCGTTAAAACCATAGAAAGTGGAATGTTTAACGGTTGCACAGACCTTGAAAGCGTTGTTATTGGGAGCGGCGTTGAAAGTATAGGCTATAGAGCGTTTTGGGATTGCACAAAACTCGAAACTGTAACATTCATGGGCATAACGCCGCCTACTTTCCCTTATGCTGAAGTGTTTCCCTGTGTCACAGGCGTAACCGTATATATCCCCATAGGCACGAAAGCGGCGTATGAAGCTATTGAACAGTTGCAAGGTTTTGATATTATTGTATTGTGCTTAGACCACAGTTTCACGACTTACACAGACGACACCGCGACTTGCACAGTAGCGGGAATAGAAACAGCGACTTGTGACTACGCCGACTGCGCCGTAACAGACGAACGCGCAACCTCGGCGCTCGGGCATGATTTCCAAGATTACATACCCGATAATAACGCAAGTTGCCTGCAAGACGGCACGGAAACTGCAATTTGCGAGCGCGAAGACTGCACCGAAGAAGACGTGCAAATTATAGCGAATTCGATGTTACCGCACGTCAAAAATGACAATCACTGCACAAAATGCGTACTCTGCGGGAATACCGTTTTTGCACGCTCTTGCACGGAAGATGAGCCTTGCGAACGGCACGCCACCGTCCCGCCTACCGGGCTTGGGGATGTGCGGGGGTTTGGTGTGGTTGCGGTTGTACTGGTTGGCGTTTCTGCGGGGTTGTGGGGTTATTCACGGCGCAGACGCGCATAAATAATAATGCAGAATGCAAAATGCAGAAATAAATAAAATTAAAAGGCAGTGTTCCGTCGGAATACTGCCTTAAAAATTAAATAATTTCTGCATTCTGCATTGTCATTTCTGCATTCATTCCACCAACGCCTTCACAAAAAAATTGTTAAAATTCTCCAATTCATCATAAAACACAGCATGTGCGGAGTTTTTGAGGGAGAACAGGACTGAGCCGCATATTTCCTTGTGCTGAATATCGGTTACGGCGGGCGGGACGACTGTGTCCTTCTCGCCTCTTATTATGAAAACAGGCACGGTTATGCACTTTAGGTCTTCTGTGCAATCCTCGTCGCGCAGGGAGATTAGGGCTTTTATTGTGCCTATTCCCGATGCGGATTCGGCAATTGAGATGAACCAGTCTTTGAGCGGGCGGCTGTGCGGATTTGCGAAGAGTTTCTCGTCTGCGAAAGTCTTGCTGAGGGCGGGGCGGTCGAGGGTGGCTTGTTCAATCATGTTGTCAATGTCGCGCTTGTTGACACCGTATGGGAAGCCGATGGATTTTGTGAAACGCGGGGTGGCGGCGGCGAGGAGGATTACTTTTTTGATGGCACGCGCACCGAATAATCGCAGGTATCGCAACGCCACCGCGCCGCCCATTGAGAAGCCGACGAGTGACACACAGGACAAGGCCAGCGACTTAATCACGGCATGAACGTCCCGCGCCATTTGGTTGTAATCGTAGCCGCAAGCGGGGCTGTCGGACGCGCCGAACCCGCGAAAATCCATAGCGACCACGTGATACCCCAACTCGACCAATAAATTAATCTGATACTCGAAAATCTTGTGCGACAACGGCCAGCCATGCAGGAGCAGAACCGTGTCCCCGCCGCACTCGCGGTTGTATTCAAAGACGGCGATTTTGACCCCGCCGGAATTAACGTAAACCATAAAAAATACCTCATTTCAGCAAAAATTATTATATTCTATGCGAAAAATGCAAATTTTGCATATTGAAAATTTGCGAATAAAACCGCTGAATTGAGCGAAAAATAAAATAAAAAGGAGAAATATGAAGTTATGAAAAGAACATCTTATTTAAGTACGATTTTGTTTATAATTTCGGCGTGGTTCGGCATATTCTTTTTTTGGACTTTCATCGAGTTCAATAATCAGCTTCGGAACCTGTTCGCGGGCGGGTTGCGGTTTCGCGGTAACGAGTTTGAGGTCGTCGGGTACTATATGAATAATTGCGCGCCGTATGCGTTTTATGCGATTATTACGGGCCTGCTCGGCTGGGCGTTGCTTCGGATAAGGCGCGGGAGGGCTGCGGAGGCGGTTTGTGCGGAGCATCGGGGGGATTTTCCGGTTGTGCAGGGGGAGCATGAGTGTCGTGAGCAGGGTGAGCAGAGTGAGCATTTTGATAGTGCGAGTTTGTAAGGGGAAACGCCGCTTAATAGCCGCCCGTTCAGTTTCATTTAATTATGAAAAAGACGTGCGGCTATTAAAACTTTGCTAAAGCAAAGTTTTCTTACGTCATGAGGGAGATAAGGCGGCGTT
>Ga0099364_10006309_pt1 | contig 17309 bp, 18 predicted proteins | sample TergutTh196P3_FD_73070 | JGI IMG/M metagenome (GOLD analysis project Ga0099364, IMG submission 73070) | Microcerotermes parvus P3 segment gut microbial communities from Pointe-Noire, Republic of the Congo - Th196 P3 | ecosystem: Host-associated > Arthropoda: Insects > Digestive system > Gut ... | reverse complement strand
CAGAGAACACAGCCTTCGATATTGGATGCCGCCGCATAACCTGCCGGACAGCAAAACGTGGAAACGGTCAATTTGCCGATAAGGAAAAAGGTGAAAGTAATAAAGTATAAAGTATAAAGTATTCAGCAATTCAGCTTAAAAAAATTGACTTTGAAAGTCAACCCATTACAATATTTCGAAAAAAATATTTTTCCGGCTATTTTTCTTGAATACATTATATAATTACACATATATTTATTATCTTTGCCCCCGAATTTTAAATTAAATCAATTATGGGTCGCAAGGTAAAACAATTAAAAAATTACACGGCAGAGCAGGTTGAAGCGCTCTTTGAGAGAGATGAGAAGTACCGCACAGGCGTAAAACTGTATGTTATTCTCCAACTCACGCGAGGTTACAGCAGTCGTGCGTTGGAAGAAATCTTCCGTACAAGTTTCAAGCAAATTTGCAATTGGGCTGACAGGTTTGATGCGGAAGGTGTCGAGGGTTTACGCATCAAAGCGGGTAGAGGGCGACGTTCTCGCCTTACAGCCGAACAGCAACTTCAGTTGCAGGCGGACTTGTCAAAAAGTCCGGGAGAGTTTGGTTACAAATCCAATAGATGGTCAGGTTCTTTGATAGGGGAACATTTAAGGAAAATGTATCAAGTTGAGTACAGGCAGTCAGCGGTCTACAATTTGATGCGCAGGGTTTTATGTGTAATTAAATAATGTTATTCGGGATGAAAAAAACTGTAAGAAGGAGAAATCGTTTCAAAGCCTCCAGGAAACGTTATTTTAATGCCAATGAAAGCGGAAAAGTGATGCTATGGAATATAAAAAAAGTGATGCACTGTCATTTTGCAGACTTGTCGGCACGTCTTTCCGCGCTGGTTGATCCTCGCAAATACGAAGAATACACCATTGTAGAAATGGTGATGCCTGCCCTGGTATTGTTCATACTGGGATGCAATTCGCGTAACGCCTTCAATAATAAGGCAAGAGAAGAAAAGTTTTATAAAAACTATAGCCGGCTGTTTGGGCTGAAGTTACCGCACATGGATGCGACCAACGATCTTTTCAAATTGCTGGATTTTAATGAAATGGAGGAAATTCGCTGTTGTCTGATTTCCATTTTAATTGAAAAGCGCGTATTTCATAAATTCCGTTTCTTTGAGCAATATAGCCATATTGCCATTGACGGTACCGGCGCATACAAATGGGGCGAAAATCCTCCCGAAGGCATTGAAAAGCATGCTTTGACAAAGGAATCCAAAAACGGTAAGACAACTTATTCGACACTGCTTTTGGAGGCAGTACTGGTTTGCAAAAACGGGATGACCATTCCGCTGATGACCGACTGGATTGACAATGATAACCAGCTATACGACAAGCAGGACTGCGAACACAATGCTTTTAAGCGTTTGTCTGTCAGACTTAAAAAATACTTTCCGCGTTTGAAGGTCTGTATTCTTGCTGACGGTCTGTATTCCAATGTTTCGATAATGAATATTTGTCAGGAGAATGGATGGAAATTTATCACCGTTTTCAAGGATGGCAACCTCCCAAGTGTATGGGAAGAAGTCAAAAGTTTGTTGCCTCTCGGCGGTGGATTTTCATCATGCCAAAAGTGCATACCCAACGCTACAAACTGGATTATGCGCACTTTCCGGTGGATTGAAGACCTTGATTATAAAAAATACAGTATCCAATGGATGGAATGTATTCAGGAAATGGTTCATCGGAAAACGGGTGAAAAAGAAACCAACCGCTTTGTGTTTCTGACCAATATTGAGATCAATGATAAAAATATTGCCGATATTCTGATGTCAGGACGCGCACGGTGGTTGATTGAGGACCACTTTAATACGCAAAAAAACAGGGGAGGAAGTCTGCATCACAAATTTAGCAGGAATAACTTCAATGCGATAAAAAACTGGCACAACGCACGTCAAATTGCTTACTTGATAAAAGAATTTGTCAAACACTCCCATGAAGTTCAAGAACTAATAAAAACTAAAAAACTGACATGGACCGAGTTGTGGGAAATCATCAATGGGTATCTATACTTCTGTTCTATCGACAAGGTAATGGAGGAGTTTGATAATTATATCAAAAAATCCAGACAGATAAGACTGGAATGAATCCAACAAAAAAAGCCGGATGAAAGCGTATCCGGAGAGGAGAGACATCACTCCTGAATCTGATGAAAACCCATTATTTTCAAAATAAGATAAGAAAAAACACCTGAAGACATATTGGAAAATTGAAAAGTCCGTAGCAAACAAAAACAACGGATAAGGAGTGGTTTGGCTTTAACTATCGTAAATCAAAAAAAAGGGATACAAAAAATTCTACTCTGAATCGCTGAATAAAAACCGTATATTTGCAGCCGTAAATTAAATAAAATATGGTTAAAACCTTTCAGGAAATTAATGAAAAAATAAAAAGTGGAAAAGCGGTTGTGCTTACTGCAGAGGAGGTTGTGGAGTTATCCAAGACAGCTGATCCAAAAGAAATCGCTCAAAAAGTGGATGTTGTGACAACAGGGACATTCGGCGCTATGTGCTCTTCGGGTGCATTTCTGAATTTCGGACATGCCAACCCGCCCATCCGGATGGAAAAAATAACGCTCAACGGCGTTCAGGTTTGCGGAGGCCTGGCTGCGGTAGATACGTTCATTGGCGCAACGGAAACACATCCGGAAAATGAAACATACGGAGGCGCTCATCTCATTGAGGCGTTGGTAAAAGGAGAAGATATTATGCTGGAGGCGTGGGGAAAAGGTACTGATTGCTATCCGAGAAAAAATATTCGCGCTAAAATTAATATTAACACCATTAACGAGGCTATCCTGTACAATCCGCGCAATGCCTATCAAAACTACTGTGTGGCGACAAACAGCACCAACCAATTGAAACACACCTACATGGGTACGTTATTACCCAAATTGGGTAATGCATCTTTCTGCTCAGCCGGGGAACTGTCGCCCTTGCTGAACGACCCGGAATGTCGTACAATCGGTATAGGGACACGCATTTTCCTTTGCGGAACACAGGGGTATGTGACCTGGAACGGTACGCAATTTCATTCCACCAAAGAAACGAATCTGTTCGGAATCCCGACCAGCAATGCAAGAACGCTTGCTGTTACAGGTAATCTGAAAGAAATGAGCACAGATTTTCTTCGAGCGGCTTATTACGAAAAATATGGTATCAGTTTGTTTGTCGGCATTGGTATTCCGATTCCGGTTTTAGATGAAGACATGGCAAGGAGGGTGTCGATTAGAAATGAACAAATCGAAACGACCATCATCGATTACGGAAAGGGTAACGCGATTTTGGGAAAAACCAATTACGCAGCATTACAAAACGGCGAGATTCTTATCAATGATACAAAAGTTAGAACGACGCCTGTATCAAGCTTGGCAAAAGCCCGTGAGATTGCGGGAATACTAAAAAAATGGATACAAACCGGCGCATTTTTACTTACAGAGCCTGTGGCAAGTCTGCCAACAGGAACGAGTTTGAAAGTATTAACCGGTGAATAACTAACGAAGAAAAAAGTCATGGTAAAAAAAGTCATATTATCGTTTCCGGCAGAGGTTTCAGAACTGCCTTTAGCCAACGTGCTGGTAAAACAGTTTGATGTACAAATCAATATACTCAAAGCATCCATTGAAGCGGGAAAATCGGGTTCGCTGTTTTTGGAACTTCATGCTGACAGCGACAATTTAGAAAGTGCGTTTGTCTGGCTCGAAGAAAAAGGGGTAAAAATAAGCCCTATAGCGAGCAGAATTTCGTACGATGAGCAGCAATGCATTGATTGTGGAAATTGCGCGTCGGCCTGCGTTTCGCAAGCGTTGACCCTTGCGAAACCCGATTGGAAACTTAAATTTAATCCTGAAAAATGCGTGCTCTGTAAACTTTGTTTAAAAACATGTCCGTTACAGTTATTCAAAATTGAATTTTCGGAATAAAAATGAAAGAATATAAAGACAGAACTTACAGACAACGGTTTGATAACGACCGGTGGCAAAGTTTTGTTCTTAAATATAAAGAAACTGATGTCTGGATAGGCGTTGACAAAAAATCTTTCCACAGCGAGATGTCCGGATTTACCTTGCAAATTATTCGCACATTGAGAGATGCGATGGACATCTACCTGCATCAAGACCCGTCTTTTGCTTTATCTTTAACGCCCTGCGACGCTCAATCATTTGCACCAGCAATAGCAAAACGCATGTCGGAAATTTCTCATATAGTTGGCGTCGGACCGATGGCAACCGTTGCCGGAGCCTTTGCAACACATATCGCAAAAGCCTTAAAAGACCGGTTCGGGATCGAGGAAGTCATTGTTGAAAATGGCGGAGATATTTATACCGACATCAAAAATGACATGGATGTTTGTATTTTTGCGGGCGCTTCGCCACTGTCCGAAAAAATCGGACTGCATATCGAAGCGTCAGCATCGCCTTTGGGCATTTGCACTTCCTCCGGGACAGTAGGGCCTTCGTTCAGTTTCGGAAAATCCGACGCCGTTATGATTGTCTGCAAGGACGCCCTGCTTGCCGACGGTTATGCCACAGCCTTTGCCAATCGAATACAGACAACCGACGATATCAGCCCCGTAATCAACCTGATAACCAGCCATAAAGACATTCTCTCCGCGCTATTGGTGAAAGACGACAAAATGGGGATTACCGGACAATTTGATCTGAAAATATTTTGTTAATATTACAATCCACTCAAAAAAAAGATTTACTTTGCACGAAATAATAAATAATAATATAGATAGAATATGCCAATAGTTTACATCAATCGACATGAAGATAAATATTACCTGAAAAAGGCGCTGACAAAAACAGGTAAAATACAGTATTGCACCGTAAAGGACACTAAAAAAATCAATCCGGATGACTTGGTGGAAGAAATTCCTCCGGGATATGAATTTTATGAAGAGCCTCAAGATGCCCGCGTATATTTCCGTAAGATACCTGCTTACAAGATTTCCGATGATGAAGTCGAGATAATTGATTCGGTGATGAAAAAACACGAAACCGTTTCGGATTATATCATAGACAAGGGCGTTAACGACATCACTGTCAATATTGTGCATATTGGTAAAAACGATGAAGACTACTTTCCCGGATTTTTAAAAATACGGAAAAAGTACCGGCAGTATGAAAGCGTCCTGAAATTCGGAAAAGAAGGTAAAAAATCCATCGAATATACGGTGAAGCGCTTTTGTTATCGCTCCAGTGTAGATGATTGGATTGTCATGGAAAGAAGTAAAGATTTAAAATATTTAGCCCAAAAATACTGCTACCACATTGATAAAGAAAGTCTTTATAATTTTCATAGATTTTGAAATTATTTTTTCAATAAATTATTTATCAGATGTTAATCATTTTATTACCGGCGGGGCTAACGGGATGAAATAGGAGGCATTACTTCGCGTGTTTGCAGGATATTCCGGTATTTTATCGTCCTGAAGGAATTGAGAAAACGAATAATTGATTCCGGCTAACCGGTAGATACGCCTTATCTGCGCCCAACGGGTAGGCGCATTGAAATAAAGGATGTTATTGTTCATGCAACTATTCGCCTCGGGTCGCCATATTCCTTTTCCGTAATACCCGGCGCCCTCAAAAGTCCCGACCATGCTGTATTTCGATTGACCGGCAAAGCCGTTCCATGATGTTTGCAGTATATCATCGTAAAAATCAACATTTTCATACCATCCCCACATTTTTTGAACGTTAATGGCGTTTCTTTCACTTTCAGGGATTGTTTCGTTTGGATTATCAATGTACTCATCGCGAACTTTGGCAAAACCGTGACCGCCAGCCTCGTGAACGAGAACTTCTTTAAATCCAACGCCTACCGGACATAAACTGATTGAAAATCCGTTTCCATAGCTGTCGTTAACGACTTCATCACGGTACATATAAGTAGTCCCTGCAAATATATTTGCGTTGATAGGCATGATCACCGTCAGATCATGAATATTGACTGACGAAAGTTCGGGAATGGCCTTTACATAACTGCGAACAGTGACATCGTTACAGGTAATATAGGTTGAACCCTCGCCATACCAAAAAGAGTTGAATTTGTTATAAACATTTATACGGGGAGATAAAACGCTTATTCCTTCTTCGTTAGAAATAGCTGCAATCATATATACATTGAAATAATTCCTGTATTGGAAAAACGGATAAACGGAGAAAAAATGTTCGGCTGCTGCACGCATATCCTGTTCATACTTGCCTGTTTCTTTCAGCATATCTTTTAATGTATATCCGTCGCCCATAAGTACCAGGTTTATCCCTTTTCCGACAGTAGCGCTTTGTAATTTGACCGATTCTGAGTCTTTATAGATATCATTTTCCGGTAAATTATTTTGGGTAACGGTTATTTCGTCAGACTCGTATCCGGACACAAGATTAATTCGCCCATATCGTATCCTATTACCAATATTGGGGGTGGCTGAAATCATCAAATTGGAGTCAGATTTAGAAACGGTAAGCCAGTCGCCTATTACTGAGTACTTCCAAGTGGGTTGGTCGGCAATAATGGACACTATATAGGAAGTATCTCCCAACGGAGGAAATTCAATGTTGTTTGGATTTGCAAAAATCATTCTTTCTTTGTTATCCCAAATAGGATAGGTAAAACCGGCAGTTTCATATACAATAAGAGAGGAATAAAGTGTAAGAAGCGTATTTCTTGATTCGTTAAAAGTACTTAGGAGCGAGGTAATATCATTTCTATCGGTTCTCTGATAACCATTATTATTTATGGTAATGTAAAAGCGTTGTGGCTTTTGCTGCGTGAATCCTAACGATCGCACATTAGAAATTGCAAAATTACCGCTTATTTCAAAATTCATTTGAATATTGTAAGGTGTTGAAATTTCGCCGGTCTGCAAGTCCAACCCGGAAGTAACGCCTTCCAAGACAGCCGTGATTGATTTAAGTTGATCAACTAAATGCTCCGGTCTTAGCGCCATAATAAACTTCAATTCCCCGGTTTGTCGCGTCATCAAGGCAACCTGATTTATGTCTTTATCCGGTTCGGTAAAAATTTCGGTCGAAAAGGAATAAAACAACCCCGGATTTGCAGTAATCCATTCCCCGTCGTTTTCAATCGTGGCTTTTCCCCCTTCTACATGAATATGTTCCGCTTCGTTGTACACATAAAGCATCGCTTTGCCCGGTTCTACGACGAGGTTATTGCTTGCTCCGCCCAAATTGTCAAAGAGTGTATCTTTCCCTGATTCGTAAACGATATAGGCCTTATAGGTCGATGGAATATCCGATTCGACTTCCGACCAATCCATTGTCAAAATGACTCCCCCTTTATCAGGATGTGATGTGTTGGGTTTGAGTTTTTCATCATCCGTACATCCTGAGATAGCTATTAATACAATGAACAGGAGTAATGCTATTTTTTTCATGCCACCGCTTGTTTTTAAATTCAAATTGGCTACAAAGGTATGAAATTATTTTAAATAATGACGATTCGGCGTAAAATAACTGGGTGCGCGGACGTCCCGTCCCCATTCTTAGAGAGCGAACGTCACGTCCGCGTACCCAGCAAGCGTCATTTTCCCCCTCGTCTGTACACAAAATAAAACACCTGCGGCAGGACGGTGAACGACAGTATCATGCAGATAATGATACCGCCTACAATCATAATAGCCAACGGTTTTTGTATCTCGGAACCCATACCATGCGAAAGCGCTGCAGGTAGTAAACCCAACGAACCCATTAGGGCTATCATTAATACAGGACGTATCCGCTCTTTGACCGCTTCGTTGATGGCTACCCGCAAATTTCCGGTTTCCCTGATTTTGCTTTTCATAAGGACGATGAGCAAAATACTATTGATGGCTGTGATACCGAAAAGGATAATGAAACCAACACCTGCCGATATGCCGAAAACGGTTCCGGTGATCCACAACGAAATGAATCCGCCGATGAAAGCATAAGGGATGGTGGAGGCGGCTATTAACGTGTCTTTGACTGTACCGAAATTCATGTATAACAAGAATAATATCAATAATAATACTGCCGGAATAATGACTGTTAGCCGTTTTGTTGCGCGTTGCTGACTTTCAAACTCTCCCGCCCACACTATTTTGAGCTTTTGTTGATAGCTATCAGGTTCTGAAAACTGAGAACTGACAACTGACAACTTTTTCTGCGCTTCGGCAATGGTCGAACCCAGATCACGGTCACGGATGCTGAACCCGATGCCTACATAGCGACTGCTGCCGTCCCGGTAGATAAAGGTAGGGCCTGTGACAAACGTGATATCGGCTATTTCTTTCAGCGGCACATATTTGCGGTCCATGGTCGGGATCAGTATATTACCGATTTTGACTTCATCATCGCGGTATTCTTTTTGAAAACGGACAAAAATATCAAAGGTGCGTTCGCCTTCGTAAAACTTGGTAGCCGCTTTTCCACCTATGGCCATTTCGATGACGGCCTGCGCATCCGACTTGGAAACGGCGTACTGCGCCATTCGCACTTCGTCTAATTGTATTTGTAATTCAGGCAGTCCGATGCTGCGAAAGACATTGACGTCTTCTATGCCGCGGACGTCCTTAATCACAGCCGCTGCCTGGTCGGCGAGACTTTCCAATTGATGCAAGTCATCGCCATATATTTTGATAACCAACGAACTCTTTACGCCCGCCACATATTCTTCTACATTGTCCTGTATCGGCTGACTAAAACCAAAGATAACGCCCGGATAAATATCAAGCGAATCCTGCATTTGTTTTATCAGGTCGTCTTTTGTTATTTTTCGCTTCCACTGTTTTTCCGCTTTTAGTTGGGTATGAAATTCGATATTGAAAAATCCGGTCGGGTCGGTGCCGTCATTCGGGCGTCCCGTTTGAGAGAGTACAAATTGCACTTCGTCGAAATTGCGCAGTTTAGATTTCATCTCTTTGGTGATGCTTACCGCTTCGTCCAAGTGGATGCTGTTAGGCAAGGTAGCCCGGATATAGACGGCGCCTTCGTTCATCGTCGGAATAAATTCCGTTCCCCAGAAACCGAAACGAAGAAAACATATTCCCAGAAACACACAAAACACGATGATCGTTCCTTTTCGATAACGCGAACTTAACCGATACATCCAATCGACTGCGGCAATGGCTGTCCGGCTGATGATATTCGTTTTTTCGGCGACAGGTTTTTTTAAAAGTATTTTGCATATAACAGGTACATACGTCAGTGAAAGGATAAGCGACCCTGTCAACGCATATCCCAAAGTAAAGGCCAACGGCGAAAACATTTTGCCCTCTACTTTCTGAAACGAGAATATTGGAAACAAAGCCACAATAAGGATGATTTGTGCAAAAAGAAGGTGCGAAGCCACGCTTCCGGCGCTGTTTTTAATCAAACCGCCCTTACAGGAACGGGCAAACTTAGCTCCTGTTTGCTGCGAGCGTCTGACCATCGCCACAAAAATAATTTCGACAATGACCAACGTCCCCTCAAGCAATAATCCGAAGTCCAAAGCGCCCATCGAAATAAGGTTTGCCGGCAGTCCCTGTATGCGTAACATCACGATGGCAAACAAAAACGACAGCGGTATGACCGACGCCACAATCAGCGTTGTACGCCAGTTGAACAGAAAAATAAATACGACAAGCGAAACTAACAAAACCCCTTCCGCCAGATTTTTCACCACGGTATTCACGGTGGCATTTACAAGCGTGGTACGGTCTAAGAACGGCGCTATTTTTACATTTTCGGGCAATATACGCGCGTTCAGTTCTTCTATTTTCAGTTTCAGGTTTTTGATGACTTCGCCGGGGTTTTGTCCGCGCAGCATGATGACGATTCCCTGTACCAAATCGTCTTCATCGTCTAATCCCACTTGTCCCAAGCGTGGTTTGGACGAAATAACGACTTCGGCCACCTGTTTGATGCGGATAGGCGTCGAACCACGTACTTCTATTAACGTGTTCTCGATATCTTCAACGCTTTCTAACAATCCCAAGCCTCGCACCACAAATGCCTGACTGCCTTTCCGGATCACATCGCCACCCACATTGATATTGCTGTTCGCCACCGCTTCATATACTTCCAAAGGCGACAAGTTATAATTGATGAGTTCGGCAGGATTAACTTTTATCTCGTAAATTTTTTCTTCGCCTCCAAAAGAGACTATACTTGCCACGCCCGGTACTGACAGCAACTCTCTTTCGACAACCCATTCATTGATAGCGGCCACTTCACGAACCGGCAAGTCGCTTTTCAGCACATACCGGTAAATCTCGCCCGTAGCGCCCGACGGCGGTTCAATGTTAGGGTCGGCGCCTTCGGGCAAGTTCAGTTCCTGCATACGGTTTGAGGCATATTGCTGTGCAAAAAAGTCATCCACGTCATCCTCAAAAATAACGGTGACAACCGAAAGTCCAAACAACGATGTAGAGCGCACGTCTGTCTTGCGCGGAATGGTGTTCATCACCCGCATGATCGGGAGCGTAACAAACTTTTCGACCTCCTCGGCGCTTCGTCCCGACCACTGCGTAATAATCCGCACCCGCGTATTGGTGACATCAGGATAGGCTTCAATGGGCGTGTTGAGGTAGCAAATAATACCCGCAACAAACAGTATAACAGTCAGGAAAAGTATCAGGACATGATTCCTAAGCGAAAAAGCAATTATATTCTTAACAAATTTATGCATATTAATTTTTAGTTTAAAATTCGTGCAAATTCGTGTAATTTTTTCCGTTCCGAAAAAGAGGAACGTGGACAACTTATTCCCCCCTCAACCCCGCAAAGACCAGCAACTGATTTTTGACCACCACATTTTCGCCTTCCGACAATCCTGTAGCGATGTACGATATTTTACCGTTATGTCCTTGCAACGTCACCTCCTTGATTACAAAACCGTCTGCCCCATCTTCTACCACAACAAAATAACGGTTATCATCAAAAATAAGCGCGTCCGAAGGAATCGCCATAACGCTATCTTGCGACTTGTCTTTCAGTCTTACCAAAACAGACATTTCGGGTTTTAGCTTCAAATCGCTATTATTCATCACTATACGTGCCTTTAAAACCTTTTCTTCGGGGTCAAATACTTGCGACAGTGAATTAATTTTTCCGTTAAACGTTTCATCCGGATACGAAAGAGTCGTGATTTCAACCTCCATTCCTTCGCTAACAAACCGCAAATCACTTGCATAGACGTTGACTATGGCGTATACAGTTGTCAGGTCGGCAATGGAAAAAGCGGGGTCGCTGTCGGGCGAGAAAGCGCTGCCCGGCAACGCCTTTTTACTAACGATAAAACCGCTCATCGGGGCATGAACCGTAAACATGCCGTTACCCTTGTCGGTACCGTACACCTCCATATCCGCTTTTATCTTGCTGATGGCCGCCTGTATCTGTTTCAGATTCCTCTTTGCTTCCAGCAATTCAATTTCCGACAGCATCTTGTCGTCAAACATCGCCTGTGCCGCCTTCAATTCTCTTTCCGATACTTTCTCTTCGGCTTCGAGTGATGCCTTTTCCGACTGTAAGGCGCTCAATTCCGTACTACGGATGTCGATCAACGGCTGACCTTTCCTTACTTTATCGCCCAACGAAAAATACGTCCGATCGATAATTCCGCTAATCAACGGCATATAACTAATTATTTTCTCCGGGTCATAATCTACTTTTCCGGTCAGTATTAACTCGCTTTCCTGATTGCTTATCGCGACCTTTGCAGTCTTCACATTTTCGAGGAAAGATTCTTTGATGCCGCTTTCGACAGCTTCCGTTTTTTTATTTCCGCAGGAATTGAAAATCAACACCAATCCTGCCAAAACGATACTTCTTATAATCTTTTTTGTCATTGTCTATTTCTTTTAATCCTGTTAATCAGATAAAATCTTATTAAAATCCTGGTTATTTACACTACATTGAAGTTCCGCAAAATTGATGTCCATATTCTTTTTGGCTGTCAAAATGGCTAACTTCGTTGTTTTATAGGCATACATGAAATCAATGTACTCAAGCATATTGATGTTTTTATTCAACAGATTGCGGGAATAAACTTCAAACATACTTTCGAGGTCTTCCGAAAAATCGTTGTCAATCAATCGTTGGTAATAGTTGAAATTCAACGTATAACGTTCAAAATTTTCCGTTATCTCATGGAGTATCGTATTCTTTTGATAGTCTGCATAATAACGGCTTTGCTCAATCTTCATTTTTGCCATTTTTATATTACCCTGATTGCGGTTGAACGCCGGTATGTCGACCTTGACGCCTATCCCCACAAAATCCTTCCAAACGCCTCCATACCTGTCGTAGTTGACGTTTAACCCCAAATCCGGCGTTTGTTGCGATTTCTCATACACTAAAAGTTTTTCGTGATAGGCGATGTTTAAATCCGACAACCGGAACTCCGGTCGTGACTGCCGCGCCATTTCAAATAACTCAACCAATGACATTTCCGCCGGATTTTTCGTCGAAGACGTTGACGGTAATATCGAAATATCCGTTTCAGGCACGATATTGAGCAGTATTTTTATATCTTTATATAACTTGTTTAATGCTGTCAACTGTTCGTTGGCTTCTGTCTCCAACTCGACCAATGACGCTTGCAGCCGCACCAGTTCGCTTTTTGCAATGTTACCCGTAGCCGTTTGTTTTTTAAAGACTTCAACCAAATTGTGAACCGATTCTTCCTGTATTTTAATCAGTTCCAGATACGATTGCAGGTAGAGCGTTTCATGCAAGAGGGTTCTCACTTCGGTTTTCAACCCGAGCAAAAAAGCCTCAAATTCCTGAATCGCAATCTCTTTCGATACTTTTTCCAAGTCTACAAGTTTCTTTCTTTTACCGGCTGTTCTGACTATTTGTTCGAGTTCGGCGCTAAACACGAGCCTTTTTTCCAACGAAGCCGACGACAATCCAAAGTCGTCGACATTCGGATTCCCGTAATTGAAGTCGCCAATTCCGATGGTCGGATTGTTCAGTAGTTTAGCCTGAACGATAGCGGCATCGGCAATGTCAATGTTACAGCGCTCAGCCAACAGTTGCAGGTTTTTTTCCAAAAACAACTTTTCCGCCTGCTCAACGGTCATTGCCAGCCGACCCTGCGCATCTATTTTGTGCTCGCACAGGAATACCATGCAAAGCATTATTATTCTAATGATTTTCATTTATTTGTTTAATTATTAATTATTTAAAAGTCATTGCGAGCTTGCAAAGCAATCCAGATGCAAATTAATTAGGACTCTGGATTGCTTCGTGCCTCGCAATGACGAGGCGTATCGGGCTCTCGTCATGACGGGAAATAATTAAACTTGCGGGGGATGGTCTATTTGGGTGTAGAAGTCTTTCAGGTACAAATTTTCCTTATTGGGAAATGTTATTTTCTCTACATAATTCAGATACAAATTCATGAAGTCAAGATACTGAGCAAATTCCTGATAAAAAGTGGTATTGACAATTTTGACCGAATTGCAATCGCTTTGCAAATCTCCATCTTCGTCAATATCGTTACATTCGCCCGTAATAAGTTGCGTTACCCATTCAAAAACGCTATTTATTTCTTTATTTCCGTAGTTTTCAGTCTCATACGACGAAATAAAAAAAACTCTGTTGATAAAAACCAACAACATGAGAACTATTATCGAATATTTTGCCAATATGCTCATCGTCTATTTTTTTCAACTTTTCGGCGGCAAAAGTACCTATTTTTTTGTTATCACCGGCAATTTGCTTGTTTTTTAATAAAAATTCATTCGAAAAACCGGGTGCACGGACGTCTTCTATGCTCCAAGTGTTATCTTCTCTAAAAGTATCCTTGTTCTGAATGCAGGAACTCATCCAGATGCATAGAACACAAAAAAAGTACCTCCCTAACGTTTCATAACCTCTTTCCATCGTTTTTCCGGAGTAGCGTCTTTTGGGTCTTGCGGGTTGTAGTACATGATAACGACGTCCCCTTTCTTAAGTGGCATTGTTTGCCAATTTCTTTCGGTTACCGTCACTAACTTGTCGTTTTGGTCGTGAAACTGAATCGTATAAACGGTGGCGCTACGCCGTCCGCCGGTTGATTCAATTGCGATAATTGTGCCTTCGGTATGTTGAAACGTGCTGTAATGTTCTACGTATGAAGCGTTTTGATTGGGAATAATCTCATCTTTATACAGGTAAAGCACAACCGTCAATGCGGTCATAATTACGATGAGTACGAAATGAAAAAGTTTCGGTTTTGTTGATTTTTCAGCCATAACTATTTGATTAAATGAATGGTAACGTTGTCTAAGTAGTAAGATTCATTGTCGTAAATCAAATTACCTGAAAAGATGAATTTTTGATACTCAACTTTTTGGTAATCATCTGTTATTACTCTCAGTGTTTCCGAATTGATATTCTTGTCAGCTACAATTTGGTTACGGGGTGCAGCGCCCGCAAGGAGTGTTGAGCCTGACATCTCAATCCAAATTTTGGCGTCAATAAGACGGTCGCCTTTACAATTTGCCTCTGTGGTAATACGAAGTTGAGCTTTTGTACCCGACTTAAACAGGTTCGCCATTTTGCAAAAGCCAAAATACCCCTCGAAAGCCACCAACTTATTGTTCCACGAATCGTCTTTCGGCAAATTTTTAAGTTGTTCTACACTAATAACTTCACCCATTTGTGAAGGCGCTTCTTTGGTTGTACAGGCAGCAAATAGAACGATACTGCCCATCAAAAAAAATACCTTTTTCATTTTTTTATCCCTAATCCGTGTCGGGCGCAACCTTTAAAAAAATATTAATGCTATTATTTCACCAAATTTCATCCTATTACATTCAGTTAGGATATAAATCGTTTATTTTGTTCACAGCAATCGATCAAGTATCTTGATTTTCAAAATATGCGACAAAGATAAGCAAATATTTTGAAATGATTGTAAAATGAAGTAAAAAAAATTTTTTATCAACGGCTTTCATTAAGACTGCCATTTTGATTCTATTTCATGCTTATTTTGGAATAATAATAAGATTTCATCAGTAGAAAAATATGTTTTATCAGGAAGTTTAATGGACGATTCATCTATCATTCTTTGGGCAAAGAAAGCCGAGATAATATTAAGCGCTTGTTTTACAATTCCATTGTGAGGTGTTGTGGTAGAAAGATCAAATTTTTCAAGATAATCAAGGTCTATTTGTGTATTCAATTCTATATTTTCCAGATTACAAGATTTGAAAAACAATTTGTAAATGGCGTCTAATCTCCAACTTAAATCAGGATCGACCTTGAAAAACTCGATAATGCTTTTTACCGCTATCATATATCGGTAGTTATCGGTTTGCTTTTGGTAATAATCATGAGACCACTTTGCGCCTATGCTTCCCCTAATATAGCCTTTAACAAAACCGATACACCAATCTTGGTCATTTCTTTTTTCATAATACTCTTCCGAAAAAAGACATTGTAAAGCACTGGCGGTACATTTTTTTGTATCGTTTACCAATACGGTTTCATCAATGATGGTAAAATCCATGTTTGGATACTTTTTCAAGGCAACTTTTGACCAATCACGAAACATCTCGAAAGAAGTTCGTTGTATCATTTTCTCTAGATTCATTGAACTATTTGAAATTATTGATTTCATTTTATTCTATTTTTAGAAGTCATAACAAAGCAATCGCATCGCGTTTCTCTTTCCATTCTTTCAACTGAATTTTGTCCGGTGCTGTCATACATTCAAAATTTGTTAATGCGTAAGGTATTTTTTTAACTGTCCGCATCTGTCCCATATAGAAATTTTACGCTGCAAACGTATATAAAAAAACTCATTTTTCCAAATGCGCGGCAAAAAAAAAGGGTGCTGTTCAAATTGTTGCTTGTCCCTTTGGGGACATAATATTGGTAGAAAATTGATGTTTCCGTAAGAAATGTGCCGTCAGGTACGCAATGTGTCTGATAGATATTGCGCACCTACGGCACGCCCCATTGGGTTTAATCCGGTTTTCTACCGATATATTATCCCTAACGGGATAATCAAACCGTTCACATTATTTTCATTTGCCGAGTAGGCATGGGGAATTACCCCCCAAAAAAAGGGTGCCGTTCAAATTGTTGCAAATGAAATTCCCCCGTCCCGGATAGGGACGATATATTGGTAGAGATTAGATATTTCCCCGATAAAGCGTGCCGTCAGGTATGCAATATATTACGTCCCTGACGGGACTATGGGGGAACATATGCCTTTTCTACCAATATAAAGTCCCTAACGGGACAAAGGGAGGTGTACATCTTGCTTTCTACCAATATAAAGTCCCTAACGGGACAAAGGGAGGCGTACATCTTGCTTTCTACCAATATCTTATCCCTAACGGGACAAAGGGGAGGCGGTGTTTAATACCCCGGATTTTGCCACATGATATTGGGATCGCTGTACCGGTCCAATTGATCTTTGGGTATCTGGAAGAGTATCTGATGTGGTTCCATCCTGTATGGTTGGTTGTTGCCGTCTTTGGGTTCGTCGGGATGCTGGAAATTTTCGTTGATGACGCGGACGACATCGCCCCAGCGTATCAGGTCGATCCACCGTAATCCCTCCCAGGCAAATTCAATTCGCCGTTCCTGCTTGATCGCTTCCCTGAATTTATCCTGGTTGTTCACCACCGCAGGGTCCAATGGCGGCAAACTGCCACGGGCCCTCACCTCGTTGATGATCCGGAAGGCATCGCCGTTGGCGACATATCCCTCCTCATTCAGCGTTTCGGCATACATCATTTCCACATCCGTGTAACGCAGGATATTGAAGTCAGTACCCCAGTCAACATACGTCAGCGGTGTATAATTCACGTAATGAATATATTTGATACACCACCAGTAAACAGTATCCACGCCGCTTTCATGTTCGACATTGGTCACGGCGGTGACATCCTTCCGTGTATCGCCAGGCTCGTAGGCTGCGAGCAAATTGGGTGACATCGGTTGGGCGGCGCCTCTTCCGGTAAAAGGCATGTAGGGATTAATGTCGGGCAGCCGATACATGGCGGATGAAGGGTAACTTGAATTCATTCCCTGCGACAACCCGCCGGAGAAACATACCCTGAACACCCGTTCGGGACTGTTTTCGTCCTTGTCGGAGAAACAATCCACATATTCGGCATCCTTGCGGTGCTTACCCGAATTGACAACAGCCGCCAGATAAGGTTTGGCTTCGGTAAAATTACCGCGAAACAGATACAGGCGTCCCAACATGCCTGCGGCCGCATATTTGGAAACACGCCCGCTGTTTACGCCTGTCCATTCTTCAGGAAGCAAGTCGTACGCCCTTTTGTAATCGGCAATGGCAAAAT
>Ga0099364_10006308_pt1 | contig 17310 bp, 10 predicted proteins | sample TergutTh196P3_FD_73070 | JGI IMG/M metagenome (GOLD analysis project Ga0099364, IMG submission 73070) | Microcerotermes parvus P3 segment gut microbial communities from Pointe-Noire, Republic of the Congo - Th196 P3 | ecosystem: Host-associated > Arthropoda: Insects > Digestive system > Gut ... | reverse complement strand
CGATGGAGCAATCCGTCCAGCGAATGGAGCATTGAGGTAAAAAAGAGGTAAAAAAGGATAAAAATGGGGCAATTCGTCCAAAAATGCGCCGTTGCACTGTATATAAGCACAGATTATGCTCAGTTTTTGCATTCGGAGAGTCAAAAAAATTCAGTGAGCATAAATCGGGGAAAATATAATTAGTTGTGCAGCAGTCTTAAAAAACGATTGCGTGAAATCCGGCTTTGCATGACACGCTACAGGCAGGTTTGACAACGCTGACATCCGGTACCGGGCGAGAACAGATAGCGCTCATGGACCATTTTTGCAGCGCAGGCATGCGCATCTGATGATTTCGCTCATGCAAATGAAAGAAGCCACCCGGTGGCTTCCTTGAAACAAGTCATTCCTGGTGAATTCCCCAGGCAACAGGATATCCCGCCATCATGCCTGATTGCAGCTGCAGCGCCTATCTGAGCGCAAAATCAACCCGGCTGGCCGCCTCCCCTTCTTCCCCGGTCTGCCCTGCCCTGCTCGATAGAATAAAAATACGGGTATCGGCTATTTTGCCCTTGTCCATGAGCCATGCCTTGACCCGTTCAGCACGCTGGAATGCCAGTGTCCTGAATTCATCTTCATGTGCTTCGTGGTGTGAGATCAGCATTTCTTCCATTTCAGAAACAGTCAGCTTCCTTGCGATCCCGATGATATTGCGCGGCCTCCTGATTTCCTCTTCATTGAAAAGACGCTCTACCAGGTCTGCATACGCTTTGTCCTTTTCGTCTGGCAGTGCAGGCATGCCCGACTGCCCCTGTCCTTGCAGATCCCTTCTCATTATCTGGCGCATCCTGCGATGTACGGACGCTTTCGCAAGTCCGACGCTATCTGATTCCACGTCATAGCGACCTGTAATGTCGAGACTTAATGCCGGGCGTTCGGAAAGCGCTGCAGCCAGAACTTCCAGTTTGGGCGTTTCTTTTTCCGGTATCGCAGAACTGCCTGCCTCAAATTCCAGCCACGACAGTTCGGCTGAACCTTTGCCGTGCTGCGAAGAAAGGAACGAAAACGGAGCGGTTATCAGACGGCGTACCGAGTTCAGGGCAACTCTGGCCATAATGGCACCAATCGAGAACTGCGGATCTTCAAGTGAGCCCCCAATCGGCAGGTTGACGTCAATTACACCTTTGCTGTCTTTAAGAAGCGAAATGGCCAGCTGGATCGGCAAACTGCCGCCCTGATCACCCGGCACCTTGTCCCCAATCGTCAACTGATCCAGAATCAGGCGGTTCTGCGCAACCAGAACACCATCTTCGAGCTTGTATTCCACATCAAACGACAGCTTGCCCTTTTCGATCCCATAACCAATATACCGTGCCGTATAGGAACTGAACTGGGCCAGTTCCATACCACGCACCTGGGCCTTTACTTCAAGCCCAAGCGTATCCCTGAACAGGCTGATGTGACCCGCAGCGGTCAGGGGAGCATGGTTGACCAGGCCAGCAAAATCCAGTCTGGCAGCAGTGTCGGGATCTGACGAGAGACCTGTTACCGTTCCTTCCAGAGCGGTAATATTGGCAGTGAAACTCGGCTGGATATAGTTGTCGGTATAGCGCACTCTCCCATTTTTCAGAGTCAGTTTGTCAACTGTCAAAAAGGGTGCAGCCTGCTCCGCTTCGCTGGCACTGACAGTACCTGGGGATCCTTTTTGGGAAACTTCAGCAATATTGGCCAGTCCGTCGAGTTCGCTATCCGTTTCTGACACATTCGCCATACCATCGGATCTGCCTGTCATGATATCGCGCAGGTTGAGTACCCCGTCTGCATTGATAATCACACGCGAGACCAGAGTGTCCAGCTCAGCTTCTTTTATGTGAATCATCAGCGGAGAAAAGCTCGCGTTAACCTCCTTCAGTGCAAGCATATTCCAGCGTAAAAACTGTTCCTCACTGACCGTGTTTATCGCTCTCAATCCTGCAAGGCCCAGCGAACCACCATAAGCTGCCTCAAGGTTGCCTTCGCTGTTTTCGGCAAGCTGCAGATGTCCGTCAACCGAAAGACTGCCTTGCTCGATTCTCAGATTGACGTAATCCGTGATATACGGCTGGACACCGGCAACGGCAATATCCCGGGCATTCAAGGCCAGATCAAGATTCAGGGGAGACAGCCCCAGTCTGCCATCTGCTGTAAAACTTCCTGTACCGTCAACTGTTCCCTGCATGGAAAATGGACCGCTCTTTCCAGAATCTGTAGACAGTTCCCGCCCTGTAATGGACAGATTGGTCATGCTGGTTCCGAACGGAGTTGTCATGTTGAGATTTCGTCCTCTGACTGACCAGTTGACAAGAGTAAGCTTTCCAATGTGAATGGAATAAGGATCGTCCGCCGGCATAACAACCGGTGCTGCCCCTGAAGGGCGCTTTTTAAGGTCTGCTGAATCGTGTTTTTCGAGCTGGGCCCGGATATCGACCCCTCTGGATTCAATATCACCGATACGGATATCGCGTTTTTTTGTATCCAGTACAACATCGCCCAGGGAAAAACTGATCTTCTGCGCACGACCGGAAACCGGAAGGCCTGCACGATCCGTACTGTTGTGATTCTTTATTCTTGCAGACCAGTCAGAAACCGCCACTTTTGTGACACTGTAGGCAAGGCCATGGGCAGGCCCTGCTTTTTGCGCGTCCAGAATGGACTGCATCAGGGCTGCCCTTGCTGTTGCCTTTCTCCCGGAAGAAGAGGGGCGCCTCCAGGGTTCCAGATCCACTTCCACCTGCCCGCCAGCCGTTCTGAAATCCGAGACAGCTATTGTCTGACTGCTCAGGTTGATGTCCACACCTTCAACATGCATACCCAGCCTGGACAGTGTCGCTGAATAGGGCTGGACAAAAGGATCCAGGCGGTTGGAGTTTTTTACCCTTGCTGACCAGCCTGAAACATCCAGTTTGCCGATCCGGATTTTGTAGGATTCCGGGGCATGATCTGAAACTGCGCTGACAACCGGCACTTTTGGCGGGCGAGGCTCCATCAGCGTATCAAAGCGCGCCCCTGTTGAACGAATGCTGTCAGCCAGAATCGTACCTGTACGCAGATCAAGCTGTGCATTTTCCACGCGAAGCCCCAGATTGTTGACCTGTGTCACAAGCGGCAATCCTTCCAGATCGCCATAATTGTTGTTTCTGATGCGACCGGAGCAGTTGTCCAGTGCCAGTTCACCAACCGAAACAATAAAAGCCGTGCTGGTGTCCGTTCCTGCCGGGGACGGATTACCTGCCGGATGATCATCAAAAGTCATGTCAAAATGGGTCCCTGCCGATCTGAGGGCAGTCATTGATATGGTCCTCAGGCCGAGATCGATACTGGCGTTTTCAGCGGCAACCCCGAGACGGTTGAGTTCGATTGCAAGGGGTACAGACGGCGAATCCTGCCTGCTGAGCATTCTTATCTTTGCCCGCCAGTCCTTCATATCCAGTCTGTCGATCCGGATGTTCACTGAAGAAGCATCAGATGGTGGAAGGCTCACGGAAGGAGGCGGATTTGCGGCATCGTGCATTTCAAGCATGAAGTTTCCGCCTTTTGCCCCAAGTTCTTTTGCGCTTAGAGCAAAGGATGCGAAATCCATGTCCAGGTCTTTGACCGTCAGATCAAAAGTACCCGTTGACAGGTGCATCGGCGCACTTTCCGACTGATCGGAGTAGCGCAAATCTGCCTGTCTGACAAACAGTTCTTCGACGGAAAGGAGGGTTCCCGGCTGTTTTTCTCCGGCAGCCTGCGCAGCCGCTACCGGCACTACTGTCTCCTGCTGCTCCGGCACAAGGCTTGTGTGCTGCACACCACTGCCGGGTTTTGCAGTGCCTTCACCTTCAGCTGGTGCACTGATAATGACAGCTGGAGCGAAGATACCCGTCAGATTCAAAAAGCCGCGCCTGTCACTGACTGCGTGGACCTGTGGCCTGATCAATTCGATTTTTCTGATGTGAAAGTGGCTCTTGCCAATCGTAGTCGTTCCGAGTTGCAGATCCAGTTTTTCGAAACTGACAAGCGGCTTGCCCTGATGCGTCATGTCAAATGAGCGCAAGGCGACATGACCGCCTACATCCACACTGGCATCAGCTCCGCGTGGCCGATGAATGGTGAGCCTTATCTGTAAATCAAGCCTGCCTTTATTCACGTGAAAGGACGAATGAATGGGCGCATATCGCGTTATACGCGTCAGATCGAAATTGCTGTGACTGAGAGTGAGCGTCCTGTCGCGACTGCCTTCAGCCAGTGCTTCGCGGACAATGTCGAGCCTTTCTCCATCAATTACAGCTTCCAGATGTGGTTCAACATGATGCCATATACCTCTGATAGGTCCTCTGTAGATATAGGGAAGCCCCATGCTGAATTCACTTATTACGGTCTGCTCCCCTTTTTGCTGGTCCAGCAATTCGATGCGGGCATCCACCATCTCGAAATTGTAGATACCAAACCGGCGTTCTCTGCGCTCTGCACGCCTTTCTGCCGCCGTTTTTCTTCTTGCTGTGGACTCCGGAGCTGTCTGCGGTTCTCCATCTGGCGCAGCTGCTGGCACAAACAGTGTATAAATATCATCAAAATTTCTTTTTTCCTCGGATATTCTTGCTATGCGCAGAAACGGTCTGGTCAGCTTCAGTTCTGTCACCACTGGCGTCATTTTAAAAACAGATCTGGCAGACAGTTCAATTTCCAGTCGCTCGAAGGAAAAAAAGATCTCCTTGCTTCCGGCCTCGGAAAGGCTCAGTCCCTGGACATTCAGAGAAAAGGTAAAGGGATTGAAGTCAAGCCTGTGAATAACCAGCTCTCGCTGGAGCGTTTCTGCAGCAAAACGCTGGGCTTTGGACTGGATATAGGAGGGGAGCACCCAGAATCCGATAACGGAGTAGGAAAAGAGAAGAAACAGGACAAAGCCCAGAAAACCGATGCAAAGCCTTCGGATGATTTTTCCGGTAAAAATCTTTCGGGTTGTTTTTTTCTCTGCAGCTTCCATCACGATTTCAAAGCTCTTTCGTCACGAATTTCTGGCATCCGCCGGATTTTTCTGTCCGTACCCGACAAAGTCATCCGAGCAGTATCCCGTATTTATTCCACAAGTTTACCCAGCTTCTCGTGGTCAACCTTTTCCTTGCTGGGCATTCCTTCCAGATCGATACCGGATGATTTCAGAGCATGTACGAGGTACTTCACCTGGGCGTCCTGCGCTGCTGCGTTATTGATCAGTTCGCGTAATGCCATGATCAGCGGATCGTCCCGGTCGTCTGACAGCCCGTATGCTGAAAACAGTCGCCCTGCTGCGTCGACCTGTCGCTCCTGATCACTTTGCAGAATAATTCTGGCCGGATTGCCAACGGCTGTCGCACCACCTGGAATGTCACGCACTACCACCGCGTTCGAGCCCACTTTTGCATTTTCGCCGATGGTGAGATTGCCCAGGATCTGCGCGCCTGCGCCCACAATCACTCCGCGCTCCAGAGTCGGGTGCCGTTTGTTTCCTTTTGACAGGGAAGTCCCTCCCAGCGTTACCCCCTGATAGATTGTGCAGTCATCTCCAATCACTGCTGTTTCGCCAACGACCAGACCAAAACCGTGATCGATAAAGACCCTGCGCCCAATGATGGCTGCGGGGTGAATTTCAATGCCGGTAAAAAGGCGCGACAGATGGGAAAGGAAGCGGGCAAGCCATCTGAGACGGTAGCGCCACAACCTGTGCGTGAGGCGGTGAAACACGATTGCGTGAAACCCCGGGTAGCACGTCACAACCTCCCACGCATTCCGCGCAGCCGGATCCCGCTCAATGATGCTGGCAATATCGCCGCGAAGTTTTCGAAACATGACAAAAATAAAAAATGACTATGGGAGGCAGATGATAGCGTATTTCAGGAAATTGTGCATGGCTGCATCAGGAAGTGCCGCGAAAGATAATTTTACCCTTTTTTAGCCTCCATGCGCTGCCGTCTTGCCTCAAACAGACAGACTCCTGCAGCAACGGAAACGTTCAGGCTTTCAACCTGTCCATACATGGGGATACTGACAAGCAGGTCGCAGGTCTCCCGTGTCAGGCGGCGCATACCGCCACCTTCCGAACCCATTACCAGTGCAAAACCGGTCGTAAAGTCCACTTCAAAAATCGATTTTTCTGCCTGGTCGGCTGTACCGATAACCTGGATATTGCGGTCTTTCAGGCTTCGGAGTGTTCTGGCCAGGTTGGTCACGGTGATATAGGGTACAGCATCTGCTGCTCCGCTTGCGACCTTTGTCACGGTAGCATTCAACCCGACTGATCTGTCACGCGGGACGATTACGGCATGGGCTCCGGTGCTGTCTGCTACTCTCAGGCATGCTCCCAGGTTATGCGGGTCCGTTATCCCGTCCAGGACAAGCAATATGGGCTGTTCTTCCACTGCATCGAGCAGTTCATCCAGATTGCGTGCAAGCGATACTGCCTGCGCCCGTGCTACTACGCCCTGGTGTCGATGAGAGCCGACAAGACTGAACAGCCGTTTTTCGTCAGCAGAAATCAGTCTGATGCCGGCTTCTTTTGCCATCTGGAGAAAATCAAGCATGCGACGATCCGTGCGGGAACGATCGTAGTAGATTTCGTCTACTGTTGATGGTTCGTGGCGCAACCTGGCTGTTGTTGCATGAAATCCGAAAAACAGGCGCTTCGTCATTTTTTCTTCTTTTTCTTTTTGTTTTCTTCTTTTTTCTCGCCTGCGCCGGACTTTTCGGAACGGGAAGATGCCGGTTTGCTGTCTTTGCCGTTTTCTTCAAACGGACGCGCTGACAGGTTGCGACTTTCCTCTTCGTTGGCAATACCGCGTTTTTTGAAGCGGTCGAATTGCGCCTGTGGTGCCCCTGCGTGCGTTTTTTTCGGTTTCAAGGGTCCTTTGACAAGCGTGAAATCAATCTGACGACTGTCGAGATCAACGCGCACTACCTGCACCGTTACACTGTCTGTCAGTCTGAAGCGTACTCCGGAATATTCTCCGCGCCATTCATTGCGCACTTCATTATATTCATAATAATCCGGTCCTAGATTGCTCACGTGTACCAGTCCTTCAATAAACAGGTCATCCAGTTGCACGTAAACGCCAAAGTGCACTACTCCGGAAATGGTGCCATCAAACTGTTCACCCAGTCTGTCCTTGAGGAAATAGCATTTGAGCCATGCCTCAACATCTCTGGATGCTTCGTCGGCCCGCCTTTCATTGACCGAGCAATGTCTCCCCAGGTCATGCCAGATGGATTTTTTCTGGCTGTCTGACGAATTCCTGTCAGCCTGATTCCTGTTCATCGGACGGCGCATTGCGCTGGTTGGATTTGTGTTCAGCAGGCTTCGATCAATGTTGACCGGTTCGTAGCGGACACCTTGCAGGATGCCCTTGATCGCACGATGTACAAGCAGATCCGGATAGCGTCTGATAGGGCTTGTAAAGTGGGTGTATGCCTTGAAAGCCAGGCCGAAATGTCCGACATTGTCCGGACTGTATACTGCCTGCTGCATGGAGCGAAGCAGCATCGTCTGCAAAAGAGGGGCATCCGGTCGTGACTCTACCTGTCGCAGCAGTACGGCATAATCGGCTGGTTGTGGCGAAGCACCGCCCCCCAGTTTGAGTCCCTGTTGCCCTAAAAATTCACGTAACTGGGATATCTTTTCTCTGGCGGGAAGCGCGTGGTTTCGAAAGGTTCCCGGCTGCTCATGCCTGATGAGCAGGTCAGCTGCGCAAACGTTTGCTGCGAGCATGCATTCCTCGATCAGCCTGTGCGCGTCATTACGCACCCGGGGTAAAATCTGTTCGATCTTTCCTTGTGCATCACTCACGATATAGGTTTCAACCGTTTCAAAATCGATCGCACCCCGGTTTTTTCTTTCCCTGGCAAGCGCGCCGTAGACTGCATACAGATTATTGATGTGCGCTACCAGTTCAGCATGCTGCCTGGCTTCAGTACCTTCAGCATCTGCCAGAATTGCGGCAACTGTCGTATAGGTCAGACGGGCTGCCGAGTGGATTACTGCGGGATAAAACTGGTATGCCCTGACTTCTCCGCTGTCACTGATGACCATATCGCACACCAGCACCAGTCTGTCCACCTGTGGCATGAGCGAGCAGATATTGTTTGAGAGTTTTTCCGGCAGCATGGGAATGACACGGCGCGGGAAGTAAACGGATGTCGCCCGCAGAAGCGCATCTGCGTCCAGTGCATCATTTGGCTTTACGTAGTGACTTACGTCGGCAATGGCCACCAGAAGACGGTATGCCTGTGCAGAATCGAATTCAACGCTCTCGCAATACACTGCATCGTCAAAATCGCGTGCATCTTCTCCGTCGATCGTGACAAAGGCAATATCTCTGAGGTCAACTCGATTTTTAATATCTTTGTTTTGCACGGTTGCAGGCAGTTTTCCAGCCAGGCGCTCTGCTGCTTCGGAAAAAACGTGTGGCAATTCGAATTTGCGTACTGCAATCTCGATTTCGATGCCAGGATCATCCATATTTCCCAGCACTTCCACAATTTTCGCAAGAGGTGGCGAATAGCGTGTGGGCTGCGTTTCGAGTTCTGCGTTGACAATTTGCCCGTTTTCCGCATTTGTGGGGGGATTGGATACGAGGATGTCGTGGATGATACGGCGATCTTCCGGAATGATCAGCCACACGCCTTTTCCGTAGGAAAGGCGTCCCACCACATGGGTGTGCGCTCTTGTCAGTACTTCTACAATGGTTCCTTCAAGGCGGCCTCTCCGGTCGCCGGTCACTTTCCGGACCTGCACCCGATCTCCATGCATCACTTTCTGCATTTCTGATTCGGCCAGAAAAATATCTTCTGTGCCTTCATCAGGGATGAGAAAGCCATAGCCATCGGGGTGGGCGCTTATCTGTCCGGTAATGAAGCCTGTAGAACTCTGGATTGCGTAACCTTTTGTATTCGTGAACTTCAGCTGTCCGTCGCGGGTCATCGCATCCAGGCGCTGTGTCAGCCCTTCAATTTCGCTGCGTTTTACGTGCAGTATTTTTGCAAGGTCTTTTACGCCGAGGTTTCCTCTGGTATTGCGAAACACATCCAGAATTTCTTCTCTGCTTGGGGTTGGGTAAGGAAATCGGCTCAAATCAGTCGGCTCCGTTCATTTATCAAACACGCCGTAAAATCCTTTGCCTGGGCAGGGGGAGATAAAGCGCAATTGAAATGTTAAAAAACATTCGGTGGCAGGATGTGCCATTTCAGCCTGGACACAGGCCGCAGGACCTGAGAGGAACATGAGGCTGTTTCGTTCCTGTACTGTTTTTCGTTGTGGGAACAGTACGCGAAAGCCTGATCAATTCCTCCGGGTCGTCCCGTTGAAGCAGAAACCCGCCGAAGTAGCTATGGATGCAGCAGTTCCTGTCTGGCTCCCCTGAAATCTTAGGTCTTCAGATATCAGAAAGCTGCCTGCAGCAAGCGTGAGAAAACAGTTACCAGAAAACGGGGCAGTGGGTATGTACCCGGCTTTGGTATCTGTTTTGCGTCCGGCTTTTTTACGCACGCCATACAACAGGTGTATTATAGCGCACGAATCCTTTGGTGCCTCCTCTTTGCCTGCGCCCTGACGGATACATCTACCATTTCTGCTACGATATATTTGCTCCATTTTTCACGCTATTTACGTTGAAGAAGTTCCTTTTTTTTCCGGCATTTTAAAAAATACGACCTGCCGGGGTTCCTGCTTTTGTTACATTCGCGGCAAGTCACTGATTTTTTTGTCGGAAGTAACCGTCCAGTCTCCAGCCCTGGACTTGCTGAAGATCAATAATCCTGTCAACTTGTTATAGTTGTGGATTGACTTAAAATCAAATCGTGCTAGAATTACCTATTCCTGATCGGGATGCAGGTGTGTGCAACATTCACGTACGCCCGCCTCTCTTTTATGTGGCCCACGTGGCGGAATTGGTAGACGCGCATGGTTCAGGTCCATGTGCCGCAAGGTGTGGGGGTTCAAATCCCTCCGTGGGCACCACAAGCAACATTGCAGCATACAGCCAAACATACTCAAACGCCTGTTTTATATACGAAAACGGGCGTTTTTGTTTGTCCGCAAGATCGCCAGATATTGTAAAATCCCCCCATAGAGATATAATTTATTACGACAAAATTACGACAGGATTACGACAAAAAGGATTTTTGAGAATGGCATCGTATTAAAAAGTGGCGAAAAGATGGAAGACTGAAGTAGCAAGGCAAGGTATCAGGAAGTCAAAGTCCTTTGCAACAAAATCGGAAGCCGTAGCGTGGACAACACAATCTGGAGCAAACCTGCCAGCTGTCAAGCAGGATGATACTGAAATACCTGCGGAGCCTGTTTCATGGCTTCCGGACAAATATTCAAGAGAAGTGTCTGAAAAGAAAAAGGCGGACGATGGGAAAAGTTCATGTATACGTAATCGCCTTCGACAGTCCAGCGATAGCGCAAACAGGCAAACGTCACCCACGCTGTCAGTCCTCCCATTGATACGTTCAGACCGGACGCATCCGTTACCAGGTCTTTCCAGCAAACCCGGTGCCGAATCGTTATCCCGATAAAAAACAGGGAAAATGCAATAACACAGGAGAAGAACCCCGTTTTTGGTGCTTGTCTGTCAGAAATGTCATGTCGCTACTTCCAGTAAACGGTCAGCGCCGTCAGAAATGATGCCGATGCGTAAAATATGGTTGTAACGAAAACTCCTGTAGCTTCATAACAGGTAAATCGTTTTGCCACTTTGCTTTCGCTGATAACTTCCAACATTTCTGCTGGTCCATTTAAGTTCATTCCAGATATGCCAAAACGCCTTTCAAGTTCCTTCGTACCGTCATAACAGAAAAGCCACCCGATTGCCGTCAGGTGGCTTTTTGTTTGCGTTTAGAGCATTTTCTGGTAGAGTCCAACCACAGGTCAAGTGACAGCGGAAAATCGGCCTACCGTAGCTTCGAGCGATGGAGAGTGCCATTAGATCGAAAGATCATGATGGATGGTCGTCCTCCCACTTGACCTTTTCTTATTTTCTCTCCTGACCTCCCCTTCTGATTCCTCTGCCTGTCCTTTAACCAGTGCGCACTGACAACTTCAAAACTGTCTTTTGTTTCTTGCACATCCAAAAGAACGATCCCGCTTCTATCTTTTCCAAATCTGGCAATAAAGTTGAAATACGGGCGGTCTTTGTTTGCCGGAAGTATTTCTTCTGACCTATAAAGCGTTCCAGGTGTTACAGGTACATCTTCAGTACCAACTTCCGGGTGTTTCGCAAGTACTCACTTGTGTATGGTTACTGGCTTATCTTCTACGCCAAGCGTTTCCAAATCTTCTATATCAAGCCGAGGGAGTTCGTTTACTTCCTTATTTGAGTCAATCCTGATACTGTCAATCTTCCTTTGCTTTTCTTCATCGCTTGTTTTTGCGCCACTTCCACCATCACCCTTTTTAGCAAACTCACCTCCCTTAGGATTTCCCGCTGGTACTCTCGACTGGTCAGAGTCTTCCGCCAATTCTTTTTTCTTTTGATTGCCCACTGAATCAGGCTGGCCTTCATTTCTGCCATTTCAGTTTTCGTGGCATGGTGCGGTAATGTAACATTTATCCCTACCAGTGCCTTTTCCAGTTCGGCATAGCTCATTTGCTTATTCCCTTTATGTCCTTCGCATAGGACAGCGCAGAAAATATCGTTTGCGCGGTCGCAACCAAAGACTCCTTGCTCAGGTTGTGATGTCGGAACGAGTGGTAAACGTTCTTGGCAGTATTGGCGTCCGGTGTAAATGGAAGCCCCAGCTTTTTACCCATTACGTGGAGTGCGCCAAAGAAGTAGCTAAAGGCTATACAAACATTTATATCCCTGTCTTTTCTGTATCCAGGCAAAACAAACGGTTTCAGCTTCAGTATCCAGTGGCAATAAAGAGCGGCTTCCATTATGTCGTCTATTTTTATGCCATAAAATACCCAGTAATAAACGCGCTCTCTGTCAACGTACTCAACGACCCTTACCAGAAACTCCCTGTTTATTTCCACGCGTTCCCAGTCTATTTTGCCTGTTGAGTGAGCCATCCTTTCAAAATTGTCCAGAAGCCCGTTTGTCATCGCTTCTACTTTTGCTATGCCAGGTGGTGTGTACGGCGTATAATCTTCAGCCCTCATCTTCGTCTTCATCCAGTAACGAATAGATTTTTTTAATGTCCTCATCAGTCAGGTAGGTAAGCATTGCCTGCGACAGGCTCATGCCTTCCGGCAAAACTCTCTTGCTTGTGCGCGGACCGCATCTCGACTTCAGGAACGATGCGTATTCCTCATCTGTTAGAGTAAATCTTTGTGTTGCCATGCTGCTCTCCCGTTTTCTGTTTTCTTTTTTTGTTTAATGTTGACTTTTATCGCCTGAATAAAGCATACCTTTAATATATCACACCTGCCCATTATTATCAGGACGCCTGGACTTTCCGGGCATTTCAATAACTCTCTCTGCCCAGACTTTGCCGAACATGGGTATTGTCATTCCAATCAAATTTTGGACTGGAAAGACGGAACATCATTTTCTTAATCACTACTGCATTTCCTTCTTCTTCTTCTTTCCTGTCCCAACTTCATCAGCGAGCGCGAGCCAGTCCACCACTGGAGGTAAGATCATCTGCCTTTGCAGTTTTTCGTAAAACTTGCGCCAAATGCTGGGAGTCCAAGGCATACCGGCCCCGAGAACCTGCTCGACAAACCATTTACGCAGTTCGTAAAGGAAATTTAGGCTCTTCTCTATTTTGAGTGGGTAAGGGGTACCAGCCCTTTCCCGAAAATTCCATGACGCATCGTTATCCCGATAAAAAACAGGGAAAACGCAATAACACAGGCGAAAAATGTCGTTTTTGTCGGATTGTCTGTCAGAAAAGTCATACTCATTTCACCAGTGTAGCAATGGAATTGATAGAGTATGAAGCACCCAAAAGCATCAGGAATAACCGCCCACGCCGGGCACATCCATGCAAAAGCCCGGCTGTTTCAAACCGGGCTTTTTTTTTACCATTCCGAGTTCTGGTGTGAAGGTGTCCGAACGGGTGGAAAACCTCTCTCGCAAACCACCCGCCGGACGTTCAGTGCTCCCGAAGGAGTGCTGAATTTTTTAGAACCTGTAGTTCACACGCAGGTTACCCATGATACCGTCACGCTTGCCGACATAACCCGTCAAACCCAGGTCGATGTACAGCGGGACTGAGTCGGATGGCGAGAATCTCACACCAGCCTCAAGTAACGCCGAACTGCCCTTCAGGTCAGGCACCCCTGCACCGTAATTGCTTCCAAGGTAGTTGACTGAAGACTTGGACTTGGCATCGAACTCATGCTCCCAGGCAAGGCCTCCATACACACTGGCGGCTGACGTTGCCTGATAGATGTAGCGACCACCAAGACGGGTGCGGTGCGAATTGACTCCACTGAAATGGACATTGTCAGCAAGGTCATTTTTCAGGTCCGCAGTCTCGCTGGCTACACGGGTCCACAGATACTTACCGTACAGGTCAAGGGATGACTTCTCTGACAGATTCATGACATAGCCACCACCAACATGCAATCCATAGTACATGGAAGATGCATCGTAGCTGACGGTTCCGTCACCCAACAGAGCGTCGTTCCTGTTCTTGACCTGACCGAGTCTGAAGGAACCCTCGACATAAGCCTTGTTAGCTCCGCCCGTTCCGATATCCAGACGACCCAGTGCTCCCAGACCGTAGTAGTAGGAATGACCTTTACCATCGGCAAAAGAGTGCTCCGTGTCATAGGAACCGGTACCATACTCGATGAAGCCACCAACTGTCATGCGGTTGCTGTCGGACACAGCCCAGCCGTTGGCAGCACCCAACAGGAAGGCTACGCTGTCGAGCTTGGACTTGGAGCCCACATCGTAGTTGTTGCGTCCGCCCTGTACGGCTGCAAAGGCATTGGCACCAGTGGCTGTCGCCTCTACGGCGTTGGACATCGCAAGACCTGCAACAACGTCAGCACCCTGGTTCACAAGGGCAACACCCGTTACATAGCCTTCAGACAGTGTTTGCGCCTGTCGGGACGCTTCAGTCCTCAGAGCTGTAGCCGTATACGTGGTTGCACCAAGCTCAAGCAGGCTCACACCCTGTACCAACTGAGTTCCATCCAGATTGTAAGCTACCTCTTTACCAGTGGGGGCCAACAGGTTACCACTGTGTTCAATGAGGTTGATTACATCACCTGTCTCATATGAGATGTCCTCCAGTCCTTCAAGGATAATCTCGGCTCTCGTGATATCGAGTCGACCTGTTCCTGTGACAGCCAGTACAGCATCCGCATTGTCGATTGACTCATCGTTGAGGTAGAAGGTTAACGACTTGCCACCCATATCCAGCGTATTATTCGCACCAATCTGTATTGTCGACTTCAGACTGTAAGGTGGGGTTCCCGGTGCTGGATCCGCTGCATGGTACACATGGATACTTCCAACATCCATGCTGTTAGCTGAATTCGCATTCACTCTGCTTCCACCTTGCATGACAAGGTAACCAATTTTTGCCCCACTTCTTGGACCCACACTTTCAACACTCAGTATTGATCCAGTGTATATGTCTGCCACACCTATATCGTGGTATGCTGCAGCTTCAAGAACGGAGTGGCTGCGGTTCTCTACAGGGTGGTAATCCACAACGATCGTGGTTCCGCCAAAGCGCTGTGTGATACCCGAAGACAATCTAAGGGTTCCACCCTCAATATGCCCGTTGTAGGTGTAGTCAGTTAGACTGTTTTGTACACCCAGGCCTGTGGCAATTTCCAGGGTAGCGTCCTCGTTGATAGTGAAGTTCTGACCAGTGTAGCCTGCAAAACCACTCTCGAGTACCAGGTCTCCCGCACTGATATAGACATCACCGGTGTAACCGGAGTTGTCAGCACCAGCCAGAACCAACGCCCCTTCACCATGCTTGACAAGCATCGCGTCGGTAGCACCGGAAAGGTTTCCTGTCATTCTGACATCAGCAGTGTCAACCTGAATAACACCCACGTCTGCTACAACGTTCACAGCGTTGGTGAATACCTGGTTTGTCGTATTGGTCAGATGGAGAGTTGCATTACCGATGTTGATGGCACCTGCAGCACCACCGATGTTTGCGGCTGAACCAATACGCAATGTTCCAGCTGCAATGGTCGTATCTCCAGCGTAGCTGTTGTTCGCATTATCCAGAACCAGAACTCCTTCGCCTTCCTTGACGAGTTCACCAGCTCCGGTAAGACGTCCGCCCATCGTGGCTTCACCATTAACAATGATGGAGGCCTCGCCTGTCTGCAGATTCCAGTTGCTCTGATAAGACTCACCTGTCAGTTGCAACTTTGCACCATCATGAATGGTGTTCTCAATGCTGCTCTTGGCACCACCGATATTTTCATCAGAGTTGATGCTCAGGATTCCTTGCAGGATGTTTGTTGCACCCCTGTAGGTATTCGCACCTTCCAGTATCATGGTTCCTTCGCCATCCTTGGAAAGCCCCCCAGCACCAGTAAGATTGCCAGTCAGTGTTGCGATCGCGCCTGATGTTGCAACATCAATGATAGATGCACCTGGACCTGCAAGCTCCCAGCTATGTCTATGGCCATATTCACCACTGCCAGTCAGCTCCAGTCTTGCATTACCGTCAATAATGTTTACGGCAGGCAGGACGGCATCACCGATGTTGTTATCAGAAAAGATGCTGAGTGTTCCTTCAGTGATATGCGTACCACCTCCGTAGTCGCCTCTACCATGCAGAATCAGCGTTCCAGGACCGTGTTTTGCGAGACCCGTCACAGGTAAACCTTCCAGGTTTTCGTATACAGGCAAGGATCCCGAGTTGACTCGCACTTCATTCCTGCCGACACGTTCTTCATTCCAAACGGCGTCATTGAGTCCACCGTACACCAGTTCAAGCTGGTTGGGAGAACCCTCGACTCTTTGAATATCGAATGTGACAATGCTGTTACTTACGCCGCCAACTGTAACGTTGACCGTATTATTATCCAGGTCTGCCGTCAGTGTGCCAGCACGGATAAGTCTCGTACTGTCGCCAGTGACATACGGGTCTTCATAGTCGAAAACGTTTATGGTTGAGCCAGCGTTGAGGTTAGCGATATTGGTTACATCAACCAGTGGCGTAACCCGCCCGTCGGCATGCACACCAAGCGTTCCGGTCGGTGTGACTGTGAGAGCGTTCACCTTGACAGCAGCCTCATTTATGCTTGATACATTGAGCGTTCCACCGATATTAGCGCTACCGGAAGCCTGCAAGCCGTGTGAGTTCTCTCCGCCTTTGGCATGGAATACACCTGCCGTCTGCGTGAAGTCACCGCTATTGATCTGTATACCAAGCGCACCTGAACCAGTACCTGCAGAGGCATCAATAACACCGCCCGTCTGGCTGAGGTTACCATTCTGGATAACGATACCGCTCGCACCTGCTACACCACCTCGGGCATCAACTGTTCCTCCGCCTACAGTAAGAACATTGGCACCCGCACTACCCGCTATAACGATACCGTGCGCTCCACTCATCCTGGCAGGATTATCATCCGTCACATTTGCGGTCAATGAACCGCTGGTCAGATTCAGAATTCCTCCACCCAGAGTGATGCCGATAGCATTATTTCCGGCTCCGCCGTTGGCATTAATGGTACCGCCAGTAATGCTGATACCTCCTGTTCCGCCGATAACAATACCCTGTGCACCCGTTCCAGGGCCACCGGAGGCGTTTACCGTACCAGAAGCTGTGCTCAGACTGCCATTTTGAATGGCGAGACCGATTGAATTGGCACCATCACCATTGGCATTAATAGTGCCATTCGCTGTAACATCGCCAGTTGCAACAACGATACCGTGTGCGGCCGCATCGCCGGTTGCGGCTGAGCTTTGGCTACCACTGGCAAAAATCGTTCCACTATTCTGGATGATACCACCACCCGCTCCACCGATAACAATACCGTGTGCGCCTCCGGTTGTTGGAGAAGTGCCACCACCAGTTGCCCTGATTACTCCACCATCCTGCTCAAGGGCACCATCCTGCAACCTAATACCGTACGATCCAGCAAAGACACCCGTTGCTACAATCTCTCCACTTTCCTGATTGATACCTCCAGACACGATGTCGATACCGTGGGCAGCTGCTACAGTTGCATTACCCCTTGCTGTAATCGTGCCGGCAGCCTGATTGATGTTACCCGATGCAATACTGATACCGACCGCGCCAGCGCCAGCACCACCTGTTGCGGTAATCGTGCCGCCAGCCTGGTCAATGTCACCACTAGCGATTGTTATACCAGTGGCACCTGCTCCACCACCTGTTGCG
>Ga0099364_10006307_pt1 | contig 17312 bp, 13 predicted proteins | sample TergutTh196P3_FD_73070 | JGI IMG/M metagenome (GOLD analysis project Ga0099364, IMG submission 73070) | Microcerotermes parvus P3 segment gut microbial communities from Pointe-Noire, Republic of the Congo - Th196 P3 | ecosystem: Host-associated > Arthropoda: Insects > Digestive system > Gut ... | reverse complement strand
CCTTTAAAGGCTACGGCGAGGAACAAGGGTACGAATTCCTGCGTCAGACAATTTGTGCATATTATTTATCCAAAGGAATTGTTTTAAACGACGACGAAATCTTTATCAGCGATGGCGCGAAAAGCGACCTTGGCAATATACTCGACATTTTTTCCGCTGATAACGCCGTGCTTATACCCGACCCCGTTTATCCCGTCTATGTAGATACTAATATAATGGCTGGCCGCAGCATCGCATATATGAACGGAAATGCAGACAACGGTTTCCTTCCCCTGCCCGATAAAAATTTTAAGGCGGACATTATTTATCTCTGCTCGCCCAATAATCCTACCGGAGCCGTTTATAACAAGGAACAGTTGAAATTATGGGTTGATTACGCACTGGAAAACGACGCCGTCATACTCTTTGACAGCGCATATGAGGTATTTGTTCGGGATGAAAAACTGCCGACGAGCATATACAAAATCGATGGCGCCAAAGAATGCGCTATTGAGTTTTGTTCATTATCAAAGATGGCAGGATTCACCGGCACAAGATGCGGTTATACCGTTATTCCTCATGAGCTTAATCGGGGCGGAGCGGCATTGAACAAATTATGGCTGAGGCGTCAGACAACAAAATTCAACGGCGTTCCTTACATCATCCAACGCGGAGCGGAGGCTGTTTTTTCTGTCGAGGGCCTCGCGCAAATCAGGAAGGATATTGACTACTATATGGAAAATGCCCGGATCATCGCCGATACGCTGACAGAACTCGGCATTTGGTTTACGGGCGGTAAAAATGCGCCTTATATTTGGCTGAAATGTCCGAATGGCATGTCATCCTGGGATTTTTTCGATTATCTGCTTAAAAAAACCGGCATTGTCGGCACACCCGGCGCAGGGTTTGGGGCGAACGGAGAAGGATTTTTTCGGTTAACCGCTTTTGGCAGCAGGGAAAACCTGATTACAGCGATGCAAAAAATTAAGGAATTGGATTTACATTTTCAGGATTCGTAATATGAAAACGGCATACTTGATTTTAGAAAACGGAATTGTTTTTAAGGGACAGGCCTTCGGAGCAGAAGCGCAAACCATTGGCGAGATTGTATTTACAACTGCGATGACCGGATATTTGGAAACCCTGACAGACCCGTCGTATTACGGGCAAATCGTATTACAGACATTTCCGCTCATAGGTAATTACGGCGTAATACCCGAAGATTTTGAGTCGGCGAAAATAGCTCTCTCTGCATACATCGTCAAATACCCTTGCGAGCTGCCGTCCAACTTTCGAAGCATAGAAAATTTGGATACGTTTTTGAAAAAGAGAGGCGTTGCGGGACTTTGCGGAATCGATACGCGGATGCTTACTAAAATCATTCGGAATAACGGCGTTTTGAACGGCAAAATTACATATACTGAGCCCACAGAACAAGACCGCGCAGATGCCGCCCATTATACGGTAACGAATCCCGTTATGCAGGTTTCTCCGGCAGACTCAACAGAAACGGGAAGCGGAGCCAGAAGTATCGCGCTTATTGACTACGGTGCGAAAGGCGGGATTGAATCCGCGCTTTTGAAGCGGGATTGCAAGGTTGTGCGGTTCGGCTGCGCGGCTGAAGCTTCTGAAATTTTGGACACAAAGCCGTCAGGGATTGTTCTTTCAAACGGGCCCGGCAATCCGGCAGATCCGGCAAATACCGGAATAATCGAAACGATCCGTGCGCTGAATAAAAGCGGATTGCCAATTTTGGGAATTTGTTTGGGACATCAATTGCTCGCGCTTGCTAATGGATTTAAGACGCATAAGATGAAGTTCGGGCACAGGGGGGCAAATCAACCGGTTAAGGATATGGCTACAGGGCGGGTTTACATCACAAGTCAAAACCACGGATATGCTGTTGACGCCGATAACGGGTCATTTATCAATGTCAACGATGGTACAAACGAGGGGTTAGATTACGGCGTTTCGTTCTCGGTTCAGTTTCATCCCGAGGCGCAGGGCGGGCCATTAGACACATCGTTTTTGTTTGACCGCTTCATGGAAAGAATAGATAAATATTCCAATAGATTGGAAACTATAAAAAAATGAACGAAACAGTATTAGTTTTGGATTTTGGCGGGCAGTACAAAGAATTAATAGCGCGCTCTGTCCGGTCTAACGGCGTCTACTCGCAAATTATGCCCGGAACCCTTCCGGTAAATGAAATACGCGCATTAAATCCTATCGGCATTATTTTAACCGGCGGACCTGACAGCGTATATGACGACAAGGCGGTCAAATGCGACAGGCAGATTTTCGAACTTGACATTCCTGTTTTCGGGATATGTTACGGAATGCAGCTCATGTGCCATTGTCTGGGCGGCGAGGTAAAACAGGGAAACGTTGGAGAATACGGTAAAGTAAGCGTTTTGCCCGCAGATGGCGGCAAACCGTTTTTGGCGCTTATGAGCCACGGGGATATCGTTTCCCGTGCCCCCCAAGGGTTTCGCGTAACGGCGTATTCCGAAAATCATATCGCAGCAGTCGAATGTACGGAAAAAAAACTGTACGGCGTCCAATTTCATCCCGAAACTTCTCTAACCGAAGGCGGCGCGGAAATCATAAGGCATTTTTTGTACAATGTTTGCGGCGCAAAAGGGGATTATCATTTAGATGATTATATAGAAAGAGAAACGGCGCAAATACGGAAGAAGGCCGGCAATAATCATGTGCTTTTGGGGCTTTCAGGCGGCGTGGATTCTTCTGTTTGCGCCGCGCTTTTAAGCCGCGCGATACCGGATCAATTAACATGCGTTTTTGTAGATCACGGTTTTATGCGGCAAAATGAGGGTGATGAAATTGAAAAGGTTTTCTCCAAACGGAAATTGAACTTTATTCGCGTGAATGCGAAAGATCGTTTTTTAAAAAAACTTAAAGGCGTTGCCGAACCTGAGCAAAAACGAAAAATCATCGGAGAAGAATTTGTTCGCGTATTCGAGGAAGAAGCTGAAAAGCTAAAAAACATTCCGTTTTTGGCGCAAGGCACGATTTACCCTGACATTGTAGAATCCGGCGGCGCGGCGGGCGCTGTGATAAAGAGCCATCACAATGTCGGAGGTTTGCCTGATACTCTCGCTTTTTCGCATATCTTGGAGCCTCTCTCCGGGCTGTTTAAAGATGAAGTGCGCGTTATTGGGCAAAAATTAGGCTTGCCGAAAACCTTAGTGGAACGCCAGCCCTTCCCCGGCCCCGGCCTGGCTATCCGCATTGCAGGAGAAGTAACAGACGAAAAGTTGGAAGTTTTAAGGCAAGGCGACGCTATAGTCAGAGAAGAAATCGGCAAATTAAAAAAACGTCCCGACCAATATTTTGCGCTTTTGACAGATACTTTTTCTGTCGGCGTTAAAGGGGACGCCAGAACCTACGATCCGGTTATTGCAGTGCGTGCAGTTGTTACATCCGACTTTATGACCTGCGAATATGCCGAGCTTCCGCACAAGGTATTGTCAAAAATATCTGCGCGTATTATGAGCGAAGTTGCAGGAGTAAGCAGAGTTGTGTATGACATTACGGACAAGCCGCCGGCTACGATTGAATGGGAATAAAAGTATGCAGAAAACAAAATTTATATTTGTAACAGGCGGAGTTGTTTCGGGGCTTGGCAAGGGAATTACGGCGGCGTCATTGGGAAGGCTGTTGAAACAACGCGGGTTGAAAATCGCCGCGCAAAAACTTGACCCTTATATGAATATTGATCCCGGCACGATGAGTCCCTATCAGCACGGAGAAGTTTTTGTGACGGATGACGGCGCAGAAACAGATTTGGACCTGGGGCATTACGAACGGTTCATAGATGAAAACCTTACTAAGTTTTCTAACCTGACTTCCGGCAGGGTTTATTGGAGCGTATTGCAGAGGGAGCGCGACGGCGGGTATTCGGGAAGCACCGTTCAGGTGATTCCGCATGTTACGCAGGAAATCAAGAATTTTATTTATGCGGGCGCAGACAAAAGCGGGGCAGATGTTTTAATTACAGAGATTGGCGGTACAATCGGCGACATCGAAAGCCAGCCGTTTATTGAGGCTATCAGGCAGGTTGGTCTGGAACGCGGACGCGAAAACTGCCTGTTTATTCATGTAACGCTCGTGCCTTTTTTAAAAGCGTCCGGCGAACATAAATCCAAACCCACGCAGCATTCGGTAAAGGAATTACAGGCGATGGGAATTACGCCCAATATAATTATCGCCCGCGCAGATGAGCCGTTAAGTCCCGGCATCACGGAAAAAATTGCGCTGTTTTGCAATGTAAAACCCGATTGCGTGATTGAAAATATTACGCTGTCTTCCCTGTATGAAGCGCCGCTTATGCTGCATGAAAAGGGTCTTGACAATGTTGTATGCCGTGAACTCGGAATTGAACCGCCGCCGCCCGATTTGACCGCGTGGCGCGAGATGACAAAAAAGATCGCCTTGCGGAAAAAGGAAGTTACGATTGCGGTCGTAGGCAAATATGTCAAGCTGTATGACGCATATCTTTCAATCATTGAAAGTTTAAACCACGCAGGCTTTGAAGCCGGAGTTTTTGTGCGCATTGAATGGATTGACAGCGAAAACATCAGCGAAAAAGGCGCACAGACGCTTTTACAGGGAATAGACGGTGTGATTATTCCCGGCGGTTTCGGGGATCGCGGAATCGAAGGAAAAATTGACGCATGCCATTATGCCCGTGAAAACAATATTCCGTTTTTGGGAATTTGTTTGGGTATGCAGATTGCAGTCATTGAGTTTGCCCGTAATGTATGCGCTCTTGAAGGCGCGCATTCCGCCGAGTTCTGCGCCGATGCAAAGAATGCGGTGATTCACTATATGCCCGGCCAAGAGGGAAAGCTTAACAGCGGCGGCACCATGCGGCTTGGCGCATACCCGTGCCGAATCGTAAAGGGAACAAAATTAAGCAAACTTTACAATACGGACGAGATCAGCGAGAGACACCGTCATCGCTTTGAGTTTAACAACGACTACCGTACATTATTGTCAGAAAACGGGTTGACGCTTTCGGGGACTTCGCCCGACGGCAGTTTAATCGAGGCGGTAGAAATAACAGATAAGCCGTTTTTTATAGGCGTGCAATTTCATCCCGAATTCAAAAGCCGCCCCAATAAGCCCCACCCGTTATTTCTGGGCCTGCTGGAAGCGGCAAAAAAACGCACAGATGAAAAGGATTGATAAACATGCCGGCAGATAAGGAAATTAAAAAGGTTTTAGTGATAGGCTCAGGGCCGATTGTCATAGGGCAAGCGGCCGAGTTTGACTATGCCGGAACGCAGGCCTGCCGTGTCTTGAAAGAAAACGACATCGAAATCGTTTTGGTCAATTCAAATCCCGCGACAATTATGACCGACAAAAATATCGCCGATAAAATTTACATAGAGCCGCTTACAAAGGAAACCGTTAAACGAATCATTCAAAAGGAACGCCCCGACGGTATTCTCTCCGGGCTTGGCGGACAAACGGGACTCACGCTTTGTATGAAATTGAGCAAAGACGGCATTTTGGATGAATACGGCGTACGTTTGCTCGGCTCGTCTCCCGACGCTATTGACAAGGCCGAAGACAGAAAGCTTTTCAAGGAAACCATGATAGAAATAGGCGAGCCGGTGATTCCTTCAGTGGTTGCCGAAGATATCGATACGGCGCTTGAGTTTGCCGCTGTCATAGGGTACCCGCTGATTATTCGCCCTGCCTTTACCTTGGCCGGTTCGGGAGGCGGAATTGCGCATGACCAAAAAGAACTTTACGAGATTGCGGCAAACGGCATTGCAGTCTCGCCCATTGGACAGATTTTGGTCGAGCGCTCGGTTGCAGGCTGGAAGGAAATCGAATTTGAGGTGATGCGTGACCGTGCGGGCAATGTGATCACAGTCTGCTCTATGGAAAACTTTGACCCTGTGGGCGTACATACAGGCGACAGTATAGTTATCGCGCCTGCCGTGACTTTGGCCGACCGTGAATATCAGATGCTGCGCTCCGCCGCGCTTCATATTATAGAAGCTTTGAAAATCGAAGGCGGCTGTAATTGTCAGTTCGCGCTCCATCCGCATAGTTTTGAATATGCCGTTATCGAGGTAAATCCAAGAGTTTCAAGATCAAGCGCCCTTGCCTCAAAGGCTACCGGATATCCTATTGCAAAGGTGGCGACCAAAATCGCGATAGGGTACACCTTAGATGAAATTCCAAATACAATTACCGGCACGACCTTTGCCGCATTCGAGCCTGTTATTGATTATGTGGCGGTCAAGCTTCCAAAGTGGCCCTTTGATAAATTTGTATATGCCGAAAACCGCCTTGGTACGCAAATGAAAGCAACGGGCGAAGTTATGGCGATTGCCGACTCGTTCGAGGAAGCGCTTTTGAAAGCGGTGCGCGGGGCCGAAATCGGACTTTACGATTTAAACCTGCCGGCGCTTAAAAGCAAAACAGACGAAGAAATCCGCGCGATGCTGATCTCCGTTACGGATGAAAGACTGTTCGTGCTTTATGAGGCGATTTGCCGCGGAATTACGGCAGACGAAATTCATTTGACAACAAAAGTAGACCGCTGGTTTTTACACGGATTAGACCGTATCGCCAAAAGTACGCCGGCTGAAAAACGGCTTGTATACAAAATGGTGGATACCTGCGGCGGCGAGTTTGAAGCCGAAACCCCGTACTTTTATTCCATAGAAAACGCAGAGGAAAACGAAGCCCTGCCGTTTATCGAGAAGAGCAAAAAGGAACGGGTTATAGTTCTCGGCAGCGGGCCTATTCGTATTGGTCAGGGAATCGAATTTGATTACGCCTCTGTACATTGCGTTTGGACGCTCAAAAAACTTGGATATGAAACGATTGTCATCAATAATAATCCCGAAACCGTTTCTACCGATTTTGATACCGCCGACAGGCTTTATTTTGAACCGCTTTGTATTGACGATGTAATGTGCGTGATCGAAACTGAAAAGCCCATTGGCGTCATGGTCTCATTCGGAGGCGGTACTGCAATTAAACTTGCCAAACAATTAGCCCGGCGCGGTGTAAAAATTCTGGGTACGAGCGCGGACAGTATTGATATTTGCGAAGACAGGGAACGCTTTGACGCGCTGCTTGAAACATTAAATGTCAAAAGACCTGCGGGCTTTTCCGTTATGACAGAAAATGAGGCCATAGATGCCGCCGAAAAACTTGGGTTTCCCGTCCTTATGCGTCCTTCATATGTTTTGGGCGGTCAGAACATGATTATCGCGTGGTCGCAGGATGATATTCGCGAATACATGAAGATCATCCTGCGTGTAAAACAAGACAACGCCGTGTTGATCGATAAATATTTACTTGGCCGCGAAATCGAAGTTGATGCGATTTGCGATGGTGAAAATGTTTTTATTCCGGGAATTATGGAACAGGTAGAAAGAACCGGCATTCATTCCGGCGACAGCATTGCGGTTTATCCTCCGATTTCTTTGGATGAAAACATGAAAGGCCGAGTATTCACGATTACCGAAAAAATCTGCAGAGCTTTAACCGTGCGGGGGCTTGTCAATATTCAGTTTGTATTGTTTGAAGGAGAGCCGTATGTTATTGAAGTCAACCCACGCGCCTCCCGCACCGTTCCATATTTGAGCAAGGTTACAGGAATTCCGATGTGCGAATTGGCAGTTCGCACATCTTTAGGCGAAAAATTAACGACACACGGAATTGCCCGGGACACGGATTTTGTATCTGTAAAGGTTCCTGTTTTTTCGTTTGAAAAATTAGCCGGGCTTGATACGCACTTGGGGCCGGAAATGAAATCTACCGGAGAAGTTTTGGGAATTGGCCGTGATTTAACAGAAGCGTTGTTTAAAGGTCTTTTGGCGGCTGGCTACAAGATGAAAAAAACAGGCGGCGTGCTCATTACCGTGACCGACAAAGACAAGCCCGAAATTATCCTGATTGCACAGCGTTTTTTTAAGCTTGGTTTTTCGCTTTACGCTACGCGCGGAACAGCGGCATTTTTAATAGAGAACGGCCTGCCCGTGCAGACGGTTGAAAAAATCCGCGAATGTTCTGTCAATAATACCGCCACGCTGCTTCAAAGCGGAAAAATTTCGTATGTAGTTTCGACTTCTGAGAAAGGCCGCGATCCCGCGCGTGACGATGTTAAAATCCGCCGCAAGGCATGTATGCTTGGGATTTCGTGCATGACCAGCGTAGATACGGCGAACGCCCTTATAGACAGCCTCTTGTCGGGTTATGACGAAAACAATACAGAGCTTGTGGAAATAAGCGTTTTACACGGAGCGCATAGTTTGTAATCACTTGTTTATATAAAGGGTGTGTTGAAAAAAGAGCGCATGCCTCAAATTTCATTTATTTCATTTAGTCAAATGTCATAATGTCTATAATAATAGCTTGAAAATTATGTGAATTAGTAAGGGTTCATTAAGGATTTTTTTGCTGAACTCGGACTTTTATTTGTTTTACTTGCTGAATACGTCTTCACATTTTTTAAGCCCAGCAACTCTTCTGCAAGTTCGGCTAATTACTTCGTCTTTTTGCTTAATCTTGTCTTCAAGCGCCGTTATCTTTCGTTCCTCAGCTTTGTCGCTGATGTCTGCTCTTTTGATTTGGAAAGTTTGCATTCCAGCTTCAAAAAGCTGCTTGCGCCTATTGGGATGAAGCCCATATTTATCGGCTACCTGACTTAGTTGTTTCCCTTTTTCAAGTACTTCTCTTAAAATCTTAATTTTTTCCTCGGCAGTATACCTTTTTCTTTTGCTTATTTTTCCCTCCGGAATAGTTATATATCACCTCATATGCAATGGGTTAAAATGGCAAGTTCAACGTGGGCAGGACAGGAAAGTATGGAAGAACTTGATATTGATTTATCTATAGATATTGATAAAGTCAAAAATATTTCTTTTGACAGTAACAAATATCTTAAAGACTCACCTCCGTTGACTGATAGGGAATTCAAAGAAATGATGTTATGTTCTAATGATGTAATCATACATAAAAATGATATTGACCAACTTTTAAAAGAGTCTTCTTTTTTGTATTGTTTTTATGTATATTTTAAAAATAATAAAAACATTTTGAAAAATGTTTTGACGTTATGATATATAATACATATATATAGACATATAATAAGGTTGAAAATGCTGGTAAATAATATTGTATCAAAGCGTCAAAATAAACGCTTGTAAAATAATAAACAAAACAAGACGACAAATAAGATACGCAAGAAATGATAGTTTTAATTGGATTATTGATTAATTAAAGAAATTGTTGTCACTATCTGATAAGAGGTGCGATTATGACAGTTTATACCGTAAATAGTGAAGATATAAATTTCATTGGATGTGGTAAAATATTAATAAATACGGATGTTTTTCCGTGGCATATACCAGAACTTCATTTTTTACTATATAAGAACAGTATTCATTTAGAAGCAATCTGTCTTGAGTTTGGATTTGTTGCTTATGGATTAAAACCGAAAGAAGCTATAGACTCACTTTGTGAGTATATTGATAATTATATTAGAACAGTAATGACTGAAGGCGGAGGTTTTGAAGAATTATTGGAAGTTGTATCAGATAATAGTTATATGGCTGACTATTGGGATGTATACCGCAAAATGATGTTTCTATTAGCAAGGGGAAAAGAGGATTTAGGCAACAAGAGAGATTTAATTAAAATAAAGGAACAACCCAGAAAATCGGTAAGTAATAACGAAAAACGCCCCGTTTTTGCAAATTGGGAAGCATATGTATGAAAGATGATTTTTTTGATGCTGAATGCGTAATAAAAATTCTTATAAAATATGGATTTATACATGAAAAAGGAAATTGGAAACAAACGCTATCACATGGTTTTTCATATTATGTTAATTTTGAAAAAAAAGTTAGCCCTACTTCCACTATACATTTTCAAATACATATAGAAAATGATATATACCATAAAATACTAAGAAAAGATATAGAATCTAAATTAAATATGTTTATATTAAATAAATTGCCCAAAAATTTTTTAAAAGGTTATTTTCAAGAATTTAATAACCTTTTAGCAACCTGTGCAATTAAAGTTCGCCCTGCTTTAATGGAAAAACTTAAATAATTATATTAATTTAATAACTGAGAACAACTTCTAATAAAATCTACAAAAAAATATCTCCTACTCATACGAATAGGAGATTGATTGTTTTATTGGATTTAAAGTGTTGTGGTTGTGGTTTTTTTGAGTTGGGTTATTTAATATAATGTATCTTCCATTTTCCATTTATTTTTACAAGGTCTACATCATCAGTAAGAGACATATCTTCTCTGTAACTACTTTTATCATATTTAAACGTAACTTTCACTATTGCTTCATCTCCATTTATAATTTCTTCAAATTTTGCTGTTTTTAATATTTGTACTGTATCCCTTTTAGACATAACCTCAAATAAAACCGAAGAAGTTTTAAAATCATCCCATAAATCGTGAAATGTTTTTTCGTCTCCTTTTGCAAGAGCATCATAACATTGTTTAACTACAGAAGTTGGGCTATCATTAGCTTCTGCTTTATTACACCCACTAATCATTAATCCGATAAGCAAAGTAAAACCAATTATCCAAGTCTTTTTCATTTGTGTTCTCCTGAAATATTTATTTTATAAAAAGAAAGACCAGTAAAATTAAAAAGTGTTATATAGTCAATATATAAAATTAAATTAGTATTTTAAAATATTTTATATTTATTGTTTATTTCCTCTGGCAGTTGCATTATCTTGGCCTTGGATAAATTTTGTATATGGTTGGTGGCTAACATTGCTAACTTTCCTGCCAGCTACTCCCCATTGGCTTGTGTCGTATCCTGCTCGTGCTGCTGCTGCGGCATCCATACGAGATACATCTCCTTGTCTTTTTTCTACTTCCCTTACTGCATCCCGTAGACTTTGGTTTTTTATTTGGTCTACTTCTATTTCACTTCTTGCCCATTTTGCATACTCACTGTCCTCTTTCTCTAACATATTTCTCTGAGATATAATCTCTCCTACTTTATCTTTGTCTTTGTCAAACATTGAAACACCGTAAGTTTTAAAATCTGTAAAAATTTGTACCAATTTATCCCAAGCATTACGAATTGACGCTATTATTACATCCCATACAGCCCCAAGTTTTCTATCAGGATTTTTTGCTATGGCGTCTTGTATATTATCCCATAAACCTTTACCGGAATTTTTAAGTTCTTGTTGTCTCTTTTCTGTATCTTTCCAATAATCATCCCATCTTTTTCTGAAATTAGAAAATCTCTTTCCTATTCTATCATATATATTAACATGTGTTTTTCCATATTCCCTTAAATTATCTTGTTCTTGCTTTCTTCTATACTCCTCCATCGCTTTCCATTCTTCTTTTGCTTTTTGAAGGCTCTTTACCCTCTGTTCCTGTATTTTTTTATTCCTTTCTTCTAATTCTTTAATATCCTTTGGGCCTCCGAAAAGACCTCCAAACTTAAATTTAAACCGAGTCCATTCCGAAGCATCTTTACCATACATTTCTTCGTCTTTCTTCCTTGCATCTAAAAGACGTTTTTCTCGTGCCCTTATTTCTTCTTCTGTTAGTACTCTATCCCAATCTGAATCAAAACCTCCCCCTGCTAATCCGAGTTGGGCATATCCTGCGTCCAAAGACTTTTGTATTTTTTTTTGCTCAGGAGTTAAGTTTTTACCCTCATTAATAGCTTTTTTTGTATCATTTATTTGTCTGGTATTAGCATCTGATAATGTCTTTGCTGCACTTGCTGCATCATATAAAGTAGCTCCAAGAGCTGCAAATACAGCGACAGGTGCTTTTATTGCAAAAGGAACTTTACTTAAAACCGATAAAGCAGATAAAGCAGGTAATAATTTACTTAACGCAAAACCAGCAGCTATTAGCATAGGCAAATAATCTGAAAGTTTATCAAATACTTTTCTGATAGGATGGTCATTATTTAATCCTATACTGTCAAATATAGCTCCAAATATTTCTCTGAAAAATTTAGGAGCATCATTTTTTAGAAAGTTCCATATCCATTTTACTATTTTAGGAATTTGTCTTATGACAAAAATAATCAAATCTTTAATAATAGGAAACGCCCAATCTATAAATGTTTTTAAGAGACCTGTTTTAAGAAGTACAAAAATCATAACAAGTTGACTTATAAAACTTGTTGATACCATTCGTTTGAAGAAACCAAGAGATTTTTGAAAAAATCCTGTCTTTACAATTTTATGCCAAAGGTCTTTTGTTTTATCCCATTTTGTCTTATCGCCTGGCTTTGGAGTATTTGCTTTAGCAAGTGCAAGTTGAGTTTCAGCATTCCTGAGAACTTCCCCTGTATTGTCATTCAACATCAGGAGTCCTTCCATTAAGCTGTCAAAAAATACGCCAAAGTTTTTAAAATACAAACCATTGTTTGCAAACATCTTTCTAAAAAAATCTCTGTAAGATGTTTCCTCAACTCTCTGTGGAGCAGATGCACCTGGTATGTTTGGGAATGTTAATGTAGCGTAGGTATGCATATTTTACATAACTATACTTTGAGAAAAAAACGGGGAACAGGAGCAATTTTGTGCCTCTATCCCAAATGTATATCCATACCAAAACAAAATGCAATTTCCGTGCCGGTTTGGGAAGTATAGTTATTCAAAATATAATCATTCAAACGAATGACTCAGACCGGAACTTTTTATGCAACAATGACGTTTTTTTATTGTATTTTGATAATGATTATTTACAATAATCATACATGATTAATACAGAAAAAATATATAGTCTTTTGGCCGGTGAAATTGATTTATTTACCGGTGTTCCCGATTCTTTGTTAAAGGATTTATGCGCCTGTATTACCGACCATGCGCCTGCAGGGAGCCACATCATCGCCGCCAATGAGGGCGCTGCTGTGGCTGTCGCCGCGGGGCATTATTTGGCAACTGAGAAACCGGCGTTAGTCTATATGCAAAATTCGGGAATAGGAAATGCCGTAAATCCGCTTCTTTCATTGGCAGACGAAAAAGTTTACCAAATACCCATGCTTCTTGTTGTGGGGTGGCGCGGCGAGCCCGGCGTCAAAGATGAACCGCAGCATATAAAACAGGGGGAGGTAACCTTAGGTCTGTTTGATGCCATGCAAATACCCTGCACGGTTATTGACGAAGATGAAAAAATTGCCGAAAAGCAGTTCATTCAATTAATTGCACAGGCTAAATCCGCATCTTCCCCGCAGGCTGCTATTATTCGTAAAGATCTGTTTTCACCGTACAAGCTTAAAAATAAGCCTATTAACAACTTTGCGATGAGCCGCGAGGAGGCTTTACGAGCAGTGATTGATTCATTGGGAAAAAATGATGTTGTCATATCCACCACGGGGAAACTGTCGCGCGAACTGTTTGAATACCGCGAGTTAAAAAACGAAGGCCATGAAAAGGATTTTCTTACCGTCGGCTCGATGGGGCACAGTATGTCGATTGCTCTGGGTGTTGCGCTTTCCAAGCCCGACAGGTTGGTGTATTGCTTAGACGGTGACGGCGCCGCTATCATGCATTTGGGCGCCATGACAAGTATCGGCGCTTTGGGGTTAAAAAATATCAGACATATTGTTTTTAATAACGGGGCGCACGAGTCTGTTGGCGCACAGCCTACAATTGCTTTTGACATTGATATTCCGCAAATAGCAATGAATTGCGGGTATAAAAACGCTGAAAGTGTTGCTGGTATTGCCGAACTAAAGCGGCTATTGAATACTTTCCGTGAGAAAGAAGGGCCTGCTTTATTGGAAATAAAAATAAATATTGCATCACGGGATAATTTGGGACGCCCGACCCGTACGACGCATGAAAACAAAGAAGATTTTATGAATTATTTGAAATAACGACATGAATACCAAACGAAATATTTTACTCAATCCAGGCCCGTGCACAACTTCAGATGAAGTAAAACATGCAATGGTTGTGCCCGATATATGCCCCCGTGAAGAAGAATTTTGTCTGCTGATGGAATCCATCAAACATGATTTGCCGAAAGTCGTTAATGCCGGCGATGATTATACTTCGACATTATTTGCCTCTTCCGGAACGGGCGCTGTGGAAGCGGCAATCACATCGGCTGTTCCGCATGACGGAAAATTATTGGTAATCGACAACGGTGCATATGGGGCGCGGATGGTTGAGATTGCGCGGCGGTATAAAATAGACAATATCGTTTATAAAATACCATACGGCGATTACCCTGATGTTCGTGAAATTGAAAAAATCATCGTGAACGAAAAACCGACTACGATAGCGGTTGTAGACCACGAAACGACAACAGGAATGAGAAATCCTGTTTTGGAATTATGCGATATGGCGCGTCAAAATAGCGCAGAAATTATTGTCGATTGCATGAGTTCTTTCGCCGGACTGCCCATTGATTTACAAAAATGGCAGGCGGAATATATTGTCTCTTCATCCAATAAATGTATTGAGGGTATGGCAGGTTTGAGTTTTGTGATATTCAAAAAATCCTTGTTAGAAAAAATCAAACATCATGCGCGTTCCTTTTATTTTGATTTATATGCTCAATATCAGGGGTTTCATAATACCGGACAAATGCAATTTACGCCTCCGGTACAGGTTGTTTATGCCCTAAGAAAAGCGATGGATTTATTTTTTGAGGAAACGTCTCAGGGGCGAATTGCACGCTATAGGGAAAACTATACGGCATTGGCAGGAGAAGCGAAAAAAATGGGCTTTCGGTTTTTGCTTGAGGATAAATATCAGTCGGGTATTTTATTGGCCATAAGAGAGCCTGAAAACAGAGAATATGATTTTCAACAGATGCACGATTATATGTATGAACGTGGAATTACGATATATCCGGGCAAGGGAGCAAAGGAAAAAACATTCAGGCTGTCAGTGTTGGGCAATTTGTATCCAAAGGACATCATGTACGCGATGGATGTTCTTAGGGATTATTTGGAAAATGTTGTAAAAATAAAAGAAATATTTTATGCTGAAAAAAGTTGAGTTATTAGAACGTTTAGCAGATATTGAATGGGATGATTTTGAAGTAAAAGAAGCCCGCAATGAACTTCCCAAAAATATATGGGAAACCGTTTCAGCTTTTGCCAATTCAGCCGGAGGATGGATAGTGTTGGGAGTGTTGCAGCGAGGAAGAAAGTTTGAAATTCAAGGCGTTGAAAATGCCGAGAAGTTGGAGCAGAATTTTACAACGGTTCTTCGCGGTCGCTCTAAATTTAATGTTTTGATAAATCCAAAATGCAAAAAATACAATATTGACGGAAAAATAGTTTTAGCATTCTTTATTTCTTCTTCTGAGCAGAAACCGGTATATTTCAATTCATTGACGAATACGTTTATCCGCACGGCAAGCGGTGACCAACGCGCTGCAGAATCAGAATTTAATGCTTTATTGCGCGACCAACTTTTTGGCGCAATGTCGGCTCGTCCTGTTGAACGGACAACACTTAAGGATTTAAACCGGACGACGCTTGAGCGTTATCGTACTTATATGTTGCATTCAAATTCGACGACAATTTATAATAATTTGTCAGAGAAGGATTTTTTGGAAAAATTACAAATCACAGAAGGGAAACACTTAACTTACGGCGGATTGCTTTTTATGGGAAAAAATCTTCCCATAAATAAAATCTTCCCCGATTTTAGGGTCGATTTACTGGAGATTCCCGGCAGGTCGTATAGCGAAGCCTCGCCGCGTTATACCTTTCGTTTGGAAGAGCAGGAAAATTTATGGGAATATTATTTTGCGCTTATTGAACGTTTGAGGCGGCAAATAAAAAATATTCCGTACAAGTTGGATATCAATGGGGTTGGAATAGAGGACAGTCCTGAATTTGATGCAATTCGGGAAGCAGTTGTTAATTTATTGATGCATTGTGATTATTTCAGTCCTATGAAACCGCGTATAAGGATATTTTCCGATCGTATTGAGTTTGAAAATCCGGGCGCATTCCCGCGGCCAATACCGGAGTTGTTAAAAAAAGATATTTCTATTCCACGAAATCCTGTTATAACAAAACTGTTTCGAAATGTGAAACTTGCCGATAATGCCGGCTTTGGTTTTGATAAAATGCTGAAATGGGAGGAAGCGACACAGACAAAAGTAGTTTTTGAAAATAATATTGATGTGGCTTTGGTAATATTTTCTTTGGCAGGAATCAAAAAAACAAATATTGAGGATGTCGCACAAGTCAACACGTATGTTAAAGAATCAATTACAAGCCAAAAAGTAACTTACCAAAAAAAAATTGATAAAATAACAGGTGGTCAGACAGGTGGTCAGACAGGTGGTCAGACAGGTGGTCAGACAGGTGGTCAGACAGGTGGTCAGACACTCTCTGAGGCGCAGAAAACGATCATTGATAGCATGATAGAAAACCCGAAAATTTCCAGAAAGGAAATATCAAAAATACTAAATATCAATATTTCTGCGGTACAAAAACATCTAGAAAAATTGAAAAAAGAGGGCATTATTCGACGGGAGGGTGGTGATTTTGGGGGTTCATGGCAGGTAATTGTAGGGATTTGTTAATGGAGTGAATTGTATCAAGCTGTTAAATAAAGAAATGTACAACCTGCCTCACCAAGAATCTGAAACCATAGAGTTTAAGACATCGTTCAATGTAGAAACCATTGAATCATTAGTTGCTTTTGCCAATGCCAAAGGGGGAAGTGTATATATTGGAGTGAATAATACAGGTGCTGTTTCCGGCATTAACGTAGGCGTTGAAACCATCCCACAGTGGATTAATGAGATCAAAAGCAAAACGGAACCATCTCTAATTCCGGATGCAGACATTATAGAAGTTGATGGAAAACAGATTGTTGTATTATCCATGACAGAGTTCCCGATAAAGCCCGTATCAACTAAAGGACGGTATTATCAACGTAAAGGCAACTCCAATCAACTGCTCACTTTGAATGATATCTTGAATATGCACCTCAAAACATTCAATAGCAGTTGGGATTACTACTTTGATCCTCATCACGGCATTTTGGATATATCAGAACAGAAGACTTTAGACCTTATTGCCCTATACAATAGAGAGCGTAGAATTCCCATTGAAAAAGATGTGTTTGAATTTTTATCCAAGATGGAGTTGGTACGGGATGGAAAAGTAACCAACGCTGCCTTTCTATTGTTGATGAAGAACGATTCCATCGTATCAGATATTGAACTGGGGCACTTCCAAAACGAAATAACCATTAAGGATGGCATCACTATTTCCACAGATTTGATTTCCGAAGTAGATGAGGTGTTAGCTTTTGTATGCAAGCATATTAGTAAAGAGTA